>SAMEA104315422__coassemble_437_pt1 | contig 19976 bp, 22 predicted proteins | sample SAMEA104315422__metabat2_low_PE_011 | metagenome-assembled genome bin SAMEA104315422 (sample SAMEA104315422) | gut metagenome | biome: Monkey gut; feature: monkey-associated habitat; material: faeces | place: China | collected 2013
CAGAGTAGAGGTAAACAATATTGTTGAAGGACAAATTACTGGAATAACAAAATACGGAATATTTGTAAGCTTAGAGGATAATTATACAGGTATGGTTCATATTTCAGAGGTCTCAAATAAATATATAAACGATTTGCAATCAAAATATAAAATTGGAGATGTGATTAAAGTAAAAATAATTTCTATAGATGAAGATAAATTACAAGTAAAACTTTCAATAAAAAAGATGACTGTAAACAAAAAAAATAGAACTGGTATAACTGAAAAAGGTGGAGGATTTGAACCTTTAAAAGAAAAATTACCATTATGGACAGAAGAAAAATTAAAAGAATTAGAAAAAAATGAGAATTTAACTTGACATCAAATTGAATAAATGATATATTTATATGCGTCAGCAGGAAATATTATGGGCGATTAGCTCAGTTGGTTAGAGCATCTGCCTTACAAGCAGGGGGTCGGGAGTTCGAGTCTCTCATCGCCCACCATGATTTGCCGAAATAGCTCAATTGGTAGAGCAACTGACTTGTAATCAGTAGGTTACGGGTTCGATTCCTGTTTTCGGCACCACTAATGGAGAGATAGCGAAGAGGCTAAACGCGGCAGACTGTAAATCTGTTCCTTCGGGTTCGGTGGTTCGAATCCACCTCTCTCCACCACTTGTAATTTTGCCTCGTAGCCAAGTGGTAAGGCACAAGACTTTGACTCTTGCATTCCGCTGGTTCGAATCCAGCCGAGGCAACCAAATTTGTTATATGTCTCGCTAGCTCAGCCGGTAGAGCACTTGACTTTTAATCAAGGGGTCTGGGGTTCGAATCCCCAGCGAGACACCAATTTATGTGCCTCAGTGGCGGAATAGGTAGACGCACAGGACTTAAAATCCTGCGAGTGTAAAAGCTCATATCGGTTCAAGTCCGATCTGAGGCACCAATAAAAAGTGGAGGAATACCCAAGTCTGGTTGAAGGGACCGGTCTTGAAAACCGGGAGGTCGAGAAATCGGCGCAGGGGTTCGAATCCCTTTTCCTCCGCCACTTAATTTTCATATCGCGGGATAGAGCAGTCCGGTAGCTCGTTGGGCTCATAACCCAAAGGTCGTTGGTTCAAATCCAGCTCCCGCAACCAAATGGTTCCGTGGTGTAGTGGTTATCACACTCGCCTGTCACGCGAGGGATCGCGGGTTCAAGTCCCGTCGGAACCGCCATGTGGCTTCATAGCTCAGTTGGCAGAGCACAAGACTGAAAATCTTGGTGTCGTTGGTTCGATTCCAACTGAAGCCACCATTTTGTTAAGTAATTTACATATGAGATGTTTTAATTTATCAAAAAGGTTCGACTGGGAATTGAAACGCGCTCATAGCTCAATTGGATAGAGCATTTGACTACGGATCAAAAGGTTATGGGTTCGACTCCTATTGGGCGCACCATTAAATCGGGAAGTGGCTCAACTTGGTAGAGCATTTGGTTTGGGACCAAGGGGTTGCAGGTTCAAATCCTGTCTTCCCGACCATCGAATAATTTAGTCCATATTTTGGACTTTTTTATTTGGCTTGATTTCACGCTTAGACTTATTTTAAAAAAAATTTATAATATATATATTAAAAAATGATTATTATATTTATTAATATGATTTGAAAAGGTGAAATAACTTATCTATAGAATCACTGTTTAATATAAATTCGACTCCATGATAATAAGGAACAAATTCATAGGACGAATTTTGTTTAGAAGAGATATTAAATTTAATATAAATATCTCCAGACTTCAAAAGATTGATTATATTACTTTCATTTATACAATTGTAAATCTTCATTTCATAGTAATGCACATATATAATTTTCTTAACAACATATTTATTATATTTAACAATAGCTAAAAATTTAAGCTTGGATATAAAGATACTAATAATATCAGAATAATTCCAATAAATTATTTCCTTATCAGAGTTACAACTTTTATTATAATATGACAATATCAACCTGCAATTAATATCGTCGAAAATAAGTTTGAAAATTAGTTTGCCCTTTAGATAAACTACATGTTTAGAGTCAATGGTTAAATAAAAATGCGGATTTGATAAAGATTTTTTATTATCGAGCATTTTATAATAAAACACATTAAAAAAATATGTGATTTTTTGCTGAAAGTCCATATTATTTATTTTGGGCATAAGGCTGAAAAGTGTTAAGTTATAAAAATTTTTTCTAAGTAAAGTTTTAATTTCAATATTTCCATAATCAGGAGTTCTGAGATTATCTGGCTTTTTATTTAGTAGAATTTCAAACATTCGTCCTGGTGCACCACTATCATAGTAATTGCATTTAATATATCCAAGCTCTTTAATTTTTTTAAATTGTTTTTCTAAACTGATTATATTTTGATTAATTTCATATTTCATATAAACCTCCTCTAATAATATAATTAGCGATAAATCTTAAAAACACTTTAAAATAATGTAAAAATATTAAAAAAGTATCAAAAAATATCGATAAGCTACAAAATAAGTGTTAAAATATATACTATGGAAAGTATAATAAAAATAGTAAATGAAAATTCTGACGAAGTAATAAAAGAAAATAATTTTTTAACGATAGGGTTTCAAAATAGGCTAGCAACCAGACTAATGCATATTTTTCAAAAATATAAAATAGTGGTTAATAGTAAAATCATATCAAAAAAAATAGAAGAGAATTTAACAAATAATATGATTGATATAAATTTTGAAATGATTTCCAAGTATAGATACATGCTACGAAAATATGAAGAAATAATACAAGAGCAAATAAATAATAAATGTGATGTAAAAACGATCAAAAATGCCACAAGTTCTTTTATAAATAAGATATCGCAAAAAAACAATGAGATGTTAAATATAAAAGTGGCTAATAATTTAATAGAAGACATGAATTCATCAATTCTAGTATATGATAATCAAAAATTATACACTGAAGTTATCAAAAGAATAAATATAGACACTAATGAAATAATATCTGAAATTAATAAAAATAACTACAATTATGTGATACAGTCTATAAATATGATAATCAAAAACATTATAAATAACATGTGAATAATAAGTACAATAATAGTGTTAGATATTGTTTTTTGCACAATTATAATGTAAAATTATGGCAGGTGATAAAATGAAAAATAATACTTATAAGTTTGTATATGAATTTATGAAAAAGTTTCCTAAAACAATTGCATTTAGAACAAAAAAACATTCTCAAGTAATAAACCTACATTTGAATAAGGGTGAAAAGGTTATATATGCATTTTGCGGTCAAAACAATGTGAGCTCTTTTATGATTATAAATAGTTGTGTAGTAGCATTAACCAATCAAAGATTATTAATAGGTCAAAAAAGACTGCTTTGGGGCTATTTTTTCACTACAATAACACCAGACTTATACAATGACTTAAAAGTCAGAAAAAATTTGATTTGGAGCGATATAGAGATTGATACTGTAAAAGAAAATTTATATATTTCTAATCTAGATCCAAGAGGTGCTATCGAAATTGAAAGTGTAGTTTCAAATTTTATGATGAAAGAAAAACAAAAATATGGTAAAAAAGAAGAATAAAAAAACATTTACTTTAGCAACAATTATTTTAATAATTTTTTTTCTAGCGACTAAAAGTGTACATGCCACAGAACTAAATTTAAATAGTGATAAGTATATTCTGTATAATTTGGATGAAAATACAATTTTGGATAAAAAAGATGAAAACAAAGAAGCATCAGTTGCAAGTTTGACAAAGATAATGACAACAATTGTTGCAATTGAAAATATAAAGGATTTTGATAAAACAGTAATAATAACAAAAGAGATGTTTAAAGATATAGCTTGGGATGTTTCTGTAGCTGGATTTAAAGTTAACGATGAAGTTACATATAATGATTTATTATATGGAGCAATTTTACCAAGTGGTGCTGACGCAGTAAATGCACTAGCTTTATCTGTGTCTGACAGTTATGAAGAGTTTGTAAAATTAATGAATAAGAAAGTTAATGAGCTAAAATTAAAACACACTCATTTTTCAAATGTAACAGGACTATATAGTGAAGAGAATTATAGTAGTGCATATGATATGGCTCAAATATTAAAATATGCTCTTAAAAATAAAAAGTTTAAGAAAATTTTCGAAACAAAAAAATACACCTTTACAACGGGAAAAACAGTTAAGAGTACAATAGAACATTATAATTCAAGAATTGGTTCAAAAGACATTTCATATATTACAGGTGGAAAAACAGGATATATAAATGCATCTGGATACTGTCTTGCTACAACTGCAAAAATTGATAATGTTAATTATTTATTAATAACATTAAATGCAGAAAATACAAAAACAGCTCCACATATTGAGGATGCAATAACAACTTATGAATATTACTCTAAAAATTACGGTAACAAAATAATAGTTGATAAAAATGATGAAGTTGTCACATTAAAAGCAAAAAGTTCTAGGGAAAAGCAAATAAATATTAAAGCGAATACTATAATAGAAAAATATTTAAAAAATGATTTTGATAAAAATAAAATTAAATATAATTATGACGGAGTAAAAAAAGTATCTTACTTTACGAAAAAGGGAACTAAATTAGGTACTGTTGAAGTAGTTTACAACGATATTGTCTTAGATAAATTTGATTTAATTTATTCACAAGCTCTTACATTCAGTCTATGTTCATTCATTTGGAATAATTTATTACTGATAATATTTTTATTTTTTGTATTATTTATATTGTTTAGAATAGTACAATTGTCTTATAAAAAAAGAAAAAGAAGGAAAAATAGAAGAAGACAGATGAAATACCATAATTAAATGATATATTTAGATTTAACACAGTAAGTTTAAAATGCTGTGTTTTTATTTATGATGAAAATATTAGAAATAAATTCTTTATTGACAAGATGTTGATAAAATTTTACAATATAAATAGAAGTCAATGTAAACTTCTAGAAAGAGATAATGGAGGAATTTTTATGGATAATGTAATCTTCTCCATTTTGCTTGTTATAGTTGGATTATTTGTTGGTGCATTTATTATGATTATAATAAATAAATTAAAAGTAAGTGCAGCACAAAAAGAAGCTGAAAAAATAATTCAAGATGCTAAAAAAGAAGCAGAAAAAGCTAAAAGAGATGGTGTCTTAGAATTAAAAGAAGAAAGCTATAAATTAAAAAATCAAACTGATGCAGAGATTAAGGAAAAAAAGAAAGAACTTAATGAACTTAATCAAAGAATTGATAACAGAGAAAAAAGTTTAGACAAAAGAGACGAGTTATTGGCTGAAAGAGAAAAAAACTTAGATTTAAAAGATAAAGATTTATTAGCTAAGCAAAAAGAAATTCAAGAAAAAGATGCAAAAATGGAGAGTATAATAAAAGAGCAAATAGCTCTTTTGGAAAAAATATCTGGTTTTTCTAAGGAAAAGGCTAGAGAAATGGTACTTAAAAAAGTAGAAGAAGAAATGAGCAGAGAAATTTCTGTTTATTTAAAAGAAAGAGAAGATGAAGCAAAACTAGAAGCTGACAGAAAAGCCAAAGAAATGATTGTTTCAAGTATGCAAAGATATTCTAGTGATGTAACTAGTGAACAAACAGTTAGTACAGTAGAGCTTCCAAATGACGAAATGAAAGGAAGAATCATTGGTCGTGAAGGAAGAAACATTAGAACTATTGAAGCAGTTACTGGTGTTGATCTTATAATTGATGATACACCAGAGGTAATAGTTTTATCTTCATTTGATCCATTAAGAAGAGAAATTGCAAAAGTAACATTAGAAACTTTAATCAAGGATGGAAGAATTCATCCGGCAAGAATTGAAGAACTTTATGATAAGGTTTGTGAAGATTACAAAAAGATCATAAGAGAAAAAGGTGAGGAAGCATTATTTGAACTTGGTATTTCTAGGGTTGATCCAGAAATAGTTGAGTTGATTGGAAAACTTGCTTTTAGAACAAGTTATGGACAAGATGCACTTGCACATAGTAAGGAAGTTGCACATCTAGCTGGTTTAATGGCTAGTGAACTTGGGGAGAATGTTTCACTTGCAAAAAGAGCCGGATTACTTCATGATATTGGTAAAGCAATAGATTTTGAGATTGAAGGAAGCCATGTAGAAATTGGAGCTGATATAGCTAAGAAACATGGCGAAGATAAAGTTGTTATTAATGCAATTGAATCTCATCATGGAGATAAAAAAGCTGAATATATTATTTCTGAACTTGTTGCAATAGCAGATGCATTAAGTGCAGCAAGACCAGGAGCAAGAAATGACTCATTAGAAAATTATGTAAAGAGACTTGAAGAACTTGAAAATATAGGTAATAGCATTGAAGGAGTAGAAAAAACATTTGCAATGCAAGCAGGAAGGGAACTTCGTGTAATGGTAAAACCTGATCAAATTGATGATCTATCAAGTTATAAGGTTGCTCGTGAAATAAAAGATAAAATTGAAGAAACAATGCAATATCCAGGAACTATAAAAGTTGTGGTTATTAGAGAAACAAGAGCAGAAGAAGTTGCAAAGTAACTTCTTTTTCTTTTTAACTTAAATAAAGTATGATAAAATATTTATTAGGTGATAAAATGATAGCATTAATTACAGGAGCATCAAATGGATTAGGAAAAGATTTTGCAAAGGAATTATCAAAAGAGGGTTATGATTTAGTCTTAGTGGCAAGATCAAAAAATAAACTTGAAGAATTAAAAAGAGAACTAAAAACACACATAGAAATTGAAATAATGGATTTAAGTATAAAAGAAAATGTTTATAAGTTATATGAAAAATATAAAGGTAAAATAGATTTACTTATTAATAATGCAGGCTTTGGAGCTTTTGGAAAATTTTCTGAAACTGATTTAGAAAATGAACTTAATATGATAAATTTGAATATAACAACTTATCACATTTTAACAAAATTATTTTTACAAGATTTTGTTAAAAAAGATAAGGGAACTATACTAAATGTTGCTTCATCAGCAGCCTTCGAACCAGGACCACTAATGGCCACATATTATGCCACAAAATCATATGTTTATAATTTATCAATGGGAATATATGAAGAACTTAGAAGGGATAGAAGTAATGTTAAAATTCATATATTGTGTCCAGGACCAGTTGATACTGGGTTTAACGATAGAGCACATGTTAAATTTTCAGTAAAATCATTAAAGAGTATTGATGTGGTAAAATACACATTGAAAAAAATTAAGAAGAATAAATTAATAATTATTCCAGGCCTATCAATAAAATTAGGAGTTTTTGCTAACAGACTTTTACCAAGAAAAACAATTGTAAAAATAACATATAAAATTCAACAATCAAAAAAAATAAAATAAAACAATAAAACAATTAAAACTAACTAATTTAAGGAGAAAATGATGAAAATAATAAAAATAACATCTTTAGGATGTCCTTCGTGCATAATAATGAATAAAGTTATTAATGAAATTAAAAATATATACAACGAAATTGAGTATGAAGAGTACGATTATGATTTTGATGACATAGAAGAATATAATGTAGGAAAAATTCTTCCAGTATTCATTTTTGTAAAAAATGAAAAAGAAATTAGTAGATTATGTGGAGAACATAAAAAAGAAGAATTTACAAAAATTATAGAGGAAAATATATGAAAAAGATTTTAAAAACATTGTTAATAACATTTTTATTTATACCAATGGTAATTTATGGGGAAGAAAAGAAATTAAATATATATCTTTTTTATGGTAATAAATGTCCTCATTGTGCTGAACTAGAAAAATATTTGGACAAATATTTAGAAGAAAATAAAAATGTAATTTTAAATAGATACGAGGTATGGGAAAATAAAAAGAATCAAGAAAAATATTCAAAAGTTCATGAAATATTAAATGATAATAGCAGCGGAGTTCCATATTTAGTAATAGGAAATAATGTGATTACTGGATTTGACAGTGAAACAACACCGGAAAGAATAAAAAATACAATAACATATTATCAAAATGTAGATTATAAGGACAAAGTTGGAATATATCTAGGTACGACAACAGAAGAAAAAGAAAATCAAAAAACAGATATAAAAAAGTATGAGGAAGAGGAAATATCAATTCCAATAATTGGAAAGAAAAAGGGAAAAGAAGTTCCAATCTTACTATCAGCAATAGTAATTGGTTTAGTAGACGGATTTAATCCATGTGCAATGTGGATATTAATTTTTCTAATTTCAATGTTACTTGGAATGAAAGATACAAAGAGAAAATGGGCATTAGGCATAACATTTTTACTATCTTCAGCATTAGTATATTTTTTATTTTTAATCTCATGGTTAAATTTAGCCGTATTTCTTAACAAAATAATATTTGTTAGAATGGGAATAAGTATAATAGCAGTTTTCTTTGGATTATTAACAATCTTGAAATTCTTTTTTGTTAAGGAAGATGATGGCTGTGAAGTAGTCGATAAAAAGAATAGGAAGAAAATTATTAACTCAATTAAGAAGATTATAAAAGAAAAATCATTTATTTTAGCTTTACTTGGAGTTATAGTACTTGCAGCTTCAGTAAATATAATAGAATTATTATGCTCATTAGGCTTACCCGTGATGTTCACTCAAATACTAACTGTAAATGAAGTTAGCAAATTATCTCAAATTATTTATTCACTAATATATGTTTTCTTCTTTTTAATAGATGATATAGTAATATTTATAATTGCAATGAAAACACTTGAAATCAAAGCCATATCAAATAAGTTTGGTAAATATTCACATTTGATTGGCGGAGTAATAATGCTAATAATAGGATTATTAATGATTTATAAACCGGAATGGTTAATGTTTAATTTTTAATATGAAACAATAAGATTATCAAACATATAATATTTTAGGTGATATATATGAATGATAATCTTTTTAATAAAATTGAGCAAAAAACGAATGTTAATAAAGATACCATAATATCTTTAGCAAGAAAGTTGCAAGATGGGAACTATAAAGATGAAAATACATTAAAAGATATAATACATGAATTGTCTTTTATAACAGGAAGAGAAGTAAGTGAAGAAAAAGAAAAGAAAATAATTAGTATGATAGTAAATGATAAGGTACCCAAAGATATAGAAAAATATGTTTAAATAGCAATAAAAAAACAACTCTATTCCAAGTTGTTTTTATTTAGCTAAGATCTAATTGCTGGTTTATAAAATTCTTTTTGTATTTTATTTGTTGACCACAATAATTGATGAAAAGGTTTATTTACAATCAAATCAAATTCACCAATATATTCATATGTTGTTGGTTTGAATTTAAGTTTAAATTCATTAAGTTTTTTATAAGGATTTGTTTCACTGAAATCAGCAGTAATTCCATACAAATCAATATATAGATATCCAGCTTTTTTATATTCTTCAATAATTTTATAAAATAAATAAGATTTGACATCAACACTAGAAAAGTCATTATTATTTCCAGTAATTATGATTGTAACTCTTCCTTCATATTTAACAACGAATGCAGCACCTAAATATTCTTTCATTTTATTCTCTTGCATTCTTAAATTAGAAACAGCAATATCGTTAGATATTCTATCTAAATTTCTATCTGATTCTGTTTTTCTTTTATAAATATCATTACTATTAGGATTTTTATTAAATTCTATATTAATTTTTTCATTGTTTTCTTGTTCAATTATATACTCTTTTTGTAAATACTTAGCATAAGTATCATAATTAACTTCTGCAAATAATAAATCAACCATATCGCTTTTCTTAAATGTTTTATAGAAATATTTGTAGTATGTTAATGTTTTGTTTTTTTTATCTTCAACAAATGAATAAAATTTATCTAATTCTTCTTCACCTCTAGAAACAAGTCTGATTCCTTTAAGTTCTGAATCATGAACATTTTTCACTAGGCTTTTGTCTAAGTTATTGAAATCATAAGTAGGTAAATATATAACTGGTGTATACTTTGGTAATAATGATTCAAAATATAGATTATCTTTTAATTTATCATAACCAAGCTCTTTCAAATTTGCTATTAAATCTCTATTTCTAGAATTTATAATTTTACTCTTATTATCAAAATCAATAACTGAATAAGTAATCTCTGGATTAATTTTAATAAAAGCAAATCCTCTTTTAAAGAAAAAATCTTTAACTTTTCTAGTAAATGCCTTAAGTAAATCGTTGTTATAAAAATCAACTAGGAATCCTCTAGGAGCATAGCCATATTTTATATTAGCACTCAATGTTTTATATAAAATTAAACTAGCAGCAACTAAAATGTCCTTATGGTAAGCACCTATATACATAACTGAAAAATCACTATGAGACATTAGTTCTCCATATTCTTTTGTTTGAAAGAAATTCTTAAGTACATGTTTACTTGCAAATTCTCCAAATGTTGTAGCATTTATTTCTTCTATTGACATAAATTCACTTCCTCAAATTAATAATAATATTATAGCATAATTGTTAAAAAAATTGTATAATTAATATGTAGGATTATATAGGGAGGAATATATATGAGTAAAATAATGGATATTAAAGCAAGAGAAATATTAGATTCAAGAGGATATCCAACAGTAGAAGTAACTGTTAAAAGTGAAAAAGGTATAGGAGTTGCTGCTGTCCCATCTGGAGCATCAACAGGAACAAGAGAAGCATTAGAGCTTAGAGATAATGTTGAAAGATATTGTGGAAAAGGTGTTCAAAAAGCAGTAAACAATGTTAATACAATTATAAAAGAAGCATTACTTGGAATGGATGTAACTCATCAAAAAGAAATAGATTATAAAATGATTGAACTTGATGGTACTGAAAACAAAAGTAAATTAGGAGCAAATGCAACACTTGGAGTTAGTTTAGCTTGTGTAAAAGCAGCAGCTAATGAATCAGGAAAAGAAGTATATGAATATTTAAATCCAAGAGAAAAAAGAATACCAAAATTAATGTTTAATATTATAAATGGTGGAATGCATGCTAAAAATAATTTAGATATTCAAGAATTTATGATTGTTCCAAAAAGAGAATCATTTAAAGAAGGACTTAGATGTGCTAGTGAAGTATTCCATGCACTTAAAAAAATATTGGATAATGAAAATCATACAACATCAGTAGGTGATGAAGGTGGTTTTGCACCAAATTTAGAAAGTAATCGTTCAGCTCTATCATACATTATTAAAGCAATTGAAAGTGCTGGATATAAACCAGGAAAAGATGTTTTTATTGCATTAGATGTAGCAGCATCATCACTATATAATGAGCAAAATAAAGCATATAAAATAGAAGAAAGATTTTTAAATAAAGAAGAACTCTTAGAATACTATATGGATTTAGTAAAAAGTTATCCAATTATTTCAATAGAAGATCCATATGATGAGAATGATTATGAAGGATTTAAATTAATAACAGATAAATTAGGAAAAGAAATAAATATAGTAGGTGATGATTTATTTGTTACTAATAAAAAAGAATTAGAACACGGAATTCAAAATGGATTATGTAATTCTATATTAATAAAGCCAAATCAAATTGGTACATTCTATGAAACATTAGAAACAATAGTACTAGCTAAAAAACATAATTATACTTGTATTATGTCACATAGAAGTGGTGAAACAACTGATACATTTATTATTGATGCAGCAGTTGCACTTGATATACCATTTGTAAAAACAGGTTCAGTATCAAGAGGAGAAAGAATTTGCAAATTTAACAGATTACTTCAAATTGAAGAAGATTTAGAAAGTAAGAAATAATATTTGCAATAAATAATAATTTATTGTATAATACTAGGCACAAGGGAGAATATAAAATGGAAAAAGTATTATTAATAATCTCTGTTATATTAATAGTTGTTGTTTTATTACAAAGTAGTAAAGCTAGTGATGCTAGTCAAATAATAACAGGAGGAAATGCAATGTTACTTGGTAAAACAAAAGAAAGAGGTTTTGAAAAATTTTTAACAAGACTTACTTATGCTTTAGGTTTTGCATTTATTGTTATTTCATTTATTTTATCTATATAAAAAATATATAAAGTTCATAAATATTTATGAACTTTTTAATTTATGTGATAAAATGAAAGAGAGGTAGATATGAGAGAAAAAATATTAAAGATAATCAAAGAAGAAAATAAAAGTCTTAACCCAATGGACATTATGAATAAAATAATGGACAACAGTACCATTAAAGACTACGAAGAACTTATGAGAGAATTAGAAAAGCTTTGTAGAGAAGGAATAATAAGACAAACAAATCATAATGGTTATGTTATGAATGAACTTTTAACTGGCATATTAGATGTTCATGAAAAAGGCAATGCTCATTTATTAGTTAAAAATGGTGAAGATGTATTTATACCAAAAAACAATATGAATGGAGCTACTGAAAAAGACTTAGTAATAGTAGACTATACTAACAAAGAAAAAACAGAGGGAAAAGTAGTAAGAATATTAAAAAGATCACTTGGTAAAAGTTTGGGTGAAGTTGTAAACCAAGATGGTAAATTATTTGTAAAGTCATTAGATAATACTTTACCATATCAAATTGATGTTGATATTGATGACTGCGATTTCACATTAGTAGATGGTTTAATAGTTCACTTAGATTATGTAAAAGATATAAGCAGAGGAAGAGTTCTTGCTAAAATAGATTATTCAATCGGACATAAAAATGCTCCTGGCAATGACACAGAAATAGCTATGATAGCTAGTGAATTTGATGTTCATTTGTTTATGCCAGAAGAGGTAAAAGAAGAAGCAAAAAATTTTCCTAGTAGTTTAACAGAAGAAGAAATTCAAAAAGAAATAGCGAAAGGTAGAGTAGACCTAAGAGGTGACACAACAACTACAACAGATGGAAAAGATACAAAAGATATAGATGATGCTATACAAGATGAGGTATTACCAAATGCAAATTTCAAAGTTACAGTTGACATTGCAGATGTAAGTTATTATGTAAAAATGAATACAGCTGTATGGAAGTATGCAGAATTAAAAGGAAATTCAGATTATTTAGCAAATAAAGTCGGACCAATGCTTCCAATAGAATTATCAAATGGAATTTGTTCACTAAATCCTAATGAAGACAGATATGCTTTGTCATGTGTAATGGAAATTGATCATGCTGGTAATATAGTAAACGAAAATGTATTCATATCAGTAATAAAATCTAAAAAGAAAATGAACTATGATGCAGTTCAAGATATTATAGATGATAAAGAAACAGAAGATACAAAGGATTACACAACAGTTAAATATACAGTGAAACCAAATGAAACAATAGAAGATATTGCATTTAAAAACTGTATAACAACAAGTAGATTATTAGAATTTAATAAACCAGAAGATATCAAATCAGGAAATGAAATTAATATTCCAATTAGAGATATAGTTAAATTAATGTATAAGGTTTCTAAGGTTATGGGAAATAAATTACATAAACTTGGTAAGATTGATTTTGAAAGTAGTTCAGAGAAAAAACAAATTTTTGATGAAAATGAAAAACTAATAGATATTGTACCAAGAGTTCAAAGACCAGCAGAAACAATAGTAGAAAACCATATGATTTATGCTAATGTTGGTTTTACTAGATTTACATGTAATGCATTATCACAAATAATTCCAAATATGATTCCATTTGTATTTAGAATTCACGAAAATCCAAATCCTAAAAAGATAGAAGACTTTATGAAAATGTTATCAATATTCGGAATAAATTATCCTAAAAAGATTAATCCAGAGCATGTAACAAGTAAAGATATTCAAGAATTGTTGGATTACTTAAAAGATAGAGAAAACTATAAGATATTTAGTAAAAAATTACTAAGAAGTATGCAAAAAGCAAGATATTCACCAGAACCACAAGGACACTTTGGACTTGGTTTGGCAGCAAATGAAAGAGATTATACACACTTTACTTCACCAATCAGAAGAATGTGTGATTTACTTGTTCATACAATATTTAGGGTGTTTATAGTAGAAAAAGATACTAGTCCTGAAAACTTAAGATTCTGGGCATCATATTTAAGTGAAGTATGTGAACATATATCAGAATGTGAAAGAACAAGTGCTGAATGTGAATATGCCGTTGATGATTACTATGATGCAGTATTTATGCAAGATAAGATAGGTAAAACATTTGAAGCTACAATTGACGGACCAATGCCTACATCATTCTTTGTACAAACAAATGATAAGTTGATAGATGGTAAAGTAGAATGGATACTTTATGAAGAAGATTCAAAAGAATTAGAACAATTAACTGATCCAAATGAAATAATACAATTTATTGAAACTCACAAAAAACCATTCCCATATGAGTACAATGACTCACTTTATGGATATACTAAAAAAGGTAGAGTAGTTTACAGATATGGTGACAAAGTAATAGTTCAATGTATAGGTAGTGACCCTGAAAAGAGAGAAGTAGACTTTGCTTTGGTAAGAAAATTATAAAATGGAAATATTAAATAGAAAAGCTCATTATGATTATTTTATAAAAGATACTTATGAAGCAGGCATAGAATTAAAAGGTACTGAAATTAAAAGCCTTAGAAAAGGTAATGCTAATATAAATGATGCTTATGCAAGAGTAAAAAACAATGAAGTATTTATAACAAATATGTTTATTGCTAAATACGAAGAAGGAAATATATTTAATCACGATGAAAGAAGAGAAAGAAAACTTCTACTTCATAAAAATGAAATAATTAAAATAAATAATGAAGTAACACTAAAAAAATATACAATAATTCCACTTAAAATATATTTTAAAAAAGGTAAAGCAAAAGTAGAAATAGGAATCTGTCAAGGCAAAAAACTATATGATAAAAGAGAATCAATAAAAGAAAAAGATCTAAAAAGACACGAATATTTAGAATATTAAATTAATATAATATTCTAGGTGAATATATGAAAAAAGTTCCTGAAATATTTGTTAATAAATTAAAGAAAAATATAAGTAATAATAAAGAAGTGTACTATTCATATAATGATGATAATGTATATGAAGAAGAAATAATACCAAATGAATACGATTTACAACAAAAAATCAATAAATTATTTAAATCTAATGATTTTATTTATAAAAAGAAATTTGAAATTAAAACAAAAGATGGAATAAGAGAATATATTATTATTTCAAAAAGTTATGATTACTTATTATGTATCGATGGAACTAAGATTTATATTAAGGATATAATTGATATAAAATAATTAAAAACACTTGAAAGTAATTGGTATTTATGATAATATTTAATTACACAAACGGTGTTTTTTTTTGGAGGGATTTGTAATGAAGAAAATTAAAGCTTTCTTTAAAGGTGTTAACAAAGAATCAAAAGCAGTAAGATGGCCAGATGGAAAATCATTAGTTAAATATTCTTGCATAACAATCGTAATGCTTGCCTTCTTTGGATTATTCTTTTATGGATTGGATGCATTATTCGCAGCTATAAGGGGGATGTTCTAATGGAAGAAAAGAAATTGTGGTATGTTGTTAATGCTTACAGCGGACATGAACAAAAGGTTAAAGATTATTTAGAGTCAAGAAGAGAAAGTATGGGAATGGAAAATAACATTTTTAGAGTTATTATTCCTGAAAGAACTGAAATTGAAGTTAAAGATGGTGTTAAAAAAGAAAAAGTTCGTAAAATGTTCCCAGGATATGTTTTAATCGAAATGATAATGAGTGATGAAGCTTGGTATGTAGTTCGTAATACACCAGGTGTTACAGGATTTATCGGATCATCAGGAAAAGGTGCTAAACCAATTCCACTATCACCAGAAGAAGTTAAGAAATTTATCGCAGATGAAGAAGAAATGGCTAAACCAATTAATACTAATGTAGAAGTTGGAGATACTGTTACAATTATCGATGGTCCATTTAAGGGAATGTATGGTAAGATTGAAAGCGAAGACAAAGAAAATGAAAAACTTACTGTACTTATTGACTTATTCGGACAAGAAACTCCAGTTGAAGTTGATTTACTTCAAGTATCAAAAATGTAGAAAAGGTTACAATTGTAATCTTTTTTTGTTATAATGAAATAGAGGTGAAACTATGAAAAAAATAAAAATAGCAGTTTTAATACTAACAGCAATACTTTTAATTGGATGTGTTAAAAAAGTAGGATCAGATACAAAAGGTGACACTATGAAATTTATATTAGAAACAAATGTATCAGAGGATTATACTTGGGCATATTCAATAATGGACTCAAATATAATAGACATAAAAAGTATAGACTATTTAACACCAGCAGATGATCAAACACTTAAAACAGATGCAGAAGTATTAATATTTAAAGCTCTTAGTGAGGGTGAAGTTGAAATTATTATAAGTTATACAAGTAACCAAACAGGTGAAAGTAAATATGATTTAACATATGTTTTAGAAGTAGATGCTGATAAAAATATTAAAGTTAAAGAAAAATCAGGTAACTATAATAAAGAAATACCTTCACCAATAATTTATACAGAAGCAGAAAGCACAGATGAAGAATAAAGTATATAAAATAACAAAAATAGATAATGATTTAATAGATTTATATATTGAATGTTTCAAAAAAGATAAAATATTTACTTCAAGAGATAAAGAAATTATAAAAGATAGAGAGTTAATTACAAAATTGTTCGATTATTATTTAAAGTATGGAACTATTCTATATACCAAAAGATATAGTAAAAAAATATCATTTTTATGTTCATTAAAAATAAATGAAATAATAGAAGATGCAGAGGCAATAAAACTTATTTTTGATGAAGATAAATATCCAGAAATGAATAAATATATAAAGACAATAAATAAGGATTCAAATTACATAGTTCTAATAGGTGTGAATAAAAATTTTAGAAAAAGAGGGTTAGCAAAAAAATTAGTAAAAACATATCTACAATATTATAATAAAAAAGATTTAGTTTTTAGTGACATTGATAATAAATATAGTTTAAAAATATTCAAGTCATTAAACTTTAGCATAAAAGAAGTAAATAAAAATTATTTTATAGCAGAAAGATATAAAATGTATTGACATAAATAGTTTTATTAAGTAAACTTTTAAAAGTAAGGAGGAAATTAAAATGGAATTAAAAGGAAGTAAAACAGAAGCAAATCTTTTAGCAGCTTTTGCAGGTGAAAGTCAAGCTAGAAATAAATATACTTACTATGCTAGTAAGGCAAAAAAGGAAGGGTATGAACAAATAGCTGAAATATTTGAAGAAACAGCTAACAATGAAAAAGAACATGCTAAATTATGGTTTAAAGCATTACATAATGGAGAAGTTCCAAGTACACTTGAAAATCTAAAAGATGCAGCTAATGGTGAAAATTATGAATGGACAGAAATGTATAAAGAATTTGCTGAAACTGCTAAAAGTGAAGGATTCACAGAAATAGCTAATTTATTTGAAAAAGTTGGTGAAATTGAAAAACATCACGAAGAAAGATATATGAAATTAGTAAACAATATCGAAAACAATTTAGTATTTGAGCGTGGAGAAGAAAAAGTTTGGATTTGTAGAAATTGTGGACACATTTATGTAGGAAAGAAAGCATTAAAAGTGTGCCCTGTTTGTAAACATCCAGAAAGTTATATGGAACTAAAAAAAGAAAACTATTAATATGTAAAAAATGCAAAAACATAATGCATTTTTTTTAATTGTATGATAAAATTATTAAGAATAAAGGGTGTGATAAATATGAGAAGTGGAGTACTAAAAGGTCCAAGAAAAATTGAAATAGAAAAAAGAGAAAATTTAATAGGAAGACCAGGATATGTTTTAATAGATGTATTAAAAGCTGGTATTTGTGGTTCTGATATTCACTATTGGGATGCAGGAAATCCAGTAGGTCTAGTTATGGGACACGAATTTAGCGGAATTGTTATTGACAATGGTGGAAGCAAAAAATTTAAAGAAGGAGACAGAGTAACAGCACTTCCAATATCTCCTTGCCTTGAATGTGAAGAATGTAAGAGTGGAGAAGTTCAAATTTGTAAAAATACTTGGACACATGCAGTAGGTTTAAGTTTAGACTTTCCAGGAGCATTTGGAGGAAGAATATTAGTAAGAGAAGACATGGTAAGAAGTTTACCAGATAATGTTACATTCGAATCAGGTGCGATGGTTGAACCAGCAGCAGTAGGACTTAGAGCAGCAAACCTTACCAATGTTAAAAAAGGTGATAAATGCTTAGTAATTGGTGGTGGAATTATTGGATTATTAACAGCTGAATTCTTAAAAATGAAAGGTGCAAGTTTTGTTGCAATGACAGAAACAAATGCACTAAGAGGTAAGAAAGCAGTTAAACTAGGAGCAGTAGATGAATATTATGATGCTCTTGATCCAAAATTAATGGAAAAATTATTTGCTAAAACAAATGGCAATGGATTTGATGTAGTTTGTGATTGTTGTGGAAACTCAGCAGCATTAACATCAGGAATAATATTTACAAAGCCAAATGGAAACCTTATTTTAGTTGGTATTTCACTTAACAATGTAAGTATCCCCCTAGTAGCTGGTGTAATGAAAGAAATAAATATTAAAGGTTCAATCGCATATAAAAGAGAAGAATTTGATGCAGTTATAGATTTACTAGCTAAAAAAAGAATCAATTTAGAAAAATACATTGATGATATTGCTACATTAGATGACTTACAAGCTTCATTTGAAAGATTAACAAGTGGACAAGATGATGCAGTTAAAATATTAATTGATCCAAATAAACATAAAATTGTTGAAATATAAAAAATACTGAACGAATAGTTCAGTTTTTAATTCCATAAATTTTATTCTTACTATCATAAAACAAATAAGTAAGCGGAGGATAATAAGTGAAATAGTAAAAAGTAAAATATATTAAAAGTAATAAAGCAATTCCAACATAATTAGAATATTTGATTTCATTATAATTAATTATCTTATAGCTTAAATATTCAATAAAACAATAATCTAAAAATAATAAACTTATAGATACAATCATATTATGACCAATAAACTTATCAATAATAAGATAAGGTATTAAGTAAACTATTATTCCTAATAAAATAGACACACAAAGTGAAAACAATAAATTATTAAAAATAATATTTTTTTTCTTATAATAAAAATATTCAAGAATACCATATAAAAATACAGGTGTAGCCATTAATTTCATATGTTCAAATATACTTTCATTAATAGGAAATAATATACTAAAAATAAAATTATTATTCCACTCATATAAGAAATGACATAATACAGATAACACCATAATAACAAAAACACCAATTATTTTAACTTTTTTCATGATAATCATTATTATTATATAAAAATTCCTTGATTTTATGCAGTTTTTATGCTATTATCTAGTAGTCGATTTATATTGGTTGATATAAATTAGAAGTGGGAGATTAGGGTTATCAAGAATACCACTAAATTATATAGGAGGTGTTTTTCGTGGCAAAGAATGTTGTAAAGAAAATTAAATTACAAATCCCAGCAGGAAAAGCTACACCAGCTCCACCAGTTGGAACTGTTTTAGGACCTGCAGGAATCAATCTACAAGAATTTTGTACTAAGTATAATGATGCAACTAGAGAAAAAATGGGAGATATAGTACCAGTTGAAATTTCTATTTATGATGATAGATCATTCGACTTCATTTTAAAAACTCCACCAACTCCAACTTTATTAAAGAAAGCTGCTGGAATTGAAAAAGGAAGTACTAAGGGTGCTAATAATGTAGTTGCTACTCTAACTAAAGATGATATTCAAAAAATAGCTGAAATCAAAATGCCAGATTTAAATGCTTATGATTTAAAATCAGCAATGAATACAGTTGCTGGAACTGCTAGAAATATGGGTATCGCAGTTAAAGGATTAAACGATGCTGAATTAGCTGAACAAGTTAAAGAAGCTGCTGAAGCTGAAGCACAAGCTGCTAAACTTGAAGCTGATTTAGAAGAGATGGAAGAAAGTGCTAAAGCATTAGCTGAAGGAACTAA
>SAMEA104315422__coassemble_448_pt1 | contig 19610 bp, 14 predicted proteins | sample SAMEA104315422__metabat2_low_PE_011 | metagenome-assembled genome bin SAMEA104315422 (sample SAMEA104315422) | gut metagenome | biome: Monkey gut; feature: monkey-associated habitat; material: faeces | place: China | collected 2013
CTGCACCGTTCCTTCCGATCAGTCCGTAGATCTTTCCTTTTTCCAGTGTGAAATCTATATTTTTTAAAACCTCTTTTTTTATTTTAGGATCAACTTCTAAATCAAATAATATTGATGCTATTACTTGAGTTGAATAATCATGGCTATCAATAACATAAGATATCACTTCTTCATCTTTTGTAACTTTTAATATATTGCATAATACTCTGAAATCTTCTTTATAAACATCAATATACATTTTTTTATATTCAAATGGTATATTTTCATCTAAAATATTTTTATATGGAGAATCAAATGTTGATTCTTTAATAATTTTATCTATAAAGTCATTATTTGGATAATTTGTATGTAAATGGTATAATTCTTCAATGCTAAAAGTTCTATTAGCTACTAATTTAAGCATAATAGAATCCTTTTTACTATATAATTCATTTACTTTATCATTTATTAGTTTTCTTACTGATAATGGTAAATCTACATCTAACAAATAATGAATAATTTTATCAACATCTAATTTATTTATTTTTGAAGATATAGATTTTATATTTCTTGAAATTATTTTTTCTTTTTGTTCATTACTATCAGTACTAAATTCTAGATAATCTAATATATTCTTATAAGTAATCCACCAAAACATATTTTCCCCCAAAATATTTATTCTTTTTTATTAATATAATCTTTCTTCGTATTCAAACTCTTGATCTAAAATTTGAACTGTATCTCCTTCTTTAGCACCAAGTGTTTTAAGTTCTGCATCAATACCAAGTCTTTTTAATTTAGATGCAAATCTTAAAGCAGATTCGTCTGAATTGAATCTAGTCATTCTTAAAAGTTTTTCTAATTCATCTCCAGTAACTTTCCACTTACCTTCGCCAACTTTTTGTATCTTATATGGTTTTTCATGTTTAAATTCGTATAATACATAATCTTCAAACTCATTTTTATTATATAATTCTTCTTCTGGAAGACTTTCTAATAATTCTTTTAATTTAAATATTAATTCTTTTGTTCCTTCTTTTGTAGCAGCACTTACTTCTATAATTTCTGCTTCTGGAAATTCTTTTTTAAATCTCTCTAAATTTTCTTTTGAAACTTGTAAATCCATTTTATTTGCCACTATGATTTCTTTTTTATTATATAGATTTTCATCATATTTCTTAATTTCGTTTCTTATTATTTTATAATCTTCAATAACATCTCTTCCGTCTACTTGTCCCATATCTAAAACATGAGCTACGATTTTACAACGGCTAGCATGTCTTAAGAACTTATCACCAAGCCCTATTCCTTCACTAGAACCTTCTATCATTCCTGGAAGATCTGCAACTACATAACTATAGTCTCCGGCTTTTACTACTCCTAAATTTGGAACAAGTGTTGTAAAATGATAATCTGCGATTTTTGGTTTAGCTGCACTTATTACAGATATTAATGAACTTTTACCAACACTTGGAAATCCCACAAGACCTACATCAGCTAATAATTTAAGTTCACAAAGTACATTTCTTTCTTCTCCTGGTTCTCCAAGTTCACTTGTATATGGTGCTTTATTTTTATTAGTCATAAAAGCAGCATTTCCTTTACCACCTCTTCCACCATGAGCAACTGTACATTCTTGTCCATCTGTAACTAAATCACAAATAATTAAATTTGTATCTGTATCTTTAATAGTAGTACCAATTGGAACAATGATAACTATGTCTTCTGCTGATTGACCTGTTTGATTTCTTCCTCTACCCATATTGCCATTATTACCTTTTATTATTTTTTTATATCTTAAATCAATAAGAGTACGAAGTCCTTTATCAGCTTTAAAGATTATACTTCCACCTTTACCACCATTGCCACCATCTGGTCCTCCTAATGGTACATATTTTTCTCTTAAAAATGAAGTACATCCATCTCCACCTTTACCAGCAATAAGTTTTAAATTAACTTCATCTATAAACATAGTTATCACTTCCTTTCTTTTGTCGTTTAGATTATAGCATATTTAGTATTATTTTACAATCTTTTTAAAAATAGAAAAAATCATCAGTTTAATGATGATTTCTTTAGAGTTAATTCTTGTATTTTTACTTTTTCAGTACCCATTGTATCTTGAAATTCTATGAATTTTCCCGTTATAGTGTCATATGCATAATATATTTCTCCTTGTTTAACATGAGTATATCCTTTATCTATTAGTTCTTCTATTGATGAAGTTGGTTCACTTCTATATATTGCATTCTCACCTGTTGGTAAAGTTTCTATTCTATAACCATAAAACATATGCGATATAATTAGTTCTTGATCACAATATTCATATATATCATTAGCTCTAATATAAGTGTATCCTTCGCTAATTAATTCTTCTATACTATTTCCTTCTTTATCTTTTACCATTACTTTATTTCCATTTGGATCACTATCTTCTCTATAACCAAAATATATTAATTTTTGTTCTGGTAAATCAAGTAATTCGTCTTCTAATTTATAACTATTTGAAATTTCACGAACACCATCACGATAAACTTCAGATTTTCTACAATATAAGTATTGTTTATAATCATAAAGTGAATTTTCAAGTTCTACTAATTCATCTAAATTATCTTCAATTGGGATGAAACTTGCTACTTCTGCTTTAGCATTTTTCTTAAGTTCACTATTTATTGTTTTTTCTTCATCTATAGTGTCTTCTTTTTCAGATGAACAAGCACTTACTGTAAGTACTGTTGTTGTAGCTAGTAATGTTACTATAAATCTTTTTGTATTTTCTTTCATTTAATCACTCCTTTCATTTTAATTATTGCATTATCAAATAAAAGAACCAATTATACAAACATTGGCTCTTTTTCAAGTACTTTTGTTTCATTATATACATATTCATCTAGTAAGGTTACTTCACCATTTATAAATGTTTTTTTGATGTCTATTAATCTTTGATTCTTTGAACCTCTAAATAATAATGATAAATCTCTTTGTTCTAAAATAAATCTTCCATCTACTAAAACATCTATATTATGTAAGAATTCTGTATATATTGGATTCTTTTCTGACATTTCTATTAATTCTTCAAATGTAAAACCTGTATATACCCAAATATTATAACCTTTACTTTTTGCATATTTTGCTATTTCGTTACATGCAACTGGTTGGAACATAGGATCTCCTCCACTAAATGTGATTCCAGTATGGTATTCAAGTTCATCAATTGCATCGCAAACCATTTTTATTGGTACTAGTCCACCACCATTAAAATCGTGTGTACCTGGATTTTGACAACCTTTGCAGTTATGAGAACAACCTTGTGTCCAAATAACTGCTCTTAATCCTGGGCCATCAACTATTGAATCACTTTGAAGATCAGCTGCTAAACGAATATATTCATTACTTTGTAGCATGAGTTACTCTGTCGTTAACTTCAGCTTTCTTAGCATTATTAAATCTATCTAATGTTCCAACTAAATATCCAGTAATTCTTCTGATTCTTTCAAATCCTACACCTTCTCCAACAACTTTTTTACTTTTTTTAACTTCTTTATCCATTTTAATTATTCCTTTCCTTTAAATAAATTATTTTGTTAAGCTTCCACAGCTATCGAAACAATCTGCACAAGATATTTTTTCCATTTCAATGCCTTCATTTTCATGTCTTCCACATCTTGGACAAACATCTTTTATAACCCCTACATATCCACAAACTGGATCTCTATCTACTGGATGGTTAATTGCTCCATATCCAATACCACAATCATGCATTATTCTAACTACTGTTTCAAATGCATCTACATTGTTAACTGTATCTCCATCAAGTTCTATATATGAAATATGACCTGCATTTGTAAGTTCATGATATTTACCTTCAACTTCAAGTTTATGTTTAACACTTGTTTTATAATAAACAGGTACATGGAATGAGTTAGTATAATAATCTCTATCAGTAACTCCTTTTATTTTTCCATATATTGATCTATCTATTGCAACAAATCTTCCAGAAAGACCTTCTGCTGGTGTTGCTAAGCATGTAAAGTTTAAATTATACTCTTTAGTATACTCGTCACATTTTTTTCTCATATGTCCGATTATTTCTAAGCCAAGTTTTTGAGCTTTTTCACTTTCACCATGATGTTCACCAATTAAAGCTTTTAATGTTTCTGCAAGACCAATGAAACCAATTGATAATGTTCCATGCTTTAAAACTGTTCTAAGTTTACTATTATTTTCTAGTTTTTCACTATTTAACCAAACTCCTGAACCGAGTAAGAACTTAAAGTTAGCTCTTGATTTTGAACATTGACATTCAAATCTTTGAAGTAATTGTCCTTTTACTAAATCCATAGTTTCATCAAGTTCTTTATAGAAAGCTTTCATATCTGCTTTATTTCTTTCTCCAAGAGCAATTCCATATTTAATACCAAGTCTTGGTAAATTGATTGAAGTAAAGCTTAAATTTCCACGACCAGGTGTAACTGATGGACCACATACATTAGCAAGAACTCTTGTTCTACATCCCATATAACCTACTTCTGTATTGAAGTCTCCTGGAACATAATATTTAATATTGAATGGAGCATCGATAAATGAAAAGTTTGGAAATAATCTTTTTGCTGATACTCTACAAGCTAATCTAAATAGATCATAGTTTTTATCTTCTTTAAAGTAATTAACTCCTTCTTTAACTTTGAAAATTGAAATTGGGAATATTGGAGTTTCTCCATGACCAAGTCCTGATTCAGTAGCTAATAGATAATTTTTAACAACCATTCTTCCTTCAGCACTTGTATCTGTACCAAAGTTTACTGAACTAAATGGAACTTGTGCTCCTGCTCTACTGTGCATTGTATTTAAATTATGAATAAATGCTTCCATAGCTTGATAAGTAGCTCTATCAGTTCTCTTCATAGCATTTTCATATGAACTTTCAAAAATTTCTTTAAGTCTTATACTCTTTGACATAAATTCATCAAATACATTTAAGTCTGTTTCAATACTTTCTAATTTATCAATAATATCAGTTACTTTATTAAAATTAATTAATTCTTTAAATCCTTCAAAATCTAAATAATTATATATGGCTTGTTTAAATTCTTTTTTAAATGTTTTTAGTACTCCTGGTGCCATATAATAATCGAATGCTGGAATACTTTGACCACCATGTTGTTCGTTTTGGTTTGCTTGAATTGCTATTGCTGCTAGTGCTGAATAACTTCCAATGCTATTTGGTGTTCTAAGATAACCGTGTCCTGTTGAAAAACCGTTTTTAAATAGTTTATTTAAATCTATTTGCATACATGTTGTAGTTCCCATTGCCCAGAAATCTAAATCATGAATATGAATTGCACCTTCATCATGAGCTCTACTATATTTGTTATCCATTAAATATGCTTTTGCAAATTCTCTTGATACGGTTGATCCAAAATGTAACATAGTTCCCATTGGACCATCTCCATCAACATTAGCATTCTCTCTTTTTGAATTTTCTTCTCCTGCACTTTTAAGTCCAAGTGATTCAATTGCTTTTACAAATTTATGTTGTTGTTTAACTACAAATGCTTCTCTTGATGCATCTCTTCTTTCTCTATATCCTTTAAACGATTCATATACTTCGTTATATTTTAATTTTTTAAGAACTTCTTCAATAACATCAGATACATCTTCTACTCCAATAGTTTTTCTATCTTTGTATTCTTTTCTGATTTGATCTAAAACTTTTTCTTTAACTTTGTATACATTTTTCTCATCATATTCTTCGTATACACTATCAAATCCTTTTTTAACAGCTAATGCAATCTTAGCATCGTTAAAGCTAACCCTCTGACCACTTCTTTTGACAACCACTAGATCGTCTAGGAAATCTTTTTCCATTTTTTTACCTCACCTTCGTTTTCTATTACCAAGTTAAGAATAGCACGGACTTATTTTTTTGTAAATGTTTTTTTGCATATTTTTTATTAAAAAAATAAAATTTTACATCTTGACTTTTTTGAATTTTTGATTATAAAAAACATAAAGCCAGGTATTACCTATAAAAGATTAATTTAGCATTAATTTGTTTGCTTTACATATTATTAATTAGGTGATTATATTGTTTAATAAAATAAAAGAATTTTTAAAAGAAATAATGATTTTTACTACAAGTTATTCTTTAAATGTATTTGATAAACCTCTTAGTACTAAAGAAGAAAATGAATGTATTGAAAAATTACTCAAAGGGGACAAAGATGCTAGAAACAAACTTATTGAACATAATTTAAGACTAGTTGCTCATATAGTTAAAAAGTACGAAACAAAGGGAGTTTCTGCTGATGATCTAATTAGTATAGGCACAATTGGTCTTATTAAAGGTATTGACTCTTATAGTGCTAATAAGGGTGTTAAACTTACTACTTATGCTGCTAAATGTGCTGAGAATGAAATACTCATGTATTTTAGAAGTAATAAAAAATATAATACTAATATTAGTTTAAATGATGTTATTGCTCATGATAAAGATGGGGGAGATATAACATTAATGGATGTACTTGAAGAACATACTGAAAGTATAGAAACTACTATAGAATTTAAAGATAATATTAGGAATTTATCTAAATATTTAAATGTACTTAATAAAAGAGAACTTGAGATAATTAAGATGAGGTATGGGCTTTTAAATGAAGAAGAAAAAACACAGAAAGAAATTGCTAAAAAACTTAGAATTTCAAGAAGTTATGTTTCTAGAATAGAAAAAAGAGCATTAATTAAAATGCTCAGAGAATTTATTAAAAATAATAAAATTTAATATTATCCAACTATACAAGATACATCCCATTTAAATAGTTTTCCTAATGTTTCAAGTAACCATCCAAATAATACACAGAATACTAAAACTATTGCCATTGTTATACATGTTTTAATTGCTTTATTAAGTGCTTCTGCATCTTTTGACATAACAGCTGGTATTAGTTTCATCATAGCATTAACAATTGCAATAATTGCTCCTGCTATTCTTACCCACTTTATAGCTTCTTTTACTAAAGCAGAAAAAGTTTCTCCTAATACTTTAGTACAAGTATCACCTTTTGGTCCAAATGGATTTGACTCTCCTGCAAAAGGTGGAGCTGATGCAATTAACACTTTCGAATTTAACATTGACATCTTTTCATTACTAATTATTGATATATTTTGTAATTTATTACTTATTATTTCATTATTTATAGTTTTAGCTGATACACTAAATATACCTATAAAAAATAAAAATGTAATTACTAATAACTTTTTCATTAAATCACCTACTGTATTAAGTATATAATAAGTTTTAAAAATAGACAAGTAAAAATGGTTCAAAAGAACCATTATTTTACTTGTTTTATTGATACAGTCATACTATAATCATTTATTTTGAATTCAGTTTCTGCTTTATCACTTTGTTCTAATGTAAGGGCAAGTACTTCATCCATAATATAATCTCTATATTCATCTATAGCATCTACTATCTCTTTTTGACCATTATAAATCATATCTATTCTATCTGATATATCAAATCCACTTGTTTTTCTTAGATTTTGTACTTTAGATACAATTTCTCTTGCTATACCTTCATTAATTAGTTTTTGATCAAGTGTAGTATTTATAATAACAGTTTTATGATTTAACATTACTGCTTTATATCCATCTTTTCCATTAATAGTTTTTAATACATAAGATGAATCAATATTATACTCATTTCCATTTAAATTAATAGTTAAATTTCCATTTTCTAATGCTTCACTATCTTCTTTACTAATATTATTTAAATATTCAGTAAATGCTTTAATATTACTTCCTAATACTTGACCTACTACTTTAAAGTTTGGTTTATATGAAACACTTATATAATTAGATAAATCATCAGTCCAATTTATTTCTTTAACATTAAGTTCTTCTTTAAATAGATTTTCAAATTCAACAGCTAAAGATTTATATTTTTCTTCGAATATTACTTCTTTAATAGGTTGACGAATTTTAATTTTAGCTTCTTCACGAATATTTCTAGTATAACTTATTAATTCGATTACTAAATCCATTTTTTCTTCTAACTTTTCATCAATTAATGATTCATCACATACTGGATAATCAGCTAAATGAACACTTTCTTCACCGGTAAGTTTTTGATAAATTTCTTCACTTAAGAATGGACTTATTGGAGCTATTAATTTACATAAACCAACTAATACATCATAAGTAGTTTTATAAACAGCTTTTTTAGAATCAGTAAGTTCACTTTCCCAGAATCTTCTTCTATTTCTTCTGATATACCAGTTACTTAAATCATCACAAACGAAGTCTTGAATTAGATGTACTGTTTTATTTAAATCATATTTATCCATGTTAAGAGTAACATTTTTAACTAAATTATTGTATTTAGATAGTAACCAATAATCTATTTGATCTAATTTATCATAGCTAATATAAAAATCTTTAAGACTTAATTTATCAGCATTAGCATACATTTCAAAGAATGTATATGTATTTTTAAGTGTACTAAATAATTTAGAATTTGCTTCTTTAACACCATCTTCATCAAACTTAAGTGGAGTCCATACTGGTGAAGCATAAGCTATATACCATCTGATTGGATCAGCACCATATTTATGAATTAATGAGAATGGTTCAATTGAATTACCCTTTGATTTATGCATTTTTTGACCATTTTTATCAAGTAGTAATTCATTTACTAGTACATTTTTATATGGACTTTTACCTGTTAAGAATACACTTATTACAAGTAATGAATAGAACCAACCTCTTGTTTGATCAATTCCTTCTGATATAAAGTCTGCTGGAAATTGGCTTTCCCATAATTCCTTATTTTCAAATGGATAGTGATATTGAGCAAATGGCATTGAACCACTATCAAACCAACAATCTATTACTTCTTCACATCTAGTCATTTCTTTTCCACAATGTGGACACTTAATATGAATATTATCTACATATGGTCTATGTAAGTCTATTGTTTTAGGATCAACAGTTTCAATTGCTTTTTCTGCTAACTCATCTCTACTTCCGATCATTTCCATATGGCCACATTCACATCTCCATAATGGTAGTGGTGTTCCCCAATATCTATTTCTTGAAATAGCCCAATCATTTAGATTTTCTAACCAATTGCCGAATCTTTTTTCACCAACAAATGTTGGAAACCAATTAACTGTTTTATTAGCTTCAACTATTTTATCTTTAATTTTAGTTATTTCTAAATAATAACTTGGTCTTGAATAATATAGTAATGGGTGATGACATCTCCAACAATGAGGATAATCATGTTCCATTTTTATCTTTTTAAATAGTTTATCATTTTCTTTTAACCATTTAATAACTACTTCATCAACTTCAAATACATTTTGTCCTTTCCATGGACCTTCTGTATATTTTCCATCTTCTCCAACTGGATTTACATATGTAATTTTATATTTTTTACATACATTAGCATCATCTTGTCCATAAGCAGGAGCAATATGTACTACACCAGTACCATCTTCAGTAGTTACATAATTATCACATAATACCATGAATGCTTTGCCTTTAACATCAATAAATGGCATTAATTGTTCATATTCAGTATATTCTAAATCCTTGCCTTTATACTTTTCTAAAACTGTGTAGTCTTCACCAATTACTGATGGAGCTAGTTTTTCAGCTAAGATAAATTTGTATCCTTTGCTCTCTACTGTTACATAATCTTCATCTGGATTTACACAAAGTGCTAAATTAGCAATTAGTGTCCATGGAGTTGTTGTCCATACTAAGAAATATTCATCACTATCTTTTTTCTTAAATGGAACTATTACAGTATTAGCAGTAACACTTTCATAACCTTGAGCAACTTCATGTGAAGCTAATCCTGTTCCACATCTAGGACACCAAGGTACAATTTTAACTCCTTCGTAGAACAATCCTTCTTCAAAAAATTTCTTTAAGATATACCATTCTGTTTCAATATAACTATTATCATATGTAATATATGGATTTTCTAAATCAATTAATTGTCCCATTTCATCAGTTAATCTATTAAATGCATCTACATTAGTCCATACTGATTCTTTACATTTTTCATTAAATTTTTCAATTCCGTATTTTTCTATATCCTTTTTACCATCAAAGTGTAATTCTTTTTCTACTTGTACTTCTACTGGTAAACCATGAGTATCCCAACCTATTTTTCTAATTACTTTGTTGCCTTTCATAGTTTGATACTTACAAAAAGTATCTTTAAGAAACTTAGCTATCATATGATGAAGTCCTGGGTTTCCATTAGCTGTAGCTGGTCCATCATAGAATACATAGTTAGAATTTTTGCTTCTTTGTTCTATTGATTTATTTAGAATATTGTCATTTTTCCAAAAATCAATAAGTATTTTTTCATTCTCTTCCACTGGTTTGTTTCTTAGACTTTCAAATTCTTTCATATTTTCCTCCTTATTATAAATAAAAAAGAGATAGTACAAGGAGTCTAAAATAGACGGTACCATCCCTTTATTTACTTTATTATTTTAACGCAATTATGCGTATCTATCTTATCCATAGATAACATCAGAAGTGATCCATATATAATATTGTTACTAGTTTCCACCAAACACTAGCTCTCTATCAACTTTAATTATATACCGTCTTCATCCCTTGTTTTGAATACATACATTATAACACTATGTTTTTTTATTGTAAAGACTAATTTTTTAATGTGAAATATCCAGGGCTAGATGTTCCTCCATCTATTCTTGCATATGTTTTATCAATATATGAACTATTATATTTAGTTCCTGAACCTCCGACTATATTTGTTACATTTTTAAACATTTCATCAGATGTTGTAACATTATTTGTAGTGAATTTGTCGCTAACATATATTGTTTTTAGATTTGTAGCACTAGAAAACATTTTCTTCGTGTTTGTTACTTTGCTAGTGTTAAAACTGCTTAAATCTAATGATGCAATCTGACTGCTTAGAAACATATAACTCATATTTGTTACATTGCTTGTATTAAATTTACTTAAGTTAAGTGTTTTTGCTTTAGTTTCAGAAAACATAAAAGACATATCAGTTACTTTCGATGTGTTAAAGTTACTTACATCTATTGTTGTGGCTTGTGTAAGGCCAAACATATATGTAACATTACTTGTATCAAAGTTGCTTACATCCAACACTGTAGCTTTGGTAGAACCGAACATATAATTCATATTAGTAACCTTAGATGTGTTAAATTTGCTTACATCTATTGTTGCTGCTTGTGTAACTCCAAACATATATGACATATCTGTTACATTACTTGTATCAAAATTGCTTACATCTATTATAAGTGATTTACTCCCATTAAACATTCCTCGCATATCTGTTACACTGCTTGTATTAAATTTACTTACATTCACATTGGTTGCTTGACTGCCTTGAAACATTTCGCTCATACCAGTTACTTTAGAAGTATCAAAATTATTTAATCCTGTTATACTTGTGGCTTGACTGCCTTGAAACATTCCTCGCATATCTGTTACATTACTTGTATCAAAGTTGCTTACATCTAATTTGGAAGTTTGAGTTCTAGCAAACATATAAAACATACTAGTTACTTTGCTTGTATTAAATTTGCTTACATCTATTGTTGTTACCTTACTTTCAATAAACATAGTTGTCATGTTTGTAACATTCGAAGTATTAAAATCACTTACATCTATTGTTGTTGCCTGTGTACGACCAAACATTCCGGCCATATTTGTTACTTTGCTTGTGTCAAATTTGCTTACATCTAACACAGTTGCTTTACTTTCATAAAACATCCATCCCATATTTGTAGCTCTAGATGTATTAAAATTACTTACATCTATTGTTGTTGCCTGTGTATTACCAAACATAAATGAAAAATTATTTACTTTACTTGTATCAAAATTACTAACATTTATTGTTGTTGCTTCACTTTCTCTAAACATAGAATCCATTCTAATTACTTTGCTTGTATTGATATTTGGAATATTAATAGAACTTGCTTTACTGCGGGAAAACATATTTTCATAATAAATAACTGGTTTGTTGTTTATTGTTACACATGGTGCGGCTGTTACTGGAGCTGTACTGTCTTTATCAGTTAATATTACTCCCCATCCATCAGTGGTTCTGTTTGCCCATGATAATATATTTTCATTATTATAATAGGCTGCTTGTTTATATTTATAAGTATATATTCCTTGTGTATATTCTGCTCCTTGTGCCAAGCTTCCATTAAATGTACAAGCTAGTTCTGCTGGAACTGTTGGATCAACAGGGTCTGGATCTGGAATTGGTTCTGGATTTGGATCTTGTATTCCAGAAGATATTGCACATCTTGGATATTTTGATATATCTAATGATGTGTCAGTCACATAATTATATGTGTTTTTATTTTTATCATAATCACAATATAAATATGTTTTAGGCTCTACATAATCACCATTTTTATTTTTTGAAAAAGTTATTATACCTTTGCATTCACTTTTTTTGTACATAACTTTATTAATATAATTATCCATTGGATTTTCTTGTAAATCATCTAAACATATATATTTTGTATTACCATCATTATCATAAGAATCTGGGCATTCATAACTGTTATCAAGTGGTCTAATGCAATAATCTTCTAGATAGTTTTTTGCTGCTGCCATTACATTATTTTCTTGTACTATCATAGTTTTTTTAATATTGTCATTATATATTTTTCCTACTGCTATTCCTACTGCTGTCACAAGTATACCTAGCACAGCAATCACGGCTAGTAATTCTACTAATGTAAAACCTTTTTTCTTCATACTACACTTCCTATTCTATATAGATTATACAATAAAAAAAGCACTATTTCTAGTACTTATAAATATGCTTGTAAGAATGGTGTTATTATATCACTAAAATATAGTGTTATAAGTGCTCCTATAAGAAGAAATGGTCCAAATGGAATTATTCCTTCTTTATTTTTCTTACTTACTATTAATGAAAATATAAGACCTGTTACAGAGGCTATAAATAGTGAAACAATACTATTCATAATTCCTATTGATAATCCTACAATTCCCATTAATTTTATATCACCATCACCAAGTGATTCTTTTTTAAATAGTGCATTTCCAAGTAATTTTATTAAATACATTAATATAAATATGATAGCACTTGCTATTATATGTTTAAATACAATATCAGTACTTTCGAAACATAATAATGTTATTACAATACCAATTCCTGAAAGTACAAGTACTCTATCTGATATATAGAAATATAAGAAGTCGCTTACTATTGTTACCATTAATGCACAAGTAAGTATTGTACTTATAAAGAAATTCATTGTAAAACCAAATGTTACATAGTTACATAGGAATAATAATGCACATGCTATTTCAACAAATGGATAAATAAAATTTATTGGTTTCTTACAATATGCACATTTACCGCCAAGAGCTATGTAAGATATTATTGGTATATTCATATACCATTTTAGTGGTTTTCCACAATCGTTACAGAAGCTACTTGGATAGGTAGTTTTTATTTTGTTTGGTATTCTATAGCCCATACATCCTAAAAAACTACCCATTATTGCTCCTACTATTGTAACATAAATCATTGTAAATATTTCCATACCTTCACCCCAACTAGCTTATTGTTGAATAAATTCCGAACATTGGTACAACTACAGCGATTAGAATAAATCCTACAACTACTGCTAAGAATACTATTAATACTGGTTCTATAAATGTCTTAATCATATTAACACTATTCTTTTCTAATTTTTGATAATAGTCGCCTATTTTTTCTAACATATTTGCAAGTTCACCAGTTGATTCACCAGTTAAAATCATGTAATATGCTACATCTGGTATTGCCCAGTTATCTTTAAATGATTCACTCATTTTTTCACCTTTAATTAAGTTATTAATTGTGTGATTCATTATTGATTTATATATTTCATTATTTGTTATTTTTGCTAGTATATCAATACTATCAGTTAATAATACATTGTTCTTTTGTAATGTTGCAAATGTTCTTGCAAATAGTGACATTTCTTTATATGTAAGAATATTTCCAACTACTGGTAATTTCATAAATATTGTTTGCATAAATGTTCTAAATGCTTTTACTTTGATATATAGAACTGTATAAAGTACTGCAAATCCAACAATTCCAAGTATTAATGGTACATATTGTGTTCTTAAGAAAGCTGATATTTGTAGAGTAATTACAGTAACTATATTTAATTCAGCATTCATTGATTCATAAATACCAACGAATTTAGGTACTATGTATGTAAGCATAAATATAACTATACCTATAGCAAATAGTAATACGACACATGGATATGCCATTGCACTTATTACTGCTCTCTTTGTATCTTCAACCTCTTGATAGTAAGCAGCCATTTCATCTAATGTATCTTCTATATTACCAATAAGTTCTGATGATTTAATCATATTAACAAGTAATGCTGGAAACACATTTCCTTGTTTTCTTAATGATTCACTAAAACTTTCACCCATTGTAAGTTCATATATAAGTGACTCATAAACAGGTTTATATTTTTTTCTTTTATCTTGTTTTGCTAGTATCTTAACTGCATCAGTTAATGCAATACCTGCTCTAATGTAAGTTGATAATTGAGTAAGCCAGAATACTAGATCTTTTATTTTCATTTTTTGTTTAAATGCAGTTGCATCAGCATGTAAGAAATTGATTGACCAATTTGTTACTATTTCATAGACTGTATATCCTTCATCTGTTAAATAAGAGTATACATCCATTTTTGAAAAAGCTGGGAAATAACCTTTTAGAAGTTTTCCATCTTTTCCTCTAACTAGATACCTATATGTTTGTTTTGTAGCAGATTTTACTGCATCAGCACCATTTGGGTCTAATGTTAATACTACTAAACTTGCTTCTTTTTTAGCTCTTGCTTCTTTTACAAATGATAAGTTTTCGTATTTTTCTGTTATGTAATCAGCTAATGTTTTTGTAAGTGATTTACTTCCAAGTGCTTTTTCAGCCTCTAATGCTTTTTTAGCTTTTTGAGCCTCTTGATAGTCTTTATATTTCTTATAATATTTATATACTACTTTACTACATTTATCATATAAAAACATAGGAAGGTCAACAAATATTGTTGAAAATATGAATATAAAACCACTATAACATGAAAAAAGCATTGCATATAATTCACCAAACACACCTTTAAAACATAGTTTCCAGAAGAATACTATTATATTTCTTATTCCCCAGTATGTATATGAAACAAATGAAACAATGAATGATACAATAAGATCGAAAAAACCAAATACTCCCATGCCAACTGATTTAATTAAAACTATTATTTCATTTATAATAAATTTTATTGGATTTATTCTTGGTTTTTTAGTAGTATCTTTTTTAATAGTATCTTTTTTCTTTGTATCTTTTTTCTTAGGTTTGACTTTTTTTTCTTTTTCCTTAGCCATACTATCAGTTCCTTCTTATTCTACTATATCGATTATAACATATTAAATTAAAAATAAAAACATATTTTTTAACTTTTTTAATACTTTTAAATATAATATTATAGGTGAATAATATGAATAGTAATTTACTAGGCATTTTGAAGGGAATTAAAATTTCTAGTGTAATATCTAGTACTAATAAAACATTAGGAGTTGTTAAGAAAATTATTCCAGTATATAAAGAAATTAGGCCTTATGTTAATCATGAAAAAAGTTTATTTAAAAAGGAAGATAAAGTTTTAGACAATATAAAAGAAAGTAATGAGGTAGATGTAAGAAATGATTCTTACAATGATACTCTTACTTTCTTTCATTAATCATCATTTACTGAGTCTGTACTAAGTATAGTTAAAAAGGCTTCTTGTGGTATTGAAACACTACCCACTTGTTTCATTCTTTTTTTGCCTTCTTTTTGTTTCTCTAGAAGTTTTCTTTTTCTTGAAACATCTCCACCATAACATTTAGCAAGTACATTCTTTTTCATAGCACTTATATCTTCTCTTGCGATTACTTTTGAGCCAATACAAGCTTGTATTGGTACTTGAAACATTTGTCTTGGTATTATCTTTTTTAAGTTTTCACATATAACTTTACCTCTTTTATATGCAAAGTCTTTATGAACTATAATACTAAGTGCATCTATGATTTCTCCATTTAATAAGATATCCATTTTAACAAGTTTACTTTCAAAATTACCAATAAATTCATAATCAAAAGATGCATAACCTTTTGTATAACTTTTTAATTTATCAAAGAAATCATATACAATTTCTGAAAGTGGTAAGTCATATGTAATATTAACTCTTGTTGAATCTATATATGACATATTTTTATATGTGCCTCTTTTGTCTTGGCAAAGTTCCATTATAGCTCCTACATATTCACTTGGAACATATATATTAGCTTTAACATATGGTTCTAATATTTTTGATACTTTAGCTGGATCTGGCATTTTAGATGGTGAATCTATCATTACAGTTTCTCCATCACTTTTAATAACTTCATATATAACAGAAGGGCTAGTTGCGATTATGTCAATATTGAATTCTCTTTCTATTCTCTCTTCTATTATTTCCATGTGAAGTAATCCTAAAAAGCCACATCTGAATCCAAATCCTAATGCAACTGATGTTTCTGGTTCAAATACAAGAGCTGCATCGCTTAATTTTAATTTTAATAATGCTTCTTTTAGTTGATTATATTTAGAACTATCTATTGGATATATGCCACTATATACCATTGGTACTACATGTTTATATCCAGGAAGTGCTTCAACTGTCTCACCATCAATACAAATAGTATCTCCAACTTCTACTTCTGTAATACTTTTAATTGATGCACTTAAAAATCCTACTTCTCCACTAGTAAGTTCTTTTTTCTTTATTTCATGTGGTGTATGTTTTCCAAGTTCTAAAACTTCATAAACTGCATTACTATTTATAAATCTTATTTTGTCTCCTACTTTTACTGTACCGTCCATTATTCTTATAAGTATAACAACACCTTTGTAAGGATCAAAGTAACTATCAAAAATTAATGCTCTTAATTTATTACTATTACTTTTTGGCGATGGTATTCTTTCGATTACTGCATCAAGTAACTTATCTACTCCTTCACCAGTTTTACCTGAACAACAAATTATTTCATCTCTATCAAATCCTATTGTATTAACAAGTTCATCTTTAACTCTTTCAGGGTCTGCATTAGGTAAATCTATTTTATTAATTACAGGTATTATTTTTAAATTAGCTTCTAATGCTAAATATAGATTAGCTAATGTTTGTGCTTCTATTCCTTGTGTAGCATCAACTACTAATATTGCTCCTTCACAGGCTGCTAAACTTCTGCTTACTTCATAGCTGAAATCTACATGTCCTGGTGTATCTATTAAATGTAATGTATAACCTTTATATTTAAGTTCAACAGCATTTAATTTAATAGTTATTCCTCTTTCTCTTTCAAGATCCATAGAGTCGAGTATTTGTGCTTTCTTTTCTCTTTCTGTTACAGCATGACAAATATCAAGTATTCTATCAGCAAGAGTACTCTTTCCATGATCTATATGAGCTATTATACAAAAATTTTTTATTTTATCTCTTTCCATAAGAAATATTTTAACAAAATTATATATAAAATACAATTAAATATTCAAATAAAAATGAACTATTTCTAGCTCATTTTACTTATGTCTTCTTATTAATTTTATTCCAGGTTCATCATTTTCAGGATTAAATGATTTGATTTCTCTGTTTGATCTTCATCTTCTTATTGCTTTTGCTTCTATTTGTCTAACTCTTTCTCTTGTTACACCCATCATTTTCCCTATTTCTTCTAATGTATATCTTCTTGGCATATCAATTCCAAATCTACATTTTAATACCATTTTTTCTCTTTCTGTTAATGGTGATTTATCAAATACTGCTGATTTGAAATCTCTTAAATATAAGGCATCTGCAACTAGATTATCACTATATGTTGGATCTTCGATAAAACTTTCTAATTCATCTCCGTCTTCTTCTCCTTCATTTCTTACTGGTTGTGATAATGAAACAACTCCTTGAGAAGCCATTTTTCTTTCTCTAACTGCTTCTTCTGTTATGCCTAATAAATCAGCTAAATATTTATCGCTAGGTTCTTCGCCATATTCTGACATATAATTAGTTATTGCTACATGCATTTTTCTTAAATTATCATGTAAATGAACTGGTATTCTTATTGTTCTTGATTGATCAGCTATTCCTCTTGTTATAGCTTGTCTAATCCACCAAGTAGCATATGTACTGAATTTATATCCTAATGTATAATCAAACTTATCAGCAGCTTTCATAAGTCCAATATTTCCTTCTTGAATTAAATCTTCAAATGATAATGTGTCAGATGCAGTAGTATATTTTTTAGCAATTGAAACTACTAACCTTAAATTTGAAGCAACTAACTCTTCTTTTGCTTTTTCATCACCTTCAGATACTCTTTTTCCAAGTTCACATTCTTCTTCTTTTGTTAACAATTTACTATCTAATTCTCTTAAATATAATTTTACATTATCAAGAGTACTAATATCTTGTGGTTCAAAATCTTCTTTTACATTTTTTTCTTCTTTTGGATTTTCTATTTCTTCTTCAGTATTATTCATTAAATAATATGATGAGATTAATACTGCAATATTATCATTATTAAATGATTCAATATCACCTTTTTCATTTAATTCATTTAAAGTAGCTGTCATTTCATATAATTCAGGACTTTCATTTAATAAAGCTGTTGCTAGTTTAGAATCTAATTTATATTTTTTACCACCTAAAAACGAAACTAAATTTCTCCAGTTTTTTAATTGTACTGATTGACTACCACTTACAAAATTGTTTTTTATAAATTCTAATATTTCCTTTTTCATATTTTCACCCCTAAATTCCTGCATATTATAGCATATTTTTACTTAAAACACAAGTTTTTTTATTCCCCTCACTGAGTAGTTACATATTATAACACATCTGTATCAAATATGCAACTAGATTTTAAAAAGATAAAAAGCGATAATATCGCTTTTTAATTATGTCTAAAAATTAATTGCTGTTCTCTATCTTCATTAAAGCATTTAATTTCTTCACTATTTCTTAATATTTTTAATGCACCTTTTTCTAGTTGTCTAACTCTTTCTCTTGTTAAACCTAATGTTTTACCTATATCTTCTAATGTTTCGTGCTTTTCACCTTCAAAACCAAATCTATGTTTAATAATATATTTTTCTCTTTCTGTTAATATATCTGAATTAAATATTACAGAATTAAAACTATTATAAAATGATTCGTTTTCAAAATTATATATTTCTGAGTTTGAATCAGCTACAAATTCTCCAAGTTCTCCATTACTTTCTATATTATTTCTACTTTTTGATAGAGGTTGTGAAAATGATAAGGGTTCTTGCATTTCTACTTTTAATCTTCTTACTTTTTCTACTGGTATAAATAATATATCTGAAATTGTTTCATCAGTTGGTTCAAATCCGTATTGTTCTTGATAATCTCTTATTAATTTATTTATTCTTTTAACATCTTCAAATAAATATACAGGTAATCTAACCATTCTAGATTTATCTGCGATTCCTCTTGTTATGGCTTGTCTAATCCACCATA
>SAMEA104315422__coassemble_465_pt1 | contig 18975 bp, 19 predicted proteins | sample SAMEA104315422__metabat2_low_PE_011 | metagenome-assembled genome bin SAMEA104315422 (sample SAMEA104315422) | gut metagenome | biome: Monkey gut; feature: monkey-associated habitat; material: faeces | place: China | collected 2013
AAATAGATTTTGTTATTGATGAAGATTTGAGTAATATAGAGGAATCATTTTCTATATATTCTTTCTTTATAATAAATATATTGTATAGTTTAATATTTACATTTACTAATATTATTAGGTTACTTATTAAGAAGATTAAGGAATAGTGGAGGAATTATGCTTGTATATGGAAGAAATGTAGCAAGAGAAATATTAAATAGTAATACTAAGATTTATAAGGTGTTTTTAGATAATAATTTTCATGATGAAGAATTAATGAATAAGATTGATAAAAAAGGTTTAAAGAAGTTTCATATTGATAAGAATAAGATAGATAAGATGTGTGGTAGTAGTACTAATCAGGGTATTGCATTAGATATTGAAGAATATGGATATTTAAATATTGAAACACTTGAAAATGATGATAAAGCTAATTTTATTGTTATGTTAGATTCTATTGAAGATCCACATAATTTTGGAGCTATTATTAGAACTTGTGAATGTGCTGGGGTTGATTATATTATTATTCCTAGAAATAGAAGTGTTAGTGTTAATAGTACTGTTTATAAGACTTCTAGTGGTGCTTTAAATAATGTTAAGATAATTGAAGTTGTTAATTTGAATAATACTATAAAGAAGCTTAAATCACTTGGATATTGGGTTTATGGAAGTGATGCATTAGGTAAAGATTATAGAACTATTAAGTATGACTCTAAAACTTGTTTAATTATTGGAAGTGAAGGACATGGTCTTAAAAAGATTGTAAGTAATTCTTGTGATGAAATTATTTCTATACCAATGAAAGGCAAAGTAAATTCTTTAAATGCTTCTGTTGCTTCTGGAATTCTTATATATGAAATAATGAAATATAAATAGGTGAATTATGAATTATGATGATTTAAATGATAATGAACTTGTTTATTTATGTAGTGAAAATAATGAAAATGCAACTATAGAGCTTATTAATAAGTATAAAGGTATGATACTTATAATACTTAAAGATTTTTTAAAAAAGTATAAAATAGTTGGTATTGAAATATCTGATTTATATCAAGAAGGTTTAATTGGTTTATTAAATGCAATAGAAACTTATGATAAAGACAGGGATGTTACTTTTTATACTTATGCTAATGCTTGTATAAAGTCATCTATTATTACTACTATTAGAAGTACTTTTACTCAAAAGAATAGAATACTTAATACTTCTTATTCTCTTGATAAAATGTTTGAAGATTCAGAGAATAATTTTTATGAAATATTTAAAGATGAGAGAGAAGAACCTGATAGAAAACTGATTGATCATGAGGAAACAGTCGAACTTACTAATAGAATTAAATCTAAATTAAGTGAAAATGAGAAAGTTATTTTTGAACTTAAGCTTCAAGGACTTGATAATAAAGAGATAGCTGAACTTATTGATAAAGATAGAAAATATGTTGAAAATACTATATTTAGAATAGGTAAAAAATATAAAGAAATGGAAAAATGAGGTAATATTATATGTTTGATTATTTGAAAGGAATAGTTAGTAAGACTGCTCCTAATTATGTTGTTATTGATTGTAATGGTGTTGGTTATAAGATATATACACCAAATCCTTATAAGTTTAAAGATGGAACTACTTCTACTGCTTATGTTTATAATCATATAAGAGAAGATGAAAATTCTTTATATGGTTTTATAAGTGAAGATGAAAGAGAATTATTTTTAAAGCTTATTGGTGTTAAAGGTTTAGGTCCAAAGATGGCTCTTCCTATACTTGCTACAGGTTCTATTAGCGGTATTGTAGATGCAATAGATAGAGAAAATATATTATATTTAAAGAAATTTCCTAAAATTGGAGATAAGGTTGCTAAACAAATTATTCTAGATTTAAAAGGAAAATTATCTAGTATTGAATATAGTGAAGAAAGTAATTCTAGTGAAGAACTTGTTATGGCACTTGAAGCTCTTGGATATAAAAGTGCTGATATTAAGAGTGTTGTAACTAGAATTGATCCAGAGTTAACTATCGAAAATCAAATTAAAGAAGCATTAAAATTATTATTAAAATAAAGGAGTAAATTATGGTAATTGGAATTGATATGGATGATACAATATGTTCAACTAATGAACTTATTATTGTAGAAGCAGATAAGTATGATAAAGAAGTATTAGGTGGTACTGGTGTAAAGGATGTTAAAGCATATGAATTTAATGATATGCTTGGTTGGGCACCAGAAATGAAAGGGCAATTCTTTAAGGATAGACTTGAATATATAATGTCTAGTGCTGTTATTAAAGAAGATGCTAAAGAAGTTATTAATAGGCTTCATGATAAAGGGTATAAAATTATAATTATATCTTTTAGAAAAGCTAAATATTTAAAAGATCCTTATATGCTTACTAAAATTTGGTTAGATGAAAATGGTGTTAAATATGATAAAATTTATGTTGATACTGGATCTAAGGTTGATGAATGTATTGAATCAAAAGTAAATTTATTTATTGATGACAAAGAAAGTCATTGTGAAGAAGTAAGTGAAGCTGGTATTGATGTTATATTATTTACTAATGCTTATAATACTGAGGAAAATAGATTTGTAAGAAAAGATAACTGGAAAGATATAGAAAAATATATAGAGGAAAAATATAATGGATGAGAGAATAGTTACTAATCATGAACTTGAAGCTGATACTTTTGAAAAGACGATTAGACCGGATTCTTTTGATGAATATATTGGACAAACTGATGTTAAAGAAAATATAAAGGTTTTTGTAAAGGCAGCTAAGATTAGAAATACTAATTTAGATCATGTACTTTTATATGGCCCTCCTGGTCTTGGAAAAACTACACTTGCTCATATTATTGCTAATGAACTTGGTAGTAATATTAAGACTGCTAGTGGACCTACTATTGAAAAAAGTGGTGATCTTGCTGCAATATTATCTACACTTGAACCAAATGATGTACTTTTTATAGATGAAATACATAGAATACCAAGATATATTGAAGAGATATTATATAGTGCTATGGAAGACTTTAAACTTGATATTATAATTGGCGGTGAAGGGCAAAGTAGAAGTATTAAAATAGATCTTCCTCCTTTTACATTAGTTGGTGCTACTACAAGAGCTGGTGATTTATCTAGCCCTTTAAGAGATAGATTTGGTATTGTTTCTAAGTTAGAATTTTATAGTAATGAAGAACTTGCATTAATTGTTAAAAGAACTGCAAGAGTACTAAATGTAGAAATAGATGATGAATCAGCATATGAAATAGCTATTAGAAGTAGAAAGACTCCTAGAATTGCTAATAGACTTTTAAAAAGAGTTAGTGATTTTGCTCTTGTTGAGAGTGATGGTAAAATAAATATTGATGTAGTTAAAAAAGCATTATCAAGACTTAAAATTAATGATAATGGACTTGATAGTACTGATATTGAATATTTAATGAGTATTATTAATAAATTCAATGGAGGACCAGTTGGTATTGAATCAATTGCTTCATCTATTGGTGAAGAAGCTACTACTATTGAAGATGTTATTGAACCATTCTTATTACAAGAAGGATATGTTAAAAGAACAGCAAGAGGTAGAATTGTTACTGAGAAAACATATAGAGAATTTAAAATTAATACACAAAGAACACTATTTGATTATGAATAGTGTTTTATTATACTTTTAAAAATAAAAGACATTTATGAAAAGTACTTTCATAAATGTCGCTTTAAATGTCGCTTTAAATTTCTTATATAATTCATTTTTATAATTATCAATTACATCATTCATCATTGATATATAATCTTTATTATTATTTTTTTCTTCTTCTGTTATTGTAAACATACTTTTGATAGGTACTTTAACGATTGAATTTTCACTTATGAATTTTTCTTGTCTTTCATTTAATGTATCATCTTCTAAATAATAAACATATTGTATAGCTTTTGTACTAATTAATTTTTTAGCTTCTGCATATGCTTTATCTATTGTTTTATTATTTTCATCAAGTGATATTACATTAATATTATATTTTGTTAAGTAATTAAATACATCATTTGTAGTAAGTATTGTTTTATAGTTACCATTTTTTCCTATATCATATAGGCTTACATCAAGTTCACTTACCATTTCATTTAAAGTTTTGTAATTATTTTCTATTTTTTCTTTTATATAAACATTATCATTATATTCTATAAGACCTGATTTAATATTACTACATAGCATTAAGTAATTTGATGGGTTAAGCCACATACTTTCATTTTTTAAATCTCTACTCATTCCTTTTGTAGCATCTACAAGTTGTATATTATCATTTCTATTATATAAATCTTTTGCTAAATATGCTTCTCCTGAAACACCACTATATATAAATATTTTTCCAGTAGAATATTTATCTTTCTTTTTTTCTGTAACTTTATAATCACTTTTAGAACCATTTGGATAAACACTACTTACTTTTGCATAATCACTATAGAGTGCTGTTGTGGCATATTCAATTGGATAAGTTGTCACATATATATAACTATCACTAAAGTCATCATTTATGTTACAACCTGTTAAAAATAAAAAACAAACTAATAAAACACTAAATATTTTTTTCATAATTTTCTCCCTCTACAATTACAGGGTCATATCCAATTTTTCCAAATGGATGACACCTGAGTATTCTTTTTATTCCTTTTAATATTCCTTTAATTCCATATATATTTATACATTCTTTCATATATTCACTACAGGTTGGTGTAAATCTACACATAGAGTGACAATGAAGAGGTGTTATTTGATATATATCAATTAACTTTATTAATATTTTTTTCATATATCAATTATATAATAAATTGTTTTAAAAATAAATATAATTCTTATTAATTATATGTTATACTATACATATAAAATAGAGGTTGCTATGAAATGTAGATGTTATAAATGCGGAGCAAAATTAGTTAAAGATGCTAATTATTGTGGAGAATGTGGTAGTAAAATCGATAAAAATGAAAAAATAGAAGATGGTAATTGGAAATATTATTTATTAATTAATGCTATTTTAATATTTTGTGCATTTTTTTTACCATTTGGTAATAAATATATGTTACCAGCAGCTTTAGTGGTTTTAGTAACTGCCAAAATAAAATATCCTAAAAATACTATTGTTTCCGTAGTTTTTTGGCTTGAATTAGTATCATATATAGTTTTAGTAATTTTTTTAGCAATTTTGATGGTAGCATGTATAAAATCTTGTACAGCATTAGTGTAGGTGTAGTATGAAATATTGTATATATTGTGGGAATAAATTAAATAGTGAAAATAAATATTGTAATAATTGTGGTAAAAGATTAAAGAAAAAACATACAAATAGAATAATTACTATTACTGTTTTTGTTGTTATAGGTGTTTTGATTCTACCAAGTCTTGTTAATGGTATTATTAAATATAAAAAATATAGAAATGAACAAGATAATTATTATAAAAATATTAGAAATATAGTACAAAATAATTTATATTCTGAGATTGTTAGTGATAATTATAATTTACATCTTAATTCATCAGAAAATTGCATTAGGTGTTCTACTAATTGTGATGGTTCTTGTTTTAGTTATGAAAAAGATAAAAATTGTATGATATTTGAATATACAGTTAATGATAGTGACTTAGAATATAAAGCTTACCTGGTAGAAAAAAAGACTAAAACTAGTAAAAGATATGCTTTCTTTAGTAGTCGTGCAGAAACTAGTTTTTATAATAATATATTAGCAAGAGCTAAAAAAGATTTTAGTGAATTTAAGATAGAATCTAAATTTGAATATTCTGTTTTAGATGAAGATGAAACTTCTAGTAGTGAATGTGGTATTGATTTATATACTTCTAAGTCTTTCAAAAATGTTTTTGATGAAGAATTATATAACAAATTAGTTGCTTTTTCAAATGATAGAATTGGTAAGTGTGCTTTTGGTATTCATTTTGATGATGATAAAGAAATTTATTTTATGTATAAAAATAATAGTATAAATATATATAATAAAATTGATGATCGTTTTAGATTAAATGGAAATGATATTGAAACTGATAATATTACTTATGAAGAATTTATGATGGAAGTAGGTAATAGAGGATGGTAAATACTAATATACAGTTATATTCTATATGTATTATATTATCTTTTATAGTAAATGCTGTTATTATATTTTTATTAAACAAAAGACAAGAAAAATATGTTGGTTATATGCTTATATATGAAAACATTGGATTTATATATGGTGGAAAGTTATTTACTTATTTAACTAATCTAGATAAATATGATAGTTTTGATTTTCTTAATATTGGTTTTTCTTCATTAGGAAGTTTAATTGGAGGATTGTTATTTTTATTATTGTTTTGTATTCAATTTAAAAAAGATATTAAAAGGACTATGAAGATGTTTATAATAACTATTCCTCTTATGTATTCAATTGGTAAAATAGGTTGTTTTTTAGTAGGCTGTTGTTATGGTATAGAATATAATGGTATTGGAAATATAGTTTATAAATATGCTAGTGAAAGTATAAATGGAATTCATTTATTTCCAATACAGTTAGTTGAAAGTATAGTGTTTTTAATAATATTTATTTTATCTATTACTCGAAAATATAATACAAATTTCATTATATTGATTTCTTCTTTTTCTAAATTTATACTTGATTTTTTAAGAAGTGGTCATACTAATACTTTCATTAGTGTAAATCAAATAGTATGTTTAATATTTATTATAGTAAGTATTATTATGATAAGGAAAAATAATAATGTAATTTATGATTAATTATGTTATAATTTTATTGTGATTGTTATGGAGAATATATTTGAAAAATTTAATATTGTAATAAAGAATACTGCACTTTTAAAAGTTGCACTTACTCATTCTAGTTATTCTAATGAGCATAATGAAGAAAGTTATGAAAGATTGGAATATCTTGGAGATGCAGTTCTTGAAATTGTATGTAGTGATTATTTATATAATAATACAGATTATCCAGAAGGTGAAATGAGTAGACTTAGAAGTCTTTATGTATGTGAAAATGCTTTATATGAGTATTCAAAGGAAATTAATTTAAAAGATTATATATTGCTTGGTAATGGAATTGTTGAAGCTAATAAAACTATAATTGCTGATGTATTTGAAGCAGTTATTGCTGTTATATATTTAGAACAAGGACTTGATACAGTTAAGAGATTATTTAATGAGTTAATTGTTCCATATATTAAGCATCATGATGATTTTTTAAAGGATTATAAGAGTTTATTACAAGAAAGTGTTCAAACTGTTAAAAAAGTGTTACATATAAGTTAGTAGATGAAAGTGGACCTGCTCATCATAAAGAATTTAAAGTTGAAGTTATTATTGATAATTTAGTTTATGGAGTAGGTATTGGTAATTCTAAAAAAGAAGCTGAACAAAATGCAGCAAAAGAAGCTTATCAAAAAAGAGCTAAATAGCTTTAAAACTGAATAATTTCTTTTTTATTCAGTTTTTTTATGTTATAATTAATTAGTAATTAAAATAGAAGTGGTGAATAAATATGTACATTAAAAATATTAAACTACATGGATTTAAGAGTTTTGCTGATAAAATTGATATTGAACTTGATCAATTTTTTACTGGTATAGTTGGACCTAATGGTTCAGGCAAAAGTAACATTGTAGATGCGATAAAATGGGTACTTGGAGAACAAAGTGTAAAGACACTTAGAGGTTCTAATAATATGACTGATGTTATATTTAGCGGTTCTTCTTCAAGACCAGCAGCTAATTATGCGGCTGTTACTCTTGTTTTTGATAATAGTGATAGAACTCTTAATATAGATTTTAATGAAGTTTCTGTTAAAAGAATCGTATATAAATCAGGAGAAAATGAATATTATTTAAATCAAGAAAGATGTAGACTTAAAGATATAACTGATTTATTTATGGATTCAAGAAGTAGTAAAGAATCATTTAATATTGTTCCTCAAAATAAGATAGATCAAATATTGAGTGAAAAACCAGAAGAAAGAAGAGTTATTTTTGAAGATGCAGCTGGTGTACTTAAATATAAAAGAAGAAAAGAAGAAAGTTTATCTAAATTATCTAAAACTCATGATAATATTGAAAGAATTAATTTAATTATTAGAGAAAATAGTGAAAATTTAGAACCATTAAGTATTGCGGCTAAAAAAGCAAGGGAATATAAAGATGCTTTAAGTGAACTTGAAAGTGTTGAGATTGCTTTAATTGCTAAGGATATAAATACTTATAGTGAAGAAGTTGAAATTAAAAAGGATACTAAACTTAAAAGAGAAGAAGAACTTTCATTAATAGATACTGATAATACAAAAGATAGTACAGCCGTAGAAAAGATAAAATTAAGTATTCTTGATTTAGATAATAAGATTAAGGAAACTAGTACTAATATATTTAAAATAAATGAAAATTTAATCGAATTAAGTAATAAGAAAACATTATTAATGGAAAGAATTAAATATGATAAGGAATCTAGTGAAGTACAAAATAATTTAATTGTACTTAAAGATAAGGAAGGTTCTATTAATAATTTAATATCATCTTTGAAATTTGATATTGGTAACTTAAAAAATAATAAGAATGATTTAGATAGTAAAGTTAATGATAATAATTTTGTTTATAAAGAAGTTTTAAACGAAAGAGAAAAGGTTAATTTTGAACTTAATAATGAAAGAAAGAAGTTAATTGAAACTAAAAATAAGATTGATATACTTGAAAGTAATATTTCAAATATGAGTAAAATACCTTATGCTGTTAAAGCTATCGTAGGTAATCCTACTTTAAGAGGTATTCACGATATTATAGCTAATGTTATAAGTACAGAAAGAGAATATTCAGTTATGCTTGATATAGCACTTGGAGCTAGTGCTAATAATATTATTACTAATGATGAAGCTTGTGCTAAAGAAGCCATTGAATATTTAAAAAGCCATAATAAAGGAAGAGCTACTTTCTTTCCACTTAATGTTATAAAACCTAAGAGTATTGATCCTGAAACATTGAAATCAGTATCTAATATAGTTGGTTTTGTTGGTATTGCTAGTGATTTAGTTACTTATGATACTAAATATTATAATATTGTTATGAATCAACTTGGTAATATTATTGTTGCTAAGGATATAACAACTGCTATACAAATATCTAAAAAAATAAATCATAGATATAGAGTAATATCATTAGATGGAGAAATAATCCATGTAGGTGGTATTATGACTGGTGGTAGTATTAAAAGTAATAACTCATATATAACAGATAAATATGAACTTGAAAGATTAAAAATAAGTATTGATAATATAAATAATAATATTAAAGAATTAGATGTTAAACTTGATAATAAAGATAAAGAATTAGATATTATTAAAAATAAGAATTATAGTATTAATATTGAGATTATTAAAGTAAATGAAGAAATTAATAATAAAGTTAATTTATTAAGAGAAAAAGTAAGTGAACTTGAAAGTATTAATAATGAAATAAAGAATTTAACAGATGAAAGTTTAGACAATGAACTTAATAATATTATTAATGAGTATTATGAAAATGAAAAGTTAAAGAGTGAGCAAGAAAAATTATTAGATAAATATAATAATGATAAGAATGAATTAAATGCAAGTTTAAATGATTTAGAAACTGCGATTAAAAAATCTAATCAAGAATATATATCTTTAAAGAATGAAATAAGTAGTTTAGAGATTGATATTACAAAATTAAATATGAATTTAGATAATTTATTGAATAGATTAAATGAAGACTATAATTTAGGTTATGAAAGAGCTAGAAGTGAATATACTCTTGAAATAGAAGAAAGTGTAGCTAGAGAAAAGGTTAGTAATTTAAGAAGAAAGATTAAGTCTCTTGGCGATGTTAATTTAGGTAGTATTGATGAATATGATAGAATATATAAAAGAGTTACTTTCTTAACTAAACAAAAGGAAGATTTAGAGAAGAGTCAAAGTGACTTACTTAATATTATTGATGATATGGATAATGTTATGAAAGATAAATTTATTACATCATTTAATAATATTAATATTGAATTTGGTAAAGTATTTAAAACATTATTTAAAGGTGGTAGTGCTCATTTAGAACTTACTGATCCAGATAATATACTTGAGACAGGTATTGATATAGTTGCTGTACCTCCTGGAAAGAATAAGAAGCCACTTAGTTTGCTTTCTGGTGGTGAAAGAACAATGACTGCGATTAGTTTATTATTTTCAATAATGAATCTAGAAAAAGTTCCATTTGTAATTCTTGATGAAGTTGAATCTGCACTAGATGAGAATAATGCTACTATATTTGGAGAATATTTAGATAACTATAAAAATAAAACTCAATTACTTGTTATAACACATAAAAAGAAAACAATGGAATTCTTAGACAAACTATATGGTATAACAATGCAAGAAAGTGGTGTAAGTAAAATAGTTAGTGTTAAATTAGAGGATTAAGTCCTCTTTTTTATTGCAATAAAAAAGATATTATCGAGTAATACCTTTTTCTTTTAAAATACTTTCTAATTCATTATAATTTTTATATCCAAGTATTTCATCATCTTTATTTTTATCAATAATAATTAATGTACAGAAATCATTAACAGCACTCATTTGATATGTATTTTCTAAATATTTAATATCAGCTTCAGTTAAATTTTCATAATCTAACCAAGTAAGTTCAATTCTATTTCTTTCTGTTAGTGATGAAATATCTGTTTTATATTCTGAATAGCTTTTTGCATCTTTTTTTGCTATAACTAATAATAATTTGTTTTCACTTTCTAATTTTCTATTTAATTCTTTTAATGAATCTGATAAATCTTCTTCATTAGGTTCGTCTGGAGGAGTAGGTGTATTATTATCTAAATTATCAATAACTACTTTATTTAAATTAATCCTTACTTTAGTAACTGTTCCTTCATCATTTATTCCTAAACCTTGTAATACATTTGTGTTATAGAAATAATCAAATTGATAATTCTTAAATATTTCTCCTTCTTGATGTCCATTTTTAACAGCAAGTGCATCTATCATAAATCTTGCTACACTAATACTAATATCTTTATCTGCTGAAGTGTTTCCATATTCCATAGTAATTGTATCTTCACCAAGATAATCTTCATAAATAAAGTCATAAGAAGCATCTATTGTATCAGTTTTATATCTTACTGTAATTCTATCATCTTTTACTTTAGAATTAATATCTATTCCAGATTCTCTATATCTTTGAATAGTACTTAATTTATTAAAAGCATCATTTGCTGGTTTTAATTGTTTTCTTATTTTGCCATAAGTACCAACACCATTCATATAGAGGATAACTCCTGCGACTGCCATTCCTAATGCAATTATCCATATAACACCCCAAAATATTAACCTTATTTTATTCTCTTTTTTCATACTTATTTTTCTCCTATGATAATTATAAGATAATAAGTTAAAAAAGTAAATATTAAAAAAGAAAAAAGAACTATTATATAGCTCTCATGTTCTCTTGATTTTTAAATGGATTTTTTGGATCAATTTTATCTACAAACATAATTCCGTTTAAATGATCTATTTCATGTTGAAATGCAACTGCTATTTCTTCTCTAACTCTTTTAATTACTTCATTTCCTTCTTCATCATAGAATTTAACAGTTATTCTAGCAAATCTTGGTACTATACCTTCAACATATCTATTTACACTTAGGCATCCTTCTCCTTCTTCAACATAAATAAGTTCTTCTGAATTAGATATTATTTCTGGATTAATGACTCTATATTCTTCAAAAGTACCATCATCATTTTTATAAGAAATAACAAAGAATCTTTTAAGTACTCCGAGTTGCACTGCTGCAAGACCCATACCAGCTCTAATATTATTTTTACTAGCATATTCTTCATCTTGACTTAATCTTAAATACATAATCATATCATTTATTAAAAATTTATCTTCTTCACTTAATGGAAAAGTTACTTTTTTACTTTTTTGTCTTAGTATTTTAGACTTTTTTTCATCTAATATATCACTTTGTTTGAACATACTTCTTTCCTCCGAACATATTTTATCAAAAATGGTTAATAATTTCAAATTTTATTGAAAAAAATGATTAATAATTATATAATTGTTATAGATTAGGAAAGTAGGAATTGGTCTATATGAATAAAATTAGTTTAAAGATTTTATTATCCAGTATTGGTATTATTATTATTTTAGCTCTTATGTGTACTGCTACTTATGCATATTTTACTTTGGAAGTTGAAGGAAGTGGAACTGATATTTCTATGACAACCTTTAATAAAAATATGCAGGTAACATATACTGATACAAGTAATGTAACATTGGTTAATGCATATACAGGAAGCTCTATAAGTAAAACTTTTACAGTAGAAAATACAGGAGATGTTGATGTATATTACAATGTAACACTTGAAGATGTTGTTAATAATTTTGAGGTACCTGAAGAACTTGTTTATAATATTGTTGAAACTGGTGGTTCTGTTTTTAAAAATGATACTGTTATTCCTACTAGTGATGAAGTAATTGTATCTGACATTAAAATAGCAAAAGGTGAAACTCATTATTATGTAATGAAAATAACTTTTTTAGAAAAAACATATGATCAATCTTACAATATGAATAAAACATTTTCTTCTAAAATAAATATATTACCAAGTGAAAAGTATAGTGAATTTACTAAACTTAGTAATAATACATTATCTTATAAAATAATTAATTCTAGTGCTAGTAGTTCTAATAATTTAAAATATAATACTACTGATGGAGAAGGTTTATATTTTACTAATAATGCTACTAATGGTACTAAAATATATTTTTATAGAGGAAGTAATGCTTTAAATAATAATGTGTCTTTTGGAGGATTTTGTTGGAAAGTAGTTAGAACTACTGAGGATATTGGTGTAAGATTAATATATAATGGAGTTTTAAATAATGGAGAGTGTAGTAATACTACTGGTAGTAATTCTATAATAGATTCTACTGCTTTTAATGATAATTCTAATTATAATGCTTATGTTGGTTATATGTATGGTAGCCCTAATAGTACTAATTATATAGATGAACATAAGAATGATAATAATAGTAAGATTAAGACTTTACTTGAAAGTTGGTATGCTAGTAATTTAACTAATTATGGAAGTTATATAGAAGATTCAGTGTATTGTAATAATAGAAAATCAGTAGCATTTACAATAAATAGTGTTACATATTCTAAATCTGGTTATGGTAATTTAAATACAGGTTATCAATCTAAAATGAATATTAATATTAATTCTATTCCATCTTATGAATGTTATAATGAAAAGGATAAATTTACTGTTAAAAAATCTACTAATATTTATCCAATCGGATTATTAACTGCAGAAGAGGCTATGTTTGCTGGTTTAAATGAAAGTTCTAGTTTAACCAATAATTATTTATATTCTGCTAATACTTATTGGACAATGAGTCCTGCATATTATAATGGTACTAATGCATATAATTATGTAGTACAAAATGGTAAGCTTAATACTATTACTACTAATAGTAATGCTGATGTAAGACCTGTAATAACACTTAAAAGTGATGCAAAAGTATTAAGTGGAGATGGAAGTTTAACTAGTCCATATAAAATAACAGAGTAGGTGAAAAATGAATATATTAGATGCTTTAATAATTGTTTTATTTGTTCTTGGTATCATGGGTGGTATGAGAAGAGGACTTATAAAAGAAACTGTTTTACTTGTTGGTTTAATATTTATAATAATAGTTGCTTTTTATCTTAGAACACCTATTGCAACTGTTATGTATAAGACTTTACCATTTTTTGAATTTAGTGGTAAATTTAAAGGAGTTGCAATATTAAATATTTTATTATATGAACTAATCGCATTTTTAATTATATTTTCTATTTTATATTTAATACTTAGAATATTATTAAAAATAACTGGTATTATAGAAAAAATATTAAAAGCAACAATTATTCTTGGAATATTTTCTAGAATAGGTGGAGCAATAGTAGGATTTATTGAGAGTTATGTTATTATATTTATTATTTTAGTAATAGCAAGTCAACCATTCTTAAAAATAACTGGTTTAGATGATTCTAAAGTTGGAAATTATATTCTTAATAATACTCCAATAATGAGTCCTGCTGTAAGTGATATAAGAGAAGTTAGTGAAGAAATATATAATTTAGCTACTAAATACAAAGGTGAAAAATTTAATGATGAAGCAATAGACTTATTTATTAGATATGATATAATAACTAAAGAAAATGTTGATTTATTAAAGGAGAAAGGAAAACTAAAATGATACATTTAGAAAATGATGATTTAGATAGTGTTATAAGTAGTGGTAATTATTTAGTGGATTTTTATGCTGAATGGTGTGGGCCATGCAAAATGCTTGCTCCTGTACTTGAAGATATCAGTGATAAAATAAATGTAGTAAAAGTTGATATTGATAAATTTCCAAAGTTAACTGAAAACTATAGAATTATGTCTGTCCCAACTTTAATATTCTTTAAAGATGGTAAAAAAGTTAAAGAAGTAGTTGGATTTCAAACAGAAGAAGAATTAATGGAAATCATTAATGAAATATAAGTACTAGAAATAGTACTTTTTTTATTACTTGAATCTATTTTTTTATTATTATGTATGTTATGATATATATAATAGAGGTTGTGTATGATAGAACTTAAAAATGTATATAAAAATTATAAAACTAAAAGTAGTGAAGTAAAAGTTCTTAATAATATAAATATTAAGTTACCTAGTAAGGGCCTTATTTTTATACTTGGTAAAAGTGGTAGTGGTAAAACAACACTTCTTAATTTAATTGGCGGTCTTGATAGAGTAACTTCTGGTAGTGTTTTAATAAATAATAATGATATTACTAAATTTGATGATAATATGCTTGATAATTATAGAAATTCATTAGTAGGCTTTGTATTTCAAGACTTTAATTTACTTGATAATTTATCTGTTTATAAGAATGTTGAATTACCTTTAAATTTACAAAAGAAAAAAGATAATAATGATCTTATAAAAAAAGTTCTAATAGGTGTTGGGTTACCTAATATGGAAGATAGGAATATTAATGAACTATCAGGTGGTGAAAAACAAAGAGTATCAATCGCAAGAGCTATGATTAAAAACCCAGATATTGTTCTTGCTGATGAACCGACTGGTAATTTAGATAGTACTAATAGTGAAAATATATTTAATATACTAAAACAAATCTCTTATGCTAAACTAGTAGTCGTAGTGACTCATGATAGAGATGCTGCTTATAAATATGGAAATGAAATAATTGAAATAAGTGATGGTACTGTTACTAATGTTGTACAAAATAGTGAACTTACTACTGAAACTAAATCATTAGTTATTAAAAAATCTAAATTATCTTTATCAAAATCTATTAGTTTTGCATTTACTAATTTAAAGAAAAAGAAAATAAGACTTTTCATATCAATATTACTTGTAACTGTATCGTTATTTCTATTTGGATATACAAGTTTTTTAACAAATTTTGATATTAATAAAATGCATGCTGATGCGATTAATAGAGGCAATGATAATTTAATTATTATTAATAAGAATAATAATGCTACTGATATTAATCCACTTAAAAATCTTACTGAAGATGATATAAATAATATAAGTAAACTTATTAATACTGATTTTACTAATGTATCAAGACTTAATGTTAATAATGAATATTTAACTGTTAGTTTTGTTAATCCATCTGATTTATATTATTATCAAAAAGGTTCTATTAATTCAAATATATTATCTTTTATTGAATATAGTAGTGAAAAAATAAATAATTTAAAACTTATAGGTAATGTTCCATCTAATAATGATGAAATAATTGTAAATAAGTTTTTTGCAGATTATATGATTGAAAATGGTATTACAATATATGATTATGATAAAGATAAAAAATTAACTAATATCGATTATTTTCCAAAAGATTATAATGAAATTATAAATGATAAAAAGAAAATAGTACTTTATACTAATGGAAATGGTAATTATACTTTTACAATAAGTGGAATATTAGATGAAGATATATCTAAATTTGATAAATTAAAAACTATTAATGAAAACGAAGCTAAAACTGATTATAAAAAAATATATGATGAATTTAATAGTAAGATTAATTCATTATTTGATGTAATTGTTAATAAAGATTTAATTAAAGATTATAATATTTCAAAAAATACTGTGGTTGATTTAATGCTTTATACAACTGTATATAATTATGATAATAAAAAATATTATCCTATGATGGGTTATATGAGTGGAATATCAAAAGAAATAGCTATTTGTGATGGCAAAGAGTTTAAGAAAGTAAATGAACTAAAAAACAATGAAATAATACTTAATATAGATAGTATAGGTGCATTAAATTCTAATGATGGTTTATGGGCAAGTGAATATCAAAAATATTATGATAAATTAAAGAATGAAAGAGATGCTAAAGTAAAAGCAGAAGAAGATAAAGCATTAGAAGATCCAGAATATATAATTAAGGAAATACCTGAACTTGATATAGAAAAAATACAGAAAGAATTTCATAAATATTATATTGATACTTATGGAATAGTTGGAAAAGATATTACTGTTGATATTGTTAATAATAGTTCTAGTGATAGTTTTAGTAATACTTATACAGTAATTGGATATGTTTATGGAAATCAAGATTTAAATGATATTTATAACTTTGTAAATAGTGAAAATGTTTCTAAATATTTAAGAGGTAATCATGAAGTAAATAAAATATATTTTAATTTGAATGATAAAGAAAAATTAGAAAATATATTTGATAACTTTGATTATAAAAAATATTCTATAAATACTATTTATACTAGTACAATAGATACTATATCTAAAACAATAACTAAAACGGAAAAATTATTTAAATATTTAAGTATTGGCTTTTTAACACTTGGTATTATTATTCTTACTAATTATATAATTGTGACAATAAATAGTAATAAAAAACAAATTGGTATTTTAAGAAGTCTTGGTACTAAACAATCTGATTTATTTAAAATATATTATTTAGAAAGTATAATTATAGTGGTTATTTCTTATATAATTTCTACTGTACTCTTGTATTTTGGAGTTATTGTTTCTAATAATATTATTTCAAAAGATTTATTCTTCAATGTTAAACCAATTTTATTTAATATAAATTCATTATTATATATGTTTATTCTTATCATTTTAATATCATTTGTATCTAGTGTGCTTCCAATAATTAGTCTTTCTAAAAAGAAGCCAATTGATGTTATATATGATAAATAGTTATATAGTTTAAGCACTAGAAATAGTGCTTTTATTGTGATATAATCTTGTGGAAAGAAGAGGTGAATCACTAGGCTGTTTTCCTAGGTTGATTATGGATTATAAGAATATAGAAACTTATGATTATGATTTGGATGAATCTTTAATAGCACAAACTCCTATTAAAGAAAGAGATCATTCCAAATTATTAGTTGTAAATAGAAAAGATGGAAATTATAAAGATGAAGTGTTTTATAATATTATAAATTATCTTCATAAGGGAGATGTGTTGGTACTTAATAATACTAAAGTTTTGCCTAGTAGAATAATTGGTTATAAAGTAGATACTAATGCTAAAATTGAAGTATTATTACTTACTGATTTAGGCGATAATATATGGGAATGTCTTGTTAGACCACAAAAAAGAGTACATATTGGTACTATTATTCAATTTGATGATGATTTTACTTGTGAAGTTGTTGAAGTTAAAGATAATGGTATTACTCATGTTAAATTAATGTTTAATGGTATTTTAGTTGAGCATTTGGATAAAGTTGGTGCGATGCCACTTCCTCCTTATATACATGAAAAACTTAAAGATAATAGTCGCTATAATACTGTTTATGCTAAAAGAGAAGGCAGTGCTGCTGCTCCTACTGCTGGACTTCATTTTACTAAAGAGTTACTTAATGAAATTAAAGAAAAAGGTATTGAAATATTATATGTTACTCTTAATGTAGGACTTGGAACTTTTAGACCTGTTAGTGAAGATGATATTACTTATCATGATATGCATAGTGAAACTTATGAAATTAGTGAAGCCGTAAGTGAAAGATTAAATCTTGCTAAAAAAGAAAATAGAAGAATTATTTGTGTTGGAACTACTTCTATGAGAACTTTAGAAGCTAATATATCAAAATATGGAAGTTTTAAGGCAGTAAAAGAACCAACTAGTATATTTATATATCCTCCATATAATTTTAAGTCATGTGATGCTTTAATTACTAATTTTCATTTACCTAAAAGTACACTTGTTATGCTTGTTTCTGCTTTTAGTAGTGTTGATATTATAATGAATGCTTATAAACATGCAATGAATGAAAAATATAAATTTTTTAGTTTTGGAGATGCAATGTTTTTAACAAATGAGGAGGTTAAATAATGGATTTGAAATTTAAATTAATAAAAGAGACATCTTATGGTGCTAGACTTGGTGAATTTGAAACAAGATGGGGTCATCATAAAACACCTATGTTTATGCCTGTTGGTACACAAGCTACTGTTAAAACTTTAAGTCCAGAAGAATTAAAAGCTGCTGGTGCTGATATTATTTTATCTAATACATATCATTTATGGTTAAGACCAGGAGAAGATGTTGTTGATAATGCTGGTGGTCTTCATAATTTTATGAATTATAAAACTGGACCTATTTTAACTGATTGTGGTGGCTTTCAAGTATTTAGTTTAGCTAAACCAAAAGATATAAGCGAAGAAGGTGTTAAATTTAAGAGTCATATTGATGGTAGAAATTTATTTTTAACTCCTGAAAAAAGTATTGAAATTCAAAACAAGCTTCATTCTGATATTATGATGAGCTTTGATGAATGTCCACCTTATCCAGTAACTCATGAATATATGAAAAATAGTATTGAGAGAACTCTTAGATGGATGAAAAGAAGTAAGGCTGCTCATAAGGATCCTGAAAATCAAG
>SAMEA104315422__coassemble_476_pt1 | contig 18353 bp, 18 predicted proteins | sample SAMEA104315422__metabat2_low_PE_011 | metagenome-assembled genome bin SAMEA104315422 (sample SAMEA104315422) | gut metagenome | biome: Monkey gut; feature: monkey-associated habitat; material: faeces | place: China | collected 2013
GATATATCAAAAGCAACTAATTTATCTATAGAAGAAATAGAAAAATTAAAATAAATATTAATTAAAGCATAATTATAAAATAATACTTATAATTATGTTTTTCTTTAACTTTTTAATTATATTTGTTATAATATTAACGAAAAGAAGGGAAAAGTAATTATGAAAATATTATGTGTTAATGCTGGTAGTTCTTCTTTAAAATTTCAATTAGTTGAAATGCCAGAGGAAAAATTGATAATTAGTGGTTATATTGAAAAGATTGGTCTAAAGGATAGCTTTTGGACAACTAAAGTAAATGGTGAAAAAATTAAGGGTGAAAAATACTTAAAAAATCATAAAGAAGCAGCTGAGGTTTTAATTGAAGAATTATTAAAACATAAAGCAGTTGAGAGTTTAGATGAAATTAAGGGTGTAGGACATAGAGTTTTACATGGTGGTGAAAAGTATAGTGATTCAGTTATAATAACTGATGAAGTAATTCAAGATATTAAGAATTTAACTAAACTTGGTCCACTTCATCATCCAGGAAATTTAGCTGGTATTGAAGCTATGCAAAAAGCTTTACCTGATGTTCCAATGGTTGCTGTATATGATACTGCATTCCATCAAACAATGCCAAGAGTAAATTATATGTATCCAGTACCAATGGATTGGTATACTAAATATGGTGTTCGTAAGTATGGTTTCCATGGAACAAGTCATAAGTATATAACATTAAAAATGAAAGAAAAACTTGGTAAAGATGATGTTAATTTAATTATTTGTCATATCGGTAGTGGTGCTTCAATTAGTGCTATTAAAGAAGGAAAGTGTTATGATACTAGTATGGGTATTACTCCACTTGATGGTCTTATGATGGGCACAAGAAGTGGTGCTATAGATCCATCTATATTAGAATATGTAAGTAAAGAATCAGGTGAAAGCTTAGAAGATATTACTAATGATTTAAATAAGAAGAGTGGACTTCTTGGTATTTCAGGATATTCTGATAGCCGTGATGTAGAAGCTGCAAGAGAAGCTGGAGATAAAAATGCAACACTTGCTCTTGATATGTATAATGATAGAATTGCAAAATATATTGCAGAATACTATATTAAATTAGATGGTAATGTTGATGCTATTGTGTTTACAGCTGGTGTAGGTGAAAATGGTATTGAAGCTAGAAAAGAAATTTTAGGTAGACTTAATGCATTAGGTATTAAAGTTGATGAAGAAAAAAATAGTAAGATAGCTGGATATAAGAATGAAAATGAAGGTATTATTTCTAGTGATGAATCAAGTGTTCCAGTATATGTTCTTCCAACTAATGAAGAAATTATGATTATTAAAGATACTTATAATTTAGTAAAATAGAAAAGAGATATTTAATGAGTGATATTTATAAATCAATATATAATGAGATAAAGAAATATAAGAAGATCTATATAGCAAGACATATAGGTCCAGATCCAGATGCTTTTGGGAGTCAAATGGCATTAAAAGAATCTATTAAAATAACTTTTCCATCAAAAGAAGTTTTTGCAGTTGGAACTACTGTATCTAAGTTTAAATATTTTGGTAAAGTAGATAAAGTTAATGAATATGATTATGATAATGCATTGTTGATTGTTGTTGATACTCCTGATAATAGAAGAGTTGATATTGATAATTTCTTATCTTTTAAAAATGTTGTTAAAATTGATCATCATCCTAAGGTTGATACATTTGGTAAAGTAGAACTTATAGATGATACTGCAAGTTCAGCTTCTGAGCTTGTTCTTGAAGTTATAAATAATACTAAATTAAAAATGAATGAAAGTATTGCTGGCAATCTATTTACTGGAATTGTCAGTGATACTAATAGATTTTTGTTTAGCATAAGTGATAAAACATTTTCACTTGTAAGTACTTTAATTCATAAATATAAACTAGATACTGAAAAGTTATATAGACAAGTATATAGTAAGCCTTTAAGTGAAATTAGACTTATGGGTTATATAGCATCATCTTTAAAAGTAGATAAAAATGGTTTTGCATATATTGAGATTGATGAAGATGTTATTAATTCTTTTGGAGCTGATATTAGTTCTGCTTCGAATATGATTAATGATTTTAATAATATTAATGAAGTTCTTGTATGGGTATTTGTATCTCATGATACTAAAAATAATATGTATAGAGTTAATATTAGAAGTAGAGGTCCAGTTATAAATGAAATTGCTAGTAAATATAATGGTGGAGGTCATAAGTTTGCTAGTGGTGTTAGAACTGAATCACATGAAGTCATTGAAAATTTATTAAATGATTTAAAGAATTTATGTAAAGAATATAGTGAAAAGGAGAAATAATATGGAAGTTATTAATGTTGAAGAACCTGTCATAGCTGTTAGAGTTTCACAATATCCGGAAGATAAAAAGAATGAATTTTTATGTTTAGGAAGAAGTAATGTAGGTAAAAGTAGTTTTATAAATACTATTGTTAATAGAAAAAATATTGCTAGAACCAGTTCTAAGCCTGGGAAAACTACTACATTAAATTTTTATCAAGTTAATAAAGAATTTTATATTGTAGATGTACCAGGGTATGGATATGCAGCTACTAACAAAAAGCAAATTGAAAAGTTTGGTATTATGATAGAAGAATATTTAAAAACTAGACAATATTTAAAACATGTATTTCTTTTAGTTGATTATAGACATAAACCTACAGAAGATGATGTTCTTATGTATAAATTCTTAAAATATTATAATTTACCTGTTACTATAGTTGCTACTAAATATGATAAAGTTAATAGATCACTTAGAGAAAAGCAAGATGAACTTATTAAAAAAACATTAAATCCTGCTTTAGGGGATGAAATAATTAACTTTTCTAGTGTGACTAAAATAGGTAAAGAAAGGGTTTACGAAATTATTGAAAGTTATTTTCAAAAAGATATTGAAAAATAATTTTTTTTCTATTATAATGTTTATAGAATAGAGGTTGAGAATATGAATAAAAAAGGTTTTTCGTTATCTGAATTATTAGTTGTTATAGCTATTGTAGCTATTATTACTGTTATTGCTGTACCTAGTGTTATAACTATAAATAAGAATATTAATAAGAGAATGTACAGTGATAAAGTTGATAAGATTGTAGCTGCGGCTGAGTTATATGCAACAAATAATCCTGATATTTTTAATGGTACTGATGAAGTAAGAATTAAAGTTTCTGAATTATTAGTTAAAGACTATTTAAAACAAGATGTTGCCAAAGGTGAAAGTAATTGTAAAAATTCTTCTGCTGATGGTTGTGTCATTGATCCAAGAGATAATAGTTCTATGAATAATAAAGAAGTTGTTATTAGAAAGAAAACAGTTGGTGTTGTTGCTGAATTTGATCCAAAAGGTGATGGTTCTAAGACTGTTGAAGGTACTACACTTGTTGAACAAGTTTGTGATGGATTTGATAAAAATTTATTTGTAGGTAAGTGGGGACCAGAAGATAATGATAAATGTAAATGTGGAAAAGATTCTAATGGAGTAACTGGTATTTATAAATTAGATGCAACAGGTGCTGTTGATACTAGTTCACCAGTTCAAGCTTGTATTATAGCTGGATCTGATCCAAATAACTGGTTAAAATATGATGGAGTAGAATGGAGAGTTTTAGGTCTTTATAATATTCATAATGACGGAAGAAGATTATCTGCTAAAATGATTACTCATCAAACAGTAGATGTTCAATAAACTAACGAAAGTTAGTTTTTTTTTGTTTAAAAATATTGTATAATCATTTTAGGAGAATTAGACTATGAATGATTACTTTAAATATAGATTTGATGAAGATATAGAATTTAGTTTAAAAGAAGGGGATTTTGTTTCTATAATAGGAAATAATAATGATTTACTTGTTCATACTCTTTTACATGGAAATAAAAAAGCAAATATATTTCTAGGAGATATAGAACTTAATAAAATAAATTTTGGTAAAGTTAGAAGAAGAATGAATTATGTTCTTTATAGAGATTTAGATATTTTTGTAGCTGAAACTGTTATGGATGAAATAGCATTTGGACTTGAAAGTCTTGCTATGGGTAAAAATGATATTAAAGAAAATATAGAAAGTATGGCTAAAACATTTAAATTAACTTCTTTACTTGATAAAGATCCTAATAGTTTAGGGTGTAGTGATAAAATTAAGATGAAAATTATGTCTTCATTAATTATTAAACCTAAAATATTTGTTATTGATAATATTATTTCATTATTAGATTATAAAGATAAAATGTTAGTTTTTGATATATTAAAAGAATATGTTAAAAATGGTGGTATTGTTATTAATTTTACTAATGATATAGAGGAAACTATGTTTGGTGAAAAAATAATTATTATTTATGATAAAAAGTTAGTATGTGAAGGTAAAACATTAAGTGTATTAAATGAAGAAAAAATATTAAAAAGACTTGGTCTTGGACTTCCATTTATTGTTGAACTTAATAAATATTTAATGGATTATAAATTAATTGATAAATATTATCTTACAAATAAGAAATTGGTAGGTGCAATATGGAAATAAAGTTTGATCATGTCAGTTTTGTTGTTAATGAATTTACTCCGCTTGAAAAAACAATATTAAATGATGTTTCATTTAGTATAAAAGGTCCTGGTATATTTGCTTTTTTAGGTGCATCTAACAGTGGTAAAACAGCAATTGGGGATTTAATTAATGCTTTAATCATTCCAACAAAAGGTAGTGTTAAAGTAGGTAGATTTGTTAATAATGGTAAAAGAATTAAAAATATAAATAAACTTAGATTTGATACAGGTTATGTTTATAAAAATCCTTATGATATGTTTTTTAATAACACTGTTAAAAAAGAAATAGAATTTGGAATGAAATATTTTAAATATAAATTAGAAAAGATAGATATGAGAGCAAGTGAAGCTCTTAAACTTGTTAATTTAGATGATAGTTATTTGGATATGAATCCACAAGATTTATCATTTTGTGATGCTAAAAAAGTAGCTCTTGCCTGTGCTCTTGTTTATAATCCAAGTATTCTTATACTTGATGAATTTACAGCTGGTCTTTCTAATAAAGATAAAACAGAACTTTTAAGGCTACTTAGAATTCTTAAAATAAAAAGACAATAATATTACTTTCAAAAGATACTTCATTTTGTTATCAAATAGCTGATTATGTATATTTAATGCATATGACTAAACTTGCTTGTGAAGGAGAAAAGGATATTCTTAATAATGTAGAAACATTAAATGAATTAGATCTTGAAGTTCCTCCAATAGTATCATTTATAAATGAATGTAATAAAAATGGACATGAAATATATAACTATACAAGTACTCATGATTTAATTAAGGGGGTGTATAGAGATGTATTCTAGAAATTCTTTTGGTTCTTTTTATCCAATTGATTCTTCTGTACATAGACTAAATCCTGTTATTAAATTAATAGATTTTCTTATAATAATATTTTTAGTTATATTTTGTAATTCATTATATATAAATTTATTTATGTTAGGCTTAGTTATTATAATGATGTTACTTAGTTTTGTACCTTTGAAGTTTTATATGAATACTTTTTGGTCATTAAGATATTTATATATTTTAGTGGCATTTATATGTGCTAGTTTTAGAATGAATATGAGTGGTTGTTTAGTAATTCTTTCTAAAATAGTAGTTGTAGTAGAATATTTAAATATAATAAGTTATACAACTTCTCCTAGTGAAAGTGCTTATGGAATAGAAAAGTTTTTATCATATTTTAATATATTACTTTTACCAATATCAGGTCTTGCATTTAAGATAAATTCAATACTTAGATATGTTCCATTATTATTAACTGTTGAACATAAAACATTAAAAGCACAAGCATCAAGAGGAATAGATTATTATCATACTAATATATTTGGTAGAATGTATGCTGTATGTAATTTATATCTTAATGTACATAGACTTACAAGAAGAAAGAATAGAGAAATAGCTTTTTCAAGAGAGTTAAAATTATTTAATTTAAGAAGATATAGGACTAATTTTAGAACTAATAAAGTAGGTTTTTATGATATATTTTTTACAGCATTTCATATTTTATTAGTTTTGGCTTATTTAAAGGATAAAGGTGTAATATGAGATATTTAATGAATATTACTTATGATGGTAGTAGGTTTTATGGATATCAAATTCAAAAGAATGAAAAAACTATTGAAGGTGAACTTGAAAAAATATTATCTAAGATATTTAATGAAAATGTTAATATCATAGGTACTTCAAGAACTGATAAAGGAGTTCATGCGATTAATCAGTATTGTCATTTTGATAGTGATAAAAAAATAAATGTTGATAGACTTAAACATAGTATAAATAGTTTAATAGATAAATCTATATATATTAAGAATATAAAAATGGTAAGTGAAGAATTTCATTCAAGATATTCTTGTATAAGAAAAGAATATATTTATAAAATAAATATGAATGATTATGATCCGATTAGTAAAGATTATATATTTCAATATAATAAAAAAATTACAAGAGAATTACTTGATAAATTTATAAGTAAAATGAGTGGTAAACATAATTTTAAAAGTTTTACTTCTGATAAAGATAAAAAGTCTTATGAAAGAGATTTAAAATTAGATTATAAAATTACAAAAGGAATACTTTATTTAAGGTTTGAATCAAGTGGTTTTTTTAGATATATGATTAGAAATATAGTAGGGCTTTTACTTGATATTAATGATGGTAAGAAAAATATTGATGATATAGATAAAATATTTAAGAGTGAAAATAGAATATCTGCTGGGATATGTGCTGAACCAGTTGGTCTTTATTTAAATAAGATTTATTTTGATAAGAGATACTAGAAATAGTATCTTTTTTGTTATATAATTATTTACAGTATAGAGGTGTTTATTATGAAGAAGTGTATGAAAAAGATTTTAGTTGTTTTATTTGTGATTTTAACAATAATTAGTGTTTTATTATTTTCTAAAAATAAAAATGAAATATATATTAAAAATATTCTTTCAAGTGAATCATATTCATATTTATCTGATAATACAAAAAAATATATTGAAGAAGTTTACAACAAAACAGGAGAAGTAATATTAACTGAAAAGAATAAAAAAGAAAATACTCCTTATTTAAATCCATCATATAACGAATATCTATCATTAAGCAATGAAGAAAAATCTAAAATTTCAGTTATACCAAGTAATTTAATTTTAGACTATATTCCAAGAGCAGCAGGAACTGAAGAAAAAAATTTGCCATCATATTATAATTTAAATAATATTAATAATAATAGTTATTTAACACCAATAAAAGATCAAGAAACTTTAGGATTATGTTGGGCATTTTCATTAACTGAACATGCTGAGAGTCATTTGATGATAAGTAATAATAATTCTTATAATGAAAACACTTTAATTTTTTCACCAAGACAACTTGATTATGCATTAAGTGATACAGGAATTGAAAACTTTAATAATAAATATATATCTCATAAATTAGGTGATGGAAATGATTTACGTTTTCCTTTGTATTTATTAAGTTTAGGACTAGGCATGGTTGAAGAAAATAAATTTCCATATACATTAGATAAAAAAACTAGAAAGTTATATGAGGTACTAAATTATAATAATTCTTTGTATGAATTAAATACATCTATAAACATGCCTACATTTGCTAAAAGCTATAATGATTATATTCTTAAAGAATGTAATGATGCTGAAGATCCAATTACTTGTATTAACGAATTAACTCAAGTATTATCTACTCAATATATTAATGAATTGAAGAAAATGATTATAAAATATGGAGGAGGAATTGCTACAACAATAGCACCAAGTTCTGATTGTTCTTTTAAAAATACTGATGGTGAAATAGTAACTGAAGAAAGAGCGGCATGTTCTTCATTCGATTATTTACATGATATGCAAGTTATTGGATTTGACGATAATTACGAGTATAGTTATTGTAATGCTGGCAGTAAAAATTATTCAGTAAATAATAATGGAAAATGTGATAAAGGTAAACTAACTACTGGTAGAGGTGCATTTATTCTTAGAAATTCATGGGGTGAAGAAAATAAATTTCCATATTTGACATATGCAACTATTTCACCTAAAAATGATGTTGGAATAAAACCATTTCTTACAACAGAGTTCACTTTTATTTCATCTTTATCAAGCATGTCAGAAAGAAAATGGGATAATACATATTCGAATATTGGAGATTTAGGTTTAGATATATCTACAATAAATACATTAAATACATTAACAGAAAAATTTGTAAAAAAAATTAATACTGATGAAAAACTTGAAAAAATAAAATTTTATACTTATTCACAAGATGGTACATATAACATAAACATTGTAGTAGGAGATAAAAAATATAATTTTGAAAATATTAATACTGAAAAATATCCAGGTATATTTACTTATGATTTATCAAATGAAAATATTATAATAGATAAAGAAGAGTTTAGTGTTACAGTATCTGGTAAAAGAAGTAAAGTACTGGATAAAACAATAGCAGTATTTACATCTAATGTTGATACAACTCCAGTTATCAAAACAGAAGATACGACTATAACTACTAATGAATTTAATATATTATCTCAAACAAAAAATATTAATTCAGGAGAAAAAATTAACTATACATTATATGATGGAGAAACTGAACTTACTGATTATTTAAATGTTAGTGATAATATTGTTGCTGACAATGAAGTACTTAGTAATTTTACAATATTAAAACCACTTCAAGATGGAAATTATACTTTAAAAATTAGTTATGGAAGTAATAGTTATGATTCTAAAATTATAGCTACTGGTTTAGTTGATTCTATACTTGAAGGTGATGGAACCATAAATAACCCATATTTAATTAAAACAGAAGAAGATTTAAAAAAAGTAGGTGAAAATCTAAATTTATGTTATAAGTTAGCAAATGATATAACATTAACTGAAAAATGGACTCCAATTGGAACAAAAGAAAATCCATTTACTGGTGTGTTTGATGGAGACGGACATAGTATATCTAATTTAAATATTGAAAATAATAATGAATATAATGGCTTATTTGGATATGCTACTAATAATTCTAATAATGGTTATGATTTATCAATTAAGAACCTTGAAATAAAGAAAGCTAATATAACGACATCAAATGATGCAGGAATATTAGTAGGTCACATTGAATTAAATAAAGAAGATAGTATTATAATTAAAAATATATACTTAATAAATGGAAATGTTAGATCTTCTAAAGGAAACATAGGAGCACTAGTTGGTTCAATAGCATCTAGTAACATCAATAGTAATTTACAATTTGTTAATATATTTAATTCGTCAAATGTAGTAGGAGGAGAACATTCAGGATTAGTTGGTAGTATTTCGAATGTTAATGTAAGTTTCTCAATTATTCAAAATACTGGATTAGTAATAATAACAAATTCAACTACTGACTATGGTACTTTAGTAGGAAAAACTGACTCAGAACAAGAAGTAATATTAGATAATTTTGTATTTACTGCTCTTGTTAAAGGAAAGGATTTCATTAAAGGACAATTAACAAATTATAATTTAAGTGAAACTAATAAATTACTTATATCACAAGGTTACTATTTAAAAACAAAAGATGATGATAAAATGTATAGCTATCCAGATAATAAAGTCCATGCCATAGAATCATTTGAAAATTATAAAGATAAAAGTTCTTATAATGATTTAATTGATTTTGATAATAATTGGAATTTATTAGAAAACAACAGTATTATACCAGTTATAAAAGCTGTAGATTTTACTTATACTTCTATTGAAGATATAGATATTAATCTGGCTGAAGAAATATCACTTGTTGATAAATTTTCTCCAATAACTAGAGCATTTAGAGTTAGCTATGAAGTAATATCTGGAAATGATCACATTACCTTAAAAGAGATTGGAAATAGTTATTTAGAAGATATTATTATTGAGGCAGAAACACCTGGTATAGTTAAACTACTTGTTAGAAGTAATTATGATAATTTTAATAAAATAATTAATGTTAATGTTCATGGTAAAGGTATTGTATATGATTCTAACAATTCAACTGGTGAAATAATTTATAAAAGATATACTAGTGGTTCAAGTATCATATTAGAAAATAAAAACTCTTTTAAATGGAATGGATATGAAATTTCTGAATGGAATACTAAGAGTGATGGAAGTGGAGAAAGTTATGTTCCTGGTAGTAGCTTTAAATATGAAAAAGACATGACATTGTATGCTATATGGACTAAAATTAAATTTAACATTAATTATTGCTTTAATGAAAACTGTGAACCTGGTAAAATATATAAATATAACGATGGTGAAGAAGCAATTATTATAAATAATGAAAATAAAGTTGAAGGCAAAAAATTTGATTCATGGAATACTAAAAAAGATGGAACAGGTAAATCATTTAAGCCGAATGAAAAAATAGCTATTAAAGAAAGTTACACTTTATACCCAATATATGTTGATGAAGTAACATATAGTGTTGAAAAATATAGGGTTATTGAAAGTTCACATTATATATCAAGAATAATGCCTAATATAAAAAAAGAAGAATTTACTAGTAATATTAAACTTGGAACTGATTATTCAGTTAGTGTTGAAACTATTAGTTTAGAAGATAAAAATATTATATATACTGGTTCTAAAACAAATATATATAAAGGTTCTAATATTTATGCTACATACATTAATATAGTAATAGGTGATATAGATGGTGATGCTGAAGTTACATCTAGTGATTTATTAAAAGTAAGACAACATTTAATTGGAACGAAGTTACTTAATGGAATATATTTATTATCAGCGGATATAGATGACGATACTGAAATTACATCTAGCGATTTACTTAGAATAAGACAACATTTGATTGGAACAAAGGTAATTTCTTAAGGAGGATTAAATGAAGAGGTTAAATAAAATTATTACATTTATGTTAGTGTTTATGCTGTTTGGACTAAATGTTCAAGCAGCGAATGCTAACTTATCAGTTAGTAAAAGTAGTGTATATGTAGGTGATACATTTACAGCAACAGTAAAAGCAAATGGGGTAGCTGCTTGGAATATTCATATTTCAGCGACTGGACCTGTTAGTGGATGTAAATTAGATCAGGCTGATGCTACTGCTGATGCACTTGATACTAATAAAACTTTTACTGCAACTTGTAAGACAACAGGTGAAGGAACTATAACTGTAACATTAAAAGGAGATGTTACTAGTAGTGATGATGGTAAACCAGTAAAATTATCTAGTAGTAAAACTGTAACAGTTAATAAAAAAACTACTACAACTACTAAAAAGACAACTACAACAACAAAGAAAGTTACAACTACACAAAAAGTAGAGAAAAATAATGATGCAACTCTTAAAAATATAACAGTTGGTGGATATGATATTAAATTTAGTAGTAATACTTATGAATATACAATTAATGTTAAAGCTGATGTTGATAAATTAGATTTTGATATATCTAAAAATAATGATAAAGCTAGTTATGAAATAATTGGAAATGATAAGTTAGTAGCTGGTGAAAATAATATAATAATTAAAGTTACTGCAGAAGATGGAACTATAAAAGAATATAAGATTAAAGTTATTAAAGAAAAAGAAAATGCAAGTTCTAATAATTTAACACTTAATAATATTAAAATAGATAATTATGAATTGAATTTCTATAAAGATAATTATGAATATAATTTAAAAATAAATAACGAAGAAAAATTAAATATATCAGTAGATGTAGATTCTAATTTAAAATATGAAATAAGTGGAAATACTAATTTAAAAAATGGTAGTCAAATTACTATAAAAGTAACTGATTCAAATGAAGAAAGTATTTATAAAATAAATATTAAAAAAGATGAATCAAGTGCTTTAAATATATGGATGATTATTTCAATAATATGTTTTATTATAATAATTGTATTATTAGTTTTATACATTAAACTAAAGAATTATCATAAAAAAGAAGATGTTGTTGTCATTAACGAATAGGTACTGAAAATAGTACCTTTTATTATGATATTATATTTTTGTGTAGTGAAGAATAGTGTAATAAGTGTTGAAGTAAATAGACAAATAACAAATAAGGTATCTATTATTCTAAATAGTTTAGAAATTGATTTGTTAATATGGCTTTAATTAGTGATTAAATATATGTTTATAAAACAAAATATGAATAGTTTCATCATCTATAATAAATCTCAATAATAAACATATACTTTACTATGATAAAAGATATAATTAAAAATAATAATTATTATATTTGTATAGAGAATAATTTAATATGTATTAAAAATTACATAAGAATTATTGATATAAGTGAAACATTTATTAAAATCAAATTAAATAATAAAACTATTAAGATTAAAGGAAATAATATGGTTATTAATAGATTAGATGAGCATGATTTATCTATTAAAGGTGAATATAAGGATATAGAGTTTAATTGTGAATAAAGTTAAAATTATTGTTAATGAATGTAGTAATAAGTTTTTAAATTATTTAATCTATAATAGGATTTATTATGATTCACTTGATAAGTATGATGATTATTATATAGTAATTGTATCTTATGATGATTATTTATATATTAGAAGAAGATATAAATGTCATATTGTTAAGTATTATGGTAAAGAGAATGTTATTGATATTTTTAATAGAAATAAATATGTATTTTTATCTTTGATTATATCTTTTATGTTACTTTTTTTATTATGTAATACTATTTTTGATATTAAGATTAATAGTGATAATGAAGATATTATTAAAATTATTAATGATAGTTTAAATGATAATGGTGTTTCTTTATATAAAAGAAAAGTATCTTTTGATAAATTAAATAGTATTAAAAATAAGATTCTTGTTGATAATAAAGATACATTAGAATGGATAGAGATAAGAGAAAAGGGTTGTAAATATTATATTGAGGTTACACCAAGGGTTAAATCTAACAATAATGTAAATAGAAATGAACCAAGTGATATTGTTGCGGATAAAGACGGAGTTATTAAACATATTGTTGTTCATAGTGGAAGTAAAGTTATTGATATAGGAGATTATGTTAAAAAAGGAGATACATTAATAACAGGTAATGTTATTAAGAATGAAACTGTTGTTGATAAGATACATAGTGAAGGAGTTATTTATGCTGAAACTTGGAAAACTGTTAATATATGTATTCCGTTTAAAAGAGTAGATTATGTTTATACAGGTAAAACTATTAATCATTATTATTTAGATGTATTTGGACATGAATTTACTTTAACTGGTAAATATGATAGTAATGATACTATAAATAAGAAAAGTATTGTTATTGATAAACCATATTTATTTTTTAAATTATATAAAGAAGAAAAGAAAAAATATAGTTATAATGAAATTGTTTTAAGCGAAGAAGAAGCATATAATGAAGCAATTAATAGAAGTGTTTCTGAGATAGAAAAAAAGCTCTCTAATGATGAATATATTATTTCAAAAAAAGTTTTGAAAAAAGAGGTAAATAGTAGTAAAATAAGTTTAGAAGTATTTTTTAAAGTTTATGAAAAAATTGGGGTTGCTTCTGAAATAAAAGATATAGGAGAAGAGAATGGAGAGAGCAATTAGAAGTGTTATAAAGATGTCATTACCAACTCTTATTATAGTTATTGCGATTGTTGTAATTTTAAGAGTTACTTATATATTAAAAAGCGATAAAAGAAAGTTTGTCTTTCATGAAGAGATATTTAATTTATTATTTCTTGCATATTTGGTTATGTTGTTCCAGTTAGTTACTAGTCAAGATATTCCTGGTGGTGGGACTAATTTAATGCCATTTAGGGAGATAATGAGATATCCCATTGGTAGTGCTAGTTTTTATAAACAAGTAGTTGGAAATATTGTTTTATTTATACCTCTTGGTTATTTTGCTACTAGTTATGCTAATATTAAAGGACTTGGTACAATTACTCTTGTATCATTATTTTCAAGTTTAACAATAGAAAGTGTACAACATTATATAGGTAGAAGTTTTGATATAGATGATATAATTTTAAATATAGTTGGTGGTATAGTTGGATTCTTACTTTACACTGCACTTAATGCAATTAGAAATAATATGCCTAAATTCTTAAGAAGAGATTGGCTTTATAATGTACTTAGTGTTATAATATTAATTCTTATAGGTTTATATGTCTATAAGATTATGTAGTTAAGGAGTGTGTATGGAAGATTATATAATTAATACAACTAAACATGAAGATATTGATATAAGTGAATTAGATAAGGTTATTAGATTTGCATGTAAGCATTTAAAAGTTAATAATCCTATGCTTAATATAGTTATAGTTGATAAAGATAGAATACAAGAAATAAATAAGGAATATAGAGATAAAGATGCAGTTACTGATGTAATATCTTTTGCTTTTGAAGAAGTAGATGATTTAGAATATGATAATATTAGATTTTTAGGTGAAATTTATATTTGTTATGATAGATGTGTAGAACAAGCAAAAGAATATGGACATAGTATTAAAAGAGAGTTTTGTTATCTAGCAGTTCATGGACTTTTACATTTACTTGGTTATGATCATATGACTCCTGAGGATAAAGCTGTGATGAGAGCAAAAGAGGAGGAAATATTAAATGAATATGATATCACGAGATGAAAGAAAAGCTCAAAAGGGTATAAAGAAATTCTTTCATAGTTTTACTTATCCAATTAAAGGGTTAAAGTATGCTTATAGAAATGAACAAAATTTAGCATTTGATGTTGGTATGGCTCTTGTAGTATCTATTGCAGCATTTATATTTAAGTTAAGAGGCATAGAGTGGGCTATATTAATGCTTACTATGGGTCTTGTTATATCTTGTGAACTTATAAATACAGCTATTGAAGCAGTTGTTGATTTAGTTACAGAAGAATATCATCCACTTGCTAAAGTTGCTAAGGATACAGCAGCAGCAGCTGTGTTTGTATTTGCTATTATTGCAATCATAGTTGGATTAATTATTTTCGGGCCAAAAGTAGTAGCATTATTTTAAGGAGGAATATGAAAGATAGATTAATTAAATTATTAGAAAATAGTTATGCACCTTATTCAAATATGCATTTTGCTTGTATAGTCGAAACTAAAAATGGTAATTTTTATGAAGGTGTTAATATAGAAAATGCATCATATGGTGGAACTATATGTGCTGAGAGAAATGCGATTAACAATGCTGTTAGTCATGGCGAAAGAGAATTTAAAGCTTTATATTTAATGACTAGTAGTGATGAAATTTGTTATCCATGTAATATATGTAAACAAACATTTTTAGAGTTTTTTGATAAAGATGTTATGTTTAATATAATGACTCACGATGGTAAAATGGAAGTTATGAGTTTTGAAAAACTAATGACTACTACATTTACTAAGGAGGATTTAGTATGAAAAGTGGTTTTGTAAGTTTAATTGGTAGACCTAATACAGGTAAAAGTACATTATTAAATCAAATCATAAAAGAAAAGGTTGCAATTATTAGTCCAAAGCCACAAACAACTAGAAACTTAGTAGATGGTATTTATAATGAAGAAGATACTCAAATTATATTTGTAGATACTCCTGGAATTCATAAACCAGTTGATAAACTTGGAGTAGCACTTAATAGCCAAGCTTATTATTCAATTAATGATGTTGATATATTACTTTTAGTAGTAGATGCAAGTGTTCCGTATGGAAAAGGTGATCAATTTATTATTGATAAACTATCAGGAGTAAAAAAACCAGTATTTTTAATTCTTAATAAAATTGATAAATTAAGTGATGAAGAAATACTTAAGAAGATTGATGAATATAAAAATCTATATGAATTCGCTGAAATAATTCCAGTATCAGCATTAAAGAATGATAATATTGATAGATTAATTAAAGTTCTTAAAGAATACTTACCTGATAATGTTAAATATTTTATGGATGGTGAAACTACTACTGCTGAAATGGAATTTAGATTATCAGAAATAGTTAGAGAAAAAATATTTATTCATACTAATGATGAAGTACCTCATTCAATATCTTGTAAATTAGTTGGTTATGAAGAAAAAAATAATATAGCTAAAATATATATAGATATAATTGTTGATAGAGATTCACTTAGAAAAATTATTATCGGTAGTAATGGAAGTATGATTAAAACTATTGGTCATGAAGCTAGACTTGATATGGAAGAATTACTTGGTATGAAAGTTTATCTTGAATTATATTGTAAAACAATTAAAAAGTGGAGAGAAAAAGAGAAATTCATTAAAGATTTAGGATATTTAATAAAAAATGATTAATTTTTGAATAAATATTTTATTTTTCCTGCAATATAATATTGTAAGGAGAGAGATATGAATAAAAAGGAAGCTTGGAATAAATTTAAGAAAACTGGAAAGATAGAATATTATTTAGAATATAAGAAAGGAAAATAAGCATAAAGTTATCTTTATGCTTTTAAAGTAAGTATGAAGATTATAAGTACAGATGGAATTGTTGTGAGTAGTATTCCTTTTAAAGAGAGTAGTAGAATTATTAATATTCTAACAAAAGATATGGGAATAGTAGGTTGTATTGTTAAAGGATGTAAAAGTTTAAAAAGTAAACTTAGACTTCCTAGTGAAAAGTTTGCTTATGGTACATTTCATTTTTATTATAAAGAAAATGGACTTTCTACTTTAATAGAAGCTGATATTAAAAATTATTTTATTAATATTAAAAGTGATATTATGAGAATAAGTTATATGTCTTATTTATGTGAACTTGCTACTAATGTATTTAAAGAATCTAATAATAGCGAAGTTTATGATATACTTATAAATGCACTTATAAAGATAGAAGATGGTTTTGATTCGAAGATTATTACTAATATAGTAGAGATGCAATATTTAAATTATATTGGTATAAGTTTATGTTTAGATTCTTGTGTTAATTGTGGTAGTACTAAGGTTGTAACATTAAGTACTAGTAGAGGTGGTTATATTTGTTCTAATTGTAGAAATAGTGAACCAATATTAGATGGTAAAATATTGAAATTATTAAGACTTTATAATTATGTCGATATATCTAAAATAAGTAATTTAGATATTGATAGTGAAGTAAGTAATGCAATTGATAGAATAATCAGTGAATATTATGAAGATTACAGCGGTGTTACTGTTAAAAGTAAGAAATTCTTAAAGGAAATTGAATAATCTTTTAAGAATTTTTTTTGTTGCAATTGTTATTAAGCAATTAAATATTAACTTTTAAATCAAATGTTTTTGTATTTGATTTTTATTTGTAAAATATTTTTAAAAAGTTAGCACTCATATATTGACAATGCTAAAAATAGTGATATAATTAATCTAGCACTGAAAAGAAAAGAGTGCTAAAAGGAGGTATATGATGATTGGTACAAGACAAAAAGAATTACTAAAAGAAATTGTAGAAGAATATGTAAAATCTGCAAGACCTGTTGGTAGTAAATCTTTATGTAAGAAATTTAAATGTTCAAGTGCAACTATTAGAAATGATATGGCTGATCTTGAAAGTTTGGGTTACTTAGAAAAGACACATATATCTTCTGGTAGAATTCCATCTGAAATGGGATATAGATATTATGTTGATAATTTGATGGAACCTAAAAAAATAAGTGGTGAAGATATGCTTAAACTTCAAACTATATTTAATAATCGTGATTTAGAACTTAATGATGCGATTAGTAAAAGTTTGGAAATAATAAGTGATATTACAAATTATACTTCTGTTGTTTTAGGTAAGGAATCAAGTGATAACAAATTATCTAAGGTAGAAGTAATTCCAGTTGGTGAAAGAGGGCTTGTAGCTATTGTAATCACTGATAAAGGTCATGTTGAAAATAAGAATTTATCTATTGATGAAAACATACCATTAAGTGAGGTTGCGAAAACTACTGAGTTATTAAATAAGATGCTTGTTGGAACACCTATTGATGATGTACCTAGTAAGCTAGAATTTGAAATTAAACCTATAATAAGAAATTATATTGAAAATTATGAGGTTTTGTATAATGCTTTTTATAATGCATTATCTAATTTCACTAGTGAAAGGGATGTTAAGTTCAGTGGGAAGACTAATATATTAAAACAACCAGAATTCAGTACAGTCGATGATGTTAAAAACATTATAAGTAAATTTGAAAGCAAAGATATGGTGAATAAAATTGAAGAGGCTAATGATGAGGTTAAGGTATATATTGGTAGTGAGAGTGAAATTGATGACAATGTAACAATAGTTAAAACTAAATATAAGGCTAACAATGGAACTGAAGGAACTATTGCTGTTATAGGACCTAAAAGAATGGAATATGATAGAGTCGTA
>SAMEA104315422__coassemble_480_pt1 | contig 18164 bp, 20 predicted proteins | sample SAMEA104315422__metabat2_low_PE_011 | metagenome-assembled genome bin SAMEA104315422 (sample SAMEA104315422) | gut metagenome | biome: Monkey gut; feature: monkey-associated habitat; material: faeces | place: China | collected 2013
TTAAATAATTATTCCATAAAAGTAACAAAATATCACAAAAGTTTTACAAATTAAAAATACACAAACTTCGTGTATTTAAACTGTCATTAAGCTAACTTCTCTTACATTAATAGCTTGATTACCTTTAGCAGTCTCTATTAATGTAAACTCAACTAATTGACCTTCATTAAGAGTTTTATAACCCTCTTTCTCAATAGCTGAATAATGAACGAATATATCTTCATTCACAAGACCTTCGTATTCGATAAATCCATAACCTTTCTCGTTATTGAACCACTTAACACGACCTCTGCTCATAACACACCACCTTTCATAATAATTATAACTTTAGCACTCTTATTCGGACTTACAATAAGAATCATACAACGAATAATATAAAAATATATGTTAAATGCATTAAAAGTATTTATAAATGCATAAACTTAAAAATAACTCATAAAAAAAACATAATTCGACAAATTATGACAAAAACAAATCATTTAAAAACAATATTAAAAATAAATATTAAAAATATAATATGATGTATTCGTAAGGAAGAGATATGAAAGAAGTAATAATTAACAACATAATGTTAAATATTAAAAACAATAAAGACTACACAGATCAAAAATTAAATGAAATAAAATATGGTCTTGAAGCTCTATATTTAACAACAACTAAAATATCCGTTATTTATATAATAGCTATAATACTTAATAGTTATAAAGAACTTACATTAATATTTCTACTTTATGGAACATTAAGATTAACAGGTTTTGGAATACATGCTAAAAGTTCTAAAGAATGTTGGATCTCATCATTATTAATATTTGTACCAATACCTTACTTATTAAAAATTATATTTATACCAAAATATATAAATATAATATTATCAATAATAGGTACGATATTATTATTAATATATAGTCCAGCAGATACAGAGAAAAGACCCTTAATTCATAAGAAAAAAAGAATTATTTATAAGATATTAACTACTACTATTTCAACAATATACGCAATATTAAACATTATTACAAAAGATAATATCTTATCAAATATTATTACATTTTCTATATTACTAGAAGCAATTATTGTTTTACCAATTAGTTATAAGCTATTTGGATTAAAATATAATAATTATTTAAATTATAAAGAAAGGAGGACTAATTAATGAAATTATTCGCTACAATTGCTGCATTCTTAGGTAGTCTAATCGCTACTACAGCTACTACTGGATGTGTATTTGGTGTATTTGATGAACCAGAAATGCCAGAATCATTATTATAATCAAATTAAAAGAACTATCAGAAATGATAGTTTTTTTATTCTATAATTATTTTAGTAGTAAACATCTCATTAACATATTGATTCATGGTTATGTGTTTACTTTTCTTCAAAAGCATATTAGCTATATATAATCCAAGTCCTCTATTCTTACCTTTAGTACTAAAATTCTTTTTTCTAAGTGTTTCCAAATTTATATCATTATTATAACTATTTTCAAGAATAATTATTACTTGACCATTTTGCTCGAAAACCTCAATAAAAACAATTTTATCATTAGTATTTAAAGCCGCTTCTAAAGCATTATCCATAATAATACCAAGCACCTTAGATAATATAACATATTCATCAGTGGCTAACTTTTCAAGCGGAGAAGAAACTCTCTTAGAAATATTAATATTTAAATTAATATTCTTCTTTCTCATATCATTTATCTTATAATATAAAATACCTTTTAAACCAGTTGGCAACTTTGATATATTTTTAACAGCTGCCTCACTATTATTATCATACATTACAATTAAATCATCTAAAACTTTATTATATTCTTTAGTATTCTTATTCTTAAAACTCTTCAATATTATAAGATTATTTAACATTTCATGCTTATTAATTCTATTTTCATCAATAATTTTTTCATATTCAGAAATAAAGTTTAATAATGTTTCTTTCTCATTAGATTCTTTATTAGCTTTATAATTTTTTAACAAAGCAAATAACAACAAAAATAGGAACAAACCTAACACAGTAACATCTAAAAAATATTGTTGATAATTATAATCAAGTGAAAATTTAGTTGATATTGCTATTTCAAATGTAACAGTTAAAAATATTAATAACAAATAAACATAATTATTTTTTGATAACTCAATTACCATATTATTTACTTTCTTAAAAATTTTTATTTTACAACACAAATATGTAGAAAAAGAAACTATTAAAGTAAATAATCCTTTAGCTATACCACTACCATCAAATTGAACATAACTGAGTTTAGGAATCAAAATAATAAAAACAGACATTATAAAATCATTGAAAAGCATTAATAAAAAACATATTAAACTAGATGATACAGTAGTTCTTATAATATTTTTAAAAATAAATTTACAAAAAGTAATAAATATGAAAAAACTTATTAAAGTTTTGCTAATCATAAAATTAACAGATGTATTAATAACAAAAAACAAAGTTGAAATTAATAACAAAACAATATTTCTAAAATTAAGTTTATATTTATTTTTACTTATAATAGAATATCCATCAAACATAAAATATAACGAAATCAAAGTTAAAAAATACAATGATATATAATCAAATTTTTCCATAATTATCTATTTCCTTTTTATGACTTTTAGAAACTACAAATTCAGCTAAGCCATCTTTAAAATATACTTTATTAATATTCCAATCGATCTTAACAACATTATTCATGTTAATTAATGTTCCTTTTAAAGAAATAATAAAATACTTCGGAAATTTATCTTTTATAGAATTAATCGTATCAATAGTATAATAAATATCACTCTTACAAACTACTTTAATTCTTCTATCATCTCTTTGAATATAATCTATATTATTTATTGGTATAGTGTAATCAGTATTTTTATAAGTAAATTTATATACACTATCCATATTAAGCATTCTTAAACATATAGCAATATTTTCAGATAAATTCTTTTCAATATTATCAGATTTACCAATAAAATCTAATATCTGCAATCTTTGTTTATAAACTTGATAATATAAAGAAGTATGAGCTGTTATTATAATTATTGGACTTAACCAATCATTATATTCATTTCTTATCTTCCTTGCTATATCAATACCATCTCCACTTGGAAGCTCTAAATCTAAGATATAAACGGAATTAGGTTTTGGATTCTTAAAATAATCAAGTAAATTAGCATCAAAATCAGAAAATTCTTCAACCTCAAAACCAATTTTATTATTCATCATAATTGAAATAATAATATTATTAACCTTTTTTCTGTGTATATTATTATCGTCTACTACAATAAAATTTATCATTTTAAGAGACATCTCCCCACTCTTTTAATGATACCACACAAACAATATTTTTTCAACAAAAGAAAAAAGCTTACAAGAAGCTTATTTCAAATCACTAACAGACATAGTATATAAGTTTTCTGGATCTATTGCATTATCCTTATAATATACTTCAAAGTGTAACAATGATTTTACAGATGTATCTGGTTTATAAGAAGTTGTTGTTCCAAATATTTCACCTTGATTAATTTTATATCCAACATTAACAATAACATCTTTAACATTAGAATAAACAGATTTCAAATTATCATTATGTTTAATAGTAACAATCTTACCATAAATTGCATTATCCTCAATGCTAATAACTTCACCATCTAGTATAGAAACAACTTCAAAATCTTCATCATAAGTATAATCAACACCATTGTTTTGCATATAAGTGTTCTCATAATATATTAATGAATTAACTTGTTTTTTGGAATCGCTTTCGAAATCATAGAAATATTTCCATACCTTAACTTTATCATTAGTATATGGCTTAACTATACTATTACTTTCTGTTTTAGAAACAGGCACAGTATCTTTTACAAATACTTTATCAAGAGTATAGTTATAATTATTTTTTTCATTTAAGAAATTTTTAACTCCAGAAACAACTAGTATAGAACTAACAATCATTACTGCAATTACACCAACATATATAGATGGCACTATTATTTTTGAATATTTATTCATATTTCACTCTCCTAATAATAGAGTGAACATTTTTTTATAATTTATTCGTGATTTTTATTCCAGTATAGTAATGTTTTAATATTTCATCATAACTATACCCATCATGTGCCATATAGTTTGCACCATATTGACTCATACCAACACCATGTCCATAACCAACAGTATGAATATAAACAAAATCTTTATCATAAGTAATACTAAAATCAGTAGACCTAAGACCAAGTAAACTTCTAAATTTAGTACCCTTATAATTATTATTATTTATTTTAATATTATTAACCCTATTAGTAGGACTCCTATCAATTTTAATATTACTTATTTTATCATCTTTAAGACTTAATTTTTTTAAAAAGTCAGACACTTTAATTTTAATATCTTTTTCATTATTATTAGATTTCTTATCCCAAGAAGAATCAACAGAAACTAAATAATCTAATTTTTGACTAAAAACATTTTCTACATTTTCAGTTTTACCATTAGAAATAGAAAAATAAAATGCAATAATTACTTTATCATTATATGTCATATACTCACCTTTAGTATCATTTACTGCATTACTTATCTTAGTATAATATTTATTATAATTACTTTTCCACTTTGATTTCATTTTATCATTATCAATATAACATTGATCACTAATAGTAGTTTTTACACTTTTACCTTTAGAAATTTTATATAATGCAAATGTTCTAGCTGCAACAGACATAGCTTTTAATGCTTCACTATTAAAAGAAGCCGGCATTTCACAAGCAACTACCCCTTTTACATACTCTTCCAAATCTAAATTAACAGTTTTATCATCAATTATTGCATTAACAGTGATAGTACTTTCTTTTTCATCTTCTTCTAAATATTTATTTAAAACTATATTATTATCTTCATCAACAATAAATTCTTTTTTATTACTATAACTCAACATCAAAAATAAAAACACAATAAAAAATACTATGAATTTTCTCTTCATAGTATATTATATGATTACTATTTATTTAATATTCTATTTTTTTCATTTTCAAACTCTTCTTTAGTAAGAACTTTTTCATCATATAATCTCTTTAATTTTTCAAGTTCTTCATACTTATCATCAGTATTCACACTTTTAGTGGTATTAGTAGTACTTTTACCTCTATTCTTATCAAGAGTATCAATATAAAATATTAATAATAAAATACCGCTTAATTGATTAAATAATAAGAATACAATAGTCCATACAAGAATAGAATCTTTAGCATCAATAACTTGTTCATCTGTACAATCTGCATAAGATTTAATCTTATTACCACCTATAATAAGTGGTATACCTACTATAGCACCTACTATTGTAATACAATATAAAATACCAACAACAATAGCTATAATACCTGATATTTTTAATAAAGTCTTATCCATTTTTACTCCTTTCTATATCCATTACTTTATTTACTCTTCTGATGTGTCTTTCATCAGTTGATTCTTTAGTATTAATAAAAGCATCAATAATTTCTTCAATATTTTCTGTATATTCAGCTAATGCTATAACATTAGCCATATTATGTTCTCTTGCTAGTTGAGTTTCTTTAGCATTAACAACTCTAGCACATCTAATACCATCAATCTTATTAGCCGCAATACTCATACCAATACCTGTACCACATACTAATATTCCAAGATCAACTTCTTTTCTTACAACTGCATTTCCAAGTTTAACTGCATAATCAACATAATCACAACTAACTTCTTCATCAGTTCCATAATCTACACACAAAACTCCTTTATCATGTAGATAATTCATAATATTTTTTTTAAGATTTACACCTCTATGATCATTAGCTATTCCAATTTTCATAAACTATTCATCCTTCTTTACAGTCTTTTTTACATTAGATTTCTTTGTTTTTTCACCACTAACTTTAGCTTCTTTAACATTAGCCTTTTTAGGTTCAACAGTTTCTTCTTTTTCTTCACTTACTTCTTTTTGATCACTAACAACAACAGTATTCATAAGTAAATCATGAAGACCACAAGCATCAGGTCTAAACATTATAAATCCAAGAGATCCATAAACTATTAACATATCAATAAGTTCAACAATTCTATTAGCTTGTAAATACATTGATTGACTCATTGTACTTATAAATATTACAAGAATAATAGATGCGATAATTTCATTAATCAATAAACTTCTAACAAGTATTTGTACAAAACTTGCTCTTTTACCATTTTTAGATTTAACTCTAATTTTCATTAACCTTTTACCTATTGTTTGACCTTTATTAAGATATTGAAAAACAACAAAATATCCAAAAGTAATAACAATATTTAAAATAGAATTAGGAATTTGTAATTTAGCTAATCTATAACTAAAATTCTTATATTCATCCCCACTCATTATATTTTTTAATCCATCACTTGTTGTACTATTCTTTTCAACATAAGTTGTAAATTCATCATAAACCTTATCATATTCTTCCGCATTAGGATTTAATAATTCTATTTTAGAAAATAACATGAATATAAATGCAACAACAGCTATATCAATAATATATGCACATACTCTTTTAAACACTGGCTTTTCCATCATCTGCCTCCTTTACTTTCTTAGGTTTCTTATATAAGAATGATAAAAGACCACTCTTCTTCTTAATCAACCCATCTATATTATATTTTGAATTAATATTTTTGTAAATAGTATTGGCAAGATCATAAACAGTTCCTTCATTTAAAGTATAAGCCGTTTTTATTAAATAATAATCATCAATAACAAGAGGAACTCTAACAGAAAAATTAACTTTTCCAACTTCATGTTTTGAATTATACATTTCCTTCTCGATACCATATAAAGATGATATAAATAATGTAATCTTATTTTCAGAAACTAATTTATCAAGTTCACCTATAATAACATCTATCTTTTTAAGTCTTTCAGCAATATCATCAACTAGTTTACAAGTATCAATCTCATAATTAATAATTATTAAATTTTCATTTGATGAATTTACTATTTGTAATAACTGAGAAGGCTCATAAATAAAACCACTATCAGAAGCCATATATCTTATACTTTCATCCACATTATTTCTAAGTCCAGTTAAATAATAATTTATATATGGACATTTTTCTTTTAAATCAATTACCAAACATTTAGCTTCAATAGCTTTAAGTGCACCAGCTGCATATGTTGATGAAATAGCATAATTATACATAAATGGTACTTGTACATTACATTTAACTGGGAATAATGAATAATAACTCAATTTAGTCGTATCAATAGTTCTATATTTTTGACTACCAAGTTCAGTCATAAATAAATTGATGTCTATATTATTATAATTAAAGAATAATATTTGATCACCCTCATTAATAGCAAAACCATTATTAACAGAAAAAGTTCTTGTATGATTAGGTATTGTCTTAGTTTGAGTAAGAACCTCAACCTTTTTAGTTAAATCCTTCCACTTTTCACCAGCTTCAGTAACAAATGTTTTAATCATATCTCTAAAGCAAAGAATATTAGTTATATAATTTTCTCCAGTAACCATACCAACTTTAATAGTATTACCAAGTTCATAATTAAGTAATGTAAGACTTCTCTCAACACTCTTATAAACAGATAATGACTTTTGACATAATATTAAATGTACATAAATCATATGATTAGTATTTAAAGCAATCTCTTTTAAAAACACTGATAATTGTGAAATAGTTCTATCATTTTCCCAATAACAAAACACATGTAATCTATTTTCATTCTCATTAGTTTTAGCTTCAATATACTTTAATAATTGATTATTTTTATAAACATTATTAGAAAAATTATTTTCAATTATACTATATGTTAATGCTTCATTAATACCTATACTAAATTTTCTATAACCATCTTTATAATCTAAATCTTTACTAGCAAGAGAAACAAATAATTTTTCCTTAGTAAGTCTATCCATATTTGGCATTAATGCTTCAGAATATACATTAACTGAATCAGGTTGTTCAACACCAAATCCATTAATTAGTAATAATATGTTCTTCTTCATAAATTTCTCCTATCTAATAATATATTATAACACACTGTACACTATTTATTTTTTCTTTTTATATATTTATACACTTCCATTACAAAAAGTACAGGTAAAGCCATTATAAATAATGTTAACAAATGTAATGGTGGAACATCATATGTTTGTAAGAAATTAGAAAGTATAGGAACTTCCATAACTAACATTTGTAACAAAATAGTTCCAACAATAACAATTAATATGAGTGGATTAGTTTTAAAACTGTTATGAAATACACTCTTACTTTCACTTCTACAATTAAGAACATGTATATTTTGCATGAATACCATTAAAGCAAGAACATAACCACGAGCATGAGCAATCTCAAATCTTAAAACATCAACTAATAGCCACCATACACCAAATACAATTATTCCGATAAATAAACCAGACAATAATATTTGAATAAGCATTTCTTTTTCAAATAAACTTTCAGTAGTACTTCTTGGTTTTTCTTTCATAATAGTGTCAGTTTCTCTTTCAAAAGATAAAGCAATATCTTGAAGTCCATCTGTAACCAAATTTAACCATAAAAGTTGTATCGCAACTAAAGGAATTGGTAAATTAAATGCAATAGATAATACAAAGAATAATACTTCCGCAAAACCACAAGATAAAAGCATTATAGATACTTTTCTAATATTAGAATAAGCATTTCTTCCTTCTTCAATACCAGCTACTATTGATGAAAAATTATCATCAATAATAATCATCTTAGCAGTTTCTTTTGCAACATCAGTACCACTTCCCATTGCAACACCAATATTAGCAATCTTAATCGCAGGTGCATCATTTACACCATCACCGGTAACCGCTACAAATTCACCTTGTCTTTGTAAAGATTCAACTATTTTTAATTTTTGAATAGGTGTCACTCTTGCAAAAACAGTTTTATCTTTAACAAAATTATCAAATTTTTCATTATCATCAATATAAAAATCTAAATCACTACCAGTACATACTTCATCTTTATTACTTGCAATTTTAAGTTCTTTAGCAATTGCATAAGCAGTAAGAGCATGATCTCCAGTAATCATAAGAACTTTAATACCTGCATTATGACACTCTGTAACAGAAGCAGCAGCTTCCTTTCTAACTGGATCTATAAATCCAACTAAACCAATAAAATTTAATTTATTTAAATCTCTTTCATCATACTTTTCTTTTTCTTTTATTTCTTTAGAACATAAAGCAATAACTCTATATCCTTGTGATGCTAATTCATCATTTTGTTTAAGAATTTTTTCTTTATCAATTTTTTTCTTAACTCCATCAATATAACTATACGAACAAAAATTCAGTATCACTTCAACTGATCCTTTTGCTGTACAATACATCTTATCGTCCATTTTAAAGAATACAGCACTATATTTTTTTAAAGATTCATATGGAATAACATCTATTTTTTTAAATTCAGTTTCATTAGTTTTTAGTTTTCTTGATAAAGCTAAAAATGCAATATCAATAGAATCACCAAACTTTTCCCATTTACCTTTTGATTTTTCAAGCATTGCTTCATTATTAACAAGCCCTAATATTGATAAATATTTAGCATTTTTAAGTTCAGAACCAGGTTCAGGTATAACTTTACCTACATCATTATATCCATTACCATCTATATTAAATAATTCCCCATTTGGAAGCATTATTTTTTTAGCAGTTTGTTCATTTACAGTAAGTGTACCAGTTTTATCACTCGCTATAACAGTACAACTTCCTAAACTTTCAACTGAATTAAGTTTTTTAACAATAACATTCCTTTTACTCATTTTATTAGAAGCTATTGTAAGAGCAAGTGTTAATGATAAAGGTAAACCTTCTGGCATTGCAGAAACACCAAGAGCTACAACAGATAAAAATATTTCGATTGGTTCATATTGTTTATATATAAGTACAATTGCTATTATTATAGATATAACAACAATCATCATAGTAATTTGCTTTGAAAACTTTTCCATTCTAATAGTTAATGGTGATTTACTTTCAGTAGTAGTCGTAACCTTTTCAGCTATCTTACCGACCTCAGTATCAAGAGCTGTACCACACACAATAGCGAGAGCTCTACCAGTTAAAACAGAAGTACCAGCATATAACATATTCTTTTTAGAAATATCACCTAAACTTGCTTCACCTTCTTCTTTAACTACAGCTATACTTTCACCAGTAAGTATTGATTCATCAACAGTTAAATTATTAGAACTTATTATTCTAGCATCAGCAGATATTTTAGTGCCAGATTCAAGAACAATAACATCTCCTGGAACAAGAAGCGAAGAATCTATTTCAACATATTCATTATCTCTTATAACTTTAGCTTTAACTTTAATTAAATTTTTAAGAGCTTCAGCATTCTTAGTAGCTCTATATTCTTGAATTGTAGACATTACAGCATCAATTAAAATAATAAATATAATAGCCACTGCATCAAGAGGTTCACCTGCAATAAAAGATAGTATTACTGCTACAATCATAACATAAATAATCGGATCCATAAAAGATTCAATAAACACTTTAAAAATACTTTTCTTCTTTTCCTTTGGAAGTTCATTATAACCATATTCTTTTAATCTTTTGTTAGCTTCTTTATTAGATAAACCATTTAAAGAAGAATTAAGTTTCTTAATAACCTTCTTAATATCAATATATTCAAAATCCCTTTTCACACCTAATCACCTATTCTATATAATATTATAAAAGATTAAAAATTATTTTTCAATAAAAAGGAACTAGTTATTACTAGTTCCAACTGTAATCTTAAAAGTTTCTTTTTTACCATTTCTATTAACAACTATATCTATTTTATTACCTGGATTATATTTATACAAATAATATCTAAGTTCAGCCACTGTTTTAACATCATAATCACCTATTTTAACAATAACATCACCTTTTTTAAGTCCAGTATTATAACATGGTCCATCATCCATTATATCAACTATTACAACTCCACTTGTAATATCAGATTTTAAAGTTATATTAGACTTACTAAAATCATATGCAGAAGAAACATTAACCATTTTAATACCCAAGTATGATCTTTTTATCTCTTCTTTATTTACTATTTTATTAGCATATAAAACAGCATCTTCAATAGGTATTGCAAACCCCATTCCTTCAACCTGAGACTGTACAAGTTTCATTGAATTAATCCCTATAACATCACCATTTGCATTACATAATGGTCCTCCACTATTTCCTGGATTTATAGCCGCATCTGTTTGCATAACATTCATAATCCAATCATTAGAAGAATTAACAGAAACATTAACAAGTCTATTTTTACCACTAAGAATGCCTCTTGTAACAGTTCCATAATATTCACTACTAATTGGCGAACCAATTGTAAAAACTGTATCACCCACATTAATAGCATCTGAGCTACCAAGAGTCGCTACTTTACTTACATATTTCTTATCAATTTTAATTACAGCAATATCAGCATATTCATCATCACCAATAACACTTGCATCAACAATATCACCACTCATTAAAATAACTTTAATACTAGTAGCTCCCTCAATAACATGAGAATTAGTCATGATATATCCTTCTTCATTATAAACAAATCCAGAACCTATACTGTCTACTTTATTTTTTTTATAATTTTGTACAACCACTACAGAATCATAAACATTAGAAATACCAGTTGATAAACCAATTTCGCTAACAACAATCTTTTTATTAACAACATCAGTAGTAGTACTTCCACTATTTATTAAAGTTGGATAATAATTAATTAAAATAAACATACATAAACATCCAACAAAAAATGTAGCAATAGATATTGGTATAGTCTTTTTCATATACTCTCCTATTCTAAATAAGATATTTGTCTATAATTATCAGGAAATCCCATTCTATATAAAACTTTATTAATATCAATAACTTTAAGTTTAGATGATAACCAATCTATTTCATATTCAAGCTCATTCATCATCATCTTAAAATCAGTCGCAGTAAGCATTTCCTTTAATATTATTATTAAAGCAAAAATATCATGTTTACCATAAATATATTCATCTTCTACTCTTGGTATATCTAATGCACTATGAAATCTAGTATCATTTATACTCTTTTGAGTTTCATGATTATATAAAATATCTTCATGAGCACATAAATTTCTATAATTAGATAATATAGATAAATAACTTTCAAAACTATCAGCATCAACATTATAATAAGAAGCTATTTCTTCTCTATCTTCTTCTTTAAGAATTGTAAATAACTCACTCATAAGTCCAAAACTAAGAACCTTTACTCCTACCCACATAGGAATATAACCATAATTATTAATATAGTGACTAGTAGCTTGATGTTGATATCCGTTTATTCTAATTTGTCTCTTTAATTTTCTAATCAAATCATTTATTTGTCTTGCCTTGTCTTTACTTCTATTAAAATTATTAACATTTAAATAATCTTTTTCTTTATAACCATATTTCTTACTTAAAACATAACTATATATAGATTTATAGTTATTTTCTACTATCAAAATATTCTTAAAAACAATATTTCTAAAATATCTATCAAAAGTAAACAAAGCATATAATTCTTCAAAAGTAGTTCCATCAATAAATCTTTTAGTACCATTTATTAAAAATGGAGAACGATAACCATTAAGAAAAAAATAATTTTCTCTTAAAAGTATTTCGCTAGCTTTATCATAATCATTTATTACCAAACCTTTACTTCTTAATATTTCTAACTGTTCATCAATAGTTTTAAATACCTTAGCAGCCATACAACACTCTCCTATAATAATTATATTATATCACTAATAAATGTTATTTCAATTAATTAAATAATCAATATACAATAAATATTACAATTAAAAACTCAGTATACATTTCTTACTAAGCCTTAATTTTATAAACTAACTTTTTTGTCTAGAACAACTAACACTTCCATTTGTATTAAAATATATTTTCCAATCATCACTATAAGTATTACTTAAATATTTTTTTAACTCACTTTTATAAGAATCATCACTTGGCACTAAATTAGAATAATATATTGTGAAACTTGATATTTCATAAAAATCAATATTATTTTTAAGTTCATCAAATAATGGTATTCTTCCATAATCACTTGGGATATCTAATAGAACAGTAACATTAACTATATCACTTACAGATGAATCAAAGTTATTTCTAATATCATATAATAATCTTTCACTCATTTTTTTATATGGTTTTATACTCTCAAACATATCATATCTCTCATATCCATGCAAATCATGAAAATAACAATCACCTAAAAAATCATCATAATTTATTTTATATTCATTTAAATTTAAACCTGAAATTGTCAAATAAGAATTCTCTGTAATGTCATTTTTATATTTCACAGAATAACCAACAGGATTAGAATAATCAAAAAAATTCATATAAGCCATATCAAATTCATATCTTACAGAAGTGACCTTAAAATTATGTTCACCATATTTATTTGTTAAATAATTTTCAACAAAACTAGTTACATCCTTTCTTTCACTAAACTTTACAAAGGGTGGTGTAACTATTTTGCAAAATATTAAAATAACTATTAACATAATCAACAAAATAATTTTTAATTTTTTATTTCTCTTCATAACATACAACCTCTATATGATAAATTATATCAAGAATTAATGCTATTTAAAATTGTTAATAAAATACTATACAAAAAAATACAATGAACTAGTCATTGTATTAAAAAAATTATAACCAAGTATCTTGTTTAAGAATTTCTTTATGTGGAAACTTTTTATCAAACATTTCTAATTCTTCATTATTTACATTAAAACAATCTGGATCACTATAAACAGCATCACCATTTTTAAATTTATTTTTATCAAATATCTTTATCATAAAAAATGGCGACTCTTCACTTTTATCTAAACCTTCATAATAAATATTATACTGAGATGCACTTTCAAAACCATACTTCTTATAATAATTTGGATCACCAGTTATAACTATTTCATTAAATCCAAGATTATATGCTTTCTCCATTGTATAATTAATTAGTTTTTCTCCATATCCCATATGTTGATAAAGGGTAAGAATACTAACCGGGCCAAATGTTAATATATTCTTTTCTAAACCATTATTATATTTTAATTTACCCAGTGAATAAACTATATGTCCTATAATTTTATTATCAACAATCAAAACATAATCAAGTTCTTTTATAAATGATTTATCATTTCTTAAATTATGTACAACAAAATGTTCAAAACATCCTGGTCTATATACATTATAAAAAGCTTCCCTTATTAAATTTTCCACTTCAAAATAATCTTTTTTAGTTTCTAATCTTATTTCCATGTTACCTCCTACTTAATATCAATTAGATAATAAATACGAGTTCCATTTCACCTGTAAAAATTTTAATCAAACAATTACCTCCATCATTTTTACAAATAAACTTTAACATATAATTAAAATATATCAAAGAAAAAACTCTATAAAATATATAGAGTTTAAACTTGTAGATTTTACTATCTCTTAGAGAATTGTGGTGCTCTACGAGCTTTCTTAAGACCATATTTCTTTCTTTCTTTAATTCTAGCATCTCTTGTAATCATTCCGTTAGATTTTAAAGTTGGTCTAGTTTCAGCATTAGCAAGCATTAAAGCTCTTGCAATACCTAATCTGATAGCTCCAGTTTGACCAGAGAAACCTCCACCTTTAACAACAACTTCAACATCATACTTTTCAACAGCATCTGCAAGTTGTAATGGTTGGATTAAATCCATAACAAGAGTTTCATAAGGCATATAATCTTTAACATCTTTACCATTAACAGTAATATTACCTTTACCTGGCATTAATGTAACCTTAGCAACACTTCTTTTTCTTCTGCCTAATGCAGTAAATTTAGTTTTTTCTGCCATATTACTTTACCTCTAATCTTTCTGGTTTTTGAGCTTCATGTTTATGTTCATTACCTGCATATACAAATAATTGTCTATACATATCTCTTCCAAGTCTATTTTTAGGAAGCATATTTTTAACAGCTCTTTCTACCATTTCTACTGGATATTTTTCTTTCATAGTTCTAGCAGTTCTTTCTCTTAAACCACCTGGATATCCACTATGATTATAGTACATTTTTTTGTCTAACTTGTTACCAGTTAAAACAACTTTTTCTGCATTGATAATAATAACATTATCTCCGCAAGCAACATAAGGTGTAAATGTAGGTTTGTTTTTACCCCTTAATACAGAAGCAGCTAAAGCAGCAACTTTACCTAAAACTTGTCCTTCTGCATCAATTACATACCACTTATGTTCAACATCTTCTTTTCTTAACATAAATGTTTTCATATTTTAAATTTTTCCCTTCTTTAATTTGAGTGCCATCACATTTGCAACTATGACATTTCTTTCCCACAGAAACTGCACCCTCTTTAAATGTACCGTGCCTATTATATACTAAAAATACTTAATTTGTCAATATTTTTTTACCTTGACAATAATACGAATATTATTATAAAATAAATATGTATAATTAAGGAGAAATTAAAATGAAGAATAAAGGGTTATTAGTCGTATTTATAATACTATTTATATTGTCTGCTTCAGCTGCAGGAATTGGTTATTATGAACATACCAAAAAAGAACCAGAAGCACCAAATAACAATGATTCAAAAGAAGGAACAATCACATATAAATATTATTTAGAAGATTTAGAAGTTGAAGAAATGCCTACTAATGAAAAATTATTAGATGACTTAGGAAACGAAACAGATAAATATAAGTATAAATTTTCTAAATTTCAATGTACAGATAGCACAATAGCTGGTCAATTCGATGAAGAAACATGGAAATTTATACCAAATGAAGAAAAAGAAGCAACTTGTAACTTATTCTTCGTTAACAGTACATATGAAGTTACACTAACTGTAACAAATGGAAAAGCAGATGATAACAATCCTAAATATATAGAAAGAGAAAAAGATGGAGAATTCATAATTATCCCATCAGAAGGATATCAATTTGAAAGCACACAATGTTCAGATGATAAAACCGCAACATGGAATGAACAAAATAATACATTAACAATTAATGCTATAATGAAAAATGTAGCATGTAAAGTTATATTCTCAATTAAAGAATTAAAGATGGATGTAACTGTAGTGAATGGAAAAGGAACAACAACTGAAACAGCTAAATATGGAGAATCTGTTGAAGCAATAGTTGAACCAAATGAAGGATATCAAACTCCAACTATAAATTGTACTAATAATCAAAATGCAGAATTCAAAGATAATAAATTAATAATTTCAAAAATAACAAATAATACAAAATGTACTTTAACTTTTGAAGCTAAACCAGCAAAAAAATATAACATTAAAATCGATTCTTTACCTGATACAATAACAATTGTAAAAGGAAGTAAAGAAAACAGTGTTGAAGAAGGAAAAACTGGTTCATTTACTTTAAAAGGGCAAGATGGAATTAAACCAAAACTAGAATGTACTGTTCAACCATCTAATGAAGATAATGCAAATGGTGAATATACATACACATTCTTAAATGTAACAAAAGATATAACTTGTAAAGTTACAGCAACTGAGTAGCTATAAGCTACTTTTTTCTTGCAAAAATATTTATAAAATGTTAAATTATCACTGAGGAAAAAAATATGTGGAAAATAGGAAATGTAGAAATTAAAAATAGAATAGTATTCGCCCCAATGGCTGGTATATCTAATGAATCATTTAGAAAAATAATTAAATCTATGGATCCAGGACTTATTTATAGTGAAATGATAAGTAACATGGGAATTATATATAATAGTAAAAATACAATAGATATGTTAAAAATAAATAATGAAGAAAGGCCTATTAGCATACAAATATTCGGAAGTGATGAAGAAACATTTATCAAAGCAGCTAAATATATAGAAAAAAATATACATCCAGATATAATAGATATTAATATGGGATGTCCTGTACCAAAAGTAGCTCTAAAATCACAAGCAGGATCAAATCTTTTAAAAAATCCAGATAAAATATATAAAATTGTATCTTCAGTAGTAAATACAGTTAATATTCCAGTAACAGTTAAAATTAGAGCTGGCTGGGATAAAAACTCAATTAATTGTGTAGAAGTTGCTAAAACAATTGAAAAAGCAGGAGCAAGTGCAATAGCTATACATCCAAGAACAAGAGAACAAGGATACACAGGAAATGCTGACTGGACCTTAATTAAAAAAGTTAAAGATGCAGTTAATATTCCTGTTATTGGAAACGGTGATATTAAAACAATTGAAGATGCAAAAAGAATGTTAGAAGAAACTGGCTGCGATGCAGTTATGATTGGAAGAGCTACAATTGGAAATCCTTGGTTCATAAAAGAATGTGTAGAATATGTTGAAAATGGTAACATTATAGATAAACCCACATATAAAGAAAGAATAGATATGTTAGTTAAGCATTATGAAATATTAAAAGAAGACACAAGTCCTAGAAAAGCATTGCTTGATATTAAAACACATGCACTAGCATATCTAAAATATATTCCGAACTCAAAAGAATTAAAACAAGAAATAGCTTGTTCAAAAACAGAAGATGAATTTAATAATTGTATAAAAAAACTATATAATCACATAAAATATATAAATTGTGAAAATAATAAAAATACTGACAATTCCTTGTAAAGCCAGTATTTTTTGTTATATAATTAAAACAAGGAGGATTATATGAAGAAAAGTGGATTATTTAAAATAATCATGTTTATTCTATTTGGAATTGTTATTTTAACTTGGTTCGTATCAGCTGGATATTATAATTCAGGCAAATTAGTTGATTTAGGAATGAATCAATTAGGATTCTTTGATTTCTGGCAACTATTATTTGCTTCATTTGGTGGTTCAGATTTTGGATATTTCGTTCAAATTCTACTATTCTTAATATCAGTTGGAGCTTTATATGGTGTACTTGGCAAAACAGGTAAATATAGAGCAGCAATCGAAAAAATAGCAAACAAATTCAAAGGCAATGAACTACATTTCATAGTTATTGTAGCATTCATAATAACAGTACTAACATCAGTATTCAGTTATGAATTATGGTTATTCATTTTCATACCAGCATTAATAAGTATTATCTTATTACTTGGTTATGATAAAGTAACTGCA
>SAMEA104315422__coassemble_486_pt1 | contig 17997 bp, 20 predicted proteins | sample SAMEA104315422__metabat2_low_PE_011 | metagenome-assembled genome bin SAMEA104315422 (sample SAMEA104315422) | gut metagenome | biome: Monkey gut; feature: monkey-associated habitat; material: faeces | place: China | collected 2013
CCAACCACTAACTCTCTATTAAGGAAGATAAATAACTACTATTTTCCTTCATTGCTCATGAGTAGATTATAGTTTATTCATATATTTTTGTCAATATTTTTTAATTAAATATTTATTTAATCTTGCATTTTTAGCTCTCTCTTCTTCAATATCTAAATTAATTCTATAAAGACTTTTTAATATCTTAGAAAGTGCTTTTGAAATAGATAAAATATCATAACTCTCTAATTCTATAGTTAATACATCTTTTAAATCTATATCATCTCTATTTCTTCTTATATTTTCTACTTCCTTATTTATACTATCAAGTAATGTATCTATAAATCTATTATTACTATCAACATGTATATAGTTACCATTATTAATAAGCATAAGAGCTGTCCCAATAAACTGTTCATTACTTGAGAATTTTGATAACTCATTAAGCATATTTTCATATGTTTCAATTTTTACTCTCTTTTCTTCATTTTTAGACATTGAAACCATAGATTCTAATACCGGATGTAATTTTATTCTAAAATGTGTTTCATAACCATTTAAATCTTTATATCCTAGTAGTGGTGGAGCTAATCTTAAATTAATCCCATCACTAAGAGTATTAATATATTCTAAGTAAGCTTTTACATCTTTCTTATCTTCTTCTAACAATGTTAATATTTTTCTTCTTAAGACAATTTGATTCTCAGGATTGCTAGTTAATTTTGAAAGTATTTCACTATGTATTCTATAAATATCATTATAAAGTTCATTATTACATTCAGTTTCTTTACCTTGTAATGCATTAATACATTTATCAATAAAATCTAATATATCATTATATTCTTTACTTGATTCCATATTTCTTTTCAACTTATCAAGTATTCTATTTAAATCACTTATAAGTCCAACTCGTAATGTATCTTCTGTAACTAATGTAAGACCAGTATTATTTTTAAGACTAATTATATCATTATTATATTTTGTTATTAGATTTCTAACTACTACACTTACATTGTCTGTTCCATGATAATATCCACTATATAAACTTATTTCATTTATAAGTGCTGTTATTTCATCTTGTTCAATATCAGCAGTTTCTTCAATTTTTCTTGTATTCACATGTTGTAAAATTGCATCATGTAAGAATGTTTCATTTAAATATTCATATAAATAAGTGTGTTCATAAGGAGGTATATCAACATCTTTTGCTAGAGCTATTCCTGTTAATAAGGGTTCTGGAGCTATTAAACATTTATTTTCCCAGTCTATATACCACTTTATAGGCTTTACTGTGAATGTTTCTTTAACTTTTAGAAGTTTATCTTTTTGTATATCTTTTGTGTATCTTACTACATCTACTATCTTTTCGCCATTTAAATCATACTCTTCTACTCTTTGTGTTTTATTTATTCTTATACAAAAGTCTGGTGTTTCGATTGGTAAAGTATATGTTTTACCAGTAGGTACTTTTCCTTTTTTCTCTTCTGTGGTTAAGAAGTTTTCTCTCATAGGGTATCTTCCTAACTCTATAGTTTTTGTTCCAGGTTTTAAACCTTTTGTAATTTCTTCAAACATTTTATTAGATAATTTTATTATTGGCAATATTTGAGTATGTTTTGGAAATAATGCTCCATAGTTAGCAGTGAATCCTTTTCTTGTACTAGCTCCATACCTATTCCAAGTTCTTTTAAATAAAATATCATCATTATCGCCTAATTCATAGTCTCTACTTACTAAAATTTCATCTCTGGGTTCCATATCTGTGTATATTCTACATAAACTATATACAAAGTCTCCATATTTTAAAGCAGTTCTACTTAATATTTCTATTAATTTATCATTCATTTTCCAGTTGGCATGTGGTATGAATACTTCAAAATCTTTATTTTCCATAATTTCCCCTCTTATTGCCGCATATTATATCATAAATGATACATATAGTCAATTTTTAAACTTTATATTATTACAAATAAAAAGATAAGTTTAAACTTATCTTCTAGAACTTTTACCATATCTTAAAACATATTCTACTTCCCTTGAACTATCAAGTACAGCAAGAGTATCAACATCATATATTGGTACATCATATCCGTATGTACTAAGAGCATAATTTAGTATATCCAAATCATCCATAATTCTTGCTATTTTCTTAATAGAATTCTCATCATTTTCTCTTACCATATGTACTGGATATGTAAGACCACTCATATATTCAAGTGGAACTCTATCTTTCACTTGAACCTCATCTGGCATATCACTAAATCTTTTGCCTTTTGAAAGACCCAATTCTTTCATTTTTATATAATCTTTAGCAGTCATCTTAAAAGGTGCTTTAACAATAACAGGATCAACAACTTCAAATTCACCCTGTGGAAACATTAATGAAACTGAATATCTAACATAAGTATTGTAAGCATTAAAATTCTTCTTTGCTTTTGCCATTATATATCTTCTTGTGTAATCACATAAAGAAACATAATCAACTCCATTAAATCCTTCATTAGAAATTGTTCTTTGAAGTTTACTAGAAAGAAGAGCTCTACACTTTAATATTTTACAAAGTATTTCATATGTTTCATATGTTTCTAAATAAAAAGTATTTGACGGACAAATTCCATGTAAATAAATATCTTCTTTCAAAACCCCATCCCCATTCTATTTCTTTAATTTATTAATATATCTATTAACTCTAACAGCCCACTTTGGATCACTTGCATATTTAGGTCCAATTTGTTCTGCAGTAGTTAGTCCTTTCTTATAATATGAATTTAACTTATTAATAGCAAACTTAATTCCATCTTCAATAGAATTAAATCTTCTATAACTTCCTCCATTACAACCAGGTTTTCCTTTATTACCACCAACATTATTACAAACTCTAGTAAGATAACTACAAGTCCAATAGCAACCAGTTTCTTGAAGCATAACACCAGTAGCTAAATATGGATCCATTCCTACTTCAATTGAATATCTAGTAATAAACTCACCCTTACCTTTTAATGTTGAATTTAAATATCTATTTAATTTAGTAGCTATCTCATCTACTGTTTCACCATTAAAAGTATTTAATTTTTCATATTCTTCTTTCTCACTTTCAAAGTGTTTAATACTCAAATTAATATGACTATCTAAATAATCATGATTAATTTCTATTTCTTTATTACCACTAAATATATTAGCAAATACACTTAAAGTAATAAATAATTTACTTAATATCATATAATTTTTATTCACTCCTCATTTTAAGCAAGCGAGACTTATTATATCATATTTATAAACATATTTCAAATTGTAGTTAATTTATACCAAAAAATGACAATTAAAAAACTTCTTAAAGAAGTTTTTTAAAATCATTAATCACCATATGGATAACAGAATTCAACTCTTCTCTCACAAGTATTATTTTCACACTTTATTACTCTACTTCCATCATCATTAATAGGGGCATATTTAGAATAATCACTACAACTAAATTTATCATTTTTTACTAAAGAACTAGAACCTGTATTATAATTAATATTATATTTTTGTTCATAGTATTGACCTGTCAGAATTTGATTATAAATATATCCACTACAAGTACCATTACTTGAAGGTAAACATATTTTATTTAATACTACATCTTTTTCTAAATCAACAACATACACTACAGGTGTAATACCACATTGACAAGCCATTGTTACAAAAACATAATTATTATATTTTTGAAGAGAATACAATATATTATTACTTCCTGTATAAAAAGAATTAATATCATTGGCAGTTTCAAAATAAGTATAATCTTTATTATAATATACTTTCAATATATAATTATTAACTTTTATATTATAAACAACTGTTTCTTCCTCATTATAAGTTTCATCAACACTTATTCTCTTATTATCTTTAAGTTCAATTGAAACTATTTTTTCTTTCTTCTTAGTTTCATCATTTTCTTCTTCATTAATAGTTTTATTATCATTTTTATTACATGGTTGACAATTATTAACTACATTATTATCATCTTTATTACTATAAATTATATATCCTACTAAAGCAATTATAATAACAAATAAACTAATTATAATACCAACATAAACACCTTTATTTTTCATATGCACCTCTCTATTAAATATATAATATCAAATTAAAAGAAGTATTTCTACTTCTATTTAACATTAAATATGCTTAATATATCTTTACCAGCATAACTAGTTGGAAGTTTACCATCCCACTTATTAATAAATTCTTTAGCTATTAAGTTATCAGTAAGAGATTGTTTTAATAAATCATTTGCTTTTTTAGTAGCTTCTGCTTCAACAAGTTTACTTTCAGCATCAAGTCTAGCTTTTTCAAGTTTTTGTTCAGCAACTTGTTTATCTTCAATTGCTTTACTATATTCTTCACTAAAACTTAAATTAGTTATATTAAAGTTATCAATAGTGATACCATACTTTTCAACTTTCTTTTGTAAATCCTCTAAACAATTATTTGATACCTCAGCTCTTGCAGTTATAACTTCAGCCGCAGTATATTTAGCAATAGTAGCTTTAATGCTTTCTTTAATCGCAGGCTCTAAAATAGTAGCTTCATAATTGTTACCAACTGTTCTATATAAATAAGTTGCTTTATCACTATTAATTCTATAATTAACAGCTAAAGTAGTTTGAATAGTTTGTAAATCTTTACTAGAACTTTCAGTTTCTATTTCTAACTTTTGAACCTTTATATTAACAGTAACAATATCTTCAATATAAGGTATTTTTAAATTTAATCCTTCATCAAGTTTAGTATTAACTATTTTACCAAATCTAACTTTAAGACCTACTTCACCACTTTTAATAGTTTGAAAACTACTTAATATTGTTATTAAAACAAAAAGTCCAATAACTCCATAAATAACTATTTTTTTAACATTTTTCTTATCCATTTGATACCTCCCATTTTTCATTTTAAATTCCTTCTTAAACATATATCCTCCAAATTAGTTATTTATTATAGCATAAAAACTATTCACTTAGAATAGTTTTATTAATAACATTTAATTCATTATCAAATTCATAAATATATGGAACACCAGTGGGTATTTCAACACTCATAATATCTTCATCACTAATATTTTCAATATACTTAATAATACTTCTAATACTATTACCATGAGCAACAATCAAAACATTCTCACCATTTAATAAATGTTTTTTAATTTCACTATTATAATATGGTAAAACTCTATTTAAAGTATCCTTTAAACATTCAGTTAAAGGTAATTCTTCCTTACTTAAATCTTTATATTTTGGATCATTACCAGGATATCTTGGATCATCATAAGTAAGTTCTGGTGGTCTTACATCATAACTTCTTCTCCATATATGTACTTGTTCTTCACCATATTTCTTCTTAGTTTCATCTTTATTTAATCCTTGTAAAGCTCCATAATGTCTTTCATTTAGTCTATAACTATAATAAACTGGAACAGATAAATTCATTTCCTTTAACACTAAATCAAGAGTCTTATTTGCTCTTAAAAGCACACTACTAAAAGCTACTGAAAAAGTAATATTATTCTTAAGTAATATTTTACCAGCATTAATAGCTTCTTCTACACCCTTTTTAGATAAATCTACATCAGTCCATCCAGTAAATCTATTTTCCATGTTCCAAAGACTTTCACCATGTCTTAATAATATTAATTTCATATATTCTCCTTAATTATACTTTTCATTCATTTCTCTTTCTAATTTATCTCTCTTAGTAACTAAACTATAATATTTTTTCATTGAAGAAGATCTTCCAGAAGAACAAAAATCACTATCTAAGCAAAGTTTATAACTACTTATTTCACTTTCTTTTCCAGAAATTGAGTCCTTTAATTCTTTTATATCACTTTCATAAGTGTTATATTTTTTACTAAAACCATTCTTCATAAATTCATTATGTTTTTTTAATTCTAAATCACTTATTTTATCTTGAGTAGGTTTTACTTCTTCTTTTAACTTATCATATTCACTTTTTAAGATTTTATATTCTTCATCTATTTTAACTTGTAAACTATTTATTTCAGTTTGATATTCTTCTTTAGTTTTATTTTTTTCTTCAGTCTTACTATTTTGTTCATTAAATTCATGAACAATTCCATATATCATAGAACCAAATGCTAAAGCAAATATTGCAATTATTATTATACTTGTAATAGTAAATACTCTAATTTCTTTATTTTTTTCTCTCTTTTGTTTTTTAATAGCATTTTTCTTATCTTTATCACTAAACTTACTTATATAATTTTCATATTTAGATTTATATTTAGATAATTCTTTTTCATCAACTAAATTCTTATATTTATCATAATAAGTTTCATATAATGGATCATATTCTTCATTAGTAAAATCTTTTGTTAATGCTCTTAACATACCAATCCATACTTCTTTATTATCAGTATATCTTTCAGATAAACTTTTATATGCTCTATAAGCTTTATCATATTCTTTAAACTTTAAATTAGCTAAAGCATTTTTAAACTCTTGTTCTTCTGATATCTCACCAGCACCTAAAATCTTAACCTTTTTAACCTCTTCATCAATTAAAATCTTATTCCCACAAAACTCACAATTCATTTCTTTGTTAGCTTTGTCGACTTTCATTATTGCCTTACATTTAGGACAAGTTACTTCAATTAATTTCATTCCTTTTTACCTATTTGTTAATACATTAACACTACCACTTACATTTTCAATTTCAATAATAGTGTTTCCATTATTATTAACGATTTCCCTTTCATTATTTATTTTTATTGTACCAGAAACTTCATCAGTATTAAATTTATAATCATCTCCAATTAGATTTAAATTAATGATTCCACTAGTCAAATCTATTTCATTTTTTCCAGTAAGTAAACTATTAATATTAGCACTACCATTTATTATATCAAGTTCTAGATTATTAATAATACTTTTCTCTATATCTATTTTACCACGAGCAGACTCAATTTCACAATCATTATTAACAATTAAATTATTAATTTTAACACTTCCACTTTCAGTTTCTATTTCTAACTTATTTGCATTTAAATTTTCAATTTTAACAAGACCACCATTCATCTGGATAGATGCATAATCAAGAATTATATCTTCTGGTATATAAACATATACAAACTTTCTCATTTTATTCATAATAAGACTTTTCTTCTCTCTTATTAATAACTTATTATTTTCTTTTTTAATAATTACATTTTCATAATCAGATTCAGCTTTAAATTCATTACCATTTTTAATAATTAAAGTTACAGAATCAAGCTTAACATCTAAATATTTCTCATATTTATTATCTAATTTATACATATTTTCACTTCCAAATATTGATATTATTACACTAATTATAATAATAACTATAACAGTTATTGGTATCATCAAATTCTTATTCATATTTATCTTCCTTTTCTATATCTACTTTTATCAAATATTTGCCATGGCTTATATTTTTTACCTTCTGTGTGTCCACTTATAGAAAACTCAGTAAAACCTACACTTCTAAGTTCATCTTCCTTGCTTTCAAGTTTTTTTATAATATTTTTGATTACATCTAACCAAATAAAATCAGGTATTTCTTCATATTTAAGAGGTACATATTTTGAAAAATCAACATTATTAATAATAGAACTTAAAAAATTAATTCTTTCTTTTCTTGTTTTTTCATATTCACTTTGAGTAATTAAAAAAGTTCTATAAGATTTAAAGTTATTAATACTAACATTTCTAAGTTCAAACCAAGGTATATAATACCTTTCATGAGTACATATTCCCTTAGATACTTCTCTACCATCAAAACCTTTACTCACTGCTTCAATCATAACAGAGTTGCCTAAACTAACACTTACAGCAATACCAGCATATCTATCATATCTAAAACTCGGTTCATGATCTAAATTAAAAAGTATTAATACACCATCTGGATCAATATCTTTTATTTTTTTAATAACATTCTTTGCATTATCAAGAATACCCGAAGTTTCAACACTCTTCATAGATGGTTTAGTAATAACAGTATCATTTCTTGAACATTTTAACTTACTAGCATATTCATAATTATTTAAATAATCATCATAATCATTAATAATTGTTAAATCAATTACTGGACTTAAATCTGGAAAATAATTAATTAAATTTATCATATCCTTACATCTATGATAATTCATCATTTTATCTCTATCATTTTCTAAAACTAACATAATTCACCTATAAAACATATAAATATATTGCAAAATAATGGCATATAGAAGCAGCTATACAAAAGAAATGAAATACAGAATGCATATATTTCTTTTTAGAACCAACTGCATATAAAATAGATCCAATAGAATATATAAATCCCCCAGCTATTATTAAAACTAGTCCACCTATACCAATATTTCTTATTAAAGGTTTTATTAAAAATAAAGCACTCCATCCATTTATTAAATGACAAGCAACTTCAATCTTTTCATTTTTATCTACATTAATAGCACTAAAAATTATTCCAACTACTGTAACAAAAGCTACTATACCAAAATATATCCACCCAAGAGACCCTCCAATTCCAACCAAAGCTATTGGTATAATGGTTCCAAAAACAAGTAAAAACACATTACAATGATCAAGTACCCTCATTACTTTCTTACCTGTTATTCTAGGAGATAATGCATGATATATACAAGATATAGTATACAAAAGTATCATTGTAGTCCCATATAAAGTAACAGTAGTTATCGCAAGAGCTCCTTTTGCTTTAATAATTAACATAACAAGTCCCCATATACTAAGTAAAGCAAATATTCCATGTGATATAGAATTTATAAGTTCTTCAGCTAAAGTATATTTAGGAACACTTATTCTTTCTTTTTTCTCCATTTTACCTCCTAAAAACATTTTATCATAAAATAAAAGAAATAGAATTACTTATTTCTATTTCTAAATATTCTCTTTAATATAGATTCTTTATTATTATTAAAATCTCTTAAAACAGTTTCATCAAATTCACTCGCAACATGAATATTACCATAATCATGTAATATATCTGATAATTCTTGAACAGTTTTACCTCTTAATGAGGTTTCTATTTCACTTGATAAAGCTGGATCAAAACATATTAAATTACTAAGTCCAGTAGATGCCACTAAAATACCATCTTCATCAAACATAACTCTTACATCTTCTCCATAACAATATATTGAATAACCTTTCATTTTACTGCTCCTTCTTTTCTAAGACCATAGCTTTATTTTTAGGTCTTAGTGCTTGTAAACTTTTACAAAAACTAATCTCTTGAAATATGTATTCAGCTACTTCCCTATTTTGATACATTCCATCTAAATCCTCAATAGTATAATCATACATACTTACTTTGTTATTAGGTATAACAGTTTCTCTATCATCACTTGTTTTTCCAATAATAAACCATTCCATAGTACTAATATATTGTTCATATTCTTCATCAGTTCTAAAAACACCATCAAGTATCTCCCTTTTTATTTCTTCACTAATATCATCTTTACTCAAAAAATCTTTTTCTAGCATTCCTAAATCAGTTAAGCCATCTTCTTTTCTAAAAAGACTAATAGTTTCACCAATAACATATCTTCTAAAATTAGGATCTAACATTTCCATATAATTTCCTAAAGTAAAAGATAATAACTTAGCATATTTAGCATTATAACTTTTATTATTTAAACCCATTTTTTCCATCCTTTTCACCTCGGAAACCATATTGTACAATATTAAAAGAAAAAATACAAGAAATTTTCAATAAAAAAGTTAGCAAAGAATTGCTAACCCATATATTCATTATTTACTAGTAAAGTATCCAGGACTACTAGTTCCACCATCTATTCTTGCATATGTTTTATCTACTTTAGTTGAATCATATGTTGTACCTTGTCCTCCGACTAATGAAGTACAATAGAGAAACATATTGTCGCTGTTAGTAACACTTGTAGTAACAAATCTATCACTTGCATATATAGTTTTTAAATTAATCAAAGCATTAAACATATAACTCATTTCAGTTACATTACTTGTATTAAAATTGCTTAAATCTAATGTTGTTGCTTTACTAGTATTAAACATCCATCCCATATCAGTTACATTGTGGGTATCAAAATTGCTTAAATCTAGTGTTGTGGCTTGACTATAAGAAAACATACCATCCATATTTGCTACATTACTAGTATTAAAACTACTTACATTTATTGTAGTTGCTTGACTGCTAGAAAACATCCAACTCATATCAGTTACATTACTTGTATTAAAACTACTTAAATCTAATGTTGGTGCTTTACTCTCTCTAAACATACTACTCATATTTGCTACATTGCTAGTATTAAAACTACTTACATTTATTGTAGTTGCTTTACTGTGTGAAAACATATAACTCATATCAGTTACTTTACTTGTATTAAATTTACTTAAATCTAGTGTTGTTGCTTTACTCTCTCTAAACATACTACTCATGTTTGTTACATTGCTAGTATTAAAACTACTTACATTTATTGTAGTTGCTTCATTCCAAGAAAACATCCAACTCATATCAGTAACATTGCTTGTATCAAAATTACTTAAATCTATAACATCTGTTTGATTAGAAGCAAACATATAACTCATATCAATTACACTACTTGTATCAATTGAATTATTAAACTCAATTGATGACAGACTTGATACTCCAAAACAACCTGCAATTGCATTAAACAAAAATAAATTTGAAGAATCTTCTGGAAAAGCAATTATTCCATTTCCAACTATAGTTAAATCATATAGAGAATTGTTTTCACCATTTTGTTTAACATACATTTTTACTGAACCATTTTGTTCTTCTGATACATCATAGCTTTCTGCTCCATCAATTACTCTATTATCACTATAAAATGATATAGATTTAACTACTCCTCTATCTGTCATTCCTGATACTTCATAAAATCTATTTTTTAATGTACCAGCAATATTACTATATTCCTCTATACCAAGAACACCACTAAATGATTTGCCTTGATTATAGTTTTGATTTTCTCCTGTTTCTTTAAATGTGATAGTTATTATATAGTTATGAGTAACACCACTTTCTATTGGTATATTCTTTGTTATTGTTTTTGTTTTAACAGGTGTTTCTGTAAGTCCAGCACATGTTCCATCTACTGTACCAGAACTATTTAACCTTTCACAAGTAGCACTTATTACCATTTCATCATTAGTAATAGTATTACTTAATTCTTGCCACACAAGATTGTATGCTGTATCTAGTGTGCCAGTATTTTTAACTGTTACTTTCTTAGTAATAGTTTGTCCTGGTTTAATATTTTGCATTATTATTTCTGGTGAATCTGTATATGTAAGTCTTAATGTACCTGCTTCTACTACCATATCTTTAGCATCTGCATTACCACTAACACTTAAACTAAAATATGCATAAGACATACTTACTGTCATTAAAAATAATAATACAATTCCTGTTATAAATAATATCTTTTTATCTTTCATATTTACTATCACCTACTATAAAAATAGTAACACATTTCTATATATAAAACAACTAAAAACCTTATTTATTCTTTATATAAAAAACAATCTTTATCATGAGAATATATAATACCAATTGCTTGTAAATATGAATAAATTATAGTAGAACCAACAAATTTCATACCTCTTTTTATTAAATCATTTGATATCTTATCAGATAATTCATTAGTAGTCTTATCTATTTCATATATTATCTTATCATCTGTAAATTGTTTTAAATAATTATGAAATGTTCCATATTCATTAATAATATTTCTAAATATTTTAGCATTATTAATACTAGCTCTTATTTTAAGTTTATTTCTAATAATATCTTTATTATTAATAAGTTCATTTATTTTAATTTCATCATAGTTACAAACTTTATCTAAATCAAAATTATTATAACATTCTTTAAAACTTTCTCTTTTATTTAAAACACATTCCCAAGAAAGTCCAGCTTGAAAAGATTCGAGGATCAACATTTCAAATAAATATTTATCATCAAGATTTAATTTACACCACTCATTATCATGATATTCAATGTATTTTGGATTTTTTAAGTTACACCATTTACACCTATTCACATTAACCACCAAATCCAAATAAACTATTACTTTCATATTTCTTTAATGATTTATTAAAGAAAATAACAGAAACAATTAACCAAAATATAGCGGTACATATCATAAACAATAATCCAGATAATGATATATTTTTAACATTTTCTACAGCTAAACTTCCTACTAATAAAGATGGAATAACAAATGTAAAAATTATTCTTAATACACCTGTAAAAGCACCACCATGATATAACGAATTACTTAAAAACAATCCATATAACCCGGTTGATACATTATAACCATCCATTAAATAAAATGACACAGTCATACATATTAAAGTAAATGCAAATGTAACAATAGTTGTGGTTATCATAAATATAAAAGAAAATAATAACTGTAATAAAGTTAACTTAGCATTAAATGCATATATAATAAAACAAATAATTCCAAAAAGTGTATCTCCTACTGCACTCGTAGATATACTTGAAGTTGCAACCTTTACAAGTACACTTTTAGGTGTTAACAAATACTTATCAAAATTACCACTACTTATATAATTTGGTAATTTAGTTATTCCATAAAAGAAAGTATTAAATATACCAAAAGAAGTAGTAGTAAATCCATAAAGACCAAATACATCTAAAGCATCCCAACCATTTAAACTACCAACAGTCTTACCAAAATAGAACCATAAGAACAAAAAAGCCATATTATTAATTGTCATCCCTATAATAGAGATTAAAAATGAAGCTTTAAGTTCTTTTTCATTCTTAAAATTACTTTTAATATTTAACATTGCTAACTTTAAATTTTCCATATTAACCTCCATTAATCATAGCTTTTTCTCTTGACTTTTTATATAAATATTTAAGAATAATTCCAAATATTATAATCCATAATACTTGTAAACCTATTCTAATCATATACTCATCATTAAAACTTTCATATACAGTACTAGATGCAAAATTAATCGCACCAAGAGGACTTATAAATGCAATTATTTTCATAAATTTTGGAAACATAGATATTGGTAAATAACTACCACCAAGTACCATAACAAGCTTATCAACTATCCAATAAATTGGTCTAACATCTTCAATAAAGAATGATAAAAGACCTATTATAGAATAAATAATTAATCCTAATATTTGACCTAAAAATAAAGTAACAATAATAGATGGAATAAATATATAATAATTTAATTCAGGCACTCCTATAAATAAAACCATAAGTATAGAACCAACAATACTAATAAATAAGAAACTAAATAAACCCTGACCAACTATTCTATAACAATTAAATAATATATAATTAATAGGCCTATTTAAATACATTTCAACATTACCACTTTTAACATCATCCATTATATTCTTATATATTTTTCTTATATTAAAAACCATAAGAACAAAATATATAAACATACTCCACAAACTAGCTTCATAACTAATATTCTTAATATTATCGTTATTTAATTTAAATATATAACTATATAACAAAAACACTATTAAACATCTAGAAATCATATTAATAACATCAAGCATAATATTAGTTTTATCTTGCATTTGATTCTTCATAAAAATCTTCATTGTCTTAAAAGCAAAACTAATCTTTTTCATATATTCCTCGTATTATATTTTCTAAAGACTCATTTTCTATACTAATATCATCTATTTTAAATAATTTAATTATCTCTTGTAATGCTTTTTGAGAATTAATTATTTCAGTATTAACATCAAAAACAATTTGATTTTTATGCTTTTCTATATATGTAATACCTTCTTTAAGTTCTGGAAATTCAGTAAATTCATCTTCAGGAGTAATTATTATATTTTTATTTTTAATATAATGATTCATTAAATCTTTAGTTGATGTATCTATAACAATCTTACCGTGATTTATAATCATACATCTTTCACAAATAGATTCAATATCCTCAGTATCATGACTTGTTAAAAATATAGTAACTTTCTCAGTTTTATTTATTTTAAGAAGTAACTCTCTTAAATTCTTTTTAGATACAACATCTAAACCAATAGTTGGTTCATCTAAAAATATTATTCTTGGACTATGTATTAAAGAAACAGCTATTTCAGCTCTCATTCTTTGACCTAATGATAACTTTCTAACTGGTTGATTAATAAACTTCTTAAGATTAAATAAATCTATTAATTCTTCCATTCTTTTTTCTACTTCTTCATCACTCATATTATACATAGCTCCAAAAAGCTTCATACTCTCAGTAACAGGCAAATTAGGTAATAATTGACTTCTTTGTCCAAAAACAGTACCAATCTTATAAGCAAGTTCATTTCTATCTTTAATTGGAGTAAAACCACATATTTTAATTTCACCACTAGTAGGATATAAAATACCAGTAAGCATCTTAATAGTTGTACTTTTACCTGCACCATTTGGGCCTATAAAAGCAACAGTTTCGCCTTCTTCAACACTAAAACTAACATCTTTAACAGCCTTAACAGTCTTAGTTTCTCCTTTAAAAAGATTATAAAAGAAACCTTTTTCTTCATTCTTAACTGAATATTTATATTCTTTACATAAATTATTTACTTCAATTATTTTCATAACTACTACTCCAATAAAGAGATTATATCATAATTTCATAAGTTTTTTAGTATTAATATAATTATTTTTATACCAATTTATAAATTCATGAGTTGCACTAGTCCTACCATCAGGTCTATTCTCTCTTTCATAATCAGACATTTCAGCAAGAGTTTTATCACAATTTTTAGGAATAAATACTTTCCATAAATTAGATTTAGCCTTTTTAAGTTCACATCCTCTTACAACTTCAGAAATAGTTCCTTCACTCTTACCATAAAATTGATAATAATTTTCTCCATCATAAACAGTTAAACAATCTAAGAAATAACATTCTCTATTTTTAACATCTCTCATTACTTCTAATAAACTATTCACATCAGAACTAATACCACTTCTTTTAACAAAAGCTCCAGGATACATTGGATTTTCTGGATAATTCACAATATAAAATCCAGAATCAATAACAAATACAGGACTCTTTAAAATTAAATATGCATTAAAAGCCTTAGCCTTAGAAATATAGCTTATATCATTAACATCAGGCTCTTCCAAATCATAATCTAAATAATTAATATCAATGCCTTCCTCCATAAAACTATCTCTTACAGAAACAAACTTTCCATAATTACCTGATACAAATGTTAAATTCACTTTTATTCACCTCAAAAAAATATTACCACCTATTGTGGTAATATATCGTCACTATAACAAATTAATTAATTTAATTCTATTTAAATAAAAATGTCTTATTTCATCCTTAAGTTCACAATAAGCAGCTACTCCCCAAGAATTACCTAATAATATTAAATCATATGGAATAATAACCCTCTTGCTAATCTCTTTTCTATCTTTCGAATACTATTCAATATAACATTTTCTTTTCTCTTTAATACATTTATTAATAATATTAAATATTTCTTTATCTTCATTATCAATTTCTTTTGGAATGATAAATCTTTTAGGAACACTAACATTTTGATTTAAAACATATCCACCATAAGGACCTTTAATTGTATCAATATATATTCCTGCTTTTTCAAGATCATCTTTATAAATTCTAATCATTCTTTCGGACACTTCAAGTTTATCACTTAATTCTTTAATTGTATATTTTCTACCACTGCTTAAGTATTCAAGCATAGTAAGAGTATTACTTAACTTAGACATAATTATTTTCTCCTTCAAATGATATTATTATTCATACATTATTTCAATATATGATGAATCTTCTCCTAGTAATTCTACATAATTACTACCTAATCTACTTTTTAATATTTCAAAATGTCTTATAAATTCATCAGCTGGTAACAAAAACAAATCAAATGAAGATAAAAATAAATCCTTTATGTAATATATACCATTTTCACTTAAATACTTAAATATTTTATATGTATTTTCTGGTTCTAATTTTCTAATTGTTTCTTCGTCAAAATTTTCTTTTAATATTTTAATATCTAATTCATCTAACCTCATTTTCCTCTTCCTTCTTCCATTTCATTATCTAAATCCAATTCATTAAATGGATATTTAACCATCAATTCTTTTAAATCAATTCCGAATTTTGATTTTAGAACACCAGGACTATATCTAAATATTGAATTTAATTTATCATCTACCACCAAAGGCATATTATTATCAAGTAAATAATTTATTAAAGCAAAGTTTTGACTAGGTGACATTATTAAAAAACTTAAATTAAGATACATATCTATGCAATATTTTTCAGAGAGCTTTATTAATATCGGCAGTTTTTTAAGCATGCTTCTACAATGAATTATCACACTAGGAACTAATAGCTTTTTAAATCTATCATCATTCCAATATGGTAAACTTAATAATTCTCTAATATCTTTTATTTTTGTATGAGCAAGACTTGTTGCCGTAAATAACTCGGGATGGTCTCTAAATTCCTCACTATGGATTATTGCTTTTATATCTTCTATTTTTGCATAAGCTAAAGTAGTTGCCGTAAATAATTCTGGATGGTCTCTAAACTCTTCGCTTCGTATTATCGCCTTTATATCTTCAATTTTTGCATGAGCTAAAATCTGAGCTGTAAATAACTCTGGATGGTCTCTAAACTCTTCACTATCGATTATTGCTTTTATATCTTCTATTTTTGCACGAGCTAAAGTTTGAGCCGTAAATAATTCTGGATGGTCTCTAAACTCTTCACTATAAATTATTGCTTTTATATCCTTTATTTTTGTATGAGCTAAAGTTGTAGCCGTAAATAATTTTGGATATTTTTTAAATTCTTCACTATGAATTATTGCTTTTATATCTTTTATTTTTGCACGAGCTAAAGTCGTTGCCGTAAATAATTCTGGATGGTCTCTAAACTCTTCACTCCGTATTATTGCTTTTATATCTTTTATTTTTGAACGAGCTAAAGTCGTTGATGTAAATAACTCTGGATGATCTCTAAATTCTTCACTATGTATCATTGCTTTGATATCTTCTATTTTTGCATGAGAAAGAGTTGATGCGGTAAACAATTCTGGATAGTCTCTAAACTCTTCGCTCTGTATTATTGTTTTTATATCTTGTATTTTTGTACGAGCTAAAGTTTCAGATGTAAATAACTCTGGATGATTTTTAAACTCTTCACTATTGATTATTGCTTTTATATCTTTTATTTTTGCATGAGCTAATGTAGTCGATGTAAATAACTCTGGATGATTTCTAAACTCTTCACTATTGATTATTGCCTTTATATCTTTTATTTTTGCATGAGCTAAAGTTGTGGCAGTAAATAACTCTGGATATTTTTTAAATTCTTCGCTATTGATTATTGCTTTTATATCTTCTATCTTTGCTTGAGCTAAAGTTTGAGATGTAAATAACTCAGGGTGTTCCTTAAATTCTTCACTATTGATTATTGCTTTTATATCTTTTATGTTTGTTTGAGTTAAAGTTGTCGATGTAAATAATCCTGGATATTTTTCAAATTCCTCACTATGAATTATTGCTTTTATATCTTTTATTTTTGCACGAGCAAGTGTTGCTGCTGTGAATAATTCTGGATAGTCTCTAAACTCTTCACTATGAATCACTGCTTTTATATCTGCTAGTTTATTTTCAGCAAGTGTTATTGCAGAAAATAGTTCTGGATATTCTTTAAATTCTTCACTTTCAATAATTTTTTTAATTTCGTCTAATGTTGTAAAATGAAACTCTATATCTGTTGCAAGAGTTAAATTCCAACTTTTATCTAAGTTTAAACTCTCAATATCAATTATTGAATCAACATTGCAAGATAAAATAGATAAATTTTTCTTTATAGCATAAAAACCATAATTTTCAACCACATACTCATATGTTTTCCTTAATTCACAGGGATCTGCTGTTAAAACATGTAAACAAGTTTCTATACGATCCAAAGAAAATCC
>SAMEA104315422__coassemble_492_pt1 | contig 17772 bp, 18 predicted proteins | sample SAMEA104315422__metabat2_low_PE_011 | metagenome-assembled genome bin SAMEA104315422 (sample SAMEA104315422) | gut metagenome | biome: Monkey gut; feature: monkey-associated habitat; material: faeces | place: China | collected 2013
ATCAATTATTACATTGTTACCTTTTTTCTTACTTTTATTTCTCTAACAAGTCTATCTAGAAGCATTTTTTTCATGATTATTTAAATGTATAAAATTATTTTTTAAATTGACTATAACTTCTTTAATAACTTTTTCATTAGTTAAAGGTTTTTCGTTTAAATGTTTTAAATTTCTATAGCCTCTTATCTTAACATTCTTTAGTATAAAAAAAACCTAGTATTAACTAAGTGATTTATATCAATTTTATTGTTTAACATGTCCTGTAACAACATCTTTTAAATTACTAAAAAATATCTTTAAAAATGTTGCTTTCTTTACTTCATCGTGAATTACTAAATCATAAGTATAAGTATTATTATCATATTTTAATATTAGCTCTCCTACTTTACTTCCTTTTTCTATAGGTGCTTTTACATCATTAAGTTTTACTTTAGTAGTATATTTTATATCTTTTCTATCTTTATCAACAATAATTTTTATATCATTCTCTAAATAATATTTATAATTTCTATTTTCACTACCTTTTATATTTATTATTCCAGAATAACCTTTCTTATTCAATATAGTTTCACTACCATACATACTATATCCATATTCCATCATACCTATTGTATCACTATTTCTATTATCTTTTGAATTACTTTTCATAACAACACTTATAAGTCTCATATTATTTTTATTCATTGTTGCTGTTAAACAATAACCTGCTTTATCAGTATAACCAGTTTTAAGACCATCTATTCCTTTATAAAATTTAATTAGTTTATTTGTATTCACAAGCCAATGATTCTCTCCTGAAACATTAATATATTCATCAAATGTACTTGATATTTTAATCGCAAGTTCATGTTTAACGAGTTCTCTTGCCATAAGTGCCATATCATATGCAGTTGTTAAATGACCATCCTCATCAAGTCCATGAGGATTTTTAAATGTAGTATTTTTACATCCAAGATCTCTTGCTCTTTCATTCATCATATTAACAAAATTCTCTACTGTACCACCTATCTTTTCAGCAATCGCAACAGCTGCATCATTCGCAGAAGCAATACCTATTCCTTTTAATAAATCATGTACTTTTACATTACTTCCTGCTTCAACATATATTTGAGTTCCTCCCATGGACTGTGCTCTTTTAGAAATAAGAACATCATCTTCTAAATTAATTTTACCATTTTCAACAGCTTCCATTGCAAGTAACATCGTCATTATCTTAGTCATAGATGCTGGTACCATTTTTTTATCCTTCTCTTTTTCAAATAATATTTTTCCAGTACTTGCCTCAATTAATATTGCAGTTTCACTATTTTTAGCAAGACCAATATCAGTTGCTCTAATATTAAATAACAAAAACATAAACATAAAACAAAATAAAAAGATTTTTTTCATACATTATTTCACCAATAAAATATATGAATTAAAATCTTTTTTATTAATTCTTTTTACTTATTTTTTTAATTAAGTCTTCACTTACATCATTAACTGTTTTACCTTTTATAGCTTCAAGCACTTCAATTGGTAAACAGAAAATAATAGTATTTGATTGATCACTACTTATATCATTAATAGTTGATAAAGTTCTAAGATGCATAGCACCTGGTGTACTTGCCATAGTATTAGCAGCAAGAGCTAAATTCTTAGAAGCTTCAACTTCACCTTTTGCTTTAGTTAAAATTGCTTCCTTTTCTCTTTCAGCTTCTGCAGCCTTAGCAATTACTCTTTTCATTTCTTCTGGTAAACTTACATCTTTAAGTTCAACATTTTCAACTTTAATTCCCCAAGGATCAGTTGCTTCATCAATAATTTTACATATTTCAGTAGAAATCTTCTCTCTTTCACCAAGTAATTCATTTAATGAAACACTACCTACTACATTTCTCATTGTTGTTTGAGCAAGTTGACTAACAGCATAATAAAAATTCTCAACCTCTAAAATTGCTTTAGAAGCATCAAAAATTTTATAATAGATAACAGCATTTATTCTAACAGATACATTATCTTTAGTAATAGCATCTTGTTCAGGAACATCTACTGCTTTAGTTCTTATATCAATTTTCTTATAAGATTCAAATATAGGTAAAACTATATTCCAACCAGGATCCATTATTTTACTAAACTTTCCTCTTGAAAACTTAACTCCTCTTTCATATTCATCAATTTGTACAATACTTCTAAGTAAAATAATTACAACTATAAATACAATGATCCAAAATAAATAATCCATAAAACCTCCTACATAATACTATTGTTTTGATTAATATTATTTTCTATATTATTAACAGCTGAAACAGTTTCAACATTATTTGCATTTACATTTACACTTTCATCAAAAGAATCTGCGAAATTTGTAAACTTAGAAACATATTGATTAACTTTTTTAGTCCAAGCATTTTCTTTCATAGCCTTGCCACTTATAACAGCAATGATAAATCCGAATTTAGAGAATGTAACTAAGTATTTAATAATTGAACCGATAGAAGCAACTACCGTAGTTACTGGAACTACAAATTTACCTTCAAATTCTACTAAATCAATTTTATTACTATAAGATAAATATGAATTAATAATAGAAATAATATTATTAAATAATTTAAATATTAAATCAATACCATTAGATACTAAATCCCATCCTAAAAGTATTAATGTAATACCAGACATAAATGAAACTACTTTTATAATTAATGGTTTAATTTTATCATTTAAATCACAAAAAATAATCATTAAAATAGTTACAATCATTAATGTTCCCCATCCTGCAAAAATAGATGCAACTAACATTAAAGCAGCTAAATTATTATTAATTTTTACTTTTCCCATACACACTTCCTCCTATGATTTAATTATATAATTTTATATACTTTTTTACAATAAAAAACTTATATCATAAGATATAAGTTTATTCACTATATACATTATCATGAACATTATATTCACAATCTGTTTTTATTTCATATTGAGAATCAATTACCCCTCTTGACACAACTACATTATTTAAACAATATTTATCTATTGTATCAGTATATTGAATATAATTATTAAGAACTAATTCATCAACATTAACCACAACAGAATAACCAATTTTAGGCATTAACTCTTTATCATCTATATAAGATTTAGTAGCTACAATAATATCTTTTTCAATATTTTTATATACTTTATCTTCATCTTTTTTAGCAAGAAAAATAAGAAAAATGCATATTAGTACAACAATTGAACCCCATATAGCCATGATAGTTTTATTCATTATTCATTACTTCTTTCATATCCAGCTGTAGTATAACCAAGACATCTAATATATGGAACTATTGTTGAAGAATCTCCATTATTAATTACTTTAGAATATCCACTACATTCTACATTACTTTTACTATAAAGTTTAGAAATATAACCACTATTATATAGTGTTGACAACTTAATGATAACAATATCTTCTGTATTATCAGCATATTTAGCATCATAATATTCTCTTGTAGCAACTCTAAGTTTATCTTCAAGTCCAGTATAATAAACACTATTATCTTCAGTAGTTGGTTCTTTTATAAGTGGATTATCATTTTCACCTAATAAACCAGATCTATTAAGTCCAATACAAGCAATAGCTAAACATATAAGAAATAACAATATAATTACAAGTTCAACTCTAAGTCCCCATCCATTTTTATTCATATTATCACCTTTTTCTATAATAATTATATATTAATATAAATAATTTTTCTATAATAATTCTTCAATTTTACTTTTTAAATCATCATCCTTAATATTATTAAGTAAATCAATTATTTTAGAATTTCTATCATTAATCTTTAATATCTTTTCATAATTAATAATCTTATCATTTATTTTATTTAATAATTTAGAAGCATAAGCTTTACTTACCGAATATAAATCAGCTATTTCCTGCATAGAATAATCTTCAAAATAATAATATTCAAAATAGTTTCTTTCTTTTTCATTTAATAATTCTTTATATATTTCATATAAAGTTGTTATATATTCTCTATTATCCATTAGAACTCCTTAAATAAACCATAAATATATTTTTCTATATCAAATGGTATTAGATCAGTTTCTTTTTCACCTAATCCAACAAATTTAACTGGAATATCCACAAGTTCTTTTATAGCAAGTACTATACCACCTTTTGCTGTACCATCTAATTTAGTAAGAACAATACCTGTAATATTAGTTATTTCTTTAAAACTCTTTGCTTGTGTTATTCCATTTTGTCCAGTAGTTGCATCAATAACAAGTAAAGTTTCAACTGGATTTCCTGGTAATATTTCACCAATAACTCTATTCATTTTTTCAAGTTCTTTCATTAAATTAGCTTTGTTTTGAAGTCTACCAGCAGTGTCAACTAAAACTAAATCATATTTTTCATCTTTTGCTTGTTTAACCCCATCATAAATAACAGCAGATGGATCTTTTCTATCATCACCATAAAATGAAACATTAAGTCTGTCTGCCCATTCTTTTAATTGATTAACAGCACCTGCTCTAAAAGTATCACCAGCTACTAACATAACTTTCTTACCTTCATTTTTATATTTATTAGCAAGTTTAGCAATACTAGTAGTTTTACCTACACCATTAACACCAACAAATAAAACAACATTAGTTTCACCATCTTTAATATTTAATTTAGAACTAAGTAAATCATTACCAACATAAATCATAAAAAGTTCATCAACAATTACTTCTTTTAAATATTCAAAATCAGTAATATTTTCATGCTTAACTCTATCTTTAAGTCTATCAACAAAATCCATTACAGTATTAACACCAATATCAGCAGTAATTAATATTTCTTCAAGTTCATCATAAAACTCATTACTTATTTTAGTATACTTAATACCAAGTAAAGATAACTTATTAACAAAATTATCACGACTCTTAGATAAACCTTCTACATATTTTTCTATTTCTTTAACTTCTTCTTTTTGTTCTTCATTAACATTATTTTCAACATTAATTTCTTTTTTATCTTCTTCTACTTCTTTATTAAAAATATTTTTAATTTTACTAAAAAATCCCATTTATATCACCTACCTGATATTATACTATATTTATTCGATATTTACGAGAAAAAACAGATTGCTAGACAAAAATAATAAAATTTGATATAATTAGTAACACGAGTTAACTTTTTTTGAAGGGATGATTAATAATGAATAGTAAAAATAAAGAAACTTTAATATGTGCCTTAGGTGGTCTTGGCGAAGTTGGTAAAAATATGTATGTAGTAATGCATGAAGAAGAATTATTTATAATAGACTGTGGAGTAATGTTTCCAGAAGATGATTTAATGGGAATAGATTATGTTTTAGCAGATTATAATGTTCTAAAAACAATGCAAGATAAAATCAAAGGACTTATTATCACACATGGTCATGAAGATCATATTGGTGGTATACCTTTCTTACTACAAAATATTGAAATACCTGTAATATATACACCAAATATAGCTGGTAAATTAATAAGAAATAAATTAGAAGAAAGAAATGTTAAAATGCCTAAAATGATACCAGTAAATGAAGATTTACATATCAAAACAAAATATTTTAATATAGAATTCTTCACTACTACTCACTCAATACCAGATTCATTTGGTATGGCTATTAAAACACCAAATGGAACAATTGTTGAAACAGGAGATTTTAAATTTGATTTAACACCTATTGGACCAGTAGCTAATATGGGCAAAATGGCAGCTATTGGAAACGAAGGAGTTACACTACTTCTAAGTGATTCAACAAATGCATTAGTACCAGGATTTTCAGCTAGTGAATCAGTTGTTGATGAAGCACTTGGAGAAATATTTGCAGAGAATACTACATCAAGAATAATATTAGCAACATTTGCAAGTAATATATATAGACTTACTCATATAGTTGAAACTTGTAAAGAAAATAATAGAAAAATAGTAGTATTCGGAAGAAGTATGAATACAAGTATAGAAATAGCAAAAGAATGTGGATATATTAAAGATAGAGATATATTTATAAGTAGTGATGAAGCAAATAAAATGGATCCATCAAAAGTTTGCCTTCTTTGTACTGGTAGTCAAGGAGAACCACTTGCTGCTTTATCAAGAATTGCAAACGGAAATGATAGAAATATAACACTTATGAAAGATGATACAGTTATATTTTCAAGTTCACCTATTCCAGGAAATGCAATGTCAATCAATAGAATAATTAATAAATTGTATTTAAAAGGAGCAAAAGTATATACTAATACTAGCGAATATGATGTTCATACAAGTGGACATGCTAAACAAGAAGAACTAAAATTATTATTAAGACTTATTAGACCAAAATACTTTATGCCAATGCACGGTGAATATAGAATGCTTGCTTCACACACTGATTTAGGTGTTGAATGTGATATTCCAAGAAAAAATACATTTATCTGCAAAAATGGTGATATACTTGCTATGAAAGATAATGAAGTATATAGAAAAGGAAGTATTCCTATTAATGATATATATGTTGATGGAAGCAGAATTGGTGATGTTGGAGTATCAATCATAAAAGATAGAAAAATAATGTCTACTGACGGAGTTTTAATAGTTATATTAAATCTAGACTTACAAAATAAAAAAATGCTAATAGATCCAAATATTACAACAAGAGGTTTTGTAGTAGTAAATGATAATCAAGATTTAATTAAAAAGATACAAGATAAAACAACTATAATAACACTTAATGAACTTGAAAAAGATAATTTCAATCTAACAGATTTAAAAAATAGAATAATATTAGAAATCAATTCATATGTAATAGAACTAACTGGAAGAAGACCTATTATCATACCAATGATTTTAAGCATTTAAAAAAGACTTTGAAGTCTTTTTTATTTTGTAAGTTTTCTCTCAAAACTAATTTCTACATTTTCATTTTCAAAATCTTTATAAACAACACTTAATTCATCTGCTTTACCTATACTATTAAAATGAACTTCACATACTAAATATCCTTTATTAACAATAGTTTCATCATCATGACCAACCAAATCAGAACAAGTTGGAACTCTAAAAGTAACATATTTACCATCATAAGTACATTTATATAAATGACTATGACCTATAAAATTAAATAATACAACATTATCAATAACTTCATTAATAACTCTAGGTATCTCATGTTTTAAAGATATATACTCATCTTTTATTTTATAGTAACCACTTCTATATCCAATAACATCAAAGTCTTCCCTACTTTGCATATCATCAAACATATCATACCCTTCAACAATTATTGGAAAAGCTTCATGATTACCAAGTAATATATGATTACTAATATTTTTATCAAAAGGATAATCATTTAAAACATGCTCCACTTGTGATACAGTTGAAGAATACTTTGGAAAACATCTACTATAATTAGCATGACAACCTTCAACAAAATCTCCAGATACAAATATATCACTTATACCATTCTTAACCGCATCATTATATACATCACATACATAACCCATATTTTCATATCTACTACCTATATGTAAATCAGATATAACTATAAATTTAAATGTATTACCACAATCAATAGAAGAAACTGCAGATACAGGAGAATCAGTAAATACAATCTCATCATTAAGACCTCTAAGCCTCATAATAGAAGTTTTAATATCAACTTCACCTTTTCTCTTCTCAGTTAAAACATTACTTTTTAATACCTTATAACCCTCAATTAAAGCTCTTCTAACAACAGATAAATATATTCTTTCACTATCAAAACCATATAAATATAATTCATAATACATAAACTTTAAAAAATTAATATAAGCTTCAACACTAATACCAAGTAAATTACATATTTCTATACAACTCTTACCATCACATATTAAATTAAATATAATATCTTTTCTTCCACCAAAATTATTAATAATCCTTCTTTTCTTTTTTCTCTTTAAAAGCTTATCAATTTTACCAACAACCATGTATAATTTAAGATCACAAGATAAAATATAATCATTTCTAGCCTTTTTAAGTAAAGTAATAACAAAGCTTTTTTCTAGATTTAATTCTTTTGATATCTCATCAATATCTTTATCTTCAAGCACTAAACTACATACTAAATCATAAGCACTATAATTTATTTTTTCCATAAACCCTCCAATTATAAAGAGAGTGATTAATTACTATCACTCTCTAAAATATATAATTTGTTATTCATATCTAACATAAAACCATTAGGAGTACTTCCTAAAAAATATGGATATTTATAATCATCATTCTTAAAAGTTATATATCCAGCACTAGCAATAGATGGTAATTCATAATAATCATTAAATGAGTCTTTAATTTCATTTAAATAACCCTTATCATTAGACATATTATTATCACTAATAAAATTACTATAATATACATTAGAAGATATACCATCATTAGTATATAAAACTAATAAATAAGTTTTAGCATTCTTAATAACAATAAAATTTTTTAAGTACTTATATTCTAATTTTATGCTATCCTTAGTATTTCTATTAGTAACAGTTATAACATCATCATTTCTTACAAAACTAAATTCAAATAATTCAGTTTCATCAATACCCTCATAAGTTCTTTCATTTTTAATAACATAACTATTATAATTTGGATAATGTATTTCATAATCATAACTCTTAACTAATTTAGTTTCATAATCATAACACTTTTGATATTCATCATATCCTTCTACAAATAAATTAAAAGGAAGCATCATTAATATAAATGTAGTAATTAAACCAATAACAACAAATTTATTATCCTTTATCTCTTTATTTTTTTCTTTTAAATCAGTTGTTCTAAGCACTAATAAAGCACTAAATATATAATATAAAGTAATAAGCATAGATACAAATATAGTATAAACTGTAATACCTGTTGTTAATGTGCCAACAGTACAGTCTTTAACTAAATTTATATCTCCTATCATAAGTGAAAAATCATATAATCCATGTAAAAATATAACAGACCATATATTTTTACTTCTATAATATATTGAACCAAAAAGTACACCAATAGATGTTGCTTGTAATACTTGCATTAATGTTTCAAATAAACCTAGACCAGCAAATACATTAGTTATATGCATAAACCCAAATATAGTTGCTGAAAATATTATTGATAAAATAATATTCTTTCTAGTATCTCCAAATCTTTCAATAAATTCATTTTGAAGCCAACCTCTACATAAAAATTCTTCAGCAATACCTATAAAAGTACAATATAATAATAAATTAATAAAATTAAATATATTAAATTCACTTAAAGACATTATATTTCCATAAAGACTAATTCCAATAATAACAAGCATTGGAATTCCAAGTAAAACAGAGTCTTTAAACTTCATTTTCTTCTCAGTAAAAACATAAGAATTTTTAAATAAAAGCATAACAATCAATATAACAAAAGCAAATAATATTTCAAATAATAATTCACTTCCATATTTACTATAATTAATACCATAAGCAATTAAACTTGGTATTGATTGACATAAAATATCTACAAATATAAATACAAAAATCATAGATATAAAATACCAATATATATTTCTCTTCTTTTTATTCTTTCCCATAATTCACCTATTTTTTATCCTCATCATTAAGAATTTTTAATATTTTATTCTGATTAGAAATAATCTTACTCATTTGATCATGTAATTCTTCTAAAATAAGTTCACTTTTCAAATCAGTTTTATAATCATTTTTACCTCTTAACGAATCCTTTTCAGCCGCTCTATTTTGACTCATCATAATTATTGGTGCTTGTAAAGCTGCTACACAAGATAAAAATAAGTTAAGTAATATAAACGGATATTCATCAAAAGCTTTACCTTCACAAAGAATAATACCATTTACTATCATCCATATCGCTAAAAAAATAATAAATCCTATTATGAAACCCCAACTACCAGCTCTCTTAGTTATTTTATCAGCTAATCTATCTTTCCAAGTAGCATTTTCTTCAACATATTTATCAACATCAACAGCTATTTCTTCATCAAACAGCATTTCCATTAATTCTGATTCATCTCTATCTTCTAATGCTCTATTTTTAAGTAACATTTTAACAATTTCTTTTTTAGTCTTAACTTGTGTCATATTCTATTTACCTCTATATAAAATATATAACAAATAAATAATTTTGTAAATAAAAACTCTATTTAAATAATTAAACAGAGTTTTATTTTTGTTTTCTTGATAAAGCAAATCCTCCCATATCTTCAATAATATCATCAAGTACCGTATCATCTACTTCACCAGTCTTCACTTTATCATCTAAAATAATTTGTTCTTTCAAGTCATCAATTGATTTCTTATAACTTTCTTTTTTAATTTGTTTAAGAATTTCATCTTTAAGAGTATCTAAATATAATAAAAATTGTATTTCAGAACTAATAGAACTATCCATTTTTAATATAACATCATCAGAATTTTTTGGTTTTACATCTAAATTATTTGTATAAGAATTAATTCTATCTACTAATTCCATTCTATAATATGTTGCAGATTCATTATCTAAATTACTCATTAAACTACGAATCTCTTTTACTTTTTCAACTATTTCATTTTTTAAACTAACTCTATCATCTTTACTTAAATCCTTACTTTCAGATTCATTTTTTTCATCATCTTCTACTTTTTTCTTTTTTATTTTATTGTATTCACTAACACTTTCAATAAGACTCTTACTAGATAATACAACAGAAGCTAATGTAAAAATAGCAGGAGGAATCGCAACAGAACCTAAATATAAATTTAATGACAAATCAGATAATGGTGCACAAGCTATTGAACATAACAAAGTCGCAACAGCAGTCTTAAGTATAAAAGATGAAAGCACTCTCATATTCTTATAAAGATTTTTCTTTAATATACCACCAAATGTTTCAAAGTTTTTATGTTTATATTTTTCTACTCTTCTTTTAATTCTTTTACAATTAGCAAACTTTTCAAGAGAAAGAAATTCTTGATATTGTTTCTTACTTAAACCATTCATATCAAAATTACAAATATATTCTTCTCCAAGTTTATCAAACATTGTAATAGAAAAATTAAAATCTACAGAACAAAAAGATTCAAAATTATCAACTTTTTCTACATTCATTGAAATAATTTTTCCAAGAGAAATATCATTTTTTATACCATATAATATGTCTTCAACATCACCATCATATATTTTATGACCAACAACATCATCACTTTCACAACTGATAAAACCACTCTTATTTACTTTGTAATCTATTTCTTTCATAATTCTCCCCCTTCACAAGTACTGCATATTATAACACTTATGATACATTAAGTCAAAATAAATTAAGACAACAAAAAACCACTATTTATAGTGGTTATATCCTATTTGGTGGAGAATACCGGACTCGAACCGGTGACCCTCTGCGTGCAAGGCAGATGCTCTAGCCAACTGAGCCAATTCCCCATATAGGTAGGCACTTGATAACAATCAAGCATACTAATACTACCATATACATACTTAAAAAGTCAAGTGTAAATTTATTATTTTGATAAAATATTAACTATTTCTAAAGCTAATTTAAGATTATCATGTCTAATGACATTATTTTCAACCTTAATTAATGGTTTACTTATATTTTCAATCTTAATATTTTCACTATCAATTAATACTAAATCTTTTTGTTCAGTTGTCTCATATATCTTTTGAGTTTCAGCACTTATTTCTTCACTATTAGTTACAACAATATCAATTTTTCTTTTACCAAGATAACTGTTTAATAAATTAATATGATCACTAACTTTAAAATCATCAGTTTCCCCAGGTTGAGTCATAACATTACAAACATATATAATTTTAGAATTAGATGAATCAATCGCATCAATAACTTCCTTACATAACAAATTAGGAATAATACTAGTATAAACACTACCCATACTAAGTAATATAGCATCACTCTCTTTAATCTTATCTATAACAGTACTGTTAACTTTAGGTTCATCCTTATAAAATACTTTTTTAATTTTCTTAGGTGACATTGTAATATTATGTTCTCCTTCAATAATACTACCATCTTCCATTTCACCCATAAGAACAATATTATCATCAGTTAATGGTAATACTTCACCTTTAAGATTTAATATCTTACTTATTTCTTTAACACCACTACTTAAATTACCACAAATATCAGACATTGCTGTCAATAATAAATTTCCTATATTATTTCCATTTAAATCACAATCGCCTTTAAATCTATAACTAAATAATTCAGAAACAAAATCCTCTGTTTCACTAAGAGCAATTAATACTCTTCTAACATCTCCCATTGCTGGTATATTAAACTGTTCTCTTAATTTCCCAGTATTTCTTCCATCATCAGCAACACTAACAACAGCAGTAATATTAACTGGAAATTTTTTTAGGCCACTAAGCAACACTGATTGCCCAGTTCCCCCACCTAAAACTACAACATTTTTATTCATCTCTACTCCTTGTCAACAAAATATGCATAATATTCTTCAAAACTTATCTTTTCACTTTCAATTATTGAAGCAGCAGTTGTTCCAACAAATCTAAGTCTCCAAGTATAAGAATCAAATAATGTAATATCTTTCTTATCTTCCGGATATCTAAATATAAATCCATATTTATATGCATTATCTTTAAGCCATTTATACTCTTCACTTTCTCTTGGCTTATCAAATACTTTATTATATGGAACTATTTGAAAAGATATTCCTGTTTGATATTCAGAATGTCCTGGCCTAGCCACATTCTTATCAGCTTCCTCATATCCATAATTATTTTTATAATTATTAAACATCTTTTCTTGATCAACATAACTTCTATAGCCATCAGAAAGCACAAAAATATATCCTTCATCTTTAGCTGCTGAAATTAATTCTTTAATACTACTAAGTATACTTTTACTTATTTTCACACCACTATATGAAATAGATACAGGTACATCAACAATATCATCTGGTTCATAATCTTTACTTAAACCATATAATCTATTAACTAGCATAAGCTCGTTTTTACTTGTATCTGTTTTCTTTTCATTATCAAGCCACTCTACATTAGCTTCAGTATTAACAATTGCTACAATATGAGTAAAAGTATCATCTTTATTATTATCTTTATATTCTAAATATTTAGAAAGATTTTTATATATAAAATACTTTTCTTTAATAAACAAAATAATATTTTTATTATATTTAACTTTTAATAATGATTCAATTTTATCATTAGTCAATTTATCTTTTATAACTTTAATTTCATCCTCATTATAACCAACATTTAATAACTTATATTCATCTGTTTTTTTATAATTATAATCACTTATCATTTTAATACTAAAAACAATTATACTTACTAATATAACTATAAACACAAAGAATCTATAATAATTAAATTTTCTAACAACCATTCAATTCCTCCATAATAATTATACTAAAAATTAAAGAAAAATCATATAAACATAACAAATATATACAAAATATGACACAAATTATTTAATAAATTAAAAATATATGATAAAATCAAATAATAAACATAGAAAGGAGTTAAATATGTACGGAGATTATAGTGTATATGGAGACAGCATATCAATGGATTCAAGCAACTTATTAGGAGGGGCTTTATTAGCTAGTTTTGGCACAATGATGTTAATATCTTCTGCTGTTGGATTAGTAATGTTAATATCTATGTGGAAAGTATTTAAAAAGGCTGGTAAACCAGGTTGGGCATCAATTATACCTATTTATAATATTTATACAATGATTCAAATAGCAAAATTACCAACTTATTACTTATTATTATTTATGATTCCAATAGCTAACATTTATGCAATGTTTAAAATTTATATTGAATTAGCACATAAATTCAACAAATCAACTGGATTTGGAGTTGGATTAATATTCTTAAGTGTTATTTTCTTCCCTATGTTAGCATTTGGTGATGCTACATATGAAGATAGTATTATTGAAACAAATAATAATGTTCCAAATAATAATACAAATAATGTTGTAAACAATAATTTAAATAATGTAAATAACACTGTTGTTGAACAAAAACCTGTTCAAAATACATTTATTCAAAATGACACACCAGTAATGCAACAACAACCAACAATTACAACTAGTTCATTAGAAATTCCAGAAGCTGAAGAAATGAAACCTGAAATTCAAAGTGAACCAGTAACAACAGTTACTGAAAACAAATTTGTTTCAAATCAAATTAATATTCCAAATTCAGAACCAGTAAATGATATAAATAATAATCAACAATAAAAAAATTCACAATTGTGAATTTTTTATTTTCTTTCAAATGTTGTACCTTCTCTTGTATCCTTAAGAATAATACCCATTTCTAACAAATCATTACGAATTTTATCAGCTAATTCATAATTCTTGTTCTTCTTAGCTTCATTTCTTTCTTCTATTAATTTTAGAATTTCTTCGTTAGACTCATCACTTGTATTATTACTTTCAGTTAATGATAAACTAAGAACCTTATCAAAATCAGAAATAAGTTTATATTTAGTACTTTCATTAGTATCTAACTTTAATACTTCAAATACAAGAGTTAATGCATTAGCAGTATTCAAATCATCTTCTAAACATTCCTTAAACTTTAAATCATATTTATTATAAACATCATTATCAATTTTTTCATCCTTTTTAAGACTTAAAACCCTATTTTTAAGTTTCTTATAAGCAGTTTCTGCACCATCTAATGAAGGATAACTAAATGTTAATTGTTTTCTATAATGACTTTGTAAACATAAGAAACGATAACTAAGTGGATCATAACCATTTTCTACTAATGTATCAACAGTTAATGTCTTACCATGACTCTTACTCATCTTTCCACTCTCATCATTTAAATGTTCACCATGAACCCAATAATTACACCAATGATGTCCTAAAAAACTTTCTGATTGAGCAATCTCATTAGTATGATGTGGAAATATATTATCAACACCACCACAATGTATATCTAAATGTTCACCCAAATATTTAATACTAATTCCAGTACATTCAATATGCCATCCTGGATATCCTAATCCAAATGGGCTTTCCCATTTCAAATCTTGAGAATCAAATTTAGATTTAGTAAACCATAAAACAAAATCAGTTTTATTCTTCTTATTTGTATCAACATCAACAGAATCTCTTACTCCTTCTAATAAATTTTCTTCTTCATGATTTGTAAGAACATAATATTTATCTAATTTACTAGTATCAAAATAAACATTGCCACCAGCTTCGTAAGCATAACCATCTTTTAGTAACTTCTCTATTATTTTAATATATTCATCAATATTTTGTGTAGCAGGACACACTAATTCTGGTTTTTTAATATTTAATTTTTCAAAATCTTCAAAAAACTTATCTGTATAGAATTTAGCAATTTCAAGAACAGTTTTATGTTCCTTTTTAGCAGAACTAACCATCTTATCATCGCCACTATCAGCATCACTAGTTAAATGACCTACATCAGTGATATTCATACATCGTTTAACATTATACCCTAAATATCTTAATGTCTTTTCTAAGATATCTTCCATAATATAAGTCCTTAAATTCCCAATATGAGCAAAATGATATACTGTAGGACCACAAGTATACATAGTAACAAGCTTATCATTCCAAGGTTTAAATTCCTCTTCTTTATGACTAGCTGTGTTATATATCATTAATGACATATGTTTCACCTCTTCCTTTAACAATGATTTTAACACATTTTATAATAATATTCTATGATATAAAACAAAAAAGATTGAGAATATTCAATCTTTATTATTTTTTATCATCAGCTTTTTTTATATCTTCTGTATTACTAAATAAACTCTTTCTAACTTTTTCTTCTATTTCTTTATACATAGCTGGATTGTTTTTAAGAACAAGCTTAACATTTTCTTTACCTTGTCCAATCTTTTCACCTTTATAACTAAACCAAGCTCCACTCTTATCAATAATACCAATGTTAGAAGCTAAGTCAATTATTTCTCCAGTCTTAGAAATTCCTTCTCCATACATAATTTCAACTTCAGCAGTCTTAAATGGAGGAGCTACTTTATTTTTAACTACTTTAATATTTGTTTTATTACCAAGAACATCTCCACCTACTTTTATTTGTTCTCCTCTTCTTACATCAAGTCTAACTGTTGAATAAAACTTTAATGCTCTTCCACCAGGTGTTGTTTCAGGATTACCAAACATAACTCCAACTTTTTCTCTTAATTGATTAATGAATATACAAATAGTATTTGTTTTATTTATAACACCACTAAGTTTTCTAAGTGCTTGACTCATAAGTCTTGCTTGAAGACCTACATGAGAATCTCCCATTTCTCCTTCTATCTCAGCTTGTGGAACTAATGCAGCAACTGAATCTATAACTATAATACTCATAGCTTCACTTCTAACTAATGCTTCAACTATTTCTAAAGCTTGTTCTCCTGTATCAGGTTGAGATAATAATAATTCATCAATATCTACACCAAGCTTTCTAGCATAAACTGGATCTAGTGCATGCTCTGCATCAATAAAAGCAGCTCTTCCTCCTGTCTTTTGTACTTCTGCAATAGCATGTAAAGCAATAGTAGTTTTACCACTTGATTCAGGTCCAAATATTTCAATTATTCTTCCTTTTGGAAAACCACCAACACCAAGGGCTTGATCAAGTAATAATGAACCACTTGATACAACATCTATATTTTTAACTCCTCTTTCTCCTAATTTCATAATAGCACCCTTACCGAATTGTTTTTCAATATCAGCAAGTACTTGATCTAAAGTTTTATCTTTTTCTTTTTTCATAAGTTTTTCTCCTTCAGTAATTTAATTGTAAAATAAAAAAAATGCTTTGTCAACACTTTTTTGCATACAATTGTTTGACTAAAATTTAATTATTAATTTTAATACTATTTGATAATTAAATTATAGTACTTCTAGTATACTTGAAAACTAAATTTTACCAGTAAATACCTATATAAAAATTGAATTTTAAGAAAATAAAAAAATATTTATTTTACATCAAATAAATATTTTTTATTCTTAACATAATATTGAATACCACTAATAACTGATAATACGGTAGCAATCATTATTATAACTCTTGATACCCAATTAACTCCTAAAAGTGAAAATGGTAAATCATAGAAGAATAATAATGTTATACCAACTAACATAAATGCTGTTTTAAATTTACCTGCTTTACTAGCACCAACAGCACCAGATTTTTGTCCTGCTACCATTTTAATAGAATCGACGAATATATCTCTTGAAACTATAACAACTGGAACAACTACACTTATGTATCCTTCAACTGCTAAAACTATTAAAACACCATTAACTAGTACTTTATCAGCAATAGCATCCATAACTTTTCCAAGATCAGTAACCAAGTTGTATTTTCTTGCTAAATAGCCATCTAAGAAATCTGTAAGAGAAGCTATCATAAATATAATACCACATATTAAATATTTACTATTAATAATTACATTAGCTATCTTAAACTCTGGAAAATCAACACCAATTTTATCTAATGGAAATATTATCAAAACTAGTAAGAAAATAGATAAAATAATTCTACATAAAGTAATCTTATTAGGTACATTCATAAATTAAAATCTCCTTTCAATTAAATTTTCTCGTAAATTATTTATTTCCACTTTTCTATCAGTAATAAATTTAATAATCATAAATACAAGTAATATAAGTATTATGATAGAAGCAGTATAAATAATTATATATTTGATATTATTATTTTTTCTTTTAATTGTATATGGAGAAACTATTTTATTATCT
>SAMEA104315422__coassemble_571_pt1 | contig 16092 bp, 23 predicted proteins | sample SAMEA104315422__metabat2_low_PE_011 | metagenome-assembled genome bin SAMEA104315422 (sample SAMEA104315422) | gut metagenome | biome: Monkey gut; feature: monkey-associated habitat; material: faeces | place: China | collected 2013
TTAAATCTTCAAGAAGTTTTCTATTTTCCTTATTAACAAGAGTAGCACTTACTATAATAGGACCAAAAAAGTCACCAGTACCAACTTCATCACTACCAATAGCATCATAATAGTAATATGTTTTATCATTAATTTTATCATCTTTTTCTTTTAATTCAGAATCAATATCTCTATTATTAAAATGACTTTCTAAATCTTTCCACATATTAGCATCTATATCAGCACTAATTCCTTGAAACATAACTTTACCACTTTCATATAAGGTTATAATTGTCCCGCCTTCCTCAGCTTGAAAAACAGAGTATGGTGGTTTTTTATCCCTCTGAAGTAAAAAATAATAATCAATCATCTTTTGCTTTATATTATCACTTACTTTAAATACAATAGTTTTTTGTTCTGCCATAAAATCACATCCATATACATTTTAACATATTTTAATTATTCTTGAAATCTTAAAGTAAAAAATATATAATAAAAAACCAAGAGGTATATTATGAAAGAAAAATATTTAAGAATATTCTTTTTAGATCTAAGTATTTTATTTGGAAAATTTGAACTAAATCAAAATTTCATTAGTATTTTTAATGGGTTTGTAAGAGATAATTTGAATAGAACAACTATAGATTGCTTTGAAAAAATAATAACAGTAGAAATAACAGAAGAGAATAATGCAAATGCTAGTTATAAATTAGAAGATTTTGTTGATGCGAATGATGATATTTTAAGTGATAAAATAGACGGAATATTTGAAGGAGTTTCACTCGAAGAAGCAAATTCAATCGGAGAAATGGCAAATGCATTTAAAAGTTATCTTGAATCAGTAATGAGTTATATGTCACAAGAAAATAAATCATATCAAAGAGTTTTAAAAAGCTAATAAATTATTTTATTATTCAAAAATAATACTTTATGTGTTATTATGAATATAGAGGTAATATTAGTGTTGATTACAGATTAATGCAATTTTAACATAGAATATTCCTATGTTATTTTTATTTGGAGGATATATGAAAAGAGCAAAAATAATTGTAATTGAGGGCACAGATGGTTCAGGAAAAGAAACACAAAGTAAGAAAATAGAAGAACATTATAAAAATGAAGGACTAAAAGTAAAAACATATTCATTTCCAGAATATAGCTCACCAACAGGGAAAATAGTGGGTGGTTCTTACTTAGGCAAACCCGAGATAAGTGATTCAGTTTTTCCAGAAACATCAGCAAATGTAGATCCACTTGTTAGTAGTTTATATTATGCAGCCGACAGAAGATACAATTTCTTAAAGTATATTGAAGAAGAATTATATAAAAATGATATTATTATATTAGATAGATATACAACTTCAAATATGGGACATCAAGCAGGAAAAGCAAAAAATAAAAAGGAAGAAGACAAAATATTAAAATTTATTGAAAAATTAGAATTTGATTTGTGTGAATTACCTAGACCTGATGTAGTAGTATTTCTATATATGCCATTTGAAGCAGCTAAAGAATTAAGAAAAGGTAGAGTAGCTGGAGATGGAAACGAAAACAGTGAAAACCATTTAAGAAAAGCAGAACAAACATATTTAGATATATCAGAAAGATATGGATGGACTCACATTGATTGTTTAAGAACTGATAAATTTGAAAAACTAGAAGATATAAAGCCAATAGACGAAATAACAGAAGAAATAATAGAATGTTTAAATCAAGAATTACAAAGAAAATCAAAAATAGTTAAAAAAATGACAAGATTTTAGGTGAAATATGGTAATAAAATCATTAAAAAATAAAAAAAGATTAAATATATTTTTAAAAATAACAATAATATTTTTAGGAGTATTATTATTAATAACTACAGCAAGTAAAATATACTTTAATAAAGTATCTAAAAAAGAAGATTTTCTTACATTAAAACAACAAAATGTATTTTGTAATTTAGATTTAATAAAAACACCTTATGGTATATATAATAATTATTACATAACAACAACAGATTATAAAAACTATATAATAATAAAAATGTCAGAAAGTGAATATGATAAACTATTAAAATTCGATTTCTCTAAAGAAAAATATAATATAAAAGGTATTTCTAAAAAAATAGATTCAAAAACATTAAATAAAATAAAAAATTCAATAAATGATGGTAAAAGTAATTTTGAAAAAAATATATTATATTTAGATGCATATACAATATCAATAACAAGTAAATTAATAATAATATCTATAGTTTTATTATTAATAAGTATATATTTACTAGTGATAAACTCATTATTATTAAAATCAATAAATATTGATGAAAATACTCTAAAAAAGTTAGATAAAGAAGAATATAAAAAATATGGTAAATTATATATATCAAAAAATTATATATTTAAAAAAGATTCGTTTGATATAATAAATATAAAAGATATAATACTTATGTATGAGAAAAATGATAAAATTACTTTAATAACTAAAGTAAATGAAATGTATGAACTTAATAAAAATAAAGAGTATGATTTATTTGACATTATTTCAAATAAAAATAAAAATATAATTATTGGTATAAATAAAGATATAATTAAACAAATAAAAAAAGAATACAATATAACAATAGAGGAAGTTTAAAAAACTTCCTCTTTAATTATTGCATCCACAATTAGAATTGTAACCATTGTTATTAATAAAACCTACACCAAAAATAATTACAAGTAAAATGAATAATACTAATATAATTGCAGCTCCATATCCATAACCATTAGAGTAGTAACCTGGGTAGTTATTATACATCATACTATTACCACCAGCATAACCACCATTGTATCCATAATAATACATTATTATACCTCCTTAACTTTCCTATATTATTTTATGGTTTATAACAAATACTTGACACCACTAAGTACCAAAAACAATTAATAATTTACTTATCTTTCATTATTTTGTATAATTATATTGAGTAAAATATGAAAAAATATATAGTGAAAGTATTTAAAAATTTAAATAAAAGTTTGTTCTTTTGGACAATGCTTTATGCTATTGGTGGTGCTTTTTTAATATTAGATGCATCGCTTATTTCAGCTACACTTACATATGGCTATGATAATCCATATCATTTTTTCATAGCTCAATTAGCTTTCATAGTTGTTTCATTAATAGGGGCATATATAATAATTAAATTTATACCAACTAAGATATATGGGATAGCTTCGATTTTTATTGGTGGAATTTTGATAGTTGCCCTCATCGGAACATTCGGAGGAAACTGGATTGGAAATGGAGTTAGAGCAGTAACATTACAAATAGGTGGATTTACATTACAGCCAGCAGAATTTTTAAAAATAGCTTTAATAATGTTTATGGGTTCATTTTACTATTATAGATCCAAAAATCCTAAATTAAAGTCTTGGTGGTGGCTTGCATTAATTCCGAGTGTTACAGTGTTTGCAATAGTTCTGTTTGGTGGAGACTTTGGAACAGCAGCTATTATAGCAGCATTATCAGCTCTTATATTTGTAGCAGTGCCTACATCAAAAGAAGAAGTATGGTTTAATAGAATAAAAAAGTTTGCAATAATTGGTTTAGTTGGATCAGTACTTGCATTAAAACTTGGTTATTTAGTAATACCAGAAGAAAAGCTAAAATCAGATTATAGACTTAATAGATTTATATATACAAACCCTTGTGATAGATATGAAGAAAACTCTGGATATCAAGTTTGTAATGGATTTATTGCGATTGATAATGGTGGTCTTAAAGGAGTAGGTATAGGAAATTCAGTACAAAAATACTTATATTTACCAGCAAGTCATACAGACTTTATTTTTCCAATAGTTGTAGAAGAATTAGGCTCAATAGTAGGAGTACTTATAATAGTAGGATTTATGTATATAATTGCTTTAATATTTAGAGTGGCATCTTCATCATATAATTTACAAAACTCAATAATATGTTATGGAATTGGAATTAATTTAATGTTACATATATTTGTAAATTTAGGTGGAGTACTAGGAATTATTCCATTAACAGGTGTACCATTACCATTTTTAAGTTATGGTGGTAGTTTCTGTATAACAACAATATGTTCACTCGCATTAGTACAAAGAATACATATTGAAAATAAAGAAGAAAAGAAAAAAAGAGAAATAAATAAAATAGTAAACAGATAAAACTTAGTATTTATCACAAATAAGCCCTAAAATACTAGACATCTTAATAAAATTGTGGTATTATCATATTGCTTAATCCGATGCATCAATTTATGTAAGATTAAAGAAAGCACAAAGGAGGACTAGTAGTATGAATTTAATTGACAAAATCAACAAAAAACAAATTAATCCAAATGTTCCTGCATTTCAAGTAGGAGATACTGTAAGAGTTGATGTTAAAATTAAAGAAGGTAAAAGAGAAAGAATTCAAGCATTTGAAGGAATCGTAACAGCTCGTAAAGGTGGAAGTGTATCTGAAACATTTACAGTTCGTAAGAAAAGTGGAAATGTTGGCATTAACAGAGTTTTCCCAGTAAACAGCCCAATTATTGATAAAATAACAGTTGTTAAAAAAGGAAAAGTAAGAAGAGCTAAACTTAACTTCTTAAAGAATATCACAGGAAGCTTTAAAATTAAAGAAAGAAATTAGGTTGTTGAACCTAATTTTTTTTAAAACGAAAGGAATAAAAAATGGTTAAATTTTTAAAAGAAGCAAAAGATTATATAATCATAGTAATAGTAGTAGTATTAATAAGAACATTTGTAGTGACACCAGCTATGGTTGATGGAGATAGTATGAATGATACACTACTTGATGGTAATTTAGTACTAATAAATAAAATAGGTTATAGAATAAACGGTGCTAAAAGATTTGATATAGTTGTTTTAAAAAACGAAGCTGATAATGATAGAATCATAAAAAGAGTAATAGGACTTCCTAATGAAAAAATAGAATATAAAGATAATAAACTATATATCAATGGTGAAGAAGTAAAAACAAATATGGATTTTAAAGATACAGAAGATTTTACAGCAGAAACCAAAGATAACGAATACTTTGTTTTAGGTGATAATAGAGAAGTATCAAAAGATAGTAGAATACTTGGAAACTTTAAAAAAGAAGAAATACTTGGAAAAGTAAATATAAGATTTTATCCACTTGATAAAATAGGAAAAATTAAATAAATTAATGAAGTTGTAGATAAATATAGATTTTGTCTTACAGCTTCATTTTAAATTGCATATTTTTTTGATATAATAAAGAAAACAACTATATAAGGAGTATTTATGACACTAGAAGAACTTAAAAAAGAATATGATAAGCTTCAACCTATATATGGAGATGAAAGTTTAGATTCAATATATTTTGGTGGTAAAGATAATAATCCTGATATATGTTTTGTTTTTATGAATCCAACATCAAGAAATATAGCTTCATCTAAAACTTGGAAAGGCTTAAAATCACCTTGGATTGGAACTAAAAATATATGGAAATTATTTTATAAGTTAGAACTTTTAGATAAAGAAATATATGATAAAATAAAAAATAGCGATAAAAACTGGAGTGAAGAATTCGCAAAAGAAGTATATGATTCAGTAAAAAGTCATAATTACTTTATTACTAATCTTGGAAAATGTACTCAAATAGATGCTAGAGTTTTAAAAGATAATGTTTATAAAAACTATTTAGAATTATTTAAAAAAGAATTAGAAATAGTTAATCCAAAAGTAATAATATTATTTGGTAATCAAGTAAGCAAAATTGTACTTAATAAAAATATATCAGTTTCTAAATCAAGAAAAGAAAAGTATATATTAGAAATAAATAATAAGAAATATGATTGTTATACAGTATTTTATCCAATAGGTAATGGAAGCTTTAATATTGATAAATCAATTGAAGATATTAAATATATAATAAAGGAGGAATTAAAATGATTAGAGAAATGAATTTACATAATGAACCATTCAATCTAATAAAACAAGGAACTAAAACTATTGAATTAAGATTATATGATGAAAAACGACAACAAATAAAAGTTGGAGATACAATAGTTTTTACAAATAGAAGTACTAACGAAAAAATAAGTACACTTGTAACAAACATATATATATTTAATAGCTTTGACGAATTATATAAACAATTTGATAAAGTATCTATGGGATATAATGAAAATGAAAAAGCAGATCCAAGTGATATGGAAATATATTATCCAAAAGAAGAACAACAAAAATATGGAGTAGTTGGAATAGAAATAAAAGTATTAAAAGATATTAGAATCAAAAAAAATAATTATCAGTTTTTATTAAGAACATCAGCTATTATATATAACAAAGATAAAAGTAAAATCTTACTATTTAATAGTGAAGGAAGAGATTTCTATATGTTACCTGGTGGAAAAATTCGAGAATTAGAAACAAGCCAAGAAGCAATAAAAAGAGAAATAAAAGAAGAAACAGATTACGATATAACAAATATAAAGTTTAGAGGTATAAGTGAAGAAAAAGCTTTTGATAAAGGAACCATAAATCAACAAATAGAAATAATTTATGAATGTTTATATGAAGGAGATATTAGGGAAAATAAATTTAATGGTAAAGAAGGTAAATGGATAACATTAGAATGGATTGAAATATCAAAGATAGATGAATATAAAATATTACCAAAAGGTTTAAAAGAAATGATAAAAAATAAAAACATAAATAATATAATGGAAGGATATGAAGATAATGAAAGTAAGAAATAATTATAATGAATGTTTAACAAATTTAGCTTGCTCAATAAGAAAATATTTTAATCTTTCATATAATCATAATACAATTGAATTTGTAGATAAAATATTAGAAGAGAGAAAACCTAAAAATGTTGTAACTATCCTTTATGATGGAATGGGAGCTAATATATTAAAAAGAACATTAAATGAAAATGATTTTTTAGTAAAGAACATGGAAAAGAGTATCACAACAGTATTTCCAGCAACAACAGTGGCCGCAACAACATCAATGGTTACAGGACTAAATCCTGTTGAAACTGGTATGATCGGATGGAATACATATTATAAAGATATAGATAAAATAATAACTACATTTTTAAACTTTGAAAAAACAGATTCAACCTTCACACCACTTGAAGAAGCTAAGAATGTTCGAAAAAAATATATGAAAGAAAAAACTATTGTTGAAAGCATAAATGCAGAAGGAAAATATAAAGCATATGGACTTTATCCATTTGGAGTAGAACCTTATAAAGATGCCTTAGATATGTATTCTAGAATAGAAAAATATTGTAATGAAGAAGGTAAAAAATATATTTATGCTTATGATGAAGAACCAGATCATACAATGCATATGTATGGACCAGATAATAAAACAGTAAAAGATTTAATTAGATATAGAAATATAATGACAGAAAAACTATGTAATAACTTAAAAGATACAGTTATTTTTGTAGTAGCAGATCATGGACATATAAAAGTAGATAATATATTCTTAAAAGATTATCCAGATATAATAGAATGTTTAAAAAGAAATACATCAACTGAATCAAGAGCAGTTTCATTCTTCATAAAAGAAAATAAAAAAGAAGAATTTGAAAAATTATTTAATAAATATTTTGGTAATGATTTTGATTTATATACAAAAGAAGATATACTAGAAAGCAACTTATTTGGAGACGGAGAAAAGAATGAAATAATAGACAGTGAACTTGGAGACTATTTAGCAATCGCAAAGACAAATAAAACTTTATTATATGAAGGTGACGAAGTATTAGAATCTCATCATGCAGGATATACAGATGATGAAATATTTGTACCACTAATTATAATAGAAAAGTAGAAAGAGGAGATAATATGGAAAATTTAGAAATAGTATTTGAATCAGAAAATTTAATATATGTAAAATTATCTGAATCATTAATAGAAGATTATTTAAAAATGGTTAATGACAAAACAGTAGCGAGTATGATAAGCCATAAAGAAAAAACATACACTTATGAAGGAGAAAAAGCTTGGGTTGAAGAAAAACTATCAAACAATAATGCATGTTATTCAATGATAGAAAAAGCCACAAATGAGTTTGTAGGAAACATAGAACTTATGGATGTTGAAGACAGAGCTGCTGAAGTAGGTATTTCAATTACAAGTGAAAAACAAAATAAGCATTATGGAACAGAAGCAATGAAAGCTATAATTAAATATGGAACAGAAGCACTTAATATAGAAAACTTCCATTTATTTGTATTTGATAATAACTTTAGAGCTATACATTGTTATGAAAAAGTTGGATTTGTTGATGACAAAACTGGAACAAATGGTGACTTACACATGGTTTATAAAAGGAAATAAAAATGAAAGAATCAAAATGTTATAATATTTTAAAATATAATGATAACAAAGGTAAATTAAGTTTAACACTTACTCAAAATAAACTAATATTGGAAAAAGAAAAAGGTATCTTTAAAAAAACAAAAGAGATAATTGATTATATAAATATCAAAATGATAAAAACAAATAAAGGTAACTTAAAAATATCAAGAGATAATAGCAAAGTAACAATTGAAACAATAACTGGAAATATTATTATTGAATTTAAAGACGAAACTGAATCAAAAGATTTCATAAAAAGAATTAATAAAATAGTAAATAATAATAAAAAAATAGAAATGGATAAAGTTACAAAACTATTTAAAGAATTAGGAATAGTATTAACTACAAGTTTATCATTGGTTAAAACTATAAAAGAAATATATGAAGAATATAAAAAATAGCACTAAAAACTAGTGCTATTTTCTTTGAATTGCATACTTATATTACCACAAAATCGTATTTTTTCAAGACTACTAATCTTTATCTATGATATTAAATATTAGAAAGGATAAAACTTATGTATAATTTAATATCAAAAACAGAATCTTAAACACAAATAACATAACAAAAGAAAGAGGATTAATACTTACAGATAGAGAAATAAATGAACTAATTGAAAATAAAAATGAAATATTAAGTATATTAAAAGAGTTAAATATTATAGAGATTATGATATTAAAAAATAACTATATATTTAATGATTATATAGATAATATATTAAATATATACATAAAAATTTTGAATAAAAAAGAACAATTTATCATAAATAATAATTATATGAATTTAAGAATAATGAAATAAAACTTTAAAAGAATACATTAATGTGGTAAAATTAATAAACAACAAAAGGAGGCAATATGAATAATATACATGCAATTTTTACAGACCTAGATGGTACTCTTTTAAATGATGAAAAAGAGATAGGAAACTATACAAAAGAAGTTATAAAAAAATATAAAAATGATATAAATATAATACCTACAAGTGCTAGATCTTTTAATAGAATTAAACCATATTTAGAAGAATTAGGACTTTTAGATAACTTTAATTATACAATTTGCTTTAATGGAGCATTAATAGTAAATAATAAAGGTGTTGAACTTTTTAGTAGTCATATATCAAAAAGTACAATGCAAGAATTGATGAATTTAATAGATAAATATAATATTGAATGGATGATTTATACTAAAAATGAATTATTTAAAAGAACAAAAATAGAAGATATAAATAAATTTATAAAAGATAATGATACTTTTAAACTTATTGGAACTTCTAGTGAAGAAAAAATAGATGAAATAAGAAAAGAATTATCAGTAATGAATGATAAATTAGAAATAACAACAAGTATGAGTGGAAGACTTGTAATAGTTAATAAAGGTTCAACAAAAGCAACAGCAGTAGAAAAAATAATGGCAAGACTTAACATTGGAAGAGAAAATATAATTGCTATTGGTGATGGAGAAAATGACATTGAAATGATTAAAAATGCTGGATACGGAGTTGCTATGTTAAATGCTCCTGAAGCAGTGAAAAAAACAGCAAGAATGATAACAAAATATACAAACAATGAAGATGGAGTAGGTAAAATAATAGAAGAAATATTATATTAATTGAAATTTTATATTTAATTGATATAATAATATTTCTAGGAGGAATCCAATATGAAAAAATATGTAGCAAAAAGAAATGAGGTTCAAATCGGTACATTAGAAATGCCATTAGATTCACAAGTGATTTTAAAAGATAAAAATGGTAAAATGTTTAAAGGTAATAAATTAGCTATATCAAATATTAAATCACAATATCAAACAGCAATAACATGTAGAGGAATGTTATTTAGAGAAGATGAAAATGGTAGAGCAGAAGATTTAATCTATACAACACCATATAGATATTATATAGATAAAACAGGAAAAAGAATTTATGATTCTGCATTTGATTTTGTAATTACAAATCCATATAAAATAAATAAGTTATTAGAATATCTTAAATATGGTGAATATTTAACACAAAATGATTTAAATAGTATTTACAGATTATTAATAGCTCATAGAGATTGGCTAAGTATAAATTTAGAATTATTTGGTTTTAAAAAAACAGACGAAGAAACGAGAAAAGTTGTTTTCCCAATCGAAACAGAAGTTACATTATATGATGCTAGTGTATCATCAGTACCTTTTATAGAAGAACCAGGATATAGTTTAATAAAAAGAAAAAAATAATTGTATTAGAAATAATACAATTTTTAAATGTATAAATTATTTATAACAGATGCTAGTAAAGAAGTATCAAGTAATATTAAAATATTTTAAATAAATAAAATATAAGTTCTTAATTTATATTTTGTTTGTTATAATATTTTTATAAAAGAAATAAGTTTATGACATAGAAAGGAAAAAATATGAAAAAATATAAAGTTATAACACTATGCGGATCAACAAGATTCAAAAATGAGTTTATGGAAGCTCAAAAAAATTTAACATTAAAAGGTAATATAGTTATATCAGTAGGTCTATTCGGACACTCTGGTGATAATGAAGTATGGGAACAAATGGATGAAGGAACACTTACTAAGACAAAAGAAATGTTAGATGATATGCATAAAAGAAAGATTGATATGTCAGATGAAATATTTGTAATAAATGTAGGTGGATATATTGGTGAAAGTACAAAATCTGAAATAGAATATGCTAAAAAACACAATAAAAAGGTTAATTATTTAGAAAAATGTGATTATGAATAATAAAATATAAAAAAACAATAAACATATAAGTAGATTAAAGTCTACTTTTTAGTTTAAATAAAAGATAAATTATGATATCATATATATGGAAAAATCTAGGAGAATTTCAATATGAATTACAAAATACTAGTTAATAAAAATAATAAAATTGATGATAATTATTTATCGAAAGTAAAACTTATTACTACTAAAAATGTGGATGGAATAGATGTACAATTAGAAGAAGAAACATATGAAGCTTTTTTAAAATTACAAAAATTCTTAGAAGAAAAAGGTATCATTGTTGGCATATCATCTGCTTTTAGAACAATAGAAAGACAAAAGGAAATCTATCAAAGATTTATAGAAGTATATGGAAAAGAATATGCTGATGCAGTAGTAGCTCCTGTTGGTTGTTCTGAACATCATACTGGGCTAGCAGTTGATATAAATATACAAAAAGAAGACGGAACATGGCCAGTTGGAAATAATGAATTAATGGCACAAGAACCAGAACTTATAAAAACTCATCAATTTCTAGCACAGTTTGGCTTCATATTAAGATATCCAAAAGATAAAGAAAATATAACAGGATATCCTTATGAACCATGGCATTTAAGATTTGTAGGAAAAGAAACAGCTAAAAAAATATATATAGGAAATTATACATTAGAAGAATATTTAAAAAGAGAGGAAGAAGAAAAATGGAATTTGAAACAGTTATCAGAGAAAGATATTCAGCAAGAAGTTATAGTGACAAAAAAATTGAAAAAGAAAAATTAGATAAGATATTAGAAGCGGGAAGAATAGCACCTACTGCTAAAAATATGCAACCATTTAAAATATTTGTAGTAGAAAGTAATGAAGGAATAGAAAAAATAGATAAAGCAACTAATTGTAGATTTAATGCACCAACTGTATTACTAGTTTGTGGTGAAAAAGATAAAACATATTGTGAAATGGATGTAACAATAGTGACAACACATATGATGTTAGAAGCTACAAATATAGGAATAGCTAACTTATGGGTTGAACTATTTGATAAAGAAATAGTGACAAAGGAATTTGAAATACCAGAAGATCTAAAACCAGTATGTCTATTAATGTTAGGATACAAATCAGAAACTTGTCATCCAAGCAGACTACACAGTATGAGAAAAACAATAGAAGAAATAGTTGAGTACAAATGATTCTAATTTCGCGAAAATTACAAATACCTTTAGTGAGGTGAAAATATGGAAGAAAAGAAAAAAATAAATTTTAAAGAACTTGCTAAAAATACAATAGAGTTTAGTAATGAAAAGTATAAGGAAGCAAAAAACTTTACAACTAAAACTGCCATGCCAAAATTAAAAGAAACAGCTATAAGTACAAAAAACAAAGTAACAAAAGTTACAACTGATATATCAAATAAAGTTAAAACTACAATAACAGAAGAACAAATCAAAGAAGTTTTAGATAAACTTTATATACAAGCAGTAGATGGTATACCTAAGGTAAGTTTACCAATAGATGATTTAGTTAATGATTATACATCTAAACACAAAACAGTAGAGGAAGCAGTAAAAGCATTAATTAATAATTCAATGGTTAAATGTGGGACATCTGGGTTTTTAACAGGATTAGGTGGACTTTTGACAATGGTTGCAACACTACCAGCTAATATTACATCAGTTATATATGTACAGTTAAGAATGAGTTGTGCTATTGCAAAAATAGGAGGATATGATATTCACTCAGATCAAGTTCAAACATTAATATATGCTTGTTTGACTGGTTCAGCAGCATCAGATGTATTAAAACATGCTGGAATAACATTTGGGAACAAGTTTGGAACAGCACTTGTAAAGAAGATCCCGGGAAAAACACTTCAAGCAATAAACCAAAAGGTTGGATTTAGATTTATGACAAAATTTGGGTCAAAAGGAATAATAAATTTAGGTTCAGCAGTACCTATAATTGGTGGTGTAATAGGTGGAGGTATAGATGTAGCTAGCACTAAAATAATCGGAGATAATGTTTATAAAATATTTGTCAAAGGAGAAGCTCCATCTAACGAAAAAGAAGAAGATGTAATAATATACGAAGCTGAATTCACAGAAATAGATGACATAGATACAAAAATGATAAAAGAAAATCTAAAAGATTAAGGAACAGAAATATGAAATATGAAGATATATTAAAATCACATTTAAAATATGGTTCAACAAAAGAAGATATAATAAAAAGAAATGAATATGAAAATATACTTGAATCAGTAGTGATTGCTCCTTGGTGGAATCATAACATATTTGAAAATTCAAATGTCAAAATAGATAAAGTAAATGATAAAATTTATAATATTTATGGAGAAAACTTTGAATTTTCTTTTATTGAATTAAAACTAGTTGGATCTCCTGTAATACTAGATCAAGCTCTATCACTTGGAACAACAAAATGTAAAAATATATTATTTATAGGTTCAGTCGGAGCATTAGATGAAAATATAAATTTAGGTGATATTGTAATACCAGAATATTCAATATGTGGAGAAGGTGCTTCAAGATATTTAAATGATAACTTGGAAGATGAATTTGGTAAGAAAGAATATCCTAGTAAAGAGTTTACAGAAAGATTATTAAATATAGTAAATGAACAAAATAATATTAAATATCATTATGTACCAAATTATACAGTTGATACAATTTTTACAGAATATATTCATATAGATAAAATTATTAATATGGGTGCTAAAACAATTGAAATGGAAACATCAGCACTATTTAAAGCAAATAAATTATTAAATATGAATGTAACAGCTCTATTCTTAGTATCAGATAATACAATAATAAATAAATCACTTTACAGTGGAAGAACAAAAGAAGAAAAAGAATATAGAAAAAAAGTAAAAAATGAAGTTATTCCAAATATAATAATAGAATTATTTAGAAAGGAGGACTTTTAATGAAAAAAATACTTTTAACCTTATTAATGTCACTTTTAATAATAACTGGTTGTGGTAATAATACAAAAGAACCAAGTATGTCAGAACTAAAGCAATTACAACAAAAGATTGAAGAAAAATTAGATAACATTACTTATGATAATTTAGCTAGTTATGGCATAGATGAAGAAAATAAAAAAGTTATTATTGAATTAGTAAACAATACAAAAGAAGAACAAGATTGGTTCAAAGAAAATATAACAGATTCACCACACATAGAATTTAAACAAGGTGGACCATACAAAACACTTGAATAGCGAGGTAAAAATGATAGAATATAACAAATTAACATATGACGAATACAAAGAAATATTAACATCAGTAGGATGGAAAATGCCATCAGAAAGATTACTTAAAATATCATTAGAAAAAGGAATAACCGCAAAAGTAATAGTAGATAATAAAACAATTGGTATGGCAAGGTTCGTAACAGATGGAGGCTATGCAGGGCTTATAATGGATGTAGTAGTAATGCCAGGATATCAAGGAAAAGGTTATGGAAAATTATTAATTGAAAAATTACTAGAATATATTAAAAATAATTTAGAAGATAATGAAGAAATGATGATTCAACTATTATCTGCCCCTGGAAAACAAACATTCTATTCAAAATTTGGCTTTAAAGTAAAAAAAGAAGTTGCAGAAGATGGAATGTATATGTGGCTTAAAAAATAATTCTTATAACTCTAGGAATATTTCCTGTTAAATAATTTTACTTTATATCATAATAAACATATGAAAAGGAGAAAATTATATGAATCAAGAAAAGATAGGAAAATTTATTTCAGAAAAAAGGAAAGATAAAAAACTAACACAATCTGAATTAGCTGAAAAATTAGGAGTAACTGATAAATCCATTAGTAATTGGGAAAATGGAAGAAATATGCCAGATTTATCACTTTTTAAGCCAATATGTGAAATACTAGATATATCAATTAATGATTTATTAAGTGGTGAAGAAGTCCCTAAAAATGAATATCAAGAAAGATTAGAAGAAAATATCATAAGTACAATTAACTATAGTAATAAAAAAATAATAGAAAAAAATAATATAATTGGTATTATTCTAATACTATTTGGATTACTAATATCAATAACAGCACTAACTATATTTAAAAGTGAAAGTAGTTGGGGAAGCATATATTCAATATTTGGTGGTATTGTGTCTCTTATAGGTGTTGGAAGATTTACAAGAAAATTAAAAAGAACAAAAAGAATATTTTTAAATATAATATATTTTATATTATTTATTTCAATATTATTTATAATTGACTATATTAGTGTTATCAATATTAAACAAGCTCCAAGATTTGCAATATATAAAATATCGGCAACAACTGCAATTTATTACGATACTCCATTTTATGATGTTATTAGATGTAATGTAGATAGTGAAAATGAGTATTATAAAGTTATGAAAAATCAAAACTATGATAAAGAAAACATTAGTAAATATTGTAAATAATTGATATATAAATATTGAGACTGTATATAAAAAATATGCAGTCTTTTAATTACTATTATTTTAAAAATAGTTTATATTATGTTATACTTAAATAGAAGTAGGTGAAGTAAATGATTTGGATTTTATTAGTGCTGTTTTGTTTAGTATTTTTTGCATATGGTATAGTTTATATCAGCAATAGAATAAACAAATTTGGTATAAAAAACAAATATATTTCTTATGTAATAGTTATATTATTTATATTAATATCATCATTGATACTTAATTTTATTACAACAACAATTATAATGATACACTATTTTATAATATGGTTATTTATGGATATTATATTTTTAATAATTAAAAAGATTAGAAAAAAAGACTTTAAACATTATATAGCAGGTATTATTACAATAGTATTTGTACCAATTTATATAGGAATAGGTATATATAATGTTTATAATGTAAAAGTTACTAAATATAATTTTAAAACAGATAAATTAAACAATAAATATAAAATCGCATTAATATCAGATAGTCATATGGGAACAACATTTCATGCTGATAAATTTAATGATTATTTAAAATAAAAAAGAACTGCAGATGCAGTTCTTTTGGGG
>SAMEA104315422__coassemble_574_pt1 | contig 16024 bp, 14 predicted proteins | sample SAMEA104315422__metabat2_low_PE_011 | metagenome-assembled genome bin SAMEA104315422 (sample SAMEA104315422) | gut metagenome | biome: Monkey gut; feature: monkey-associated habitat; material: faeces | place: China | collected 2013
AGTTGTATTTTCTGTGAACCATGCATATGATGCAGTTGTTAATGAAATAGCTGTTACTACTAACATTAAGAAAGCAGTAAGAATCTTTTTTCTACCATCATTAGATTCTTGTTTTTCTTCTTTTTTAGTTTCTTCTACTACTTTATTTTCAACAGGCATAATTACTTCTGCTTGTTGAAAAGTAGAATTTTCATTTTGATTTTCCATATACATTTCCTTTCATAATTATTCACTTTTCTCAGTGATTATCATTGACATCTTCATTTCACCGCCAATAATATCATCGATGCATTCCGGGTCTTTTCCTTCTAACCAAACAAGAATAGTGTACCTATCAATTTTTCCAGGTTCTAGCCCATTTCTTTCTTGTTCCATAATTAAATGATTTGATAAAAACGCAATTGTATTAGGTTCTTCTTTTCCGTCCTTTGCTTTTTTTGCATAGACTTTCTTTTCGCCATTAGTAAACACTGCAACCCTAACAGCATCATCAACATTCTTTATAACAGATTCAATAACGATTTTATTTTTGTAATCAACTTTATTTTCTCCATCATTTTTTATAAAGAATGTATAAGCAATATAGTTATCAGCACTATTATCGCCTTCTTTTTGTGTTACTTCGTCTATAGGTATCCACGACTCAGTAATATTATCCATATACTCTAAACCTTTAACTTTTATTTCAACTGTTTCAGCTGAAAATTCAGAATCAGAAGACAAAAGTATATGTCTTTCAGCTTTCAAATTTTTGTCTAATTTAATAGTAAAATAACCATTACTATTAATAACATATAAAATTAAATATAATATTGAAAAGAATAATAATAGAACAAGTAAACTCATTTTAACAATTCTAGATAAGAGACTTCTTTTATATATTTTTTCAGCTTTTACCTTTATAGTTCCGTCTTTCATGAATCACCTACTTATAAACCTTATAAGCATTACCTTCATTTTCTATTATCGTAACTCCAATACTCTTAGAAAATTCAATAGTACTGTTATAATTAGACACCTTATCATGTTTAAAATAAACATAATCAACAACATTCCTTAGTTTATAACTTTTGCTTTCAACAGTGTTAAAATCATATACACCTAACTTAAATCCAAAATTTTTAAGTTCTTTAACCTTAACATCTCTACTTATAAATTCCTTATATGGAACTAAAAATACAATGTTTTTAATAGTTTTAGGTTCAACAATATTACACATTTTAGTAACATTAGTCATAAGCCTAAAGAAGTTCTCTGGAAGCTTTATAAAATACAATGTGTTAGTCTTATTATCAAAATAATTTTTAATAATTTCAAAAGATGTATGTTCTGCTTCAATATACTTAAAATCTTCAGCAAAACCATATTTAACAAAAGCATCAAAAGCATGAGATTCATCTATTCCTTCAAAATATTTTTTATCAAAATTAACTTTAGATATAAATAGATTAGTATTATCTATTTTACCCATATAATCATAATAAACTTTTAAAGGACTTTTAGAAAGAGTATTTAAACATTTCTTACTAGCATTAACACTTTTAGTAATGTTCTTCATAATCTTCAAATAATTATCATTAAATAACTTTTTAGATTCATCATCAAATAGATAATCATTTTTCTTTTCTAATATCTTAATAGCAGTATAATAATCAACCTTAGGAACAGTAAGTGAATTAGTTAATTCTTCTAACATAATACATAAAAGCATCATTTTAGCAACTAAATAATACCATTCAAATTCCACAGGATTATTAATAATATCTAAATAATCAATAACAGTTTCAAAAAATATTAAAAGCATTCTTTTTATTACGATATTATCAACATCATACTTATTAAAAATATCCTCATACTCATTTAAAGCGGTAGTTATATCCCTTTTACCAAATATAAAATATTCATAAAATTTATCAACACAAATTTCAAAATCTTCTATATTCTTAGGATAAGGTTTTAATTCCTTAGAAATAAGTACATCTACATTTTTAAGAATGCATTTAGCTTTTTGTTTCAAAAAAACATTTGCTAAGCACCTCATTACATCCTCCTTACCTTCACATTATACAAATTAATTATATAATGTCTTTTAAAATAATTCAATATAAAATAACAAAATATTAATCTTTGAATATATTAAATATGAAAGCGAGGATATATGAAAAAAATATTTTTAACTATTTTCTCATTAATAGCAATAATTATTCTAAGTATAATAATAGGAATAAGAGAAAAAGATAGTAGAAATGATAAATTAGTTGTTTCAGAGGTAACACATTCAGTTTTCTATACACCATGGTATGTATCAATTGAAAAAGGATATTTTAAAGACAACAATATTGATCTAGAAGTTATTCTTACCCCAGGAGCAGATAAAGTTGCAACTGCTGTTTTAAGTAACGATGTTAATATTGGTTTTTCTGGCCCAGAAGCTACAGTTTACATCTATAATAATTCTAAAGAAAAGCTTCTAACATTCGCATCTTTAACAAAAAGAGATGGACAATTTATAGTTGGAGATTGTAAACTAAAAGATAACTTTACACTTAATGATTTAAAAGGCAAAAAAGTTTTAGCCGGAAGAAGCGGCGGTATGCCTTTATTAATGTTTAAATATGCACTTAAAGAAAATGGACTAAATGAAAATGATGTAATAATTGATTCAAGTGTAGAATTTTCTGCATTAACTGGTGCTTATATAAGTGGTCAAGGTGACTTTGTAAATCTATTCGAACCAAATGCATTAAATCTAGAAAAACAAGGTTATGGCTGTCCTCTTACATCACTTGGTAACTTATCAGGAACAGTACCATATACAGCATTCTATGCAAAAGAAGAGTTTATTAATAATAATAAAGACTTAATAAAAAGATTTAATAATGCATTAAACAAAGGAATAAAATTCACAAAAGAAAATGATTCAGAAACAATCGCAAAAGCAATAATAAATCAATTCCCAGATACAAGTTTAAAAGATTTAACTACACTTGTTGATAGATATAAAACTGCAGACTCATGGTATGATTCAACATTTGTTAATAATAAAGATTATGACAAATTAATGGATATACTTTATTATGGAAAACTTATAGAAAATAAACTAGATTCTAATATTTTAATAACAAATGAATTCAACAAATAAATTATTAACACTTAAAAATATATCAAAAACATATCACTCAATAAAAGGAGAAACAACAGCAATAAAAGATATATCATTTGATTTATATAATAATGAATTTGTAGGTATAATTGGTCCTTCCGGATGTGGTAAAAGTTCAATATTAAATATAATATCAGGTTTAGATAATGAATACTCTGGAACTATATCTATAAAAGATAATGTATCAATCGGATATATGCTTCAAGATGCTTGTTTATTTCCTTGGCTAACAATATATGAAAATTCAATATTAGGTTTAAAAATATCAAGGAAGTTAAATAATGATAGTAAAAACTTCGCAATAAACTTATTAAAAAAATATGGTCTATATGATTTTAAAGATAAATATCCAAATGAACTATCAGGTGGTATGAAACAAAGATTAGCACTTATTAGAACACTTGCCTGTAACCCAGATATTCTCTTACTAGATGAGCCTTTCGGAGCATTAGACTATCAAACAAGATTAAAAGTAAGTAACGATGTTTATAACATTATAAAAGAAGAACAAAAAACAGTTCTAATCGTAACACATGATATTTCAGAAGCTATATCTATGTGTGACAAAATAATAGTACTATCAAATAGACCAGCCATAATCAAAAATATACATAATATTGTATTAGAAAATAAAAAAGGTCCAATAGAAAATAGAAAAGACCCATTATTTAGAGAATATTATGACATAATATGGAAGGAAATAGATAATGAGTAATGAACAAAAACAATATTTAAAAAATATTAAAAAACAAAAAACAAAAATAATATTTACTCAAATACTAATATTCATACTATTTATAATATTATGGCAAATATTTGCTAATAAAAATATTATTAATACCTTCATCACCAGCTCACCTAAACAAATCTTTATAACTATTAAAAACCTTTATATTCAAAATAACTTATTTCCACATATACTCATTACTATAAAAGAAATAATCATTTCATTTGTATTAACAAGTATACTATCAATAATAATATCAATATTACTTTATAATCACAATTTCATAGCAAAAGTATTAGACCCTTATTTAACAATATTAAATAGTCTTCCAAAAGTAGCATTAGGTCCAATTATTATAATATGGATTGGTGCAAATACAAAAAGTATTATTTTAATGGCAATATTAATATCACTAATAGTAAGTATACAAACTATATATAATGGTTTTATAAACACAGATAAATTAAAAATAAAATTATTAAAAACTTTTAATGCATCAAAAAAAGATATATTAATAAATGTCGTTTTAAAAGAAAATAAAAGTACAATACTAAATAGTTTTAAAATAAATGTATCAATGTGTTTAATAGGTGTTATTATGGGAGAATTTCTAACTTCTAAAAAAGGAATTGGTTATCTTATACTATATGGTTCGCAGGTATTTAATTTAAACTTAGTAATGAGTGGATTATTTATATTAGCTATTGTATCTTCTATTATGTATTATTCTGTTGTATTATTTGAAAGATTTGTTACTAAAAAAATAACAAAATAAAAAACATATAGTTTTAAGTTTTATCTAACTATATGTTTTTTACATTTAAATGTATATGATTATAATTAAATGTTCTATATATTTATCAATGGCTAGAAATTATTTATATGAAATATCACTTTTAGCTACCTCTATTACAGGACGAACACCTACTAAAACATCGGTTCTTTGTACTTCTATACTATGAACACGCCTTGCCGTAGCATATATTATCCAACTATGGTTTGACATAGTATTTCTTGGAGTTTCTAACCAATATCCATCAAATTTAGAATTATCTTTTTTTGAAAAATTAGTATTTTCAACAAGATAAAGATGACTATCCAATTCTCCATTTTTCCAAGTTGGGATATAAAAATCAACAAGTTTTTTTACTTCTGCTAGTGTTAAAAATCGTGCTGAATAATTTGAATAACTAAATATTTCAGGAAAAGCATGACCATCCTTGGTGCTAGTAGTATTATATTCATTAACTATCTTTCTTTCAGTGTTTGATAAACGCACATTACTCCATTGACTAGTAGTGGGAAGTTGTTCTATTGCATTTCTAGGTCCGTGCCAATTTTCTTTAGAACTATCATATGGATAATACTTTTCATTGTCAGGCTTTCCTTCACTAACATTATTATAATAAATTAAAACAGCTATGTTACTATTTTTTTCCATATCAGTAACATAATAAAACCTTTCTGTAATTGAATCATAAACTCCGTCACCATTCACATCACAGTCAAACGCATCACCAGATGATAGTATATTAGATGTTCCTAAAGAGCCATACGTAATAGTAGAAGTACCTTTGCTACCGCCCACTTTATAACCCATACCAGAGCAATATCCCCCTAAACATTCCTCTGTATGAAGTAATGTTGCCCTTTGACATATTGGCATTTTATAATGAATTTGAATATTACCCACAATATTTGGAATGATTAAAGTATCATTTATATATTGATAATCAGTTCCACTATTTAATAGCTTATTATTCATAAATACCTTTATATGATAACCTTCATTATTTGGAATATTTAAATTTAAGGTATCAGTCTCTATTATCTCTGTAGGAAATTTATCACTGTTAGAAATGTTATAATAAGTAATATTAAAAATTCTTCCAAATTTAAAATTTAATACAAATTTATTTTCAACATTATTAATATTTACACCATCTTTATATGAAACCTTTATTTTGAATGTTTTTTTAACTCCTAAAGAGCATTGATTATTATCGCAAATTTTGTCTTTTAAATTATAATCTAAAAATTCAAATTTTAAATTTTCATTATCAATTGTTGCATCACTTATTCCCATAATAACATTGCCTAAATTATAAACTTCAACATCGTAAATAACATAGGAATTACTATTATTTAATCTAATACTACCAGAAATATTAGAAACATTATAATTTTCATAATAACTTGTAGCATCTTTTACACTTTCAATCACAGCTTTTGTCACTCTTACATCTTTATCTATTCGCACAATAGCACTTATATCTTCAATCGCTAATTCATTCTGAAAAGCAGAAAACCCAACACTTAAGAATATAATAGTTACAACAACTATTATAAAACCAAAATAAATCAAATTATTGTTTTTTTTAATTTTTCTTAGTTTCATAATTTTTATCACCACCATTAATGTCCTTTGAATTTACTTGATACAAATATAAATTATTATCATTAAGAATATAAAACTTTGACATTTTATGGTCTTTAACATTATAAAACATGATTGGAGAACGTAAATTATCTCGAACATCAACTAATTCATTAAAGTTATTAATTATTAAAACATTGTACTCTTTTTCCTCAGGAAATGTTGTTGTTTCTACTATTAAGCGATCATATTCTCTTAATATTTTATTAATATATTTGTCATACTTGCTTATTGTTTTAGTATATTTTTTTATTATCACAAAAATAAAGGATAGAAAAATAAGCGATATGAAAAGAAAAGTTATACCTACGATAAATATTAGATATCCATTAATAACAATGGATTTTGATGTAATGTATTTATCTATACTTTTATTTATTTCTTGTGTATTAAATTTTATTTCAATAGCTTTTTGCGATAGTGGTATTCGAACAGATATTTGTGCAGTTGTTGGAATATCTTTATATTTGGGATTAACATTATTATAAGTGTTTAAATACACCTCCAAATAACTTTGTGAATCAACACCATATTGAGACTTAAAATTAGTTGCAATATTATTATAGTATTCATAATCAATATTAACTTTTTTATCTAAATTATATACTGTTCGATTATTTTTTACATAATCAGAGGTTTTAGGAGCTAAAACATATTCTTTTTCATAATACTTTGTTTTAGTATCATTATTTTCAATAATAAGTTTAGTCACAATTTCATAATCAATGTAACTAACTAAATCATCAAAATTACCATCAAATTGGTAATTGAAATCAAGTGAAATGTTCTTAATTAAACTAGCTACATAAGACATATTGGAATCTAAACATTCATCTTCAAAAAAATTATTATCTTTTAAACACACAGAATATTTAACATTGCCCTTTTCTTGAAAATGTAATTTTTCATCACTATTAATACTTAATGAGTTAATAATAAATTTAAAGCCTATTATAAAAAATAAGAAAAATAAGAAAATACAAAAACTAAATCTCAACAAAAAATTTTCTTTTTTTATGTTTTTACCTTTCTTTTTATTTTCAGTACAATGTACATCTTTTGTCACTTTTACCACCTCTCATTAAGTAATACAGTAGGATATCCAATTAGTGGAATCTTAAACTTAACAATTCCAACAAACATATTCTCTGTAACTTTGTATTTATCATAATCGTTATTAGCATCACCCTTAGTATATATAAAATATTCATCGTTATTTTTTACAATTCTATAAATTCTATGAATAATCACTTTTCCATCATACTTATATGCTAGTATATCTCCAATAGTAATTTCATTATAATTTTTATCAACAATAACCACATCACCTTTTGATATTTTAGGTTCCATAGAACCACTAGCAACTGCAATTGCATAATATCTAAAATATCCAGATACTACATAAATTAAAACACAGCTAAAAATAATTAATGGAATAAAGAATAAAAACTCTTTTTTACTCTTTCTATAATTTTCAAATGTAACTTCTTCGGTTCTATCTTTTTTAAACCAACTTTTAATTTTTATGAGAACAATCAAAGGAAAGATAAGAAAAATCAAAGAATAAAGGTATTCATTAGGATTTGGTATTATAGGAAGAAGATATTTATACAAATTCATAATCAACAAGTATACAATTACAGGTTTATAACCAACATTTAAACCTAAGTATGAGCACAAAATATTTTCTGAAATTGATGGTAAAAGTGTTAATGCAATTAACAAGAAAGTATCCTTATTAAAACTAATTGAATGTGCTGAAAAAGGTACAACATTATCAATTATAATAAAGAAAATGCATGTAATTATAATCAAAGTCTTTGACTCACTTGACTTTATTAAAAGTTGATATCTCAAAAACTCTTTTACAAAAATATAAAACATTATAGGAAAGATTATGTTACGGAAAGAATTTATTGTAAAATAATTGGTATTTTTAGCAAAGCCTATTAAAATACCAGATAAATAATAAAGTAGAAAAAAAGCTATCAAAATAATAATAACCTCTAAGATGATATCTTTACTGTAGCGATGTCTATCTTTTTCAAATCCAAAAGTAAAATATACAATAACTAAGGATAATAAAAGTACAATATCTAACCCAATTTGTCCTAACAATTTAAATTTCAAACTATTTAAAAGTAAAATAAAACTGAAAGTAAAGATAAATAATATTATTTTAATATAGCTTTTCTTCATTATTATCTCCCTTCTTTAAAGAGACAGATATATTTGAACATGTCATTTTTAATCAACAGAGCTGTAATTTAAAGTTATATTGCCAAATGCAACAGTAAAGTCTCCATCTGCTCTATCAGCACCAGCTTCATATTCTAAAGTAACTGTAACTAATTCTCCGTTACCTTTAGATAAAGTATGGCCTGTAATAGAAGCTTTGCCAGTTGTTGTTTCAAGTTCATTTCCAACTTTTATTTTTACAGAAATTTTATCACAAGCTTTTTGAACTAAAGCATCAGTAGTTCCTTGACCTGCTGTACAAATTTTAGTAGCATTTTGATCAGTGACATTACTAAAAACTATACTTTTTAGGTAAGCATTCAATTCTCCAGCATTATATGCATAAAATTTATATACAACTGATTGTCCAGGTTCAGTAAATGTTGCACTTAACTTTGAAATTGTTGGGTCACCACTGTTATCAATAACACCATTTGTTGTTACTAGTGAGTTAGGTGTAGCCGTTGGTATAATTTCAGTAATTTCAATTTTATCTTCTGCACTAGAAAAATCAACATTCAATGTACTACTATCTGGTTTAACATTCGCACTAGTTTGAATGTTTAAAACACTAGAAAAAGCGGCAAAACCAATTGATAATCCAACAATGCCAATAACTAAGGCAACGATTGCTATTACCTGTATTTTTCTATTCTTTTCCATATCTTTTCCTCCTACCATTATAATAGTATATCATAGTTATTTTTTTAAAACAAGTATTATTAGAAAAAGTAAATAATATCGAAAAACTTTCCGAAATAATAATTAAGATACTAAAAGTCTTAGGAATAATTTTTGCTGTTGGTTTTATATTTTTTGAAAATTAAATACATATTAATACCACTTCCTATATTTACTATATTTCTACCATTGCAGTATAGGAAACATATTTTTACCATAATTATTTTTCATCCATTGCAATACAATATAAGTATATAAACTGCCTTTGATTTTCTCTCCATACCTTCTATATTGGTGTTATTATGGGAGAATTTTTAACATCAAAAGCTAGAATCGGATATCTTATTCTTTATGGTTCACAAGTATTTAATCTAAATCTTGTAATGAGTGGAATATTTATATTAACAATAATTTCAATAATTATGTATAAATTAATATCAAAAAATACCGATAAATAATTTCTGTATTTTTATATAGTTAAAACTAATTATCATCATTATAATGAATTAATATAATAATATAGGAGGAAATATGAGTAATAATTGTAAATTAATGCCACCAATATATACATGTTATGGACCTACTGGTCCTACTGGGCCTACAGGACCAAGTGGAGGAGCTACTGGACCAACTGGACCAACTGGACCAACAGGTGCAACAGGACCTACAGGACCACAAGGTCTACAAGGAATTCAAGGAATTGCCGGAGCAACAGGTGCAACAGGACCTACTGGACCAACTGGTGCAACGGGACCTACTGGACCTACAGGACCACAAGGATTACAAGGAATTCAAGGAGTTGCCGGAACAACAGGTGCGACGGGACCTACTGGGCCTACTGGAGCAACAGGACCTACAGGACCACAAGGTCTACAAGGAATTCAAGGAGTTGCCGGAACAACAGGTGCGACGGGACCTACTGGGCCTACTGGAGCAACAGGACCTACAGGACCACAAGGTCTACAAGGAATTCAAGGAGTTGCCGGAACAACAGGTGCAACAGGACCTACTGGGCCTACTGGACCCACAGGCGAAACAGGACCTGCAGGAGCCGCTGGAGAAACACCAGTAATAACTATCGGAACAGTAACTACTGGTGATCCAGGAACACAAGCACAAGCTAACATAACAGGAGATGCTCCAAACTTTGTTTTAAACTTAACAATACCACAAGGACCTACTGGACCATCTGCCTAATAATGAAAAAATATAAAATATGTGTTTATGCAATATGCAAAAATGAAGAAAAATTTATTGAAAGATGGTATAAAAGTATAAAAGAAGCAGATTATATAGTAGTATTAGATACAGGTTCTACTGATAATTCAATCAAAAAGTTCAAAGAATTAGGAATAAAGTATGAAACAAAAACAATAAATCCTTGGAGATTTGATATAGCAAGAAATGAATCATTAAAACTAATACCAGAAGATACAGATATATGTATTTGTTTAGATTTAGATGAAATAATGCTACCAGGATGGAAAAATGAATTATTAAAACTATGGAATAATAATATAACAAGAATTAAATATTTATATAATTGGAAACTAGATGAAAATAATAAACCATTAATTAGTTTTTATGCAAATAAAATACATAAAAATAAATATTATAAATGGACTCATCCAGTTCATGAAATATTAAGTACAGATATAAATGAAAACATAATTCAAACAGATAAAATAATAATAAACCACTATCCTGATAACAATAAATCAAGAAGTTCATACCTTAAATTATTAGAACTTTCAGTAAAAGAAGATCCAAATGATGATAGAAATATGCACTATCTTGGAAGAGAATATATGTATTATAAAAAATGGAATAAATGCATAGATACATTAATAAAACATTTAAGTTTAAAATCATCAACATGGAAAGATGAAAGAGCTGCTTCAATGAGATACATTGCTAGAAGTTATATAGCATTAAAAAGATATGAAGAAGCTAAGATGTGGTATAAACTTGCTATAAAAGAAGCACCCTATTTAAAAGAATCATATATCGAATTAATGATATTATATTATAATTTAAAAGAATATAATGAAGCAATTAAATATGGTAAGAAATCATTAAAAATCAAAAATAATAATCTTACTTATATAAATGAAATATTTTCAAAAGATGAAACAGTTGATGACATACTAAGTATTTGTTATTATTATATAGGTAACAAAAAAGAAGGTTTAAAACATATTAAAAAAGCATTAAAAATTAATCCTAATAATAAAAGAATAATAGAAAATAAAAAGTTTTTTGAATAAAAATCAAAAAACTTTTTTATATATTACCATGTTGATTTTCTAAACTTAACAATTTACTTTTAAGTAAGAATAATCTAAATATTTTATAAACATCATAAGATATTATTGCAAGAGCTGGTATTAATATTGCAACTAACCAACCACTTTTTGAAGCTAAGAAAAATTGAATTCTTCCAAGCTGTGGTATTTTAAAATATACTTTACCAACTACATTACTTGGTTTTACTTTTTCATCATCAGCTTTAGCATTCGCATCACCTTGAACCATGAATAATCTTCCTGTATCTGGTGAATCTATAACTTTAACTATTCTATGTGTTATAGGTGTTCCGCCAAAGAAAGTATTCTCTGAATAAAAAGTAATAATATCTCCTTCTTTTAAAGTATCAGTATTAACTCGTTTTACAAATGCAACATCATATACATTAATAGTTCCAGTCATACTTGGACTAATTATAGTAAACAATCCAAACATAGGAGTTTTACCCCTACTCTTACATATTTTACCATCAATAACATAAAATACTAAAAACGAACCAATAATCATTAATATAGCTATTAGTGTATAACTAAATATATTAGAAATCATATGTAAAGTTCTTTTTCTTTTAAGCTTTTTATCCTCTTCCATAATACTTCACCTATTCGTAATCCTTTTCTACAACTATTTTAGCTATAAAAGTTTTACCAGATAAATAATTCTGATCTTGATTATTTTCTTTTAGTTTTATAGTTAATTTATATTCATGCATTGTCTCAGGTGTTATTATACCTTTACCTATTAAAGAAGTTTCAACAGGAACTAAAGTTTCATTAACTTCAATCACCGTATTATTAGAACTATTCTTATTAGATTTTCCAGTAATAGAATAAACAAAATTTTCATCAACTTTATCTATTAAAGGACTTTCTATTTCTAATTTTATTTTATATTTACCAACTGTATCTGTACTATAATTTTCAATTGAAAAATCAAGTGAAGTTTCAAAACCTGGTTCAATATTAGCTGCATTAATTTCGTTCTTCTCTGCATATCTCATTAACATATTAGCAGTTTTAATAACAACCCTAGATTCATCACCATTTTTAATTTTCTTAACATAGTAAGCATATGAAGTTCCAATAAGCATAGTAAACAAAACTATCAAAACAAGTAAATAAATAATAGTATTACATTTATTAACATACTTACCCTCCATAAACTATCCTCCATACTAATAATATGATAACAAAAATATTAAAAATATACAATAATTCAAATAAAAAAGAATAAAATTTAACATTTTATTCTCATAAAATAAAAAGTAGTTTTAAACTACTTTTATATTTATTCAGTAATACCTTGAATAGTATCTGTTTCTAATGCAACATTAATCTTTGCACCAAATTTAGCTCCTTGAGCAGCATTTTGATCAGAACCAGTTTCTTTAAAATGAATAGTATAAGTATAAGTATGCTTTTCATATCCATTTAAAGCTCCGTGTCCTAAAATTTTACTTGTAGTAGGAACTTGTTCTTCTGGAACAGAAACTAAAGTACCAACATTACTTGTTTTATCACTAACACCTGTTAAACTATGAACAAATGCATCGCCAGCAGCTGCTGATAAAGTGTTAACATCGATAACAAGACCAATCTTATAAGCAATACTTTCTGTAGCTTCAGAATCAGTATTAGCTATAGTGAATGTTTTAGTATCTTGTGGATCATCTTCTGGTCTAACATTTGTCATATTGATTAAACTACCATCAGTATATTCTACACTACCTAACTTAGCAGTAGTAACGATAATACTAGAAGCATTAGCATTTCCACTAACAGAGATACTGAACCATGCAAATGTTGCACCAACAATTGCTACTAATAAAGTTGCAATTCCAATTACAGATAAGAATATTGTTTGACCCTTACTGTTATCCATTTTCGTATCCTCCTTTTATGATATAATAATAACATTATTTTTTTTATAATTCAATTATTTTTATAAAATTTATGATAAAATATCTTTGTGATAAACATGAAAAATAAAATTAAAAAAAACATACCAGAACTACTATCATTCGTAATTCCAATATTAATAATGTTAATAGCTTGTTTAATAAGTAAAACTTATCCTCTAGGTGAACAAGCACTTTCAAAATATGATGGATACTACCAATATATTGGCTTTACAAATTATTACAAAACAGTATTATTAGGAAAAAATAGTTTATTTTATTCATTTAAAGGTTTATTAGGATTTAACTTCTATGCTACTGCTATATATTATTTATTTAATCCAACTAACCTACTTTGTATATTTAGTACTAATAACACTATATTAGAATATTATACCTTAATAATATTTTTAAGAATTGGTCTTTCAGGATTTACAATGTGTAAATATATTAAATATAAATATCCTAAACAATCTAATATAACATACATAATATTTAGTATCACTTATGCATTAATGGCTTATAATGTAACATATTATTTTAATTATATGTTCTTTGATACAATAGTTTTATTTCCAATAACTATGTTAGGTCTTCAAAAACTAATAGATAAAAATGATAACAGGCTTTATATAATATCTTTAACCCTATCAATACTGTCTAATTATTATATAGGATATATGGTATGTATATTCTCATTATTATATTTTATATATCAAGTTTATATTTATAAAAAAGATAAAAAAACAATTAAAAATTTTATAATATCAAGTTTATTATCAGGATTTATTTGTTCAATAATATTAATACCAGAAGCATTAGAACTATTAGAGGGAAAAGCTTTATTATACAAAAGTGCTGATCAAACAGACTATTTCAAATTCAATTTAAATTTTTTAAATATATTTTATAAAGCATTTCCAGGAACAATAAATAATTATGATCTTAAATATGGTATGGTTAATATATATATTTCAATGTTAGTTATAGTTTTAGACATAAAATATTTCTTTAATAAAAAAATTACTAAAAAAGAAAAGAAAGCAACAGCTATATTTATATTATTCTTCTTATTAAGTATTAGTTTTAATTTAATTGATTATGCATGGCAATTATTTCAAAGACCAATATGGTATCCTAATAGATATATTTTTACATTTTCATTTTTATTGATAGTGATAGCTATGAAAGAACTTATAAACATAGAAATTAAGACTAATATAAAAAGAAATATATTATTAATACTTATATACATTTTATTAACAATTTATCCAATGTTAACAAGTAATGCAAATAACAATATAGTTAAAATAATAGCTTATACACTTGGAATATTATTATTAATACAATATACATTCTTTTTAAATAATAAAAATGCTAGATATCTTATAATATTATTATTCTTTATAGAAATAATATTTAATACAATCATAACAATAAAATCAATGTCATTTTCTACAACAATAGAATACTATAAATTAAATAATGATTTAAATGAAAAAACTGTTAATGAAATCAAAAAATTAGAAAACAAAGATAGTTTTTATAGAATGGAAATAAACTCTAATGATATAAATAATACTGGACTTATTTATAACTATAATGGTATTAATCATTTTAATTCTATAAGAAATGGTAGAATAATAACTTTCTTTAAAAGATTTAATTATAAAACTAATAGTGATGCAAGTGTAACATTTGATAATTATAATCCATATATAACATCACTACTAGGAATAAAGTATATTAATGGAAGTAATAATGAATTTTATTATAAAAATATATATAATACTAATCCATATATCTATTTAAACAATGATTACCTTAGCCTAGGATATATGATTAACTATAATGATATAAAATTCACTAACAGTAGTTATAAAAACACAGAATTATTAGTAAATTCAATGTTAAATAAAAATGAAAATATATATGAAATTGAAAAAATAAAACTACATAAAATAAATATAATTAATCAAAATAATACAAAATATATAAAACCCGAATCAGATACAGAGTCATATATAGAAATATCTAATAAAGCAAAACAAGATATATTTCTTATACCTAATAAAAATATAACATATGAATTTGACTACAAAGTTTATATAAATAACAAAGAAATAGAAAATGCTTCATCAAAAAAATTTCCATTATTTATTAAAAAAGACGATAATTATAAAATAATAATGAAAACAAGTATAGCAAAACTTGAATATAATAATACAAATTGGTATAAAATTGATTATGATAAATATATTAACTTTATTAATGAACTTAAAAAAAATCAATTAAAAATTACTAAATATAACAAAGATAATAATATTGAAGGAAATATAATTGTTAATGAAAGAAAAACATTATTGTTAACGATTCCATATAACAAAGGATGGAATATAAAAGTTGATAATAAAAAAGTAGCATATAAATCATGTTATGATACATTTATATGTTTAGATCTACAAGAAGGTAAACATAATATTAAATTAAATTATATACCAAGAGGTTTTATAATAGGTTCAATCATTTCATTAGTTACATTAATTATTTCAATAATTTATATAAGAAAAAAAT
>SAMEA104315422__coassemble_586_pt1 | contig 15841 bp, 17 predicted proteins | sample SAMEA104315422__metabat2_low_PE_011 | metagenome-assembled genome bin SAMEA104315422 (sample SAMEA104315422) | gut metagenome | biome: Monkey gut; feature: monkey-associated habitat; material: faeces | place: China | collected 2013
TGAAACAAAAGTAGTTGAATTTGATGATTTTAGTGAAGAAAAAGAATCTAAAAAAGAACATAAAAAAGAAACTAAAAAAGAAACTAAAAAAGAAGAAAAAGTTGATTATTCATCAATGAGTGTTGCTGAATTAAAGAAAATTGCTAAAGAAAAAGGAATTTCTGGATATTCAACAATGAAAAAAGATGAATTAGTTGAAGCTTTAAATTAGGAGGCAAAGTATGAATATTAGTGCTAGTATGGTTAAAGATTTAAGAGAAAAAACCGGAGCAGGAATGATGGATTGTAAAAAAGCTCTTGTTGAAACTAACGGAGATATGGAAAAAGCAATCGATTATTTAAGAGAAAAAGGTATTTCTAAAGCAGCTAAAAAAGCTGAAAGAATAGCTGCAGAAGGTCTTTCAAATATTTATATTAAAGGTAATGATGCAGTAGTAGTTGAATTAAACTCTGAAACTGATTTCGTTGCTAAAAATGCTGAATTTAAAGAATTATTAGATAAAATAGGAAATACTATTTTAGAAAATAATGTAACAAATCTTGAAGAAGCATTAAATGCTAAATGTGGTGATGAAACTATTAACGATTTAATAGTAAATGCTACAGCTAAAATAGGAGAAAAGATTTCTCTTAGAAGATTTGAAAAAGTTACTAAAACTGATAGCCAAGTATTTGGTTCATACTTGCATATGGGTGGAAAAATTTCTTCACTTACAATTCTTGAAGGTGGAAATGAAGAAGTTGCTCGTGATGTAGCTATGCATGCTGCAGCTATGAGACCACAATATGTTAATGTTGAATCAGTACCAGCTGAAGATCTAGAAAGAGAAAAAAATGTTATTAAAGAACAAGTAATCAATGAAGGTAAGAAACCTGAATTCGCTGATAAAATTGTAGAAGGTAGAATTAGAAAATTCTATGAAGAAACAGTTTTAGAAGAACAAGCTTTCATTAAAGATTCTGGATTATCAGTAAAAGCTTATTTAAGCAATAACAATGCTACATTAGTAAAACTTGTTAATATGAAGTTGGTGAAGGAATGGAAAAGAGAAATGATGACTTCGCTGCTGAAGTAATGAGTCAAATTAAGTAGTTTAAAGATACCAAAAAGGTATCTTTTTTATTTGTTAAATAGTATAATGATTACAGGTGATTTTATGGGAAATATTATAAGTTCATTATTACCACCTGTATTTTTTGTTAAATTATATAAAGGCAGTAATAAAGAAAAGAAAACTTACATTATTACTTATTTAAAAACATTATTTATAAGTAATATAATAACTATGTTTATAATATATAAATATTTTAATTTTAAGAATTTTGAAAAAAGTATAGAATTTACATTAAGATATGCAGTTATATCATTAATAGTAAATATAATTATGATAATTATCTATAAAGTGATAACAAATTATATAGAAGTAAAAATTGAAACAAAAAAGGTAAGTAAAAAATGAAAAAGTTAAAAAATATATTATTAATACTATATTTAATATTTTTAACACTAATATTAATAGTTACATTTTACTTTAAATTTTGTTTTACAAATGAAACAATAGAAGAAATGTATTTTTATGCCACTAATGGTGTTACACATGCAGATGCTGGAGTATTTTTAGTAGCAGTAGGAGATTGTATATTATTTTTCTTAATAGTTCTTGGTATATTACTATCTCTATATTTTAATGTACTTGTTAATAAAGAAATATTTTTAAATGTTAAATTAGGTAAAAATAAAAAAATAAAAAAACAAATATATCCAATAAACTTCTTTTTAAAACATAGAACAATATCATTAATAATCACTACAATTGTGATGTTATTGATATCTTTTATAAATATGGATGGTATAAAATTTGCTAAAGATAATATTCAAACATCTACATTTATAGAAGATAATTATGTTACACCTAAAAAAGCAAATATAGTTTTTGAGAAGAAAAGAAATTTAATTCTTATATTTGCAGAATCATTTGAAACAACTCTTTTTAGTAAAGAAGAGGGTGGAGAATGGAAATATAATGTAATGCCAGAAATGTATAAATTATTAAATGAAGAAGGATCAGTATATTTTGCTAGTGATGACAAAGTAGGTGGAGTAAATACATTATTTGCAACCACTTGGACAACTGCATCAATAGTGGCAAATACAACTGGACTACCATTTAAAATACCTATTGATGATAATAAATATCATTCATATGACTTTATGAAAGGTGCTTATGCACTTGGAGATGTCCTAAAAGATAATGGATACTATAACGAAGTTATATCTGCTGCTAAAACATCTTTTGGAGGATTACAAGAATATTATACAAAGCATGGAAACTATAACATAATAGATAACAGAAATATTAAAAAATATGATAAAACTTACAATAAAGAAGATAAATCCAGTTGGGGAATGAATGATAAATATTTATTTGAAATAGCTAAACAAAGATTAGAGAAAATATCAAATAAAAATGAACCATTTAATTTAAATTTAATAACTATAGATACACATGCTAACGATGAATATATAGGTAAGTATTCAGAAACAAAATACAAAACTAAAAATGAAAATGCATATGCTACTAGTTCAAAATTAATATATGAATTTGTAAATTATGTTAAAAAGCAACCATATTATAAAGATACAACTATTATAATATTAGGTGATCATCCTAGTATGCATAAAAGTGTATATAAAAATATAAGTAAGTCAAGAAGACTAAGATATAATGTAATAATTAACTCAACAAAAGAACCAGTTAATACAAAAAATAGAGTGTTTACTGCTTTAGATATGTATCCTACAATACTGTCATCTATCGGAGCTAATATAAAAGACGATAGATTAAGCTTAGGAGTTAATCTTTTTTCAGATAAAGAAACATTATCAGAAAAATATGGATTAAAAGAAATGAATGCTGAAATACCAAAAAGATCAATATTTTATAATGATGAGATACTCGGAACAGATTATGCTAAATTTTTGTTAAAAAATAAAGATAGACACTAAATTATTGACAAATATTAAATATACCATATAATAATGTCCCGAGGTATATTATGAATAAAGATGAACAAATCATGCTTAGTAGAATGATAGAAATATATAAACCAGATGGATATGATTGGATGGGAACTAAAGAAAAAAAGAATAATCCATTTACTTATCATCATATTGTTAAAAGAAAAAATAGCGAAACAACAGTTGAAAATGGTGCAATTTTAACTAAAAAAAGTCATCAATTATTAAATAAATTACAAGCAAGAAATGAGGAATTATTTGATAGTTGGCAATGGCTATTTATGGAAATAAATCATTCGAATAATCCACCATCAACAGCTCATCTGGAAGAAATCAGAGATCTTAGAAAACAAACAAAAGAGTTTATATATGGAAAACCAAGACAATTAAAATTATAAAAATAGTAATAATATATAGAAAATTGTAGAATTTTACTTGAAATTTAGTGGTAATTGTTCTATAATCAATTATAGTCATGAAGGGAGGGAAGAAATAGTGACACACGTAGAAGTAAAAGACGGAAATATCGAGGGCGCATTAAAACGTTTCAAAATGAAAGTTCAAAGAAGTGGAATCCCTACTGAAATGAAAAAAAGAAAAGAATATTCTAAACCTGGCATTAAGAGAAGAGAAGCTAAAAAAGAAGCTATCAGAAATGCTAAAAAACATAATAAACAAAGATATTAATAAAATAAAGGAGTCTGATAATAATGTTATATGAAACCATATCAAATGATATGAAAGAAGCTATGAAAGCTCATGATAAAGAAACATTAAATACAATAAGATTGTTAAAGTCTGCTATTGATTTATATTTAGTAAACAATAAGCTAGAAAGAAATACTTGTAGTGATGAAATAGTTATAGATATAGTAAGCAAACAAGTTAAGACTCATAAAGAAAGTATAGAAGAATTTAAAAAAGGTAATAGACAAGATTTAGTAGATAATCTTCTAAGAGAAATAGATTTATTAAGTAAATATTTACCAAAACAATTAACAGAAGAAGAAATAACTGCTGAAATTGATAAAGTATTTGATAAAATCAAACCTACTAGTATGAAAGATATGGGATTAATTATGAAAGAATTAACACCAATATTTAGAGGTAAAGCAGATATGAAAACTGTTAATGAAATAGTTCGTTCTAAATTAAACTAATAAAAAAGCTTCACATTTGTGAAGTTTTTATTTTGTCTTTTGAAATTCAAGTTCAATTATTTCGTTATCCATTGTAGAAAATAAATATTTACCTAAATAAGTATTAATATTTTCAAATTTATTTAATTCTTCTTTATCTTTATAAACTGTTAATATATTGTCCTTTAATGTATAACCATATCCATTATCAAAATATTTATATAAAGCATCTATTTCACTTATTTCCTTTGAATTAGTTAAATCTAAATAAATAGAATCATATTTACCAGTCGCTTCATAATATATATCTATATAGCAAATATTATTTGTTAAATAAACAGAATAACTATATTCAGAATTAATAAGTTTCTTAGTAGTATATTTATAATATTCATAATAATCCTTATCATAAAAAGTTATAGTTACTTTATTATCATTAGTAGAAATAGAGTAGTAATATTTAACATTAGCATAATCATCATCCTCAGTATATAATGGTTCAATATTTGATTCTACTGTAAATGATCTATCAATTCCTTTAGAACTAATAATATATGAATTTATATTTCCTGTAAATTCATCTCTTTTAATAAATAAACCACCCTCATCATAAAAGTATCCTTTAGGGTAAATCATAAGTAGAAGAGAATTATTTTCAGAAATAGCAGTATAAGTACCATGAGTATCATTACCATATATATTAATAAAATTTACTCTTGTATCAATCTTAATACTATAATCAACTATTGTTTTATATTTATCATTTAAAACACCAAGTTTATCATTCTTAGTTACTATAATATATTTACCTGCATAAGATAAACTATCATATTCAAAATTTAAAACTGTTTTATTATTCTTATTAATAATACCATATTTATTGTTTAATTCAGCTATGAATAATCCATTTTTATAACTAATTATACTATCATAAATAAAGTCTACTAATATTTCACCATTTGAATTAATAATACCATATTTATCGCTTTTGTTAATTGCAACAATTTCATATTCGTTATTAGTAATCTCACCATATCCAGAAAGTTCATCTCCAAGTTCAGGTAAAGATCTGATTTCTTCATTAAGAGTTACAACCTTATTTGTTTTAACATCTAGAAAACCAGATGTACCATCACTTTCACTTAATAATAAATATCTAGGAGTTTTATTATTCTTATAATAAACTGGCTCAATAAAATTATAACTTTTTGATTTAGTTTTATTTAATTTATCATAATAATAATATAAAGTATCATCATTTTTATCTTCATTTTTTCTAATTTCATATCTACCAAATTTTAATATTTCATCTTCTGCTTCCTCAGTATTAATATATTTAATTTTATCTGGATAAAGTTTACCATCAACACCTAAAATATATTGATTATCATAATCTATTATCTCCATTATTTCTTTTGTTTTTTCATTATAAGCAATTCTTCCTTCATACTTTTTTAATAACTTTGAAGTAACAGCACTATAGTCTTCAGTAATAACTGGTACAGTTGGAGTATCAGTAGGATTAACTTTAGGCTTTTTTCCAATTGTAGCAAAAGCATAAATACTTGAAACCACCATACATAATAGAAAAGTTAAAACCACTGCATAAATAATTATTTTCTTTTTCATATCTTTTACACCTCTTATTATTAATATTAGTATATCATACATATTTTTCTTTTAAAATATTAATTTTTAATATATAATATTTTAGTAGGAGTAGATTATGGAAAAACAAGTACAACAATATATAACATATTTAACACCAGAATATATCTATATTCCATTTGATAATCAAGAATTACTTACAATAAATAAAAATAGATTAGTCTATCATAATATGAGTTTAGGTACTCTAAATGATGGAAGTTATATTTTTAGTCCAGTAAGTGGTCAAATAATTGGATTAAAAGAAATGGAATTTAATAATAAAAAAAGCAATACATTAGTTGTTATGAATGACTATAAAGATAAAAGAGAAAAATTGAATCCATCTAGAAATATAAATAAAACTAAAAAAAGTGATATTATAGCTTCACTTCAAAAATATAACTTAAATAAAAAAATAAATAGTAAAACAACATTAGTAGTAAACTCATTATATGATAAAAATTATGATTTAAAAGATATGGTTATTAATTATGAATCATATGAAGGCATATTAGAAGCAATTGATGAATTTATGAATATTTTTAATATGAAAAATTGTTATATTTGTATACCTAAAAATGATTTATATTCTGCTTATGCATATGAAAAATATATAAATGCATTTATGAATATTTGTTTAGTTCATTCAAATAAGAAATTCAAAGATAGTACAGCGGTGTTTTATAGTATAGAAGAAATACTGGCAATTTATAAAGCAATACATTTAGATTATATGTACGATAACACAATTATTACAATATATAATGGTAAAAGTACAATAGTTAAAGTAAAACTATATACTTCGTTATATGAGTTATTAAAAGCTCTAAAAATAGCCTATAAAGGTAAAAAAATACTAGTAAATAATAAAGAAATAAACGAAATAAAAGATTTTGTTATTGATCCTAGTATAAGAAGCATAATAATAAAGGATTAGATATGATATATGTTTATTTAGGAAATGAAATTAATATATTAAAAATGAAAATAAATGAACTTATTTCTTCATTAGATATAAAAAATATAATAGAGTACGATTACAGTAATACATCAATAAAAGAAATATTAGAAGAAGTATGTTATGTAGATTTATTTAATGAAAAGAAACTAATTATAGTTTCATCTTTTACATTCAAAAAAATGAAAGATAAAGAAAAAGAATCATTAATGAAATACATAGATCATATGAATGAAAATGTAATTATATTTAAATGTATAGATGAAAAACTAGATTACAAAGATACTCTTATTAAAAAATTAAAAGATAAATGTACTATAAATGAAATAGTTAAAATGGATTATAAAGCTACTCATGAATTTATAACTAATATTCTAAAACAAAATGGATTTAATGTAAGTTATGATATTGTTAAAAAAATACTCAATTTATGTGAAAATAATGGAGATTATGCCTTAAAAGAAATAGAAAAATTAATGCTTTATAAAATAGATGATAAAAATATAACTATCAAAGATGTAGAAACAGTAATAAGCAAAAGTAATGAAAAAGAAATGTTCAATTTAATAGATGCGGTCATGAGTAAAAATATAGGATCATGTTTTACATCTTATAAAATATTAAAAGATACTACTGATGCAACTGTTATAGTAGATTCATTAAGCAAACAATTTAGATATTTATATCAAATAAAAATACTTATGAATACAATGGCTTTACCAAGTATAGTTACAAAAATATCAATAAATCCATTTGTAGCTAAAAAATTATATGAAAACACAAAGAATTTTAGTGAAAAAGAAATAATAGAAATTATATATAAATTAAGTGATATAGATATTGGAATAAAAATAAAAGGTTATGATAAAAATAAGTTACTTGAAAACTTCTTTTTAAATTTATAATGTATAAACTTTACATAAAAACCGTAAAATTATTATGAGAAGTAAATTATATAAAGTATAATAAAAGTAAGGGATGTGATAAAATGCTAATTCTTGCTAAAAGTATTTTAGGACTAATGTTAGGCTTTTTTATAGCAGTAATATTTGGTTTCTTTTTAATACCAGTTTTAAGAAAGCTAAAATGTAAGCAAAGTATAAGTGCATTTACTGCATTTAGACATGCTTCAAAAAATGGAACTCCAACACTAGGAGGCTTAATATTTATAATTCCAACACTAGTGACTATGTTATTTTTATATTTAAGAGGTAGTCTTGAAATAACACATAGTTTACTAATAATAATATTTGTATTTATAAGTTATGCATTACTTGGATTTGTAGATGATTATTTAAAAATAAAGGAAAAGAATAATGCAGGACTTTCAATACCACAAAAATTATTAGTTCAAGTATTAATAGCTCTTGTGTTCTTCTATATTTATATGAAAGGTGGAGGAGATGCTAATGTTACAATAACTTCACTAGGAATAAATATAGACATGGGATGGTTTTATGGATTATTTATTTTATTTCTACTTGTTGGTTCCTCTAATGCAGTTAATTTAACTGATGGATTAGATGGTTTAGCAGGGGGACTATCATTAATTGCTTTTTTAAGCTTCGGTATCATAACTTGGGGAACAACTTGGGTAGAAGGATATCAAGAAATAGCAATATTTTCCTTCATATTAGTAGGTTCAATATTAGGATTCTTAGTATATAATACACATCCAGCAAAAGTATTTATGGGAGATACTGGTTCACTTTCTCTGGGAGCAACATTAGCTGCAATCGCAATACTTACAAAGCATGAACTTTCATTAGCGGTAATAGGTGGAGTATTCGTAATGGAAGCATTATCATCTATAATACAATTAATCGCAATAAAAAAATTCCATACAAAAGTATTCCTAATGACACCAATACATCATCATTTTGAAAAACTAGGATGGGAAGAAACAGATATTGTAAAATTATTCTTAATTATTGGTTTTATGCTAGGAATGATAGCTATATACTACGGAGTATGGATGTAAGAACAAAAACAAAAAGTTTAATATTAATAATAAATAATATCGCTTATTCATATCTTTAAATGAATAGGTGATTTTTATTAAAAGAAATAAAATAATAATTATAACAACAATAATACTATCAATAATAGGTGTTATAATGATATATTCAAGTAGTTATATATGGGCTAGTTTCAAATATGGAAATGCCTATAAATATTTTATTAGTCAATTTTGCTTTTTAATAATTGGTATTTTTATGATGTTTCTTTTTTCTAAAATAGATTATAATTTATATAAAAAACATTCAAATAAATTTTTATTAATTAGTTTTATTCTACTAGTTTTAGTTTTAATTCCAGGAATTGGTTCAGTTAGAAATGGAAGTAGAAGCTGGTTTGGAATATTAGGCTTTGGATTTCAACCGAGTGAAATAACTAAACTATCATTAATTATATTTACATCTAAATACTTATCAAATAATGATAAAATAAAAAGAAATACATTTAAATTTATAATACCATTATTTTCAGTTATACTTTTATTCTTTGGATTAATTATGCTTGAACCGGATTTTGGTACTGGAATGGTTATAGTTTGCTCATTAATTGGTTTAATTTTTATAAGTGGAGCTGACTTTTCAATATTTATAAAATTAGGAGTTTTAGGAATAATAGGAATAGTAATTTTAATACTAATTGCTCCATATAGAATGGATAGAATAACATCATTCTTAAACCCTTGGAGAGATCCCCTTGGTAGTGGTTTTCAAATGATACAAAGTTTATATGCAATAGGCCCAGGAGGACTACTTGGTTTTGGATTTCTAGGCTCAAGACAAAAACATTTCTATTTGCCAGAACCACAAACAGACTTTATCTTTTCAATAATAACAGAAGAATTTGGTTTTATAGGAGCTTTAATAATAGTAATACTATTTATAACACTATTTTATAATATAATAAAAAAATCAATTGAGTGTAATGACTTATATGGAAAATACTTAATATTTGGTTTATCATTTTTACTTATGTTTCAAACCTTATTAAACCTATCAGTAGTAGTGGGCCTAGTTCCAATAACTGGAGTAACTCTTCCGTTTATTAGTTATGGAGGAAGCTCATTAATTGTAAGTATGATAAGCATTGGAATAATATTGAATATTGGTAATAAAAACAGTTAAAAATATATAATTGTTATTATAAAATTATAATTAAAAATAAATTAGCACTCTATATTGACAAGTGCTAATTTTTAGTGTATAATATGCTCTGGTAAATAAGGAGGTATAGATTATGTTTAATATGAATAATGAAGAAAACGAAAATGTTTTAGAAAAATATGGTCGTAATATAAATGAAGCAGTTAAAGATCGTAAAATAGATCCAATAATTGGTCGTGATGAAGAAATTCGTAGTATAACTAGAATATTATCTAGAAAGACTAAGAATAATCCAGTACTTATTGGTGAACCAGGAGTAGGTAAAACTGCAATAGTAGAAGGACTTGCTCAAAGAATAGTAAAAGGTGATGTACCAGAAAGTTTAAAAAATAAAACTATTTGGGAATTAAATATGGCATCATTAATAGCTGGTGCTAAATATCGTGGTGAATTTGAAGAAAGACTTAAAAAAGTATTAGATGAAGTCAAAAAGAGTGAAGGAAATTTAATAATGTTTATAGATGAAATTCACTTAATAGTTGGAACTGGTGCTGTTGATGGAGCAATGGATACAGGTAATATACTAAAACCAATGTTAGCAAGAGGTGAAATTCATGTTATAGGAGCAACAACACTTAATGAATATAGAATGTATATCGAAAAGGATGGAGCTCTTGAAAGAAGATTTCAAAAAGTTACAATATCAGAACCAACAGTAGAAGATACAATTACAATACTAAGAGGTTTAAAAGAAAGATTTGAAATTTACCATGGAGTAACAATACAAGATAAAGCATTAGTGTCAGCTGCAACTTTATCAAATAGATATATAACTGATAGATTTTTACCAGATAAAGCAATTGACCTAATAGATGAAGCTTGTGCAACAATAAGAGTACAAATGGATAGTGTTCCAACTGAACTAGATAAAATCACAAGAAAGATTTTAACATTACAAGTTGAAAAAGAAGCAATCAAAAAAGAAAAAGATGAACTTTCTATAAAAAGATTAGAAAAAATAGATAATGAACTTTATACATTAAAAGGTAAAGAACAAGAATTAAGTACAAAATGGAAAGAAGAAAAAGAAATAAATGAATCTATAAAGAAAGTTAAATCAGATATATCTAAATATACATTTGAATTTGAACAAGCCGAAAATAATTATGATTTAGAAACAGCAGCTAGAATTAAAAATGGAATATTACCAGAATTAAAAAAGAAATTAGATGAACTTTCTAAGAAAGGAGATAACAATATTTTATCTGATACTGTAACAAGTGACGATATCGCAGGTGTTATAAGTAAATGGACAAATATTCCTATTTCAAAATTAATGAGTAGTGAAAAAGATAAAATATTACATTTAGAAGAAAATTTAAAGAAGAGAGTCAAAGGCCAAGACAAAGCATTAAAACTTGTTAGTGATGCTATTATTCGTTCTAGAAGTGGAATTAAAGATCCAAATAAACCAATTGGTTCATTTATGTTTTTAGGTCCAACAGGTGTAGGAAAAACAGAAGTAGCAAGAAGCCTTGCTTATGAATTATTTGATGATGAACATCATATGGTAAGAATTGATATGAGCGAATACATGGAAAAATATTCAGTATCAAGATTAATAGGTGCCGCTCCAGGATATGTTGGATATGAAGAGGGCGGACAACTTACAGAAAAAGTAAGAAGAAATCCATATTCAATAGTGTTATTTGATGAAATAGAAAAGGCACATCCTGATGTTTTAAACTTATTACTACAAATACTTGATGAAGGAAGACTTACTGATTCAAATGGTAGAACAGTAGACTTTAAAAACACAATAATTATTATGACATCAAATGTAGGTAGTGAATACATTATTGATAATGAAGAAGATAAAGTAACAAATGAATTAAATAAATATTTTAGACCAGAATTTTTAAATAGATTAGACGAAATAATAGTATTTAATAAATTAACAAAAGATGATTTAAAAGAAATATTAGATAAAATAATAAGTGAAATAGAACACAGATTAATAGATTTAAATATAAAAATAAATTTAACAGAAACCGCTAAAAATTACTTTATTGATAATGGATATGATGAATATTATGGAGCAAGACCACTAAAAAGATTAGTTAATAATAAACTAGAAACATTAATAGCTAAAAAACTTATCAATAATGAAATTAAATCTAATACTACTATTACAGTAGATTATATTAATAATGAATTAGAAATTAATTAAAGTCATCCCAAAAGGATGATTTTTATTTTTTAATTATGATATAATATTTATATAAAATTTATTAAATAAGGATGAAAATTATGAAAAAAATATTTAGCTTATTATTGGTAATAATGCTTTTAACAGGTTGTAATAAAACAAAAGTAAAAGAAGAAATTAATGAACCATTATCATTTACCAAAATGAATGTATCAAAGCAAACAATGTCTGCAAAATATAAAGTATGTGATATAAATAACGAATGTAATGAAAAAGAAATGAATGGCATTTCTAGTGTAGAATATATTAATATTGATTTTATCTTTAAATTAATGTTATCAAACAAAAAACAAAGTAATTTTTCATATAGTGTTGAACTCAATATTAAGTCTGATACTATAAATAAAAAAGAAAAGTATACAAAAGAAAATATCAATTTATTAAAAAAAGATTTTTCTCTTATAGATGATAGCCAAGTAAATATTGAAGATAGTTTTAAATTAGAGTTAAAGAAATATTATAATGAAATGTTAGAATATTATAATGATAAAGGCTATAAAGAAGAAGATATTTCTACATTCTTTAATTTAGATTTAAAAATAACAAACGATAATAACGAATATTATAAAACAGAATTGTTAACAATACTTATTGAAGTTAATAATGAATTTACAAATTCCAATGGTGTATCTGTTATAATGCTTAAATATTATCCAGATGGTGAAGAAGTTTCATTTGATAGTGCTAATATATGTAATAACCTAGAAGGGTATTCTTGTACATGTGGTGATGTTGATTATATAGTTAATTTGTTATTGCAAGGACAAACAGTAAATATTCCAACTAATAGTGATATAAAAATATCTAAATCAAAAGGTATGCAATATTACAATCAAAACAATCCAGAATATACAGATTATACAATTAGTTGTGGTAGTTATTCAAAAACTGTTAGAGTAAAATAGTAAAGGCAATATCAATTAAAAATATATGAAAGGAAATAATATGGAAACTTTAAAAGCGGGTTGTTTCTTAATAAATATAGAAACAAAAGAGATTTCATTAATTTATAGAAAAAAACAAAATGATTATTCTTTTCCGAAAGGACATGTTGAAAAAGGCGAATCATTAAAAGAAGCTGCTATAAGAGAAACAGCAGAAGAAACTAAAAGAATTGCTGAAATTATAGATGACTATGAACCTTATATTGAAAGATATACTACACCAAAAGGAGAAAATTGTGTTTGTTATATGTTTTTTGCAATCGATAAGGGTAAAAGTGATAATGATTCTACAGATACACACGATGTTATATGGACTCCACTAAACAAAGTTGAAGATACTCTAAGCTATGATAGTTTAAAAAATACTTGGAAATCTGTAAAAGATGTAATAATAAAAATAATAGAAGATAGATTATAACGAGGTATCATATGGGACTTATAATAAATAATTATAATAAAGAATCAGTTTCTTTTGCATCAAAAATACATTTATCAGTAGATAAAAAAGAATATTCAATTAACTTAGATAAATTTGATTATATCAATGTATCAAATAAAAAGCATAAAGTTAAAATATTGAAAGGAAGATTAAAAAACAGTTACAAAACATTAGATTTTTCTAATGGTGAAACATATATAGTAAAATATTATTGTGGTTTGTTTAAATCAAAAGTTGAATATAAGAAAATAGATATATTAAGAGATTTTCAAATAGATAAAAATATATATGGTTTATTTATATTAGATAAACATAATAGAAAAATATGGTTACCTGTAATAAGTAATTATATGGTTTTAAAGTATAAAGATATATTTACTTTTGAATTAAGAAAGCATGAAGAGGAAGAACATATTAATTTAAAATCAGCAATAGTAGGATATGCTTTTTTCGGTACAGCTGGTGCAGTACTAGGCGGAATGAATACAAATGATAAAACTAAATATGAAATATTAATAACACTAAATAATGCTCAAAAAATATTAATAGAAAATTTAGATAAAAAAGTTGCACAAGAAATACTCGAAGCATTTAAAGAATTTGAAATAGAAGAATTAAATAACGGTAAAGAGGTATAAAATGAAAGAATTTGAAACAGGACTTTATAATAATGGCATAAATTATATAGCAGGAATAGATGAAGTAGGTAGAGGTCCACTTGTAGGTCCAGTAGTAACAGCAGCAGTAATATTACCAAAAGATTTTTATGATGAAAGAATAAATGATTCTAAAAAGTTAACTGAAAAGAAAAGAGAACTTCTTTATGATGTTATTATGGAAAATGCAATCTCAGTTGGAATAGGAATATCAAGTGAGGATGTAATAGATGAAATAAATATATTAAATGCTACTAAAAAAGCTATGATTGAAGCTGTTAATAATTTAAATGTAAGACCAGAACATTTACTTATTGATGCAGTTAAGCTTGATATTGATATACCACAAACATCAATTATAAAAGGAGATGCTAAAAGTGAAAGCATTGCAGCAGCATCAATAATTGCCAAAGTAACAAGAGATAGAATGATGGTTGAACTAGACAAGCTACATCCAGAATATGATTTTAAGCATAATAAAGGATATGGTACTAAAAAACATATAGAAGCAATAAGAAAATATGGGATAATAAAAGAACATAGAAAAACTTTTGCTCCTTGTGATGAATATGTAAAATAAATATTGAAATAAATAATGTTTTGTGCTAAACTATAACTCGTAAGCGATGAAAGTGTGATGGCAAAGCACTGAGGCTATAACTAAAGAGTGATTCTTCTAGAATAAATAGGGTGGAACCGTCCTTATGGACCCCTATAAATATTTTAGAAGTTTTTTTATTTATTGGAGGTTTATATGAAAATACAAGGTTTAAAACAATTAGATCAAAATAGTTATGATTCAATATCTATTTCAGAAGATAGAGCTGTTATAAGTGGAAAAGAAATTAAAACAGTACCGCTTATGGCGAGATTCAGTGATGAACTAAGAGGCAAAACTGATAAAGAAATACAAAACTTAATAGTTGACCAATTCCTAGATTACAGTAGAATTAGTTATGTATCTGATGACTATAGTAGATTAAGAGGAAATGTTGTATATGCCGGGACAGAACCAGGTAGACTTCTTATTTTAAATGATGTAGCCGATGAAGAAATGAAAGCAAAAATATTAGAAAAATATATCAAAAGTAGAAGAGCTTTCCTATATAACAATTGTAATGACACATATAGTTTAATGATAAATTATGGTAAAACAAGTTCATATTCTATAACTAGAGAAGGAACAATAAAATTCAATTTATCTAAAACTGGAAAAGATCTAACAGAATTTGAAATACCATTTTTAGAAGAATTTTTAGATTATGTTTTTGAAAGTGAAACAATAACAATGGAAACACATGAGAATAAAGGAATAGAAGATGGAGTATATTTAGTAGGGAACAATAAAAGAGTTATTGCAGCAGTTATAAATAAAGATATAATGAAAAAAATTGAAGAACACAATGAAAGATGTGAAAAAGAAAGATTAGAAAGAGAAGCAACAATGAAATTGCAAATGCAAATGGAGGGATTTTAATGGAAAACAAAATATCAATGGAAGAACTTACAAATTATTGTAAGAATTATGGTTACATATTCCAAGGAAGCGAAATTTATGGAGGACTTGCTAATACTTGGGACTTTGGACCATTAGGAGTAGAATTAAAAAACAATATTAAAAAAGCATGGACTAAAAAATTTATTCAAG
>SAMEA104315422__coassemble_597_pt1 | contig 15600 bp, 17 predicted proteins | sample SAMEA104315422__metabat2_low_PE_011 | metagenome-assembled genome bin SAMEA104315422 (sample SAMEA104315422) | gut metagenome | biome: Monkey gut; feature: monkey-associated habitat; material: faeces | place: China | collected 2013
ACACATCAAGATACTAAAGAAGAAACAGAAAGCGAAGAATAATTAAATAAAAAAATTATTCGTGAGAAATAAAGATAATCCAAAACCACATAAGGAGGTTAGTTTATGAGAAAACATAGTAAGATGTATGTGGAAGCATTAGGTAATGTTGAAAAAAATAAAAGTTACGATGTTACTGAAGCGATTAAAGTTCTTAAAAGTCTTAAAACTAGAAAATTTGATGAATCAGTTGATGCAGTATTAAAATTAAACATTGATGCTAAAAAAACTGATATGAATGTAAGAGGAAGTTTTGTTCTTCCTAATGGAACTGGTAAGACTAAAAGAGTATTAGTTATTACTAAAACTAAGGCATCTGAAGCTAGTGAAGCAGAATATTGTGGAGCAGAAGATATGTTAGAAAAAATCGAAAAAGAAAATTGGTTCGAATTTGATACTATCGTTGCTACTCCAGAAATGATGCCAGCATTAGGTAAACTTGGTAAAATTTTAGGTCCTAAAGGTTTAATGCCAAATCCTAAACTTGGAACAGTTACAACTAATGTTAAAGAAGCAGTTAGTAATATTAAAAAAGGTATGGTAGAATACAAAAATGATTCTTATGGAAATGTTCACTTCTCATTTGGTAAGTTATCATTCAGTGAAGAAAAACTTGAAGAAAATTTAAGAGCTATCGTAGCTGAAATCGTTAAAAACAAACCAAGTGGAGTTAAAGGTACATTCGTTAAAGGAATTAGTATTTCAACAACTATGGGTCCTGGTGTTAAAGTAGATAAAGCTTCATTTGGACTTTAATATAAAGCACGAAAGTGCTTTTTTTATTGCAAAGAAAAAGCCATTATTTATGATGTTCATCAAATGGCTTCATAAGAATTCCTGTTGATATTAAACCACTAATACCAACAAGTGCATAAATAAAATTAGTTAAGAATGTGTCTACTCCAAATAATAGAGATACTAAGTTAACATTAAATATACCGACCATTCCCCAATTTATTGCACCAATAATAACAAGAGTAAGTGCAACTTTATATACCGTATTCATAGATTCCTCCTTACATACTACTATTATGTACAGATAAATAAAAATATATTCATATAAATTATAAATAAAAATATAATTTACTGTGAAGGGGGAATTAATATCAAAAAGGTAATAATATTACTTGTAACTTGTTTACTTCTAGTTGGATGTAATAAAATGGATTCAAACACTGCTATTAAAAAATATAAAAAGTTATTAAATGATAATAGTATGTATAAACTAACAGGAGAAATGGATATAGTTAGTAATGAAGAATTATATCATTATACAGTAACAGTTGATTATATGGAAGGAGATTATTATAAAGCATCACTTGTTAATAAAGATAATCGTCATGAACAAATAATATTAAAAAATGAAAATGGTGTTTTTGTAGTAACTCCAAGTTTAAATAAAAGTTTTAAATTTCAAAGTGAGTGGCCATATAACAGCAGTCAAGCATACATTCTATCATCATTATTAAAAGATTTAGAAAATGATTCAAATGTTACATTTGAAGAAAAAGAAGATAAATATATATTAAATTCTACTGTTAACTATCCAAATAACACAGCATTAATTAGTCAAAAAATAACATTTGATAAGGATATGAAACCACAATTAGTAGAAGTATATAATAAAGAAGGAATAGCTAATATTACATTTAAAATATCTAAAATAGATTTCAAACCAGATTTTAAAGAAAATAATTTTGAAGTAGAAAATACTGCTAGTGAAGAATCTATTGATAATGTAAGCAAAATAGATGAAGTAGTTTATCCAATGTATTTACCAACAGGAACTAAATTTAAAAGCGAAGAAACAGTAAAAACTGATGAGTCTGAAAGAGTTATATTAACATTTACAGGTGATAAATCATTTATATTAATAGAAGAAGCTAGTAAAGTACCAAAAGAATTTGAGATAACATCAAAAGATGGTGAACTTGTATTCTATGAAACAGTACTTGGATCACTTTCTGGTTCTTCATTAAATTGGACGATGAATGGTAAAGATTATTATATTATTGGAGAAAACTTATCAAATGAAGAACTATTAAAAGTGGCATCATCAACCTCTATTGTATCTTTAACAAAATAGTATTAGGAAACTAATACTTTTTTTTTATTTCTTTTTATGTTATTATTTATAATAGTATAGGAGAAAAGAATATGAAGAAACAAATCATAAACTATATTTTATCAATATTATTTCTAATAATATTTATTTTTGTTATCACTTATTCTTATCTAAATACTAATTTTAGTCAAAAAGGAAATATAGATTATAAAAAGAAATATTATGATATTGTATATAATAATGTAACTATAGATTATGATACAACTATGAAAGTAAAACTAGATAGTGAAAATGATACTATTAAAGTAAGAGTAAATGATTTAAATGAGTTCAAAAAAGCAAATTCATTTAGTGTTGATTTAACAAATATTGGTAGTATTAATGCTAAAATAAAAAATATAAGAATATTAAATATACAATCAAATGTAGAACTTAAAGATGTAAACATAGATATTTCAACAGCTAAAGATGACATAATAAATGGTGGAGAAACAATTAAATTGATAATCTGTATTAAATATAATGGAAAGAAGATAATAGAAAATCCATATTACTTTTTTGATATAAAATATGATTTTGATGAAGTAGTTCTTTAAAAAAAAGAATTTTTTTGGTATAATGTCTTTATAGATTATAGGAGGATACATGAAAGAAATAATTTCTAGCTTAGATATTGGCTCATCAACAGTTAAACTTGTAGTAGGCGAAGTATATAATAATGAAGTTAATGTTTTATCAGTATCCGAAGTAAAATCAAAAGGTGTTAAAAAAGGATTAATAGTAAACCCAGAGGAAACACTTATATCATTAAAAGAAGTTTTTAGTAGAACAGAAGAAATGTTAAATATAAAAATAAATAAAGTATTATTAACAATTCCTTCATATTATGCAGAATTTCTAGTAGTAGAAGGAAGTACAACAATAAGAAATGAAGACGGTATAGTTGACGGAAATGATATTGTATCAGTACTACAATCATCTGTATATAATAAAGTTCCAAATAACAAAGAATTTGTTTCAATAATGCCAATAGAATTTATACTTGATGACACAGAAAAAGTAAAAGATCCAAAAGGAATGAAAGCTTCAAAGATGACTTGTAAAGCAGTAGTAAGTCTAGCTCCAAAAAAGAATGTTTATACAGCAGTATCACTATTAGAAAATCTAGGAGTATCAATTGTAGATATAAACTTTGGTGGTTTAGCTGACTATTATGAATTTAAAACAAGTGATCATGATAAGAAAAATGTCGCAGTTGTTAACATTGGAGAAGAAAAAACAGAAGTAAGTATTTTCAAAAAAGGAATAATGATTGAGACAGAAAATATTGAAATAGGTGGTAAAAATATTGACAGAGATATCTGTTATATATATGATATAAGTAGAAAGAAAGCTAAAACATTAAAAGAGAAATTTGCACTAGCTTCAAAAAGGAATGCTTCAACATCTTGGAGTGAAGATGTAGTAACTAATACAAATGAGAATATAAAAATAAGTCAATACGAATTAAGTGAAATAATCAATTCAAGAATAAAAGAGATATTAGAACTAGTAAAAAAGCAAATAAACCTCTTAACAAAGATGGAAATTAGTTATATAATAATAACAGGTGGAACGACAGAGGTAAATGATTTTAACCTAGTTGTAGATGAAGTGTTTGGAAAAGAAATGAAATCTTATAAGGTAAAAGAGATAGGATGCAGACACAATAAATATTCAAGTAGCCTTGGTTTAATAAAGTATTATCACAATAAACTAGCATTTAGAAATAAACTAGCTTATACAGTTGATGAAGAACAACAAGGTGAACTCGTAAACACAAAGAAAAGTAATAATAGCACAATACTTGGAAAAATATATGGATATTTTTTCAATGATTAAGGAGTGAAATATGAATAATAAATTAGAGATGGATCAAATAGCCGATATAAAAGTAATTGGTGTCGGTGGTGGCGGGTGTAATGCAGTAAACAGAATGATAGATTCAGGACTAAGAGGAGTTGAATTTATCGTTGCTAATACAGATCAACAAGTATTAAATGTATCTCATGCCGAAAATAAGATTCAATTAGGAAAAACAATAACAAAAGGTAGAGGAGCAGGTACAAGACCAGAAGTTGGTAGAGAGGCTGCACTTGAAGCAAAAGAAGAAATAGAAGATGCTTTAAGAGGAGCAGATATGGTATTCGTTACTTGTGGACTTGGAGGTGGAACAGGAACAGGAGCTGCACCAGTAGTTGCTGAAATTGCTCAAAATCTTGGATGCCTAACAGTAGCAATAGTAACAAAGCCATTCAAGTTCGAAGGTAAAAAAAGAATGGATTATGCACTAGTTGGACTTGATGAACTTAGAAAACATGTTGATACAATAGTAGTAATTCCAAATGATAAATTAAGAGACTTAATTGATAGAAGTACACCATTAAATGCAGCATTCAAAGAAGTTGATAATGTTCTTAGATTAGGTGTTCAATCAATATCTGACTTAATTAGTGTTCCAGGACTTGTAAACTTAGACTTTGCAGATGTTAGAACAATTATGGAAGATAGAGGAGATGCACTTATTGGTATAGGTGTAGGATTTGGAGATAATAGAGCTGTTGAAGCTGCTAAACAAGCCGTAAATAGTCCACTACTTGAACAAACAATTAATGGAGCAACAGATTGTATTGTAAATATAACTGGTGGTAACTCAATGGGATTATTTGAAGCAGAGGATGCAGTAGAAGTAGTAAGAGCAGTAGCTAATACAGATGTAAATATCATATTCGGTGCTGTTATTAATGAAGCATTAACTGATGAAATAGTTGTTACAGTTATCGCAACAGGATTTGAAGATTCAACTGAACCATTATATCGTTCAATCGAAGGTGAAAAGAAATCAGTTCAAGAAATCAAAGATGACGATGACGAATTAGAAATGCCAGCATTCCTAAGAAACAGAGATTTCTAAAATAAGAATATTAAGGTACTAGAAATAGTACTTTTTATGTGTTTACAATGATTATATTTTTTGTTATTATATATTTAGTGAAGCGCTTAACCCCTGATGGCTAGGCATCACAATATGAGTGTTTGCCTAACTTACAGTGTTAGGCATTTTTTATTAACCAAATATGATTAATAAAATGATAATTATGTTTTGAATGACAATTAATAAATCTTTCTTATCCATAACTTACCACCTCCATTAAATCTTTTACGATATAAGAGTGGGTAACGCCTAGCCTAAGCACTTCGATAGATAATGTAACATATATAAAATATTAAATCAAATCACCAAAAATTGAATTTTGCCTTTAAAAGTATATACCAAATTTAAATAATAATTCAATAAAACTATCTTAAAATAAAATTATCGCATGTGAAAGTATATAAAAAATTAAATTATGGGTAAATTATGGGTAAAAAAATATAAATTTAAAAAAATTTTTTAAGTACTTGAAATAGTACTTTTTATGTTGTATAATTTGAGTAAGATAGGAAGTGCGATATGGAAAATAAAGGATTTACATTAGTTGAACTTTTGGCAGTAATAGCGATATTAGCATTACTAGTTATAATTGCATTACCAAATGTACTTAATATGTTTAATCAAGCTAAAAAAGATACATTTTTAACAGAAGCTAAAAACATTTATAAAGAAGTATCAAAAAAATATATAACCGAAAATATGAAAGGAAATAAAGTAGATAATATATCTAATTCAAATAATAAGTTAGACCTAGATTCAAATAATATAGATTACAATATTAAATTAGATAGTAAGGGTTATATTAAAAATTTTCAAGTAAGTAATGACACATATTGTTTAAGTGGAAAATTTAAAAATTTAAGTGAATTAACAGTGGACAAGATTACAGAAGGTAAATGCCAAAAAGTAGAAAAATCATTTAAAAATGACTCATGGGAAACAATAGTTGATAATGTTAGAGATTCTGATATTGAAGGTTATAATGTAGGAGATACAAAAGAAATCGATCTAGGTGAATATGGAACACATACAGTAAGAATAGCAAACACATCAACACCAAGCGAATGTTCAACAGAAGGTTTCTCACAAACAGCTTGTGGATTTGTTATTGAGTTTGCTGATATAATAACATATCATTCATTGAATTCAACGAATACAAATAAAGGCGGATGGTCAGCAAGTTCAATGAGAACATTTGTAAATAGTGATATATATAACTTATTACCATTAGAATTACAAAATGGAATAATAAATACAACAGTTGTATCAAGTCATGGAAATAAAGATACAGATAATTTTACATCGACAGATAAGTTATATTTATTATCCGGAAAAGAAGTGTATGAAGACTATCCGATTTCAAGAGATACATCTAATGATTATACTAGACAATTAGATTATTATAAACAAGAGGGAGTTACTTTAAGTAATCCGGAAAAAGCGGAAAAGACGAACTGGTGGTGGCTTCGCTCAGCTTATTCTAATAATGACAGATACTTTAACTATGTGGCCAGTGGCGGATTGTGGAATAGTAACACTAATGCAATTAATAGCAGCGGTGTTTCACCAGCTTTCCGAATTGGATAAACCTGTAAACTAAACTGTAAAAGATAACAGACAAAAATGTTATCTTTTTTTCGTTTACAGCCGGTTTACATTGTATATTGATTTACATAATAAAAAAATATATAATGAATTTAAGAGTAGTAAAGATAAAGCTACTAGGGAGGGTTAATATGAAGAAAGGAAAGGAAGTTACTAAAAAAGAAATAAAAGTCGAAGATAATTTTCTAGAAGAAGAAAACGACAAAAGAGTTATTGTTTTCGTTGCTATTGCTATTTTAGTAATCGTTGGTACAATCATTGGTCTTTTAGTTGGTTGTGAAAAGAAGGAAGAAGACCCAGTTAAACCAAATGACAATAAAACAAATCCTATTAAAGACAATGGCAATAAAAAGGATGAAGATGTTGAACCAACAACAAAGAAAGTAATTGTTAAAAAATTATCAACCAAAACAGATAATACAACAAATACTGAAGCAAAGAAACTTACTATTACATTCTTTATGATTGATGAAAGATATTCATACATCACTGAAATAGAAAATAATAGTAAAGTTAAAGCACATGAAGTATCTGGTTATGAAGATTGTAAATACTATACATCAGAATCTGGTGAAAAGGAATTTGATTTTACAAAGAATATAACAGAAGATACAAATATTTATATGTCATGTTCATTAATAACATATACAATTGATTATGATACAAACAGTAATAATACAACAAGTTATACTGTTAAGGATGGAACTATTGCATTGAGTGATGCTTATAGCGATAGTATGATATTTGATGGTTGGTATGCAGATACTAATTATACAAGTAAAGTCATTTCATTAAATCCAGGTATTATAAAATATGCTAATGGTGAAAATGTTATTAAACTATATGCTAAATTTGTTAATCATTACACAGTAAATTATTATGATGAAGATAATTCATTAATTAATTCAACTGAACTTACTAAAAATGAGTTAAGTAATTATACAGTAGGTACAAATTATAGTTGTCCAAATGATGCTAAATTACTTGGGTATACAAGCTCACTTGGTAGTGGGGTAATCAAGTATGCTAATAATGAAAGTATAGAAGTAACTGGGGATTTAAATGTATATACAAAATGTGGTGCTGCTACTGTTGTATATGTAAGCGAAGGAGAAACCGTAACAGTTGGTTATAATGAAGATGAAATCAAGGATTACAATCTTCCAGAACCAAGTGATATAGGACTTGAAACTCCAACATATTTTGTTAAAGTTGATACAAAGACTGAAACAAGTAAAGAAGTAATTTCAGATGAAGCATTAGAAAAACTTGAAAATCAAATTAAATTATCTGATGCTAAAAAGAAAGCTGGAAGTAATACAGAAATATCAGTTGGTGATAATGTAGAAGAAAAAGAAAAAGTATTTGATGGATGGGTAACTAAGGAAGAAAATCCAGAAGATCCAGAAAATCCAATAACTACACCAGTTGATGAAAATTATAAACCATCAGAAGATAGTGAAAATAAACTAGAAGCTGTATGGAAAGAACAAGAAGAAGATCAAACTGAAGTATTAAATGGTGAAACAGAAGTTAGTGAGACAGAAGTACCTGATGAGGTAGTTCCAGAAACACCACCTGTACCAGAAACAGAAGTCGAACTAAATACAGTTGTTGAAGTGCCAGTAGTCGAAACGGTACCAGACATAACAATGTAATAATGAGCATTCTATTAAGAATGCTTTTTATATGTATAAAAAAATGATATAATTAAAAAGAGGTAACAATATGCAAATTACACTAGATGATAAAACTTTTAATGTATTTATAATAAAAAAGAATAACAAAAATATGTATTTAAGAGTTAAAAAAGACGGAATATATATAACTTGTAATTATTTTGTTACAAAGGGAATGATTATATCATTTATAGAAAAAAATAAAGATTCAATAATACAAATAAGCGAAAAAGTAGAAAAGAAAGAAAAGAAAAAAGAAGAATTTTACTATTTAGGAAATAAATATGATGTCATAATATTAAATACTGTTTCTAAAATAGAATTTGTAGAAGATAAAGTATTTGTTAAAAATAAAACATATTTAAATACATTTCTTAAAAAAGAAGCTGAAAGAATATTCAATGAAAGGTTAGAAATATGTTATAATTTATTTGAAGAAGATATTCCATATCCAAAATTATTAATAGGTAAAATGACTAGAAAATGGGGATATTGTAATAAAAGTAAAAAAATTATAAAAATAAACTTTGAATTAATTAAATATAGTATCAATGAAATAGATTATGTAATTATACATGAATTATCACATTTAATAGAATTTAATCACTCAAAGAATTTCTGGAATATTGTTAAAAAATATAAACCATATTATAAAGAAAGTACAAAAGTGTTAAAGGAGGAATAATATGTTAATAACATCAAAAGATAATAACAGAATAAAAGAAGTAAGAAAGTTATTAAATAAAAAGTATTCACTTCAAAAAGGATTATTTGTTATTGAAGGAGAAAACTTAGTAGAAGAAGCTATTAAAAATGATTTATTAGTAGAATTATTTGTTCTTGATGGATATGGTTCTGATTATAAATTTAATTATGACACAGTAACACTTGATGTAATGAAAAGTATGAGTGATTTAAAAAGTACACCAAGATTACTTGGAGTTTCAAAAATAAAAAATAATAATAAGATAGGTACTAAAATATTAATATTAGATGGAATACAAGATCCAGGTAATGCTGGTACTATAATTAGAAATTCAGTAGCATTTGATATAGATACAATAATATTTTCAAATGATTCAGTAAGTCCTTATAATGAAAAAGTATTAAGAAGTACAGGTGGTATGATATTTAATACTAATATTATAATTGGCAATATAGAAGAGTTAATAAAAGAAATAAAAGCTAAAAATATAAAAGTAATCGGAACATCATTAAAATCATCAATTTCACTTGAAAAACTTGAAAAAATTGATGAATTTGCTATAATATTTGGAAATGAGGGAAATGGTGTTAAAGAAGATATATTAAATCTTTGTGACGAGATAGTTAGAATAGATATGAACCCAAAATGTGAAAGTTTAAATGTAGGAGTATCTAGTGCTATAATACTATATTATTTATATAAGTAAAAAGAGGTTATTTTATGATTAAATACATATTTATAGGAAGGATTGTTAATACACATGCCCTTAAGGGCGAAGTGAGAATAATAAGTGATTTTGAATTTAAAGATAAAATTTTTAAAGAAAACACTTTTCTTTACATTGGAGAAAATAAAGATAAAGAAGTTGTTGAAACATATAGAAAACATAAACAATTTGATATGGTTAAATTCAAAGGTATAGATAATATAAATGATGTATTAAAATATAAGGGTAGTAAAGTATACATAAATGCAGAAGATTTAAAACTTAAAGATGATGAAATACTTATAAGTGAACTTCTTAATATGGATGTTTATAATGATGATAAACTAGTTGGAAAAATAACTGAATATAGAAGTGATAATGGAAATAATATGTTAAGAGTTAATGATAAATTAGTTCCTTATAATAAAGCTTTTATAACGAAGATAGATAAAGAAAATAAATGTATTTATTTTCATGATATAGGAGTGTTTTTATGAGAATAGATATATTAACATTATTTCCAAATATGTTTGATGGCTTTTTAACAGAAAGTATAATGAAAAGAGCTATTGAAAAAGAAAAAGTAGAAATAAACATAATAGATATAAGAGATTACACACCATATAAAAACAATCAAGTTGATGATTATCAATTTGGTGGTGGTGGCGGTATGATAATGATGTGTGAACCAGTATTTAATGCAGTAGAAAGTATTAGAACAGAGGATTCAACAGTAATACTACTAACACCAAGAGGTCAAACATATAATGAAAGTAAAGCATATGAATTAAAAAATAAAAAACATTTAATAATAATATGCGGTCATTATGAAGGATTTGATGAAAGAATATATACACTTGCTGATGAATTAGTATCAATTGGAAACTTTATCTTAACGGGTGGAGAATTACCAGCAATGATGATTACAGATTCAGTAGTAAGATTAATAGATGGAGTAATAACAAGTACAAGTCTTGAATATGAAAGTTTTAATGATAACTTACTTGATTACCCAGTATATACAAAGCCAAGAGAATTTAGAGGTATGGAAGTACCAGAAGTTTTATTAAATGGTAACCATAAACTAATAAATGAATATAGGGAAAGTGAAAGAAAAAGAATAACGGAAAAATATAGAAAAGATTTATTATAGGTGATATGTATGAAATATGTAGTAGAGCATAAAGGAGAAGATAAAAAATTAATGTATTATAATGTTAATATAGTTGGTTTAAATGTTACTCCTAAAAATAACATAAAAGATTTAACTATAAAGGCAGATAAAATTATTTTAATTGACCCAGATTTATGCGAATCATACATAAGAAAAAGAATAAATAAAAAAATAGACCGTGTTATAAAATTTATGATTAAAATACTAAATGACGATGGTACAACAGATGATGATACTGGTTTAGTATTAGATGAATTAAATAAACTAAAAGGAATAATAATTAATAAATATAAAGAATATATGTTAGAAAGTGAATACAAAGCATTACTTACTAAATTAATAATTATAGAAGAAGAATTTAAAAGAAGTTATAATAGTAAGTTATATAGTACTTATAGAGATAACATATATTATGAAGAAGAATATAGTGAAGGAAGAAGTAGATAATGAAAGAAGATTTTAAATTAATGAATTTAAAAGGTACTAGTGATTTTTTTCCAGAAGAACAAATTATTAGAAATAGAATTACTGATACCTTAAAAAAGAAGTTTGAATTATATGGTTTTTTACCACTTGAAACACCAATACTATGCTACTATGACTTATTAGCTAGTAAATATGCAGGTGGAGCAGAAATATTAAAAGAAGTATATAAATTTAAGGATCAAGGACTTAGAGATATAGGACTTCGTTATGATTTAACAGTTCCATTTTCAAAAGTAATCGGAATGAATAAAGGTTTAATTTTACCATTCAAAAGATATGAAATAGGTAAAGTATTTAGAGACGGACCTGTTAAATTAGGAAGAGCTCGTGAGTTCTACCAATGTGATGTAGATGCTTGTGGAGTAGAGTCACCATATGCAGATATAGAGTATTTCACAATGGTTAAAGAAGTATTCGAAGAATTCAATATTCCAGTTGAAATAAGATATAACAATAGAAAATTCTTAAGTGGTTTACTTGAATATGTAAAAGTACCAAAAGAAAACATAAGTGCATTTATTACTTATGTTGATAAATTAGATAAACTAAAAAGAGATGATATTGAAAGTGAATTAGAAGAATGTTCATCAAAAGAAATAGTTGATGAGGTATTTAGATACTTTGAATATAGTTTAGAAGAATTAACTGAAGAATTATCAGATACAGGAGTAGAATTATTAACAGAAGGTTTAAATGAACTTAATAGTTTAAATAAATTAATAAAAGAATTAAATTTAGATTTATGTGTATTTAAGCCATTCTTAGCAAGAGGATTAGAAATATATACAGGAACTGTTTGGGAAGTATTTGATAGTACAGGAGAATTTAAATCAGCCTTAGGTGGAGGAGGAAGATACGATAAAATTATTACTAACTTCTTACACAATGGTAACGAATATCCAGCTATCGGTATGTCATTTGGTTTAGAACCTATTTATGCATTATTAAAAGAAAAAGCAATGCAAGAATTAAAAAAATATGATGTATATGTTTATTCATTTAATAATGACAAATATCTATTTGAAATATCTAATATGTTAAGAAAAAATAATATAAAAGTATTAACTGAATTAAATGATATTAAATTAAAAAAGGCAATGGGAATTGCTAATCGTGAAAATATAGATAAAGTAATAATCATTGGAGAAGATGAATTAAAAGATAAATCAGTAACAGTAAAAGATATGATAACTGGAAACCAAGAGCTAGTAAAAATAGATGATTTAGTATCTAAGATAAAAGAGATGTAATAAAACTTTACATCTCTTCTTTTAATTTATAATTATATATGATATCATTATTATGAAAGATAGGTGTATTAATTATGAATAAAAAAGGTTTTACATTAATTGAAATACTTGCGGTAATAGCAATTTTAGCAGTATTAGTAACATTAGTTGTTCCAAGAGTAATAAATTATTATCATAAATCAAAAAAAGATATGTTCTTAAATGAAGTTGGTAAATTATATACTGAAACAAAAAGTGAAATGGATGCTGCTGAAATTAGAAATCAAGAATTTAAAGGAGCTAATTCAGTAAAAGGTCCTAAACTTGATTTATTAACACAAAGTTTAGATTATTGTATTGAAGTAAAAGATGGAAAAATAACATCAGTAAAAGCATATAATGATGAATTTTATATAGAAACTACTGCCTCTTATGATGAATTTAAAAAAACAGTAACTATTAACGATATAAAAGAACATAGTAAAACATATACATGTGATTAAGAAAGCTAGACTTTCCTTTTTTATGGAATAATTTATTAGGTTCAAATCCCAATAAAAAAACTTCCATAAAGGAAGTTAATTTCTAACTGGTGACCCGTACGGGATTTGAACCCATAAATGCACGCGTGAAAGGCGTGTGTGTTAACCGTTTCACCAACGGGCCATTTATATAAAATGGTGGGCCTGGATGGACTTGAACCATCGACCTTTCGCTTATCAGACGAACGCTCTAACCGCCTGAGCTACAAGCCCATCTGCTTAATTAAAGTCATAATTAAAGCTGACTACTTAATATTATACTATTTTTTAGAAAAAAGCAACCATTTTTTTTAAAAAAGTTATATTTTTTATTAAATATTGAAAAAAAATGCTTAATATTGTATGATATATATAGAAAATAGGAGGAAAAAATATGTCACCATCAACAATAAATATGATTGTAACTATAGTTTTTATAATATTAGGTCTAACATTTACAAGATCAATACTCTTAATGTTAGGTGGAAAAAACATATTTAAAAAAGCACATAAAGGAGAAAATACAGTATATTATCCATTAATAAATTTATTTACATTATTAGAGATAGTAGATATGTCAATATTTTATGGCATATTATTTTTTGTTCCTGGATTTAATGTAATTGTTCTAGCAATAATATCTTATAAACTTGGAACTGTATTTAATACAAGCTTTGGATTTAAAATGGGATTAGTATTTTTACCTATATGTTTTTATCCTCTTTTATTTGTAAGTGATAAACAATATAAAATAAGTGATGAAGAATATTTTAAAGCATTAGATAATGCTAAAGATGAAAGTATTAATTTAATGACACAAGAAGAAATACAAGCTGAGAATAATCAAGTTGTAGATGAAGGTCCAATTGTAGATTCAGTATTTAAAAGTGATTTAGATTTAATGGAAGAAGTAGGCCCATATAAAGCAAATAAAGTAGACTTGTTAGGCATGGAAAAAGAAAAAGCTATGTCAAAAGAAGAAAATATATATGAACCAATAGAATTAAAAGAACCTCCAAAACCAATAAAAGAAGAAAAAGAAGAACCAGAACAAAAAGCAAGTAAATTCACAACAGAATTAGATGCAAAAAAAGATGTGGAGTACATAGACCTATAATATGAAAAAAGTAGTATTAACATTAGTTATATTATTAATAGCTACATTAACAATCATATTTGTTCAAAAAAGATATAATGATAAAGAATCATTTAATGGTAGATATTCATTAGAAACAGTAACAGTAAAAGATTTAACACTTGAAGAAAAAATATCACAAATGTTAATTGTAGGATACATATCAGAAAGTATAGATAATAATTTAGCTGATATTATCATAAAGAATCAACCAGGAGGTTTTATAGTACAAGGTGTAAACTTTAGTACTTATGAAAAAACAAAAGAATTTATAGAAAGAATTAATTCTTATAATGCAATTCCTATGTTTATGTGTGTTGATCAAGAAGGTGGAAGTGTTCAAAGAATAAAAGCTATGAAAGATGAAACATTGAATATTCCATCTGCAAAAGAAGTAGGAAACACTAATAGTGAAAGTTATGCTTATAATATTGGAAAAATAATAGGTGAACAATCAAGAAGTTTAGGTTTAAATACTATACTTGCTCCTACATTAGATTTAGGAACAGGAAACACATTAGATGATAGAACATACAGTAGTGACCCATCAAAAGTAACTAAGTTTGGAGAACAAGTAGGAAAAGGAATAGAAGATCAAGGACTAATTGCTGTATATAAACATTTTCCTGGAATTGGTTCAGCAAAAGTAGACACACATGATGGATTATCTATTATTAATAAAACAAAAGAAGAAATGTTAAATCAAGATTTAAAACCATTTATAAATCTTATCGATAAAATGGATATGGTAATGATTGGTCACACTTCCTATCCAAAAATAACTGGCAACAATATTCCATCTTCAATTTCAAAAGAAATAATAAATGATTTACTTAGAAATAAACTTGGATATAAGGGAGTTGTAATGATAGATGCTATAAATATGAAAGCATTATCAGATAATTATTCAGAAGAAGAAATATATAAAAGAGGTATAGAAGCAGGAGTAGATTTATTTATAATGCCATCTAACTCAACAAATGCAATAAATATAGTAAAAGAGTTAGTAAATAAAGATCCAACTCTTGAAGATAAAATAAATGAATCAGTAGAAAGAATACTAAACTTAAAAAAGAAAAAATTAAATAATTTTACTTCATATAATAAAGATAAATTTATAAATCAAGAACAAATAAATATAATAAATAAGAAAAAGTAATATTATAAAAATAAATATATTATTTGAGATATCAAATAGAAATCGTAAATATATTAACAATGAAAGTGTAAACCATTTCTTTACACTTTTTATTTATTTTTGTATAATGAGTTATGGAGATT
>SAMEA104315422__coassemble_603_pt1 | contig 15502 bp, 19 predicted proteins | sample SAMEA104315422__metabat2_low_PE_011 | metagenome-assembled genome bin SAMEA104315422 (sample SAMEA104315422) | gut metagenome | biome: Monkey gut; feature: monkey-associated habitat; material: faeces | place: China | collected 2013
TTTTAATAATAGTTACTGAATTTGAATAGAAACCTTCAAATGCATAACTTACTGCATTCTTAAATCCTTTTTCATGTGTAGTACCACCAAATCCAATACCATATTTTCTCACTTCTTCACCGTCTACTTCACTAACAGTAGGAGTAATAGTAATATCTTTAGTAGTTCCATCTTGTTTTTCAACAGTAAATGTATAACTTTCTTTTAACTTTTTAGCAGAAGCTTCTAATAAAAAATCATCTAATGAATCAATATTATTTCCATTTACTTTGACAATTGTATCCCCTACTTCAAGACCTGAAATATATGCAGGACTGCCCTCTTCAATTCTAGCAATAGTAGTATTATTAACAGGTTTTCCATACAATAAACCACTTATAAAAAATAAAAATATTGCTAAAAAACAGTTAAAAATAATACCATTTAATAAAACTAATAATCTTCTTAAAAAACTCTTATTTTCAAGAACTCTATTTTTCTTGATTTTTTTATTATCTGGATCTTCTTTTTCAGCCATAGAAACAAATCCACCAATTGGAAGTGCTCTAAGTGAATATGTTGTCTCACTATTCTTAGGTTTATATTTAAAAATTAATGGACCCATACCAAGTGAAAATTCATCAACATAAACTCCACCTCTTTTAGCTGCTATAAAATGTCCAAACTCATGAATAACAATTATTAAACCTAAAATAATTATTAATATAAGTAATGTTAGTATAAAATTCATATATCCTCCTTAAAGATATGAAGCAACTATTGAAAATATTAAAATAGAAAATAATAAACTATCAAATCTATCTAATACTCCACCATGACCAGGCATAATCTTTCCAAAATCTTTAACATCATATTCTCTCTTAATCGCAGAAAAAACTAAATCACCACATTGAGCTACAATAGATAACATTAAACTAATTAATATTACTATTAAAGTTTTTCCACCAAAAACAGTTAAATAAAATACTGATGAGATGAAAGTACCCATTATTGCACCACCAACAGCTCCTTCAATTGTTTTATTAGGAGACACACTTGGACATAATTTATATTTTCCAATTTTAGTACCAAAAAAATGAGCAAAAGTATCAGTCATTATAGTAATTAATAATATATAAATTAAATAATTAATATCAATATTTCTAAATATTATTAAGAAATTAAAAGTAATACCTAAAAATATAGAAGAACCAATTAAATATAAAGCATCATTAACATTATATTTCTTTCTATCATAAAAAATGATTGGTAACATTAAAGCAAATACATCTATTGCTAATACCTTATAATCAATTAAAAACATATTAGAATTAACAACATTATCAAGTACAATCATTAAATATGTAACTAAACCTAATAGTTTAATAAATAACGGTATTTTTCTTTCTCTTTCTTTTAAATTAATAATTTCATAATATCCAATAACACTTAAAACAGAAACTCCAATGTAAAAAGGATAACCACCTATTATAAGTAATGGAATACAAATAATTAATGCAACTATTGCACTTATAACTCTTTTTTTCATATCATTTCACCATAACAATTATAGCACGACTAATATTTTAGCACAAGATAAATTATAGTATTAGAAATAAAGAGATTGTACTAAATGCTAAATTACTTTTAATCTAAAATATAAATCTGAATCAATATTTTCATGACTTATGTTTATTTTTATACTATAATTTCCCTTTTTATTTATTAAATTTGTAATATTGCTTTGATATTCTCCTTTATAAACTAAATCACCCGTTTCTCCCACTAAAGAACCGCCATGAATTTCTATTGTATTTATTTTAATATTATCTATTTCATTCATTACTTCATGTTTTAAATTTTTACATTCTGTTGGAGTTTTATTTCCTGTTAAATTTGTAAAACAGTAATAACCTTTAATATCTAAATTCATTTCTTCACCATATTCAATTTCTATTGGCTCAATATTATTATAAATGGTAGAATATGATGTTATATAAACTGTTTTTGGAATAATAGTAGTATTTTTTCTTATCTCAATATCAACTCCAATTATTTCATTATTAAAATTTAAACTATATATTGGATTGTAATATGGTATTTCAACATTTATAAATAATTTTCCTACAAATATTTTTATTATTACAACTGCTAAAATTAAAATTAAAAATATATATAAAATTATCTTTTTCATTATAACCTCACTTATTATATATCAAGTATAACATATATTTTATAAATTTAAAATTAAACTCAAATATAAAAAGAAAGCACTAAGCTTCCTTTTCACACAATTTTTCTATATCATCTTTATATATTAAAGTAGAATTTTTATATAATGAACACCATTTATCATCAAATTGTAATTTTTGATAATCATCACCACATTTACCATTTTTAAATTTTGAAAATACTTTTGTTTTATTTTTATCAGTTTTCATACAATTATAATTTTCTTCATTATAATCATAAACCCAACTATATTCTCCACCATTACTTTCAAATGTTGGAAATACTACAAGTTCTACACCAGATTCAAGAGTAATTCCTTCTCTCTTATCTTTATCTACTTTTTTATATTTAGTTTGTTCATAAGTAGTAGCTACATATACTTTATCTTTTAAATCACTTTCACTATTAATATCTTCTATCATTTCACTTGTATAAACTCCATCAGATATCAATAATTCAAGATCTCTTTTAGATATATTTATACCCATATTATTTTTATAATATCCATTATCATAAGTATATTTTTTAGGGCATATAGCATCTCTATCACTATAACTACCAATAGATATTGCTTTATTATTTTTACAATACCAAACTTTATACATAACAGCTTTATAAACAGTTGTTTCATCATCAAGTTCTTCTTTTATTGATATTTTAGGAAATGTATTCTTAGTCTTTACAAGAAAATAATCTATATAAACTACACCACTAAAAACTACTAATAAAACAATAATTATTATAAATATTTTCTTTAACGACTTCACACCTATACCCCTATTCTTTTAAAGTAGCATACATAACAGCTTTAATAGTGTGCATTCTATTTTCAGCTTCATCAAATACTTTTGATTGTTCTGATAAGAATACATCATCAGTAACTTCCATAGCTGTTAAACCAAATTTAGCATTAATATCTTTTCCAATTGTTGTATTTAAATCATGGAAAGATGGTAAACAATGTAAGAATATAGCATTTGGATTAGCAATACTCATAACATCCTTATTAACTTGATATTTTTGTAATAAATCTATTCTTGATTTCCATATATCATCTGGTTCACCCATAGATACCCATACATCTGTATATAATACATCTGCATCTTTAACTCCTTCTTCTACTGAATCAGTAAGTGTAATTGTGCATCCGTTCTTATCAGCTATTTCTTTACAAGTATTAACTAGTTCTTCATCTGGCCATAAATCTTTTGGACCACAAGCAACAAAATTAACACCCATCTTAGCACTCATAACCATTAAACTTCTAGCACAATTATTTCTAGTATCTCCCATAAATACAAACTTTAATCCTTTTAAATGACCAAAATGTTCTTCCATAGTCATAAAATCAGCTAATGCTTGTGTTGGATGGAATAAATCAGTTAAACCATTCCATACTGGTACTCCTGAATATTTAGCTAAATCATCAACAGATTCTTGTTTAAAACCTCTAAACTCAATTCCATCATAAATTCTACCTAATACTTTAGCAGTATCAGCAACACTTTCCTTTTTACCAAGTTGACTTCCAGTTGGATCTAGATAAGTTGTATGCATACCTAAATCATAAGCTGCAACTTCAAAAGAACATCTTGTTCTAGTAGAAGTCTTTTCGAATATTAAAGCAACATTCTTGCCTTTTAAATATTCATGAGCTTCATGATTATGTTTCTTAGTCTTGAAATTTTTAGCTAAATCAAGTAAGTAATAAATTTCCTCCTCTGTAAAATCTAATAATTTTAAAAAACTTTTTCCTTTTAAATCTACCATATATATTTATATTTCTCCTTTCAATCTTATATACTTTCTACATCAATTATAACTATAACAAATAAAAAAGTAAACATTTTTAAAATATTTACCTTATTTTCCTAAGAAATTTTTAACTTCTTCATTTTTACTATTAAGTATCTCATCAGCAGTACCATATTCAAGAATACTGCCATTTTTCAAAAATAATACTTTATCAGCAAATGATTTTATTAAATCCATTTCATGTGATACTACAACAATAGTAGTTGTTCTTGAAAGTTCATTTAATAGTAATATAAAATCACTAATAGTTGCTGGATCTAATGCAGAAGTTGGTTCATCAAATAATATTACTTCTGGTTTAGTTGCAAGTGTTCTAGCAATCGCAACTCTTTGTTTTTCACCACCGCTTAACTTTGAAGGATAAGAATCTATTTTATTAATAATATTAACTTTACTAAGTAATTTCTTAACTAAATCATCTATTTCTTCATCACTACCCATTTTAAGTAGCTTAGGAGCAAGAGCTACATTCTCTCTTACTGTTAAATGTGGAAATAAATTATAATTCTGAAATACCATACCAACCTTACTTTTTAAAGTAACATCATCTATTTGATTAATTTTAACTCCATTTAAAAATATATTACCAGAATTAACTTTATTAAGTCCATTTAAACATCTAATAAGAGTTGTTTTTCCACAACCAGATGGACCAATTATAAGTAATTTTTCTCTATCTTTAATATCAAAACTAATATTTTTAAATACATATCTATTTCCATATTTTTTACTAATTTTATTAACACTAATCATTTACATCTAACTTCCTTTCAATTCTTTTAAGAAGCTTACTAACAGTAGTTGTAAGAAGTAAATATATTAAAGCAACAAGTATAAGTGGAAAGAAATATTCATATGTTCTTGATGCAATTATATCAGAAGCTTTTGTTAAATCAGTAATACCAATATATCCAGCAATAGCTGTTTCTTTAATTAAAGTAACAAATTCATTTCCCATAGAAGGTAAACTTATCTTAACAGCTTGTGGAATTATGATATGTCTAAGAGTTTGTCTAAAACTAAGTCCAAGAGATAAACCTGCTTCTACTTGACCATCATCAATACTATCAAATCCACTTCTAAGTATTTCAGCAACATAAGCAGAAGAATTAATTCCAAATGCTATCATACCTATTATAACTGAATCTACTGTAGAAGTTTTAAATATAATATAATACATAATCATAAGTTGTAAAACACTTGGAGTACCTCTAATAATATTTACATATATATCAAATATCTTATTAAGTAATCTAAATTTACCTCTTTGTTTATTAGTATATTTAACAATAGAAATAATTGTACCCAACAGTATACCAATAATTACTGCCCCTATTGCAATAATAATAGTATTACCAAGTCCTTCTAATATTAACTTATATCTTTCATCATATATAACACTTCTATAAAAATCATTATATATTCCATTTAACCATTCACTCATAACTTCTAATTAGAAGAATGCTTAATTATATATTCTTCTATTTTACCCTCTTTCATTAATCTTTCTAAAACACTATTAATTTTATTTAATAATTCTGTATTTCCTTTTTTAACAGCAATAGCATATTTATCTGTAAATAATGGTACTGATAATACTTCAAGTTTTTCATTTGACTTAACTAGTTCAAGAGCTGGTAACTTATCCATAACAATACAATCTGATTTATTAGCTTTAACATCTTCTGCTGCTGCTAAGAATTTTTTTTGTCTAAATAATTTAATATTTTTAAAGTTATCTGTTAAATATGTATCAGCAACAGTACCTAGTTGTACAGAAATAGTTTTTCCTTCTAAATCATCTTTACTTTTTATTTTATCATAACCTTTTCTAACAACAATCACTTGTTCACTAGTAGCATACTCAATTGAAAAATCAACACTCTTTTTTCTTTCTTCATCAATGCTCATACCAGCTGCTGCAAAATCTGCTTTACCAGAATTAAGTTCATTAATAATTGATCCAAAATCGACATCTTTAATTACTAATTCTTTTCCAAGTTCCTTTGCTATTTCATTAGCAATATCTACATCTACTCCAATTATCTCTTCTCCACTACGATATTCATAAGGAGCAAACCCTGACTCAGTAACCATAACAAGTTTATTGCTATTTTTGTCACATCCACAAAAGAATAATATAACTGTTAAACAAATAAAACATTTAATAAATCTCTTCATACATACTCTCCTAATATAAATTATAACAATATAATATTTCATTTACAAGAAAAATAGTTTATAATATTTATTAGGTGATTATATGAAAAAGATATTTACAATATTATTGTTATTTATTGGAATGATAAATATTAAAGCATTAGAAAATGAATATTTCAAAATAGAAATACCAGATGGATACAAAGAAGAAATAAGTGAAAAAGGCCTATATAAATGGACAAAAGATGATAATTATATAACTATAACAATATCAAATAATACTCAAAGATATGATATTTTAAGATATACTGAAGATGATATGAAAAAATATGAAGAATATATTGAATCATCAATAAACAAACAATTAGAAGAATATAATATTAAAGTTAATGTAAATAATGTTAAAAAAGAAAAAATAAACAATAGAAACTGTATAGTATATGACACAGTATGGCCAACAAAAGAATCAACTGGATATGATACTTATCAAAGAGGTTACACTTATACAACTGATAAATATATTATAATGTTAACTTATAGTTCTAATAAAGAATTAAATAATAATGAAGAATTAAATAATATAATTAATAGTTTTAATGTTCTTGATAATGAAATAGTATATAATTCAAATACAAAGATAGTTATGACAGTAATATTTGCTGTTATAGTTGGTCTAATCGGATTTATTCTTTCAACAATATTTAAAAAGCGTAAGTAATTACGCTTTTATTATGCAATATTTTTCTTTATTTTAGAAAGTATTAATTTTTCATTTCTAGATACTTTTGCTTGACTAATTCCCATTAATGAAGCTGTTTCACTCTGACTATATCCTTGATAATATCTATAATCTATAAGTATTCTATCTTCTTCATCCATTGTAGATAATTCACTATCAATCAATATTTTATTTACTACTTCTTCCCTAGTATCAACAACACCCTCGTAAACAAATTCATCATTTACTTCTGTACTCTTAGTAAACATAACAGTCTCAATAACAGCAACCAAATCACTTTCACTCATCTCCATAAAAGAAGCTATCTCACTAAAACTAGGTTCTCTTTCATATTTAATCAATAATAATTCTTTAACTTTAATATATTTCTTATATATAGCCATATATTCTTCACTAACAACTATATTTCTATCTTTCCTAATAAAATCAATTATCTCACCCAAAACATATTTATAAGCATAAGTACTAAACTTAGCATTAGATTCACTTTTATATTTTTTATATGCTTTAATAATACCAATAGATCCTACTTGATATAAATCCTCAATACTATAATACCTTGTATACCTAGAAGCAATTTTATATATAAGACCTTCATTAGCTTCTATAAGCTCATATATAATATCTCTCATATACTAAAAACTCCACTTGCTAATTTCTCATTCTTACTTCTAAAACAATAATCAAATAAGTCACTATTTTTAATATAATCATTTATATCATTATTAATATCACATATAACAACCTTACCATTAAATCTATTTACTATATTAGATATTTTAATAAAAGAATTAATAAAAGAGTTATCAATTAAATTAACATTAGATAAATTTATTGAAACATTTCTAGCAGTAAGCTCAAGTACTATTGGTATAACCTCTTCCTCAAACTTAAAAATATTATTTAAAGTTAAATTACCAAGTAGTCTAATAAAAAGTATTCCTCTTTTATAATCAATATCTATACCCATTTTCATCTCCTGAAAAAATAATATAATAATATTAATTATTATTAAAGCGATTCGACAAAACTAGATTTATTACTCACTATTTTTTTATAAAAAATATATAATAGTAACGAAATAATGACAATTGTTATAAATAAAACTATAAAACTATAATGAACAAAATCACCTGTTTTAGGATTCTCTTCTATATGTTCGCTAAGTATTTTAACAGTACATTTATTCTTTAAACAATAATTTTCATCAGTAACCTTCCTACCATAATAATCAACAATAATATATTTATTTTTAATATACCTATAAAATGTCTTCTTAGTACTTTCATCTTTAATATATCCATCCATCTCATTATAATAATCAACAGTATATTCTTTAACAATTTTATATGTTTTATATAATTTATCAGTATATCTATATACAGGTATTAATTGAGTAAACTTTGTATTCATATCACTTGCAGTAACACTTAATACTTCATTATCAATATTAAAATCATTATAATATACATCATAAATATATGACTTAAAGCTAATTCGAATATTATTATCAATATCAGATTCACAATATATTTTAACATTAATTTTATTCGCATCTACTTTGTCACTAAACTTAATATTTAAAGTATCACTTATATTAAAATAACTATCATAATCACTATCATTAAGAAAATTATAATCATTAACTAAATAATCATATTTAACTTCATCTATAAATATTTCTAATTCATAAACATTAAGATTATTAAAAACTATTTTTATAGAATCAATGTCAGTACTTTTAAATCTATAATACTTATTACCCATATGTAATTCTCTACTAGGATAAGATTCAGGTCTAATAATAGTATTTTCACTCTTTTTTAAAATCATATCATTATAATCAATAATTCTATCAGTTGCCTCTTCTTCTCTTAAATATTTGATATCACCTATTTCCTCTTTATACCATAAATATCTATCCTCCTTTTTTATTATTAATTTACTCACATTAGTTGGATATTCGCTACTCCATTCACTATATATAATGTCCTCTGCATATACTTTTCCAAATAAAAAAAGTATTATTGTAAATACTAGATACTTCTTCATCTCTCTATCCCTCCTAATATTATTATTCGAGATAAATTTACAAAACACTTCTTTTTTTTAAAAAAACTTCTATTTTTCTAAATAATACACACAAGCATTATCCTTATATAAACATAAATCATTCTTTGAAGATCTATATCTAAATACATATAAACTATCTTTAGGTTTAATTAATATAAAATCTTTTCTTCTTTCAATTTCATATTTATAAGCTGTAAATGATTTACCAGTTTCTTTAATCTTAATTTGATTTGAATCTATTATTACTTCCATCTCTTTACTCTTATAATTTCCAAAATAAGCTGGAGCATTTATTATAACTAATATAAATCCTACAACATATAAAATTATTTTAACAACAAGACTCATTTTAGTTGGTTTTTTCCATATTCTTCTAGAAACAGGTGTCATAGTAAGAATACCAGCAATAACTATTAATAAAGAACCAAATGGACTATATTCAACATAAGTTAAAGCTGCAATAATAGCCCATATTCCTAAACAAGTATATGCCTTTCCTTTACTTTCAGGATGTCTTTTAACTTCAGTAATTGAATCATAAATCCAACCAATAAAGAATAAACCAGCTGTAAACAAATATAAGAAACCTTTACCATATTCTCCTCTTGCAAATTTATGAATACCAAATATACCACCAAGAACAGTTAAAACAACATAATCTTTTTCATTACTATTTCCTTTAACAGAATCTTGCTTATCATACTCACTAAAACTAGAAATATATTTTTCATATTCTGATTTATATTTATCAACATCATTTTTATTTGCTATACTAACATAATTATTCCAATAACTTTCATATAAAGAATTATATTTTTTAGAAGTAAAATCTTCACTTAAACTTCTAAGAAGTCCAATCCATATAACAGGATTATCAACAAATCTTTTAGATAAACTCAAATAACAATTATAAGCATTACTATAATCTTTAAAATTTAAATAAGCACTTGCATTCTTATATTCTTGTTCTTCATCTATTTCTCCAACATTAATATGTTTAATTTTCTTAACTTCATCATCTATTAATATTTTATTTTTACAGTATTCACATACCATTTCCTTTTTAGCATCATCTATTTTCATAACAGCATTACATTTAGGACAAGTAACTTCTATTAATTTCATATTTCCTCCATCTATTAATAATATTATACATAATAAAAGTAAATAAGTACATAAAAAAACTGCATATATAATGCAGTAAAATATAAATTATTTTTTAAATAATTTAGTTATTTCTTTAATATTTTTAATAAATATAATACTATCTATAATATTAGAAATTGCATATATAGATAAAATTAAACCTAAATAAGTAGTAATAGCCACAGTTCCTATAGTAGTTGGTTTTACTATAATTATTAAACCACATATAATAGAAATAACTGAGAAAATAAATATAGATAGCCAATTCTTATAACCATATTTCTTTAATGATAATGATATTTTAAAATCTAAAGTAGATTTAGTTACCATAACTATACCAACAAATATTGGAAATAAAGTTTTCATTAACATTGGATTTAATATTAATATTAAACCAATTAAAATTTGAATAATACCAAGAGTTAAAAATCCTGAAAAGAAGAAACTATCTTCTTTCTCTACTATAAAATAAATACCATTAATTATTAAAACTACTGATAAAATATATGTAATAGTTTCAAAAGACATTTGTGGAAATATAATAAACATCATACCAAGTACAAACATCAATATTGATATTATAATAGAAGAATATAAAAACTTATTTAATTTTTCAACCATAACCTATACTCCTTTCTATAATAAATTATAACATAAAAAAACAATTTATCATATTACTAATAAATCATTTTATTTTTATTTCAAAACTGTCTTTAATTGATATAGGGCTACCAAAAGAATTATTGTTTACAAGTAAAGCAAAACCTTCTAAAAATGATCTTAATGTTCTTATAATATAATTTATATTATCATCAGTAATATCTAAAGGTTTCATAATCTCAAAAATTATATCAAATAATCTCATTGTAGCCTTATCTTTTTCAACATTTTCATATTTGTTATACCATAGCATTGCTTCAAATACTCCTTTATTGTTAGTTGAATAATCATAAAAAGCATTACACATATTCTTTAAAACATCATAACCAGATATCGCAATAGTAGAATCAACTATCACTTCTTCCATTTGTTTCCAACCTAAAATCATTATTATAATATGAAAACAGTTATACATAAAATATAACTGTTTATTTATTAACCTAACTTATCTCCATTTTCAACTTTATTATCAGGTGTTATTAAAACAACACCTTGCTTACTATATGTTCCAAGTACTAATACTTCTGACATAAAATCTGCAATTTGTCTTGGTGGAAAATTAACTACTGCAAGTATCTGTTTCCCAATTATATCTTCTATTTTATAAACATCTGTTATTTGAGCAGATGATTTTTTTATTCCTATTTCATCTCCAAAATCAATTTTTAATTGATATGCTGGTCTTTTAGCCTTTTCAAAAACTTTTGCTTCTATTATAGTTCCAACTCTTATATCTAATTTTATAAAATCTTCAATTGTCGCCATATTTATCCTCCAATTTAATAAACTAAAAATTAATTATTTTTTTCATAAGGAAAAATTTTAAACCTTTTATACATTGTTCAGAATCAGTATCTTCAAAACCTAAATGTTTATAAACTTCATGAGCATATGGTAAAGAATTAACAGTAAAATAATCTTTATCATTTAATTCTAATACCATATTATAAAGTTTTCTTCCAATTCCTTGTTTATGATAATTAACATCAAAACAATCAATTCTACTTTTTTCATAAACAACCTCTTTTATTAATAATTATCTTAATCATATCATAAATCAAATAAAAAAACACCTTATAATAAAGGTATTTCATTCATTAACTTTCTTTAACATGTCCCGTAATAATATCTTTTAAATTACTAAAAAATATTTTAAAAAATATTGTTTTTTTCACTACCTTTTATATTTATTACTCCAGAATATTCATCTTTCTTTAATATTGTTTCACTACCATACATACTATATCCATATTCCATCATACCAATCATATCACTACTTTTATTATCTTTAGAATTACTTTTCATAACAACACTAATAAGTCTCATATTATTTTTATTCATTGTTGCTGTTAAACAATAACCTACTTTATCAGTATAACCTGTTTTAAAGCTATCTATTCCTTTATAAAATCTCAGTAATTTAATTGTATGTGAATATTATTATAATAAATCAAAAAGAGCTAGATTAAATCATCTAACTCATATTTTAATTTATTTATTTTATTTTATAATCATATAGTCCAAATCCAACAACTCTTTTATATTATTTTTCTATATTACCCTCCTCTCATTACTCTTCATACCTAACATCACCCATATAATTAAATCCACTTATAAAATAATCATATGAATACTCTTTGGTTCTATTTTCCATAATATCATTTATAGGTATAAGAGTATAATCTTTTAATATTACATATTTATATGTGAATGTTAATACTTCATCATAATAATTAGTTAACATATTAATTTTTACTGTAATAGTAATTTTTTTGTTTGAATTAGTATCAAAATAGCTCATTAGTTCATAAAACCCTTTATCAGTTTTAAGAATTCTTTCATTATATATTCTAATTATTTTTTCTCCCTCATAATTACCACTTACTTTTTCAAGAGTAGGATACTTTTCGTTTCCATAATTTTTGACATATAAAATATTATCTTTTACATAAGCATATTCAGACATAAAATCATAATCAACTTTTTTGCCAAAAAACTCTGTTGAATAGTTCCATTTAAGATAGTCACTAAGTTTATAATTTGCATTTAAATACATATCATAACTATCTCTAACTTTATTATCTGTATTATTATCATGTAAAGTATATATTGTATCATTATAATCATAAAACTTTATATCAGCTCCAAAATTTGGACAAATATTCATAATCTTAATACTTTTATCTATATCGTATACTTTTTTATATTCAAACTCTCCATCATCTAATTTACTAGGATTAAATATATATATGGAATTATTATTTATGAATGAATATTTACTAAATGAAGTATCTTCATTTAAAAACTTTCCATTATTTAATTTTTTATAATCTTTATCTGGATATTTCTTTTTTAGTGCTTCTATAATAGACTGTGCTTCTGGAGGTGTATGATCTATTAACATTGGTTTATTACTTATAATAGCAATAATAACTATAATAGCTATTAATATAATAATTCCTATTATGGCATAAATTATTTTTTTGTTTTTCTTTGTCATATTAACCTACTTTTCTATAATACCGCTTGTCTTTTTTGAATACATATCATCAGTTATAGGTTTATATCTCTCTCCATCATAATCATCAGTAAATCCATTATATGCTTTATATATTTCATTAGTTTCAGTATCATATACTCTTTCATATCCAAGTGTTGCATCACTTTGTTTTTGACTCATAATATCAAAAGATGTATTTCTCTTATTCCATGAATCCATTATTCCATCACTTATCTCATTTCCTATAGCTCTAATTTGTTGAAAGTTCTTCATAACTGCATCTTGTTGTTGATTAAATCCATTTATAAATGTATCTGTAAATTCTAGTGAAGAACAAATAGTATTCAATGTGTCTTGCCAATCAATAAATTCATCTCTTGGTGCTGTAATAAAGATGGCATCATATACATTTAAGTATTGTATATCTATTTGTTTACCAGATATTATATTTTCTGATACATAATAAGAACCCACATCATATACATAAGCAGTAAATATTCCTTCTCCCTCTTTACCATTTGCATCTTTAAATGTTGCTCTTAACATATCTCCACCTAAACTAGCTTTACCTAAATTATCAATTACAGTAAAATCAGTTAATGTTGGAAATGTAAATGTGCTAGTATTATTTAAATTACCTAAATCATTAAATATTTTATAAAATCCTTCCGTATTTTTAGTAGCTATTACACTAGCTTTAGCAAATGGATTATTCGGATAGTATTTTTGTTGCCATCTTTTAGCGGCTTCAGATTTGTTATACCCTTCAGTTTTCATGTTTAAGAAAAACTGATAAGCAGGATTATTTGGATCATACACTTTAATAGTATAATGAATATAATCACCAATAGTATCAACTTTCCATCCCTTTGGTTTCTTTATAGAAAACTCATTGATTGAATAATCTTCAAATTCTATTTGATTTGCTTTAGATTTGGCTATTTTAATATTTTTATCTGGATTATAAAATACTCCTTTACCATTACTACCACCTTTAGTAAGCAAAATAATTCCTCCTATAATAACAAAAATAACAATAACAATTATAATAAGATTTTTTTTAGAAATATTTAGTTTTCCAATTTTCATAATATCAAGTTACTCCTTCCTATTTATAATTATAATTTGAAATAGTACGAAGAACAACTATCTTACCACAAAAAACATTGTTTTTGATGGTAAGTGGTTTGCTATAGCCTAAATATGTTGTATAATACTTTCAAAGGAACGATGTATAATGAATTTTAAAGAAGTTTTAAACAAATATCTAAAAGAACTAAATTGTTCACAAAAAATGTTATCAGAATCTTCAGGTCTATCTGAAACTGTTATTAGTAGATATAAAAGTGGCGAACGAACTCCAGTTAAAAATAGTGAGCAATTAACTAAATTAACTACAGCAATTTTTAATATTTCAAAAACAATGAGCAAAAAACAATATACTCTTGATAAAATAGAAAATGATTTCAATAAAGTATTACAAAATGATAACTTTGACTATACTACTTTAAGTAATAATTTGAATATTTTAATAACATCTTTAAAAATTAGTATTAATGAAATGTCAAAATATATTGTTTTTGATTCTTCACATATTTCAAGAATAAGATATGGTAAAGCAAAACCATCTAATCCAATAGAATTTTCAAATAAAATATGTACTTATATATTTAATAGATATAATAACCCTGATGACATAAATAACTTAATGACAATTATTGGATGCAAAAAAAATGACTTATCAAATAACAATTTTTATAATACATTATTTACTTGGCTAACAAGTGAGTCAATACAAATTAAAAATCAAATAGATGACTTCTTATATAATCTTGACTCATTTAATTTAAATGATTATATTAAAGCAATAAAATTTGATGAATTGAAAGTTCCAAGTGTTCCTTTTTATAAAGCAAAATCAAGACATTATTATGGAATCGAAGAAATGAAAGAAGGAGAACTTAATTTCTTTAAAGCAGTTGTTTTATCCAAATCAAAAGAAGATATTTTTATGTGTAGTCATATGCCAATGGAAGACATGGCAGAAGATGTTAGTTTTGGAAAAAAATGGATGTTTGCGATTGCTATGTGTTTAAAAAAAGGACATCACTTAAATATTATTCATAATTTAGATAGACCTTTTAATGAAATGATGCTAGGACTAGAAAGTTGGACACCTATTTATATGACTGGTCAAA
>SAMEA104315422__coassemble_608_pt1 | contig 15377 bp, 12 predicted proteins | sample SAMEA104315422__metabat2_low_PE_011 | metagenome-assembled genome bin SAMEA104315422 (sample SAMEA104315422) | gut metagenome | biome: Monkey gut; feature: monkey-associated habitat; material: faeces | place: China | collected 2013
ATATTTTTTAATGTTTCAATTGTTTTTGGACCTAGTCCTTTTATAATACTTAAATCGTTCATAGTTCACCACACAAATCTCACATATTATATCACAGTTTTTATTTTTTTAGAAGATAATTTTTAACAATTTAAAACATCTCATAAGAGATGTTTCTATTAAGGTTACCAAGAGCCTCCGCCTCCGCCACCAGAACCTCCGCCTGATGATCCGCCTCCGCCACTTCCACTACTAGTAGGGCTTCCTAAGGCAGAGCTTGCAGTTCTCATTGTACTATTCATAAAAGTACCAAATATATTTATACTAAAGTTATCACCGACATACCAAGTTGGAGGTTGCATAGAAATAGATTCAAACTTTTTAATCCATTTATCTGATACTCCAAGTACATAAGTATAAGGTAATATATTATAAAAATATGTTGGATCTTCTAAAACTAATGCTTCTAATTTTTCTTTTTCTGCTGTTTCTAAGAATGTTTTAAATCCTTTTAATTTTCCAAACATTTCATTTCCATATTTAGTTCTCTTTTTCAAATGAACTAAACATGTATTTGATACAAACAATGAAATTACACCCACTACATAACTTATTATAAAAATACTTTCATTTGATATTATAGGATATATCGTTAACATAAATGGTAAACCTATAAAAATAGCACCAAATATAATTCCCATTATTACATCTATTACTTTTGAACTTCCTTTTAAATTATCTGGATTTAACATCACTGGATCAGAAACAAGTATTGCTATTACTATTGGGTATCCTATTGCAGTAAACGAAATAGCAATTCCCATTAATTCCGTATCTCCATAATAAACAAACGGAGGTATTGTCATTAAACAAAAAGTTATTATTGACATTAATATAAAATATATTGATTTATTTGTAGAAGATTTTTCAAATATTTTTCTTTTATTTTCTTTTTTATTTATATTTTTTAATATTTTATCTGTTGTTTTATAGAATTTATTATATAATTCTTCTGATGTAACTTCTGTTTTATTATCTTTAAATAAACCTTCCATAAACATTTTTTCATTTTCATTATTACCATCATATTCTTTTAGTTTAGTAACTTTGAATTCTTTCATGTATTTTAAATATTCTTTTTGATATTCTTCTATTTTTAAATACCCTTTATTTGCTAAATATATAAGTAATGATGTTATATCTTTATTACTTGCATTACCTTTAAATAAGAAACCTACTTCTAAACTATTAAATCCTTCTGGGGGATAAAATTCTACAGTTTCAATTACAGGGTCGTCTTTTCCATATTTTTTCCATATTAAATATGAAACTATGGCAAATATTATAGGCAATATTATTGTAGATAATGTTTTTAAGTTTAATTTAACTCCTTCAAATGTGAAGTATCCTTCAGGTAATTCTAATCTTACAGTTATTGCTTCTCCTGGGTTTAATGTACCATAATAAGCACCTATTATTGTATTTCCATCTACATAATATGATACTTGTTCACTTCCAATAGTTCCCATATATCCATTTGAGAAGCCAAGTTTTGATTCATCAAATTCTTTTGGCATTGTTATTTTAAATGTAACATTAGATATTGTAGTATCCCATTCTGTACCAATTAAATTATAATATAATTCATCTATACCTTTTAAAGGGTCTTTTCCAAGACCATATGAATAACTAATTGTATAATTTTTTTCACCTGTTAAAGTAGTATCTTCACTACCTATTCTAATTACTTTATCATCATTATTATAACTAGTTGTATAATTATCACTAACTCTAATATTAGTTAATTTAACTCTATTTTTTGATGTACTTCCGTCATTTCTTACTATATTGTTAGTTAATGGTATTTTTCTAAATATACCATGCTTTTCTACATTAAAATATACTCCTATTCTCTCAGTTATATTTAATGTATTATCTTCTTTTACATTAATATCTATATCATAACTATTTATAGTATATTCATAAATAGAATCTGCATCAATATTATTTGGGATAAATACAAATGATATAAGTATTGCAAAAATAAAACTCATAATCTTTTTTATCATTTTTATCCACCTACATATTTATTTTAACATCGTTTCTCTCTTCGATTGATGCTTCAAACATTTTTTGTTCTTTAAATCCAAATAGTTTACCTACTACATTACTTGGAAATACTTTTACTTTAATATTTAATAGTTTAACTGAACCATTATAATATTTTCTAGAGTTTGCTATGTCTTCTTCTATTTTCATTAATTGATTACTTAATGTAATAAAATTTTCATTTGATTTAAGTTCTGGATATGATTCAGAAATAACCATTAATTTATTAATACCTTCTGACATTTTATTATTCAAATCTATTTTTTGACTTGTATTCATTTTGTCATATGTTTTACTTCTTAATTCTGTTATCTCTTTTAATGTATCTTTTTCATGTTTAGCATATCCTTTTACTATTTCAACTAAATTAGGAATTAAATCCCATCTCTTTTTTAAATATACATCCATAGTTGAAAATGCTTCTTCCACCTTAATATTTGCTTTAACAAAATTATTATAAGTTACTATTATATAAACAATTAATATAACTATTACTCCTACAACTGCATACCATATCATACTTTCTTACCTCCTTATTTCACTTTCTGCGTTTCTTTCTATTTCTAATTCTGCTTTTGCTTTTTCTAATTGTAGTCTTTCTATTTCACTTCTTATTTCTATCATCCTTATTATATCATCTACATTATCTTCTTGTCTAATATCTTCTTTAGCATACTTAGCACACATATATAAATTCATTAAACTTTTAGTTATAAATTCTTCATCTAATTCAAAAGATACTAGTAATTTATGAATTTCATATATTAATTCTATAAATGTTAATTTTTTGTTACTTTCTAACTCATTTATCAAATCTATTAATCCTTGATTATTAGTCATACAAGTAAATTGTTCTTCACCACTTACATCATCAAATAAGTGTATATTATTCGTTTCTACTTCTTTTTCTATATTACCATGCATTACTGCATTTCTTATTCTGCTTATAACAGCTTCATTTCTTTTTTTAAGTTCTTTTAGTAAGTCAGATATTGTCTTTATAAACAATTGTCTATATCTTTTAGTACTTTCATGTTCATCTATCTTTACAAATGATTTATTGAATCTTTTTAATACTTTCTTTATACCACTTCTAGTATTTGTAATATCATCTTTTAGTTGCTGTGAATCTGTTATTTCTTTAAATTCATAATTTATTCCTAATAATGACAATTGACTATAATCGTATTCTTTTTTATCATCTGATAATAAAAGTAATAGATAATTATATAGTAATATTGTTAAAACATCGCTTTCTGTACTTGAAAATCCTAATGTTTGAGCTGTTTGTTTTAATGCAAGTTTTGCATCTTTTTTAGAACTATTTAATTTAACACTTTCTCTATTTCTATTTGCTATATCAGTATCTTTATTTTTAAAAGTATTTGGTTCTCCTAATTTTTCTAAAGCATCAAATTGTTCTCTTCTTTTATAATAATGTTTTTTTGATATAAAGTTTGCTAATTCTTCATCATATATTTTAAATAAATTTCCATCTTTAAAATTAGCAAATACATAATTAATTTCTTTTTCATTTACTTTTTGATAAAGCCAATTTAATAATTCTGGATTTATTTCACATTCAAAGATATGTTCTATTCTTGTACCATTTTCATAAGTGAAATATCTATTATCAACTTTAATTACTTTTCTGTCTAAATCAAAATCATATTTTCCATGAGCAAACGAATCTCTTAATCTATCTATACACCATACAGCTTCTTTTAATTCATTATTATCAGAGCCATTTACTAATTCAACAGTCTTATATGCTTCTTCTAATGTTTTTTCACCATCTACTGTATATCTTAGTGTTTGCAATAAATGCTTATACTGTGTTAATAATGCTGGAGTATATTCACTACTTTCATCATATATTATTTTTGTGTTACTTCTATCATTTATATCTTTTTTAATTATTTGTTCTTTTAAAACTAAAAAACTAGCAATAGAAAACATAAAATAGTGTTTTTCATCTAAATTAATTTCACCATTTGTTAAATATGCATTTATTAATGCTTTTGAAATTTTTAGCATATCTACTTTATTCATAATACAATAATATCATACTTTAATATTTCTGTGTTATAATTTTTATATAATTAGGATTTTGATACTAAAGTTTTTATACTTTTTGTTTAATTTCACTTGACAAAATAGTGGTTTTACATTAGTATATAGACTTACCAATTCACTATTAGGCGAATTGGTGCTAGTATCACACTAGCCAACCCCTTTTTATTCTTTTTTCCGGACTGTCCACAGGGGGTGGCAGTCCTTTTTTATGTTTATAAGGAGTCAAAATGATTAATAAATTTAAATATTCTTCTGATAATAAAAGGTATTATACATTAAATTATTATTATAGAAATAAATATAATTCTAAAGTATTTAAAGTTAGTTTAAATGCAGGTTTTGGATGTCCTAATAAAAAGAATGGAAATGGATGTATTTATTGTTTAAATGGTAGTGGTGAAAATAGAGGTATATCTCTTACTGAACAATTTAATATAGTTAAAAACACTATGGAAAAGAAATGGAAAAATAGTAAATACATTGGTTATTTTCAAGCAGATACTAATACATATGCTCCACTTTCTAAATTAAAAGAGTGTTATGAAAGTATTCTTAATATTGATGGAGTAATTGGTCTTAATATAGCAACAAGGCCTGATAGTATAACTGATGAAGTATATGATTATTTAGAAGAACTTTCAAAAAGAACAGATTTAGTTGTTGAAATTGGTCTTCAAACAATACATGAAAAAACTGCTAAATTAATTAACAGAGGACACTCACTTGAATGTTTTAATGAGTGTATAAACGAACTTAGAAAAAGAAATATAAATGTAGTTGTTCATATTATTAATGGTCTTCCTTATGAAACAAAAGAGGATATGATCGAAACCATAAAATATGTTTCTAATTTAGATATACAAGGTATTAAAATACATATGTTATTTATACTAAAAGGAACTGAACTTGAAAAAATGTATAATTTAACTCATTTTCATGTTCTTACTAAAGAAGAATATATTGATATTGTATGTGATCAACTCGAATATTTAAGAGAAGATATTGTTGTTAATAGAATAACTGGAGATCCAATAAAAGAACTTACAGTTGAACCGAAATGGTTATTTAAAAAATTCTGTGTATTAAATGATATAGATAAAGAAATGGCAAGAAGAGATTCTTATCAAGGAATTAAGTATAATAAAAAATGCTGATTAACTCAGCATTTTTTTACATTATTTTCTTAATGAGAAATATCCTGGTGAAGATGTTCCGCCATCTAATCTAGCATATGTTTTATCTACTTTACTACTGTTGTAAGTTGTGCCAGAATAACCCTTTAAATTTTTACAACCATAGAACATTTGCCAACTATTATTAACTTTATCTGTATTAAATTTATTTGTTACATAAATTGTTTTCAAATTTTCAGAATTATGAAACATTTGACTCATATTTGTAACATTACTTGTATTAAGACCGCTTAAATTTAAAGTTGTAATTTTACTATAACTAAACATTCCATACATATTCGTAACTTTGCTTGTATCAAAATTGATTAGACTTAATTCATTAAATTTACTACTTGAAAACATTCTACTCATATTTATTACTTTTGAAGTGTTAAATTTGTCAAGACCAATTATAGTTGTTGCATCACTTCCCGCAAACATTCCAGACATATCAGTTACATTGCTAGTGTTGAAACTACTTAAATCTATAATTGCTAGTTTAGTGCTCTCAAGCATTCTTGACATATTAACAACATTTTTAGTATTAAAGTTTGTTAATCCTTTTATTTCAGTTGCTGGACAATTGTTAAACATACCATTCATATATATAGCAGAGCTTGTATCAAAACTGCTTATATTTATACTTTGCAATTCAGAGTATGAAAACATTGACATCATATTTGTTACTTTAGATGTATCAAAGTTTGTTAAATCTAATGATACAACATCGCTTCTATCAAACATATTACTCATATTAGTTACATTACTGGTATTGAAACTACTTAAGTTTATTTTTGTTGAACTACTTCCTTCAAACATACTAACCATGTTAGTTACTTTATTTGTATCAAAGCTACTCAAATCTAATACTTCTGCACCACTATATGCAAACATATGTGACATATTTGTAACCTTACTTGTATCAAAGTTACTTAAGTCTAATGTTTTTGATCTATTGTTTTTAAACATAAATCCCATATCTGTTACATTACTTGTATTAAACTTGCTTAAATCTAATGTTTCTGTATCATTTCCAGTAAACATATTACTCATGTTTGTAACTTCATCTGTTGTTATTGAATCATTAAAATTTATTTCTTTAAGATTTGTTATATATATACCTGCAGGACCACATGCTATATGATGATAAAATCCAAAAAGAGAAGAAGAATCTTTTGGAAATGATATTATTCCATCTGCTACTATTGATATATTATATAATGAAGAACTCTCACTATTTGGTTTAATATACATTTTAATAGAACCGTCTTGATTTTCAGATACATCATGCATTTCTGCTCCATCAATAGTTCTATTATCGCTGTAAAATGATATGCTAGACACAGCACTTCTATCAGTCATTCCAGACACTTCAAAGAAGCTTTTTTTAAGTGTTCCAGCTACTTCTTTAAAATTGTCAGTAGAACAATCATCGCTTATCATATCAACTGTTAAATCCTCTAATTTTACATTTTTACTCTTTATGCAATAAGTTTTATTTGATACAACTAGTGATTTAATATTTCCTTTGTCATCTAAATCAATTTTATATTTAATATCATTAGATTCAATGTTTAATCCGTTTTTATTATTTGTAATACTGTCTATTTTATTACCTTTCATATTTTCAGAAATATATTTTTTAGATACTTCTTTATATATGGTTTTAACTTCTGTTAAAAATAGTTCTTTCTTTGCTCTATTAAACATTTCAAGGACATTAGGTAAAGCTATTATTACAAGTAATGCTAATATTGCTATTACAGCTAATAGTTCAACTAATGTAAAACCTTTTTTATTCATACTTCATTCTCCATTTTATTCTTTACTCTAAATATTTTATATGTATTGCATATATACCATTTATTTTTATAGATTCTTTATAACCATCTAAACTATTTATTGATTTAATTCCTTCATTAAAATCGTTAGTTGAAGATAAGGTATATCTTGTACCTTCTTGAATTAATAATTCTTCAATACTTTTATACCAATTTATTTCTTCAACTAAGCATTTTATTTTTTCATTATTTGATTCAAAGATTATATAATCATTTGGTTTTAATATACTATAATCAAAATGATTTTTACCTATTTTTGTACATCTTATTTCTACTCTTTTTGTTCTACTTTTAATTGCATTAAATGCTCTTTGGTTTATATCAAATTCATATATCATTTTTGTTTGTTCTCTAAATCTTTGAAATAGTTATATCTTTCAAGAGCATAATTTTTATTTAATTCATATAGTTCTTGATATTCATTTTCATTTTTAACTTCTAAATTTTTATATCTTAATTCGCTTCTAAATACAGAATCATAATTTGTAAAATCTGGTTCTTTTGAATCTACTGTTAAAGTATCTGATTCTGGATTATATCTCATAAGTAGATTATATCCTACTTCAACTAATAGTTTTTGTTCATCAAGTGAATTACTAAGTCCACCTATTATTCCTTGTTCAATACATGGACTATAAGCAATTATTAATGATGGTCCGTTATGTTCATATGCTTCTTTTAATACTTTTAATGTTTGCATCATATTTGCTCCAAGTGAGATTGAAGCTACATAAACATTTGGAATACTCATTGCTATTTTGAATAGGTCTTTTTTGTTTTCATGTTTACCATTTGATGAGAATTCTGCTACTTCTCCCATTCTTGTTGATTTTGACTTTTGTCCACCTGTATTTGAATAAACTTCTGTATCAAGTACCATTATGTTGATATCTTCATTGCTATGAAGTACATGATCAAGTCCTCCATATCCAATATCATAAGCCCATCCGTCTCCTCCAAGTATCCATACTTTTCTTGATGGAATATAATCTAATAGTTCTCTTAATTCATTTGGGATTTCTGCTGTTTCTAATTTGTTCTTAATTGCAAGAGTTAAGTCATCATCTTCTATATTATCTATCCACAATTTGAATGTAGCTTTTATTTCAGGAGAAACTATATCTCTTGTTTGAAACATTATATCTTTTATTCTTTCTCTCATTTTTTTATAAGACATATGTAATCCAAAACCAAATTCAGCATTATCTTCAAATAATGAATTCATCCATGGAATTTTATATGGTGTTAAAGGAAGACTTCCTCCATATATTGAAGAACATCCAGTTGCATTAGCAATTACCATATTTTTACCATATAGTTCTGTTAATAATTTTATATAAGCTGCTTCTCCACAACCAGCACAAGCACCGCTAAATTCAAAGTATGGCTTTTTAAATCCTATACCTTTAACTGTATATTTATTAAATGGTGTATCATTTTCAACATTGTTAAATAAATAATCACTTATATTATCTAGTCTTTCACTATATTTTCCACTTATAAGTGCTTTTTCTTGATTCTTACCAGGACAAGCTTTCATACAAAGTCCACAACCTGTACAATTAGCTTCTGAAACTGAAATATAGAAGTTTTTATTGTCTTCTCCTAAACTTTTAATTGTTTCATCTTTATCTATATGAGCAAGTATTAACTCATTATCTGTAAGTGAGAATGGTCTTATACAAGCATGAGGACATACAAATGAACATTGATTACACTCTATACAATTTTCTTTACACCACTTTGGCACAAATGGACTAATTTTTCTCTTATCACTTTTAGCTGTTCCACCCTCAAAAGTTCCATCTTCATGGCCAATAAAGTCAGAAACATTAAGCATATTGCCTCTAAGTTTTAATATTTCGTTTGTAAAGTCTTTTACATTATTATTTTCACTTTCAAGTGTAAATATTTTATTGTCAATAACTTCTAAATATTTAAGTGATTCATCTATTGCATTTATATTATTATCAACTACTTCTTTACCTTTACTACTATATGTTTTTGAAACTAATTTTTTAAATAATTCTATTTCATTTCTACCATATCCTGATATTTTTAACATATATGTACAAATAATATTATTTATTTTTCCATGTAGATTATATTTTTTATTTAGTTCATCTAATGATGCAATATATACTTTTATATTTTTATTTATTATTTCTTTTTTATTATCATTGTTTATCAATTTATTTAATTCTTCATCAGTTTTATCACTTGAAATTAAAAGTGTACCATTTTGTTTTATATCTTTTAATAAATAGTAATTATTTAAATATACATCTTTTGATACTACTACAAAATCTGGTGAAGTTAGGAAATACGGTGCTTCTATTTTAGAAGGTCCAACTCTTAAATGTGATATAGTTGTTCCACCACTCTTTTTAGAATCATATTCGAAGTATCCTTGAACATAGTTTTCTTTTATTTCGCCTAAAACTTTAATAAAGTTTTTAGATGCTCCTACCATACCATCCGAACCAAATCCATATACTTTTATTTCTTGATAATCACTATCATATTCTATTTCTTCTGGTTCTAAGCTTAAATGAGTTACATCGTCTTTTATACCAATTGTGAAATTATTTTTAGGATTATCACTTAATATATTTTTAAATACTGCATTTATATCTTTAAGTGGTACATCTTTTGATGATAAACCATATATACCACCGTAAATGTTTATATTTTTCTTTTTTAATGCTTCCATTACATCTAAATATAATGGTTCACCTGTACTGCCAGGTTCTTTTGTTCTATCAAGTACAGCTATTGTATCAACTGTTTTTGGAAGTACATCTAAAAGATATTTAGTACTAAATGGTCTATAAAGATGAACTTCTATCATACCAACTTTATATCCTTTTTTATTTAAAATATCAACTACTGTTTTAATTGTAGAACATACACTTCCCATAGCTACGATTACATGAGTTGCATCTTTTTTACCATAATAATTAAATGGTTTATAGTCTGTAAATGCTAGTGTATTAATTTTATCCATATATTTTTTTACAATATTTGGGATATCATTATAATATTTATTTCTTACTTCTGTATTTTGAAAATAAACATCACCTGTTTCAGATGTACCTCTTGTTATTTCTTTTCCTATATTTAATGCTCTATTTTTAAATTCATATACTTTTTTATAATCTATTAATTTTCTTATTTCTTCTTCATCTACAAGTGATACTTTATTAAGTTCATGGCTTGTTCTAAATCCATCAAAGAAATGTAAGAAAGGTAAACTTCCTTCAATAGCACTTAAATGAGAAATAATACTCATATAATATGCTTCTTCTACTGATGAAGAAGATAACATACAAAAACCTGTACTTCTTGTAGCATAAATATCTTGATGGTCACCAAATATTGATAATGCATGAGTTGCTAAACTTCTTGCTGCTACATGAATAACTCCTGGTAACATCTCTCCTGCCATTTTATACATTGTTGGTATCATTAAAAGTAAACCTTGTGATGCAGTAAATGTTGTACCTAGACATCCTGCTTGTAATGCTCCATGTGTTACTGCTGCTGCTCCTGCTTCGCTTTGCATTTCTACTACGTTAACTGTATCATTAAACAGATTCTTTTTACCTGCCGCACTCCACTTATCAGTTAAAGTTGCCATTGGACTAGCTGGTGTAATTGGATAAATACCACATATTTCACTAAATAAATATGCCCCAAGTGCACATGCCTCATTACCATCTATAATATAATCTTTTTTCATATAATCACCATTTTAATTATATAATAATTTAAATTAAAATAAAAGCGATAATAAAATTAATTATCGCTCTCTATTACAAATAATTTTTTATTTTAATAATTTATTAATTCTTCTTTTTATAAAGTGATTGCTGCATTTAAATATAATACCCTTTTTATTATATAAATAATAATTACCTTCACCTACAATATCAATGATTGTATTTAATTTATCTTTTGATAAAATCTATATTGATATAATTTTGATTTATAAAAAGTGATAGATATAACTATCACTCTTCATCATCAGTTTTATTTACTTCATTTTCTTCTTTATCACTTATTTCTTCATTATTAGTAATGTTTTCTTCTTTAATTTCTTTTTCTTTTTTAGTATAAAAAGTATCATATAAAATATATCCTAAAACAATAAGTATTGAAAATAAACCTATTAATATATATTTATTATTTACTTTTTTAACTTCTTCTTGTGGTTTTTCTTCTTCTTTGTCTATAACAGGTATTTTACTATCTTCTTCTTTTTCTGCTTTTGTAACAACTATATAATAATTTGCTTCATCACTTTCATTTTTAGTTTTAATTCTTACTATATTTTCACCTGTTTTAAAGTTTTCGTTTCCTATTATTTCTACTGTTACATCGTTATCAGCATCATAATCTATTAACAAACTATCAACAGTGCTTGGTACTACTAAATGATAATTAAATGTATCTGGGTTGAATTCTTCTAAAAATTTAAAGTTTTCAACAGATAATTTTTTTAAACTAGGAAATTTATATTCTACATCTGATTCTTTTATATAATTTATATTTAATGTATAGGTTGTTTTTGAATTTTCTACTGTATTTGTTATTGTTATTTTATTTTGACCTTCTTTAAATTTACAAACTGAATCAGTACAGCCACTTATTTCAGTTGAACATTCAGATGATGAACAATATGTATCTAGTTCTAATTCACTATTATAAGTATCTATTTGATATGTTGTTGTATTTGGATTATATTTTCCTATTAAATAACTTGATTTGTCTTTTATAAAAGATAATGTTGAATCTATTTTATTACTAGGTGTATCTGTAATGTTATAAATTAATTTACTATTAAAACAATCAAATGATTCACTACTTCCTTTTATATAAAATTCACTATTATCTATTAATTCAATTGTTGTTTGACCATGTGGAGCATCATCTTTAACTTTAAACTTTAATTTACTTATTAATATATCTGCTCCATTAACAAGCATATTTTTACCTGTTACATTTTTAATTTCAAAATTTATTATTGATGAATATGTATTAAACTCACTTATTTTATATCCTTCTTCTAGATAAACACTTTCATCATTATAATCAGATAATAATTCAAATACATATGGATTATAATATAATTGAATTTTTGCTTTATCTAGTGTTCCAAATTCACTATAAAAATCTGTTACTACATTTACTTCAACTATATCTCCTTTTTTATAATCAATAAGATTATTAGTTTCTTTTTGTATGGTGCATCCTACTGTTTCACTAGCATTTGTAAAAGTTATAAACATAAAAAATGATATTAATAACAATAAAGTTTTTTTCATATTTCACCTCTATTATATATGTTAATAATATCAAAATTAGTATATTCTTTCAAGTTTCTCTAGTTTTATTAAATCATATACTTTACATATAGCTGTAATGCTATCTATCTTAACACCATTAATATCATAGTATACTTTTAATTCATTATTTAAGTTTTTAGTATACTGTTTAATTAATTCTTCTATATTTCTAGCATAATATTTTTTATTATCTATTGTATAACTTATTACTTGTATATTAGTTTTCTTTAATGAATTATTTAGACTATATGAGTTAGTATCTTTAAAATATATTTTGAAGGTGTCAATATAATTTAAATTGTTTCTATCATAATATAATATTTTATCACTATTTGAATCTATTTCACCTGTATTAAAGGTAAAAAAAATAGTAAGCATAAATAATAATTTTATGATATTCTTTTTTATATTGATCACCATTATTATTATGCTTACTTAATTATAATTCTATGTATTCATATTTATTATTTTTAAATATTATTTCTAAATCTTTTGGTTTTAAAAATACTGTTGCTGTATTTACATTAGGGTGTACTCCTATTTCTGAAATATTCTTTATATCTTCGTCTATTATTATAGTAACAATATGATCTTTATCATTTAATATTCCAAGCGGAGATACTGATCCTTTTGTAAGTCCTAAGTACTTATATAAGTCTTCTTCACTTGCGAATGTTAAAGGCCTACTGTTAAGTTTGTTTCTTAATTCCTTCAAATTAACTTTTTTGTTATGTGAAACTAATACTAAATAATAATTTCTTTTTTTATCATCTCTTATAAATATATTTTTAACTATATTTTCAAATGGTTCTAGATTTTCATTTATTACATCTTCCATAGTAAATACCGCTTTATGATTTATTACTCTGTATTCTATATTTAATTCATTTAATTTTTCATATACTTCTTCTTTTGTCATAATTCTCCTACATAGGATTTACATGTATAACTACTAAGTAAATCTCATCTATTTTATTTAATATTTCTTTTTCTAAATGATTTGCTATTTCATGACTTTCATAAGTCTTTAGATTTCCATCTACAAATATTGTAAATGATATTTGATATTTATAACCAACTGGTGTTGAGTTAAAATGGTTTATTTTTATAACTTCTTTGTGTTGTTTAATTATTTCAATTACTTCATTTTTAGTTTCTTCATCTATTGATTTATCCATAAGAACATCATAACTTTCAATAAATATTTTTATTGCTGATATTAATATCCATATAGAAATTATTATTCCAACAATACCATCTAAAAAATATATATTTTTAGTTGATAATATACAAGATGTTAAGTTTAATGTTGTTATTACTGCATCTATTATATGATCTTTTGAATTTGCTTTTATAAGTAAATTATTATATTTTTTTGATAAATGATTTGTATATATAAATAATGATAATTTAATTATTATTGTTGTTATACATACAATGATTAACCATATATTAAAATCATATTTTGTATTATTGAATAATGTTGATAATGAATTTCTAAATACAACTAATGATATAAGTATCATAGATATACTTATTAACATTGAATAAATGTATTCTGCTTTACCATGTCCTAAGTTATGATCATCATCTTTTGGAATACTTGATATTTTATTTCCCACGAATGTCATAATTGAAGAAAATATATCACCTGCACTATTAAAAGCATCAGCTATCATTGCTTGACTATTAGTTATATAACCAATTAATCCTTTTATTATTAATAAAAATACATTACCTATCATACCTAAAATACTAGCTATTTTCGTGCTTTTATATCTTTTCATTTTTCCTCCTTATATATTTTATTCAATATAACATTTTATTGTATCTTCTATCCAATATGAATATTTAATATTTTTCTTTTCTAAACTTTTGAATTTTAAGTATAAATCAATACCATCACTCGGATCATGCCATATGTCTACAAATACAAAGTCATAATAAATATCTTTTATAAAATATTCAAATGCATCCATATTTATTATTTTTATTTTATCTTTATATTTAAATTGAGGCAATATATATTTGTTGAAAAGTTCTATTATTTCTTTATCTTTTTCAATGATAGTTACTGTTTTAACATCTTCTTTCATTGATACCATATATGCATAATATCCAAGACCAAGTCCATATGTAAGCACATTACCTGTTGCTTCATTTATTGGTTTTTCCATTGTTTCAATTTCATTTGGTGTTATAAGCATCCATTCCCTATTATTTTCAAGAACAACTGGATACTTATATTCTTCTTTGAAGTATCCTATACATGGATATAGTTTATTATTGATACTTCTTAAATCATTAAATACAAATGCTTCATATGGCTTATAACTCTCATATTTAAAACTCCATTTATTTGATTTTATATTCCTAAAACTAATATTTTTATAATATAGATTATTTTCATATTTATTATTATCTAATTCAAAAACAATCTTATCAAATTCATGTATAAGTTCTTTATCTGTTATTTCAAGCAAACTAGTTAATATTATTTTGAATGTTTCTAAATCATTAAAACCAAATTCTTTCTTAATATTATCTATCATTTCTTTTGTTATATAATCACTATAATTATTTAGATAAATACTAAGTTTACTCATTATCAAATTGTTTCTTTCTTCATTTGTCATAATATAATTATAAAATAAAAAGTAGATTTAAATCTACTTAAATATTAATTACTTTAACTTTTCTATTTCTTTTATTGGTAATCCAGTAAATTTAGATATTTTTTCTATGGGTTCATTTTCTTCAAGCATCTTTTTAGCTATGGAAAGATTTGCTTCTTCTTTTCCTTTTTCTTTTCCAATTTCAATGCCTTCTATCTTATCCATTAATGCATTGTC
>SAMEA104315422__coassemble_614_pt1 | contig 15198 bp, 11 predicted proteins | sample SAMEA104315422__metabat2_low_PE_011 | metagenome-assembled genome bin SAMEA104315422 (sample SAMEA104315422) | gut metagenome | biome: Monkey gut; feature: monkey-associated habitat; material: faeces | place: China | collected 2013
ATAAATGATTTAAAGAAAACAATAAGATTAGAAATAGATAATATGAGTTTATATTTTGATAGTGATTATATTGAAAAAGTTAATGAATCAGTATTAAATATACTAAATGCAGATATAGATCAAATACACCTTTATAGTAGTGTAAAACTACCTACTGTACCAAGAGGCTCTAGTGATGAAGCAAAAGAATCAAAAGATTTATTGAAAAAAGCTTGTGATAAACTTATATCTTATGGAGATTATGGAACAAAAGAAAATATTAAAAATGATATATTTAGTACAAAAGATACTGTTCTTACAATATTAGATGTAATAAAGGAATTTTTATTAGAAGTAGAAAAATATAAAAAAGATAATAATATATATACATTTAATGATATTTCTAAATTATCAATTAAAATATTAAAAGAAAATGAAAGTATAAGAAAAGAACTAAAAAACACTTTCAAAGAAATTATGATAGATGAATATCAAGATACTAATGATGTACAAGAAACATTTATCGGAATGATTTCTAATAATAATGTTTATATGGTTGGCGATATAAAACAATCAATATATCGTTTTAGAGGTTCTAATCCAGAAATATTTAAAGAAAAGTATAGTAATTATTCAAAAGAAATAGGCGGGCATAAAATAGATTTAATAAAGAATTTTAGATCTAGAAGTGAAGTATTAGATAACATTAATAAAATATTTTGTTTAATAATGGATTATAATTTAGGTTCAGCAGAATATTCACAATCACATCAAATGGTTTACGGTAATACTGCATACGATACAGAAAAAGTAAATGGATTTAATTATGATTTTAGAGTATTAGAGTATACTAATAAACCAAAAGAATCAGGATTTCAAAATATGGAAATAGAAATATTTACCATAGCAAAAGATATAAAAGAAAAAATAGATAATAATTTTCAAGTATTTGATAAAGAAGAGAGTAAATTAAGAATCGCAACATATAATGACTTCGTAATAATACTTGATAGAAGTAAATACTTTGATGATTTTAAAAGAATATTTGAATATTTCGATATACCATTAACAATATTAAAAGATGGTAAATTAAATTCTACAACAGATATATTATTGATAAAAAATCTAGTAGACTTTGTAATCAAAATAAAAGAAGATAATTGTGATATAGATTTTAAATATGATTTTACTAGTATTGCTAGAAGTTTCTTATATGAATATAGTGATGAATATATATTTGATGTAGTAACAAATAATAAAATAAAAGAAACAACAATATATAGTGATTTAAGTAAATTGTCAGATAAACTAAATTCATATACAAGTAGTTCATTATTTAATGAAATATTAGATATAACAGATTTCTATAATAAATTAAATAAAGTAGGAGACTATGAAGAAGTAAATGTAAGACTTAAAACAATAAATTCTCTATCAAGTTCACTTGGAAATTTAGGACTTTCAATAATGGACTTCAGAGATTATCTATCAGATATTATTGAAAATGATGAAGATATAAAATATGCAACTTATACAAAAGAGGGTAATTCAGTAAAAATATTAACAATACATAAATCAAAAGGACTTGAATATCCAATATGTTATTTTGCAGATTTGGATCACGAGTTTAATACTAGTGAATTAAAAGACAAATTTATTGTGGATAAAAAATATGGATTAATCGTACCATCCAATTTAGAAGATATAGATAATAGTTTACTAAAAGAATTATATAAATATGATTTCAATAAAGAAGAAATAAGTGAAAAAATAAGATTATTTTATGTAGCCCTTACAAGAGCAAGAGAACAAATGATAATAGTTATTCCAAATAAAGAAACAAGAACATTAGAAAAAAATGAAGATGGTGTTATTGAAGAAATAAGAAGATTATCATTTAATAAATTATCAAGTTTTATTTATGCAGTTAAAAACTATTTAATGAAATATTTTGAACAAATTAATATTGATAAACTAAATCTAACAAAGAATTATTTATATCCTAAAAAGATAAAACAAGAAACACTAAATAACTTAAAAGATAATATAGTAGTAGAAGAAATAAATATTGAAAATGAAGTGGTTGAGGAAAAACATTTCTCAAAAGAAACAAATAAATTAATAACAAAAGAAGAAAATAAATTAATGAAGTTTGGTACTAAGGTACATGAAATGTTAGAACTATTAGATTTTAAAAATATTGATTTAAGTATTATTGATGATGAATTTATAAAATCTAAAATAAATAAATTCTTAAAGAATGATTTACTTAAAAATATAGAAAAAGCTAATATTTATAAAGAATATGAATTTATATATACAAAAGATAACAATGAATATCATGGTATTATAGATTTAATGATAGAATATAGTGATCATATAGATATAATAGATTATAAATTAAAGGGTATAACAGACGAAAATTATAAAAAACAATTAAATGGTTATAAAGAGTATATAGAAAATTTAACAAATAAAAAAGTTAACACATATCTTTATTCAATATTAGATGAAACCGTATTAAAAATTTAGCACTAGAAATAGTGCTTTTTTATTGAAATAATATTGTACTATGTGATACAATATCAGAAGATACAGAAAGAAGTGATAACTATACCAACAGTTACAAAAATAAGTAAAGATATGATTCTTGACACTGCATTTGAAATAGCTAGAACATCTGGACTTGATAAAGTAAGCAATAGAGAAATAGCAAAAAGATTAAATTGTTCTATAAGACCAATATACTATCAATTTAAAAATGTAGAGGAAATGAATAATGAACTTATTAAAAGAATATGGAAATATTTTTATGATTACATTTTTACAAAAAGAGATGAAAATATACCTGAATATAAAAAAACAGGTATAAATTATATTGAATTTGCCTGCAAGGAAAAAGAACTATTTAAAATTTTATTTATGACAAATGACAAATATATGCCAGATGATGATGAAAATTTCAAAAGGATATCAGAATACATAAAAATAAGTGGTAAAGTTAAAGAAAATGAAATTAAACCATTTCACTATAAAATGTGGATATTTACTCATGGACTTGCATCACTTATAGCAACAAATGTTATGATACTTACTCAAAAACAAATTAACGATTTGTTAACAGAAGAATTTACAGCATTAATTGAATTAGAAAAGAAAGAAGGAAATATAAATGAATAATAAAAAAACAGATATTATATGGGGAGTTGCTCTTTTATTAGTAGGAGTAATATTAATATTAAATTTGAGTGGGATCACAAACATTGATGTGTTCTTTAAAGGATGGTGGACACTATTTATTATAGTTCCAAGTATAATTGGAATAATTAAAGAAGAAGATAAAGCTGGATCATTTGTTTCATTAACAGTAGGTGTACTATTGTTATTATGTTCAAGAGGTATTTTAAGCTATAAATTATTTTGGCAATTATTATTACCAATAACTTTAATTATAATAGGACTTTCATTAATATTTAAAAAGAAAATTACTGATAAAGTAGTTACAAATAAAGAAAATGATCATTTAGCATTATTTAGTGGACAAAAAGTTACAGTAGATAAAGATGACTTTAAAGGTACAACATTAACAGCAATATTTGGAGCAATAGATTGTGATTTAAGAAATATTAAAATTAAAAATGATATAGTTATTAATTCAACAGCAATCTTTGGAGGTATTGATATTATCGTACCAGATGATATTAAAGTAGTAATTAAATCAACTTCAATTTTCGGAGGTTCTGAAAATAAAAAAGTTAATAAAAAAGAAGACAGTAAATATACAATATATGTAAATTGTAATTGTATTTTTGGAGGAGTTGAAATTAAATAATGAAAGATTTTATTTTAGCAGCATTGCCATTTGTAGTTATAGGAATTTGTATTGTTATATTATGTAAAAATTCAAAAAAGAAAAATAATAGTATTGAAGAGGGAATGATGGTCGGTATGTGTTTTGGAGTATCATTTGCAACTATGTTAGATATTAATTTAGGTTATGGAATAAGTTTTGATATGCTTATAGATGAAACTATCGGATCATTTATACCTAAGAAGAAATAGGAAGGATATTATGGAAAAAGTAATTGAAGTAAATAATTTAACTAAATCATATAAAACATTAAAAGCAGTAGATAATTTATCATTTACAGTTTACAAAGGTGAAATTTTAGGACTTTTAGGACCTAATGGTAGTGGTAAATCAACAACAATAAATTCAATATTATCATTACTTAATTATCAAAAAGGTAGTATAAAAATATTTGGTAAAGAGATGAAACCAGATTCTTATGATATTAAAAGAGATATAGGAGTAATATTTCAAGAAGTAGCAGTATTTAATGAACTAACAGTATATGAAAATATAGATTATTTTTGTGGATTATATATAACAGATAAAATTAAGAGAAAAAAATATGTTGAAGCCGCTATTGAATTAGTAGGACTCGCAAATTATAAAAAGTTTTATCCTAAACAATTATCAGGAGGGCTTTTAAGAAGACTTAATATAGCTTGTGGAATAGCACATAAACCAAAAATTATTTTCTTAGATGAGCCAACTGTTGCTGTTGACCCTCAAAGTAGAAATAGTATATTAGATGGTATAAAAAAATTAAGAGATAATGGAGCTACTATTGTTTATACAACTCACTATATGGAAGAAGCTGAAATATTATGTGATAGAATTATAATACTTGATAAAGGGAAAATTATTGCAGAAGGAACAAAAGAAGAACTTAAAGAAATGACTAAAATTGAAGAAAAAATAACAGTTGAAGTTGATGAATTAAGTGAAAAGAATATAAATGAAATAAAAGAATTTAAAACAGTTGATACTGTGTCTTATAATAGAAATATTTTAGTTATTACATATAAAAAAGGCAAAAATAATATTAGTGATCTTATGGATTATCTAAAAGATAATAAAATAAAGTATAATAAAATATACTCTGAAAGACCAACTTTAAATGATGTGTTTTTAGAATTAACTGGAAAGGATTTAAGAGATTAATGTTCTTACATAATTTAAAATATTCACTTAAAACATTATTTAGAAGTAAAGCACTGATATTTTGGACTTTTGCCTTTCCAATAATATTAGGAACTTTCTTTAAAATGGCTTTTTCAGATATAGAAAATAGTGAAAAATTAGATATTATCAATATAGCAATAATAAATAATGAAGAATTTAATAATGATATAGTATTTAAAAATACATTTAAAGAATTAAGTGATAAAAATAGTGAAAACTATATGTTTGATATAAAATATACAACAATAGAAGAATCTAAAAAATTACTTGAAGAAGAAAAAATAACTGCTTATATTTTATTTAAAGATAATAATATTGATATGAGTATCAATAAAAATGGTATTAATGAAACAGTTACAAAATATGTAATAGATGAAGTACAAAGTAAGAAAACTATATTAACAAATATAATAACAAAAGAATTAGAAAACAATAATTATGAAGTTGATTATACAGAAATAGTAAACTTAGCAAATGGTATTATGAATAATTCAAAAGCTAAATTCATTGATAAATCAAGAAGTAATCTTAGTTATACAATGATTGAATATTATACTCTTATTGCAATGGCTTGTTTATATGGTTCAATGTTATCAATGTATATAATTAACTATATTTTACCAAATATGAATTCAGTAGGTAAAAGAGTATCAATATCAGGAGTACATAAAAGTTCTTTAATAACTAGTAGTTTAATTGCTAGTTATATCGTACAAATAATTGGAATAGCTATATTATTCTTATATACAATATTTGTATTAAAAGTAGATTATGGAAATCATATTGGAAAAGTTATATTATTAATGCTAACTGGTTCACTTGCAGGATTATCTCTTGGAGTTTCTGTATCAACAATAATTTAAACAAACGAAAATGCTAAAACAGGTATTTTAGTAGCAATAACTATGATTATGTGTTTCTTATCAGGAATGATGGGTATTACTATGAAATATATTATAGATAAAAATGTTAAAATACTAAATATAATTAATCCAGCTAATATGATAACAGATGGTTTTTATTCATTATATTACTATGATACATTTAATAGATATTATTTTAATATAACAAGCCTAGTTATATTTTCTATACTAATGATATTAATTTCTTATAGTGGATTAAGGAGACAAAAATATGACAGTATTTAATACATTTTGGAAAATAATTAAAAAGTATAAAGGAACAATTATATTATATACAGTTATGTTAATAGTATTTGGAGGACTAAATACTACAACTAATGATACAGGAATAGAATTTTCATCATCAAAACCTGACATATTAATAGTGAATAACGATAAGTATGAAGGCATAACTAAAAATTTAGTAGATTATTTAACTGATAATTCAAATGTGATTGATATTAAAGATGATGAATCAGCAAGAGATGATGCATTATTTTATAGAGATATTAGTTATATAATTTATATACCTAAGAATTATAGGGCAGATACATTAAATGGTAAAACTGTAGAACTTGAAATAAAAAAAGTTGATACTTATGATGCAGCTTTAACAGAAATGATGCTTAGTAGATACATTGAGACACAAAACATATATTTAAAAACAAATATAAATGAAAATGAACTTATTAACAATATAAATGAAAGTTTAAAGAATAAAACTAATGTTGAAATAGTATCAAAATTAAATACAGATAAATTAACAAGTATAACTAGATATTTCAATTTCGCTAGTTATAGTATTATGGCAGTTACCATATATATTATTTGTTTAGTAATTACAAGTTTTCATGAACAATCTGTTAACAAAAGAATAATAATAAGTAGTATGAATTATAAAAAACATAATAGACTTTTATTATTATCTAGTTCTATTTATGCGATAGTTGTATGGGTTTTATATACATTACTTGGATTTATAATATTGGGAAGTGAGATTTTCTCAATAAGGGGTTTACTATTTATTGGAAATGAATTTGTATTTACAATGAGTTGTTTAACATTATCATTACTTATAAGTTCATTAGTAAGTAGTAAAGTAGCAGTAAGTGGAATAGTAAATGTAGTAGCACTTGGTTCAGCATTTCTATGTGGAGCATTTATACCACTTGAATGGTTACCAAGCTCAGTAATAAAAATAGCTCACATTTTACCAGCATATTATTTTATAAGTAGTAATGAAACAATAAAAACATTAGAAATTATTAACACAAGTACACTTCATACAGTATTTATAAATACAGCTGTAATATTGGCATTTACTATATTATTTACTATAATAAATAATATAGTTATTAAAAAGAAGAGAGTTATAGCATAAAAGCAATAAATTTGACATTAATTTTTATAAGAATTAGTGTCTTTTTATTTGTAGTATGGTAAAATTTAGATAAGAGGTAGGATATGAAAAATAAAACTAATAAAGGTGAGAATAAAAGTATAAGTATAATTATAATAATTATAATAGCAGTAGCAATTATCGGAATTATATTTTATTTTATGAATAGAAATAATAATGATAATCCTGCAGCTAATAAATACGAAATATTTGATTCAGAATATAAACTTAATTTAATAACAAATTATAATGAATATTTAAATTTTGAAGAAGAACATATGAATAAAATTTTAAAAGTATCAGACTTTGAAGATAAAAATTATATATTACTTACAATAAATAATTTTGATGATTGCCATGAATCAATAGAATATAAATCTCAAAAATACGATTCAAACAATAACTTGAATTTATATTTTGATATGGCTTATGGATGTGGAGTATGTGCACCATATAATAAAGTTATAACAATACCTGTTACAAAAGATGAAATAGATATAAATAATGTAAAAGTATTATATAAAGTAATAGAAACTAAAGAATGTGATCCGGATGTTGTATACAAACCAATAATTTATATTTATCCAGAAAAGGAAATGGATATCACTATTAAATTAAAGAATGACAAATTGTTAACACATACTTATCCAAAGTATGATAACGAATGGAATGTTAGAGTTAATAAGTCAGGAAATATATATGACTACAAAACTAATAAGAATTATTATGCACTATATTGGGAAGCTATAGACAATACAAAAATTAATATGAATGAAGGATTTGTTGTAAAAGGAGAAGATACAGTTAAATTCTTAGAAGAAAAGTTGGCATATCTTGGACTAAATGAAAGAGAAATTAATGAATTTATTATTTATTGGATAGATAAACTTGAAAATAATAATTATAATTTTATTAGATTTAGAAATACAGACGAAGTAAATAGTTATATGCCTCTTGAAGTTAGTGAAACTCCAGATACTTTAATAAGAGTAATAATGGACTTTAAACCTCTTGATAAATACATTAATGTAAAAGAACAGAAATTAGAAAAAGTAACAAGAAAAGGATATACAATAGTTGAGTGGGGCGGAAGAAAAATAAAATAAATATTTATTTTAAAATAATAAAAAATATATTCAAAAATATATTTTTTGTTTGTGTGTTGTAAAAAAAGATAGACAATTCAAAGTAAACATGATATAATATGAGCCGAAAAAGTGATGAAAATATTTTATTTTCAAAAGGGGGAGAAAATGAATAATATATTAAATGGAGTAAAAGGTTTTGATGAATTATTAGATTCTGATTTAACAGATGATGAAATATATTACACAAGACTTAAAGATTGTTTATGGCAAGAAAAAATGTATGTTAGTAGTACTAATTCAAATATTACAATGCACTTTGGAATGGTTAATAATTGTCCAATACCATTTGGAGGTTGGTTGCCAAAGCCATTTTATGTACCAGATGATAAAGAATTTTATAAGATTTTTATTAGGAAAGCAAGAGAATATAAAAAAGCAGGAAATGATTTTTGTAATAATACAACTATAGCTTTCTTAGTCTTTTCAACAATTTTAGAATATTATAAAGCAGATCCAAGTGATGAAAAGTACATAGCTCTAGAAAATAAGTTAAGAGAATATGAACAAAAATTGGAACAAAAGGGATTGTATCGTCCAATGAGATCAATGATTTCATCTGTAAGAACTGACTATGTATTATCAAGTCCTGATTATGTTGAACTTGAAGATGACTATTTACAACCTCAGGAAATGTTCAAAAACATTGGAGATTATGCTATGTGTGTTGAAAAGAATGCAGCCGTAGGTAGTTTATTATCTTTTGCTGGAATTAATTCATTCATAATAACATCAGAAGCATTTATAGGAGACCAAAAAGAACATCATTGCTTTCCAATATTTGAAAGAGAAGATGGAACATATAGCATACTTGATACTACTACTGGATGTATAGGTGGAAATATTGAAAATCCTAAAGATGGATTTGAAATAACATTAAATTCTGATATGGGAAAGGGTGAACCAGTAAGATATATATCACCACAATTTACAGAAGAGCTAGATGGAACAAGATTAAGACTTGTAAACAAAAGTAGATTAACTGAATAAATAATTAGAATAATATAATCAGAAAATAAAAAATACATAAATATAGGCAATACATATTATTTTACGATACATTTTTAAAAGAGGTAGAATTATGAAAAGCAAGTTTGCATTATCTTTTGGAATATCTTTAATGGTTGTTGGATTAATAAACGTTTTTATTGACACTAATAATTTAATATTATTCGGAGTTTCATTAAGTTCATTCATATTTAGTATCATAAGTATTTTGTATCAGACAATATTAAATGAAGAAAAACACGAATTTATTTGCATTATCCCTATAATCATATTATTTGTATTTCTTTGTTACAGTACTTCATTATTAAATTATGAAATATTTAACAAAATAATGGAAAGTAATATAACTAATATATTAACATTTATGTCATTTGGATTGTTTTTTATTAGTGAATATATCACTAATAAATCGAATGACCGTAGAGAACAAATAAAACATCAATCAATAATTATTGATTCATTAAAGTTTTTGATACTAATTCGTAGACAACTTTTAAAATATAGAGAAAAAATTTGTAAAAACAAAATACTTGTAGATGAAGAAAGCAAGAAATATATTGAGTATATAGAAGAACTGTGTGAAGAGAAGTCAAAATTTGACAACATTAAGATTAATTTATTAGATCTTGATAGGGATAAATTCAGCTTAGAAGAATTTTCAAATGCATATATAAAAGAACACAAAAAACTAGAATGCATTTCCAATGAGAAAGAAAAATAATTTATAGATTACATATAACAACACAATAATAAAATAGCATAATAATCACTAACATTTGCAATAAATGATTGATGTATTTAAAAATAAAAAATATAAGTTAGCAAAAACATAATAATCTCATACAATAGATTAGGTGATTTTATGGCTTTAAAAGGAATTGTTATTGATCCAGGACATGGAGGAACTGATCCTGGAGCTGTTTCTAATAATTTAAAAGAAAAAGATTATACATTGTTAATTAGTAAATATATGTATGATAGATTTAAAGAACTTGGAATACCTGTGAAAATGACTAGAGATACGGATGTTACATTGTCTCCTAGAGAAAGAACGAATAAAGTAAAGAGTTTTTTTGGTGATGGGAAAGATGTGGTGGTTATTTCTAATCACTTGAATGCAGGTGGTGGTGAAGGCTCTTATGGTAAATTAACTTTCTTCGAGAAAAATGTATAGTTATATTAAAAATATGTTATAATTATTACATAAGATAGCAGTATCGTCTTATTTTAAGATGGATACTGTTTATTTTTTTGAAGTGAGGTGTAGTATGATTTTAAATTTAAATAATGGTTTTACTTATGAAGTTCCTAAAGAAAAAAGAATTCTATTATTTGGTGCAAATAGAACAGGTAAAACATTAATAAGTAAGGAAATTGACAATTATTATAATAATAAAGACAACTATTATTCATTATTATTTAATCGTGAAATATTATCCAATAATTTTATTTCAACATCTAAGGATAATACATTTATTGTAACTCCTTTTGCAAATGATAAAATAAAATTGGAAAATCAGGTTAAAAATTTTGAAAGTGAATTTGAATTAGATAAATTATTAAAAGATGTTTTTGATGAAAAAACAGCAGGTGCTTATTCATATTTTAGTGATATAAAAGAAATGTTTGAAAATAAAAGTATTGAGGAAACTATTGGATTTGAAAAAACATTTTCGCTTAAAAATCTTTTTTATACTGAAAAATATGAGTTTGATAATACCTATGATTTAGAATTTATAAAGAAAAGTATAAAGAAAAAAACTGGAATATTAAGACTATTAGATTTGATTAAAAAAATGAATGACGATAATATTTTTGAAAAGGTTTCTAAATTAGATGATATAATTCAAGGATTTTCTCCAGAAGAGTATACTATTAAAGAGAAAATTATAAAAAACAAATTAGAAAGATGTCCAATTTGCTATTCAACAATATCTGATGCATGTAAAGAAAAAATATTAGATGATTTAAATAAAATAATATTAAATGAAGAACTAAAAAATTCCTTTATGTATTATTGTAATTTAGATAATTCATTTAAAGAAATATTCATTTCATTGGTAGATAATTATGAAAAAAATTATAGTTTATTTGTTGAAAAAATGAATAATTCCATTATGCATTATTTAGTTTCATCAGTAGACATTAAAAAAATGAAAGAACTTAATGACGTTATTGAAAAATATAGAGATATAAATAAAAAATCAGAAAAGTTCTATTTAACTCAGGAAAATATGAATAGTAAAATATATGTAAGCCTAGAAAATGAATTCAAAAAATTTAATAATTATACTAACTCAAATTTTACTTTTGAAATAAAAAGAGGAAAATTAGAAATCAATAATAAAAATAGAGAAATACAAACACTATCCTTATCTGAGCAAAAGCTTCTTCAATTTATATATTTTAGAATTCTATTTTTACAACATATTGAAGAAAAACAAGACAAAATAGTTATAACTATTGATGATCCTTTTGATAGTTATGATGATGTTTATGTTTACAATATGATTAATATAATATTTGAATTGATTAAAGTTTATAACAATAATATTGAAAAATTTGTTGTTTTATCTCATAATATGAATTCTCTTCAATTATTGAATAATGAATTTAATAAGAAAGGCTTTAATTTCTCATTTTATTGGTTAGATATAATTCATAATTCTAATGAAATATTAAATATTAATGATAAGTTTAAAATTATGCATAAGATAAAGCAAAATATTTCTAGTTTTGGATTACCTATAAAGTTAATTGAAAAGATGATAGATCCTTATTCTTTAATAGTTTTTTCATCAATTTTGAGAGAAAATAGTGATTTCAATTGTTTTATTTCAAAGGATGTCAATAAAGTGATGAAAAAGGCTTTAAATAATCATTTAAATTATTACAACATAATTTCTGAAAGGATAAATCATGATAGAAAAAATATGGATGTTTCATCACTATATAGCATGAATAAAAAATTGTATGGATATCCTAATTGTATTTCAAAATATAAGTCTATAAGAACAATATTTAATCATATACCTGATGAATATTATAATCTGGAATTAATTCAGTTAAAAGACAATCAAATCTTTAAAGAAAATGACTTGATTAATTTATTTGTTTGGAAATATATGTGTGTATTAAAAATAAGAAGAATGCTTGAAAGAAAATTATATATATTGCTTGGGAGACCACAGTATAAAACTCTAGGTGATTTAATAAAAATGATTGATGATACAAAACCTAATGTGTTATATGATTTTTATTTGAAACATAGTAATTTGTTTAATTCGTTTAATCATTCGTCAGCAGAAATGATTCCACCAATTTTGATATATCATGCATCATATATTTACAATACATTGGAAGAAATTAAAAAAATAAAATAATAATTTAAATAAAAGTATAAGATAATGTGATTAAATCCTTCTCAAGTTAAAATAAAAATGGTATAATCATTATAGGAGGTAGAACACATGAAAAATAAAAGGTATACTTATATTAGTTTGTTTAGTAGTGCTGGTATTGGATGCTATGGATTTAAAATGGAAGATTATGAATGTGTTGCTACTAATGAACTTATAGAAAGAAGATTAAATGTTCAAAAATGCAATCATAAATGTAAATATGATTCTGGTTATATTTGTGGTGATATTACTTTAGATGAAACAAAAAATAAATTGTTTGATGAAATAAAATTATGGAATAAAAAAGAAAATATAGATAATATTGATGTAGTTATTGCGACTCCACCATGCCAAGGTATGTCAGTTGCTAATTTAAAAAAGAATAATGAAATTAATAGAAATTCTTTAGTAATAGAATCAATTAAAATTATTAAAGAAATTAAACCAAAAATATTTATTTTTGAAAATGTATCAGCATTTTTAAAAACTGCTTGTATTGATGTAGATGACAAAATAAAATCTATTGAAGAAGCAATTAATAATAATTTAGATAATGATTATGTTATTATGAGTCGTGTAATAAACTTTAAAGATTACGGTTCAAATTCAAGTAGAACTAGAACTCTTGTAATTGGTGTTAGAATGGACTTTGAAGATTATATTTCTCCAATTGATTTATTTCCAAAAAGAAGAAAAGAAAAAACATTAAAACAAGTAATTGGAAAATTAAAACCTTTAACTGAATTCGGTGAAATAAGTAACGATGATATTTATCATTTCTTTAGAGTTTATCCAGAACATATGCGTTCATGGATTCATGATTTAAAAGAGGGTGAATCAGCTTTTGACCAAAAAGATGATAACAAGAAACCTCATACTATTGTAGATGGTAAAATTAAAATTAATACTAATAAAACAGGAGATAAATACAAAAGACAATTTTGGAATAAAGTTGCTCCATGTATTCATACAAGAAATGATCAACTTGCTAGCCAAAATACTGTTCATCCATCTGATGATAGAGTATTTAGTATTAGAGAATTAATGAATATAATGACTATTCCTAAAACCTTTAAATGGGTAGAATTAGATGAAAAAGAATTAAATAAATTATCACTTGAAGACAAAAGAAGATTTCTAAAAAAAGAGGAAGTAAATATAAGACAATCAATTGGGGAAGCAGTTCCAACTGAAATTTTTCATCAAATAGCAATCAATATTAAAGATAATTTAAACAGAAAAAATTATTCATTAAGAGAAATTAATAAGTTGATCAAAGATAATGATTTGTTAGATAATGGTAATCTTAATCATTTTATAAAGAATAATAAAGATATTTTATCTTTTACAACTTTATCTAAAATTGCAGAATTATCAAATGCTGAGCGAAATAATGAGGAAGCATTTTATACAAATAAAAAATTATTAAATTATATTTATAAGGAACTACCTAATATAAATAAAAAAGAAATTAGAGTATTGGAACCATCAGTTGGAGTTGGTAATTTTATACCTTACATAATTGCAAAATATAGTTATGCAGAAGAATTGATTATCGATGTTGTAGATATAAATAATTACTCAATAGGTGTATTAAAGGAATTGTTAAAAATAATTGATATTCCTGAAAATGTCACTATTAATTATATATGTGATGATTATCTTTTACATAATTTTGAAGTTAGATACGATGTTATAACTGGTAATCCACCTTTTATGAAAATGAACTCTAATAATAAATTACTTAATAAATATAGAGAAAACTGTATTAATAATGAGTCAAATAATACATCATCATATTTTTTAGAAAAGTCATTAATGATAGCAGATAATGTTGTTATGGTAATGCCTAAGTTTTTATTAAATACGGGTGAATATTCAATTACAAGAGATTATGTTTCTAATTTAAATATAAAATCTATAATTGATTTTGGAGAAAAAGGTTTTGAGGGTGTATTAATTGAAACAATATGTATAAACGTAAATACTTGTAATAAACCAGGTATCACTAAAGTACTATCGATAACACTTAAACAGGAATTGAATCAAAAACAAAAATATATAATTGATAAGAAATTACCATATTGGATTATATATCGTAATATAGAATTTGATAATTTATTAAATAAAATGGATTTTGATATTTTTGATGTTTTTAGAGATAGACAAATTACTAATAATAATAGTTCAAAAAGCAAAAAAGAAATATGGGTTATTAAATCACGAAATATAAATGATGATGCTACTGAAATAAATCATATAGATGATTATGATCAATATGTGGATGAAAATGACATAAAGAAATATAATGTTTATGAATTTTTAAATAATA
>SAMEA104315422__coassemble_619_pt1 | contig 15052 bp, 13 predicted proteins | sample SAMEA104315422__metabat2_low_PE_011 | metagenome-assembled genome bin SAMEA104315422 (sample SAMEA104315422) | gut metagenome | biome: Monkey gut; feature: monkey-associated habitat; material: faeces | place: China | collected 2013
TACTTTACTAGTCCTCTATATCTTTTTGCATCTCCGCTACTAAGTATAGATCCCTTTCTTGCTTTTCTATTGAAGTCAGTGTTTTTCTTACCACTGTTATGATTAGCTCCAACATGTCCAATTTTAGCTGAACCTGAATTTCTTACTATAATTTTTTTACTAATTCCACCGTGTGATTTCATCTTTGGCATAATTTACATCTTCCTTTCTATTTCTTTGGTGCTAGGAATAGTTGCATACTTCTTCCTTCTAATTTTGGCATTTGTTCAATATCTGCTACATCTTCAAGTCTTGTTGCAAATTTCATTATCACATCACGACCTAATTCAGGATGAGCAATTTGTCTTCCTTTAAATCTAACAGACACTTTAATTTTATGACCTTTTTCAATATAAGCTTTAGCATTTCTAAGTTTAGTTTCAAAATCACCAACATCAATTGAAACACTAAGTCTATATTCTTTAGTTTCAAGATTTTGTTCTCTTTGTCTTTTTTTGGCCTCTTTTTCTCTTTTTTGTTTCTCATAACGAAACTTGTTGTAATCGATAATTTTACAAACTGGATTCTTAGGATCATTATTTAAAAGTACCAAATCAAGTCCTGCATATTTTGATAATGTTAACGCATCATTGATATTTTTAACACCCATTTTTTCTCCGTTTGGTCCAATTACCATAACATTTTGAAAAGTTATTTGTTCATTAATTTGAACTTCATTATTCTGCTTAGCTATTGCTAACACCTCCATATTACATTTAAAAAAGTGAACCTGAGAAGTCCACTTTAAAAGATATTTATATTTTAATAAATAAGCTTTTGTACCAATGTATCTTTACATCTGGTGAAGAGTGGTTCTCTTTCTTTCTTTTTCAACAAGTATGATTATATAGTAATAATATGCTTTTGTCAACCATTTTATGCCTATAATACTAAAAAAAGCACCAAAAATGGTGCTTTGTTAACATTATCATTCGTTAAATTTTTACTTTTCGTTACTTTTTTATATCTATAAGCTTCACCTACCTTATGTATTCATTATATTTTATAATTGTGAAAACTTTGTGATAGATATATTAAAAGTATGTTAGTTTACATTAATATTGTATTCCCCATACAACTTCATGTTTAGCAGGTTTTCCACATACTACACATTTTTCATCTGTATAATCTTTTGTTTCAACTATACATCTAGATTTAGTACCTTTTATTTCTTTCATTTTAAGTTCGCATTCAGTATTTCCACACCAATGAGCATATACAAACCCTGGTTGTTTATTCATTATATCTTCTACATCTTTTAGTGTTTTTGCTGTATATGTTTTTTCTTCTTTACTCTTTAGTGCTTTATTATATAGAGATTTTTGAATGTCATCAAGTAATTCTATAACTTTATCAGTTACTTCTTCTAATTTTACATTTATTTTTTTATTTGTATCTCTTCTTACTAATGTAACTTCATTATTTGCTAGATCTCTTGGACCTATTTCTATTCTTACAGGTATTCCATTTACTTCTGCTTCTGCAAATTTAAATCCAGCACTCTTATCACTTAAATCAAGATATGAAGTAATGTTATTTGTTTTTAAGTTATTATTTATTTTATTTGCTACTTCTAATACATTATCTTCCATCTTAATTGGTACAATACATACTTGTCTTGGAGCAATCTTTGGTGGTAAAACTAAACCTTTATCATCTCCATGAACCATAATTAGTGCTCCAATCATTCTTGTTGTTGATCCCCAAGATGTTTGATAGCAATAATCAAATGTATTATCTTTTGTTACAAATTTAACATCATAAGCTTTTGCAAACTTTTGACCAAAGTAATGGCTTGTTGCTGATTGAAGGCAAATTCCATTTTGCATAAGTGATTCAACTGTTAAAGTATATTCAGCACCAGCAAATTTTTCTTTTTCTGTCTTTTTACCTACTACTACTGGTATAGCTAAATATTCTTCAAAGAATCTTTTATATACATTTAACATTTTTAAAGTTTCTGCTTCTGCTTCTTCTGCTGTTGCATGAACTGTATGTCCTTCTTGCCATAAAAATTCACGACTTCTTAAAAATGGTCTTGTTTCTTTTTCCCATCTTATTACATTACACCATTGGTTATATAATTTTGGTAAGTCTTTATATGTTTTAACTATATTCTTATAGTAATCGCAAAATAATGATTCACTTGTTGGTCTAAATGCTAATCTTTCTTCTAATTTATTGCTTCCACCTTGTGTTATCCAAGCAACTTCAGGAGCAAAACCTTCAACAAGTTCTCCTTCTTTTTTTAATAAGTTTTCTGGTATCATAACAGGTAAATAAACATTTTGATGTCCTAGTTCTTTAAACATTCCATCCATTACTGATTGTATTTTTTCCCATATAGCATAACCATTAGGTTCAAATATAATAAATCCTTTAACATTTGAATAGTCTGCTAAGTGAGCTGCTTTAACTACATCTGTATACCAAGATGCAAAATCTTCATTTCTTGATGTTATTTTTTCGTTTTTCATAAAATCCTCCTTTTTATAAATAAAAAAGAATGGTACATAAGGAGTCATAAATGACGGTACCATCCTTTAATTATCTTAATTATTTCTAACGGAATTATCCGAGATATGATTAGTATCCTTTTTAAGAAGATAGGAATTAATAAATATTATTTTCTAGTTTCCACTATCCTAGATTCACTGCAATAAGGAATTTATTAATATTTCTTCAAGATTTAAGTAAATTTTAGCACGATTAAATTAGATTGTCAATTATATATATTTTTATTAATTATTTTTAATTAATAAAAATACCTAACTTACTTTTGTAGTTATGCTACACAACAAGTGATGCCCAACCGCAGGGGTTTAGGTGCTTCACTAATAATATTTTATCATATTAAACTATAAATTATAAATATTTTATAAAAAGAAAAAGCACTATTTTTTAGTGCTTATATTACTTTTTACTTTTCTTTTCGTCTTCTAATTTCTTTTCAATTTCTTTAACTACTTTAAGAGCTTGTTTTCTTACTTCATCAGCAGCTTTTTCTACTACTGGTGTACTCTTTTCAATTGCATATTTATATAATTCTTCTGCTTTTCCTTTAATAATATTTGCTTGTTTTAATGCAATTTCTTTTGCTTTTTCTTTATCTAAATCAGCAAGTTCAGCTTGTAACTCTTCTGCTTTAAATAATAATTCATCTTTTACTTCATCGACATCAATTTCTTTTAATTTTTTTAGTAATTCATCTAACTTTTTCTTTAATACTTTTCTAGTATTTTCTCCTTTATCTGGAGCAAGTAAGATTCCAATACCAGCACCTAATGCTAAACCTCCAAGAAATTTTCCAAATCCACCTTTTTTATTACTCATCAATTTCATCCTCCTCATCATCATTAGACTTTTTAAATCTAATTATCTTTTTTATTTTGCTTGTTACAAAGTTTACTACTGTATCACTAATCATTGATACTTTATCTGTAGTATAGTCTATTATATTAAATACTCTATCAAGTGTTTTAACTTTTTTAGTAACATCATCTAATAGTTCATCTATTTTACTCATTGTAAATATTAATTTAATACCAATAACTATTCCTACAACTAATAATACAATTAGTAATAGATAAATTACTACAGGCAGTGCTTCATTTAGTGCTTCCATTATTAATCCTCCTTATCATCATACATTGAATCAATTAGGTTAAATAAGTCATGCTCTAATGTACTATCTGTCATCGTTTTGTCTGTAGATAATTCTGCTGTGTCATCAAAGTTTTCTAATTTAACTCTATCTTCAAGCTCTCCTACTGAAATATTACTATTAGTATTTGTTTCAGGAGAGGATTCAATCTTACTAATTAAATCTTCTATTTTATTTGATCTTTCTTCTAATTTATTAACATCACTATCTATCTTTTGTACTTCTTCTTTTATATCATTTGGAGTCAATTTGTTCATTTTATTTAGTGTATCTTCTAACTCATCTTCAAGAGTACCATAAGCTTTTCTTCTAACAGTATCATAAGTAGCAGCACTTGTACTAAGTGGTGTTTCTTTTACTTCTACTTTTTTAGAAGGTATTTCTTCCTTTTTATAATCTTTATCTAAGATACCATATATTGGAGAAATAACTGGGCTTGGTTTAAATACTTTTGGTTGTTCAACTACAACTGGTTCTTTTGGTTCAATCTTAGTAGTTCTTCTATCTCTTTCCCTATCAAGAACATTTCTTCTAGGTGGCATTTCTTCTTCATCATCGTCATCAAATTGAGTAAAATTAAATGTTCTTTCACTTCTAAATAAGTCTCTTTCACTATTAAAAGATGGCTCAGATTTAGGTTCTTCTTTTACCTCTGGTTCTCTTCTTTCTTCTTGTCTAACTACTTTTATCTCTTCAACTCTTGGTTTTTCAACAACCTCTTTTTTTGCTGGCTTATCTATTTTAATTTCTGTACTTGGTTCTTCAATTACTTCTTCATCATAAAATATGTTTTTTAGTTTACTAAAAACGCCCATATTTTTACACTCTCCTATTCCTCTTCCATATATTCTAAAATATTTTTAGAACTATCTTTGTCTTTTGGTTCAGGTATTTTATAAATTGTTTCAGCACTATCAATATCATTATTTCCAATATTTTTTTCGATTACTAAATCATTATATTGTATAGAGTTTAATATAACGATTCCTCTTGATATTGCATATCTTAGGTTACTACCCTTTACCTCTACCTCTATTATAGCATAATTATAACACAACTCAACAAAAAAATTATCATTATTTTCTGTTATCTTTAAATAACCAGTTTTATCTTTATACTCAAATTCATAATACCTATAATCATTTATATCATGTGTTGATTGCATTCTATTTTTATAATAATAACTTACTATATCAATATTTAAATAATATCTTACATTATCATCACTTAATAATTCTTGATTATAACCATTATCTTTTGAAACTATAAATCCTGTTGGTAAATAATATTTATATCCTTTATTATTTATATTTGTTGTTTTTTCAGTTTCATTAATAGATATATTTATTATATCTTCATATGTTAAATTATTTAAATAATATGTTTGATTAGTACAAGCTGTTAGTAATAATGCACATATTATTGTAACAATCTTTTTATACATTTTTATTTCTCCTACTTTAAAATTATAGCAAATTATTTATTCTTTAACAACACTTATATAATTTATGTTTTTTCCAATACTCATAAATTTATCTTCATATTCTGTTGTTATATTACTTATATGATTAGTATCTTTTTCTATTACTTCATATCCGTATTGAACTAATGATTCACATGAATAAAGAAATAAATCATCGTTATCAGTTTTCATTTCTATTCTTTTTTTATCTTTGAATACTAAATCATATTTTTGTAAGAATCTATCTGATGTTAATCTTCTTTTTGTATGTCTTTTTTTAGGCCATGGATCAGAAAAATTTAAATATATTTTATATATTTCTTTATCAAATATATTTTCTATTTCAAATGCATCATAACATATAAGTCTTAAATTATTTATTTCTAACTCTTCTAACTTTTTCACTGCTGAAACAAGTGGACTATCATATTTTTCTATTCCTATGTAATTTATATTTGGATTTTGAAGTGCTTTTTCTATTATAAATTTTCCTTTTCCTGTACCTATTTCTATTTCTATATTATTATCATTATTAAATAATTTATTCCATTTACCTTTATATTCTTCTGGATTAGTAATTATATAATTGCTTTTATTTATTATTTTATCTGCATCTTTTATATGTTTAAGTCTCATAATGCTTCCCTTTCTTTATGAATATATTATAATACAAAATAGGCTCAAAAACAAATAATCAACATATATTATACTAGGTGATGTTATGAATAATAGAGATATGTTCTATCAAAATCTAAATCAAGGTTATCAAGCTCCCGGTATGATGTATCCACCTAGTGGTTATAATTTAAATCAAGAATATCAAGCATATGGACCAAATGTTATTCCACCAAACTATAATAATCAGATGAATAATAACAATAATATAAATAATGATTTAGAAGATAGAGTTAGTAGATTAGAAAGACAAATAAAAACATTAGATTCAAGAATTCAAAAATTAGAATCTGTATCTAATGAAGTTAATGATAATATTTATATGATTTAGTAATTTAATCAATAAAAAAGACACTTTTTAAAAGTGTCTTTAATCTTTTCACTATGATAATATTACTGATGCAAATGTAAGTATTACCATTGATGATAAACCAATAAGAACTAATAACTTCATAGCCCATTTTAACCATGTAGTGTAGTTAACTTTAGCTAGTGCTAAGCCACCCATAATTGCACCACATGTTGGAGTAAATAAGTTAACAAGTCCATTTGCAGCAACAAATGTCATAATTGTTGTTTCAACACTATAACCAAGTTGATGAGCAAGTGGAGCCATAATTGGTGTAGATATTGTTGCTAAACCTGAACTAGATGGTACAAGCACTGATAATAATATATGTAGAATATAGTTACATGGTGTAAATAATGCTACAGGTGTTCCTTTTAATGCATCTGCAACATTGTAAATAATATAATTATCTAACATTGTTGTTTCCATTAATACTTTAACACCACGAGCCACTGCAATAATAAGTACAACAGATAAGATATCTCTTGCTCCTGCAATGAATTCATCTATAATTTGATTTGTTGTAAATTTATTAATGTATCCAATTAAGATACCAACAATTAAGAACCAAGCAGCTGATTCGTAGAAATACCACTCACCTAAAGGTACTCCAGTTAACCAATCAGTCCATCCTTTAAAGAATGTTATATCAAATTCTTCCCACGGAATAAATCCTACGATCATTACTATAAATGTTATAGCAAAAATCCATAAAGTAACTTTTTGTTTTCCTGTAAGAACTGCTTCTTTTGTAGCATCTTTTTCATTGAATTTTTCCATTTTCTTTTGTTCTTGTAATGATAAGAAAGTTGAACCTTTATCATCTTTAACTTTTCTTGCATATCTCATTACATAGAAAATTGAAATTCCAAGTGATACTAACCATAATACTGCACCAAGTGCAATTAAAATTCCTTGATTAACAGTTAATCCTTTTGGAAGTGCAGCTACTGCAGCTCCTGTTGCGAATGGGTTAATAGTTGAACCTAAAACACCACATCCTGCACCTAACAATACTGTTGCTGATGCAACAATTGTATCCATACCAGCAGCTACCATAGTAAATGCTAGAAGTGCATAGAAACCAACTGTTTCTTCCATCATCCCATAAGTTGTTCCACCTATTGAGAAGATAATCATTAGTATTGGAATTAATACTAATTCATTTCCTTTTAATTTTTTAACTAAGACCTTAATTCCATTTTCCAACGCCCCTGTTTTTGTTACGATTTGTAAGAATCCACCAAGAATTAGAACGAATACACATACATCTACTGCATTTTCAAAGCCTTTTATTGGAGCTAGTATTACATCTGATAATTTAGCTGCAACTACTCCGGTACCATTAATGATTTTTCCAGCAGCATCAAATTTTGCTCCAGGTAACACTAATGTTACTAAGGCTACTATAATAGTAAGTAAAATGATGATAGTGAATGCGGACATTCTTTCTCTTTTTTTCTTTGTTTTAGCCATCTTTTTGCCTCCTTTTTGACTATTTGTTATTATTGTACCTGTTTCATTTAGAAGTGCTTCTCTTGCACATTCAAGAGAAGTGATAATACCTTTTCCTTCTTTATTAAATTCACAAAAATCTACACAAGATTCAACTTTTGGAAGCATGCTTCCTTTTGCAAATTCACCAGCTTTGATATATTTTTTTGCATCACTTATATCTAAATCTCGTAAACTTACTTGATCAATTGTATTATATTTAAGTGAAACTGTTTCTACTGTAGTTAATATAAGTAAAACATCAGCATTTAATTCTCTTGCTAGTAAGCTACTAGATCTATCTTTATCAATTACTGCATCTACTCCTACATAGGTATTTTTTTCACGCACAACTGGGATTCCACCACCACCAGATGCTATAACAATATTACCTTGACTTAACAGGTCTTTAATTAAATCAAGTTCTATTATTTCAATAGGTTTAGGAGAAGGTACAACTCTCCTATAACCTCTTCCAGAATCTTCGACGAATGTATAACCTTTTTCTTTTTCTATTTTCTTAGCTTCAGATTCGGTATAAAACATTCCTACTGGTTTTTCTGGTTTATTAAAAGCAGGATCTTTTTTATCAACAAGAACTTGTGTCACTACTGATGCACAATTTCTATTGATATTTCTTGCTTTCAATTCGCATTGAATTGCTTGTTGTAAATGATATCCTATATATCCTTGACTCATTGCTCCACATTCTGGAAATGGTATTTCAGGAGTACCACTTTTACTTTCATGTGAAACTTCAAAAGCTAGATTTATCATTCCAACTTGAGGTCCATTACCATGGCTTACTACTACATTATAACCTTCACTTACTAAATCAACTATTGATTTAGCTGTGTTTTTAACTAATTTTAATTGTTCTTCTGGTGTATTGCCAAGAGCATTTCCACCAAGTGCTACTACAATTGTTTTCATATCTTATCGCTTCTTTGTAGTGGCATTGACATACATCTAGGTCCACCTCTTCCTCTTGATAACTCTGCACTATGCATTTCTAGTACTTTAATTCCATTATCTCTTAATAATTCATTTGTAATATTATTTCTATCATAAACAATTACTACTCCTGGTGCTATACATAATGTATTACTTCCATCATTCCATTGTTCTCTTTCGGCTCCGATTTTATCTCCACCAGCACAAGGAATTAAAGTTATTTTTCTTTCTAAATATTCTTCTAATATTTTTTCAAGTGAAGCATTCTTTTCCTTTACATTAAGTCCGTCTTCACCATCGCTAGTTATTTCATAAACTCTAAGTGTCCCCATTATACCTGGGTGATAAGTAAATTTATCCTTATCTATTTGAGTGAATACTGTATCTAAATGCATAAATGCACGACATACTGGTATATCAAATGCTAATATTGTATTTATTTTAGCATCTTTGTCTTCAAATATTTTATGAGCAAGTTCTTCTATTGCATCTGCACTTGTTCTTTGAGAAATACCTACTGCTAAAATATGTTCATTTAAATTAAGTATATCTCCACCTTCAATATGATAAGCACTGTATCTATCAAAGTATTTATCAACAAGTCCCTTATATTCTGGATGATATTCAAATATATATTCAGCATAAATAGTTTCTCTATTTCTAGTTACAGAGTACATTCTATTTAATGAAACTCCATTTCCAATTGAAGCAAATGGATCTCTTGTAAAATATAAGTTTGGCATTGGATCTACTACAAATGCAGTATCATCTTCAATAAAATCAACTAAACTTTTTCCTTTTTTAGCTTTTGATTTAATTACTTCGTTATTAACAATACCTTCCATTGTTTTTAAAACTAATAATCTATTATTTTCGATAGAACTTAAATATTCATAAACTAAACTACGATATTTAGGTGTTCTAATTCCAGCTTCATAAATAAATTGAGTAATAAATCTTTCTCTTATTTCTGGATTAGTATCTAAAACCTCAGTCATTAAGTCTTCTAAATATACAACTTCTACTCCATTATCTCTTAAAATTCTTACGAATTCATCATGCTCTTCTTGAGCTACTGGTAAATATGGAATATCATCAAATAAAAGTCTTTCTAAGCTATCAGGTGTAAGATTTAATAATTCACGGCCTGGTCTATGTACAAGAACTTTTTTTAATGTTCCAATTTCACTTTTAACATTTATTGGGTTCAATTTTAACCCTCCTTTCTATCCTATATAAATTATAACAAATCTATATTTTTTTGTAAATAAAAGAAAAAGAAAAAATCTCTTTCGAGATTTATTTATTCTTTTGTTAAATTAATATCATTTTATATCTGTTAATTTTTCTATTGTTTTTAATACATTTTCTATTTTTATATCATTACTTTTAATTTCATTTCTTAACTTTATTTCTACGAAACCTTCTTCCAGTTTTTTTCCTACTGTTATTCTTATTGGTATTCCAAATAAATCCATATCATTAAATTTTATACCCACTGTTTCTTTTCTATCATCTAATATTGTATCTATTCCATTTTGAGTTAATCTTTCATATAACATTTTGGAATATTTATAACTTTCTTTATCATTAACATTAATAACAACTATTGCTACTTTATATGGAGCAACAAGCATAGGCCATATAATACCTTTTTCATCATGATTTTTTTCTACTATTGCTGATATTAATCTATCTATTCCTATACCATAAGATCCCATATGTACATAATTAAATGTATTTGTTTCATCTAAATATTTTAAGTCATATATTTTACTATAATTTGTTTCTAATTTAAATATATGTCCTACTTCTATACCATTTATCATTTCACATTTACTTCCACATTTTGGACAATATGAACTTTCATTAAATATTTTTAAATCTGCAAATCTATCTATTTTGAAATCTACTTTAGGATTAACATTTTTATAATGATAATCTTTTATATTAGACCCACAGATAACATTATGCATGTTTTTTACTTCCATATCTGCGATTATTGTCATTGTGGATTTTATTGGGCCTATATATCCTACTTCTGTTCCTATTCTTTCAAGTTCATAAGAAGATGGTATTTCTATATTTTTTGTTTTTAATATTGTTTCTAATTTATTTAGATTTAATTCATCATTGCCTTTTAAAAGTATCATTATGTATTTTGAATCTGCTTTCACTATTAATGATTTTAATATTTTATCATCATCTACATTAAAAAACTCTTTTAATTCTTTTACTGTTTTTATATTAGGTGTATGAACTTTTCTTATCATTTTTATATCAAAATTATTTTCTTTATTTGTTTTTGTTAAACAAGCTGCTTCTTCAATATTTGAACTATATGAACAACTTGTACATTTAACTATTTTATCATCACCAAAGTCACATTCTACTTGAAATTCTTCACTAGTTGTTCCTTTCATACTTTCAGGATCACTTTTAACAGTTATTGTATCTAAATTACATCTTTTAAATATATTTTTAAATGTTTGATACATCTTATCATAACTTACATCAAGACCACTCATATCAGTATCAAAACTATATGCATCTGCCATTAAAAATTCTTTTTTTCTTATAAGACCATATTCAGGATGAAATTCGTCTCTAAACTTGTTGCTCATTTGAAATAAAGTAAAATGTAAGTCTTTATAGCTTTGTATTTTATTTCTTACTAAATATGCAAATAGTTCTTCATGTGTTGGACATAATGCATATTCTTTATTATTTCTATCTGTTAATGTAAACATTTCTTTACCAAATATTACATTTCTACCACTATTTTCAAAATATGAATAATCTACTAAGGATGGCATTAATACTTCTTCTGCATTAATTTTATCCATTTCATTTCTTATTATTTTTTTAATATTATTTACTACTTTTAATCCTAATGGTAAATAACTATAAACACCATTTTCGTTTTTAAATACCATACCACTTTTTATTAATAATTTTGCAGATATAGTATTTTCATCTTTAGGAAATTCTTTTCTTGTTATAAAAAAGCTATTAGACATTCTCATAAGTATTTCTCCTTAATATCCGCCATTATAGTATGACATGCCTTCATCTGCTATATAAGATATTATTTTTCTAGTCATTGCATCATTAGTGTCATATCTTACACATACAAGAGTGTTGTTCATACTCTTTTTATCAATAGGATTTTTAAGTTCAGTTTTATTTTTAGAATCTCCTGCTATATATCCTTGATTTATTAATTCTTTTACTAATACACATGCACAATCTTGATCACAATGTCTATATTGATCATCTTCATAATATGTACTATTTACATATTGAGGTATTCTAATTAAATTATCTCTTCCCCAAGCTTTACTTGAAGATAGTATTTGTTCTATTTTAGCATCATATAATTGTTGTAATACTTTATTTCTTATTGTATTTATTGCTGGAATTAACATTACTGCAAGTAACATCATTATTGATATTGAAACCATTAATTCTACTAAGGTAAATCCTTTTTTATTCATATTTAACTACCTCTATTTTCTATTAAAGTATAACAAATTTTTTATTTAATAACAATATTTATATTGAAATATTTTATTTAGTATTATATAATAATGTTTAGAATAGAGAGGGAATTATGAGGGAATTTGATTTTGAGAAAATGCCTATTGTTGAAATAGCTAATGAAATCATAATGGATGCCGTTAGAAGAAATGTTAGTGATATCCATATGGATCCAACAAAAGATGCTATCAGAATTCGTATTCGTATTGATGGTATTTTATCAGATTACTCTATGATTCCTGGTCAATACAAAAGAAATTTAATATCTCGTATAAAAATGATGGCACAAATGAATATTATGGAAACAAGACTTCCACAAGATGGTGCTATTAAAACTAAAATTGGAGATAAGATGCTAGATCTTCGTGTTTCTTCTCTTCCAACTAATAATGGCGAAAAAGTTGTTATCCGTGTCCTTGATTATTCAAAGAGTTTACAAGGACTTGAAACATTAGGTTTCTCAGAGGATAGTTTAAGTAAAATTCATAAGATGATTGGAGTACCAAATGGTATTATACTTGTAACTGGTGCTACTGGTTCTGGTAAATCAACTACCGTTTACTCTATTCTTCAAAAAATGAATACAGAAGATGTTAACATTATAACAGTTGAAGACCCAATAGAAATGGATATAGCTGGTATTAATCAAGTACAAGCTCAAAGTGAAATTGGTCTTACATTTGCTAATGTTTTAAGAAGTATCTTAAGACAAGACCCAGATGTTATAATGATCGGAGAAATTCGTGACGATGAAACTGCTAGAATTGCTGTTAGAGCTTCAATTACTGGTCATAAAGTTTTATCTACAATACACACTAATAACTCATTAAATACTATTGAAAGACTTACAGATATGGATGTAGAAAGATATTTGCTTGGTTCTGCTCTTACTGGTATTATTTCTCAAAAACTAGCAAGAAAGTTATGTCCTCATTGTAAAGTTCTTAGAAATACTTCTGATTATGAAAAAAATGTATTTAAAAAAGTATTACATAAAGATGTTGATCAAATGTATGATGCTAATCCTGATGGTTGTGAACATTGTTTCAGAGGCTTTACTTCCAGAATTGCTATATTAGAAGTGCTTCTTATAAATGATGAAATTAGAGATGCAATCACAAATAATATGCATAAAGATGAACTTAGAAAATTAGTATATAAAAGTGATGTTATTACCCTACTTCAAGATGGACTTACAAAAGTTGTTGAAGGCGAAACATCATTTTCAGAAATACTTAAAGTTGTTGATCTTGATAATGATTTATCTAACTATGAAGACGATAATTTAGAAACAGGTATAAAAGATATAGAGAATCAAGAAGAAATGCATAATCATTATATGAATCAAGCTGATATACAAGAAATAGATGATTTTAATCCTGCTAATGATCATTATGTATCACTTGAACCAGTTACTACTAATAATAATGAAATAATTGATTATTCAGCACTTATCCCAACAGATAAAGAAAATCATAATAATGAAATACCTCACGATACAGTTAAACCTGGTGAGATTGAATATTTTAACTTTTAGAAACTTTAAATAAGTTTCTTTTTTTTGAATATAATTTTATAGGTGAAATTATGTTTCAAAATAAACAAAATACTAGAATTAAATATATGTTTTTAATATGTGGTTTAATATTTTTATTTGTTATTATTAAAGTATTTTATATACAAGTTATTGAATATAAGAAATTAAATACTCTTGCTAATGAACTATGGAGTCGTGATTTAACTGTACAAGCTGATAGGGGGAAAATACTTGATAGAAATGGTAAAGTAATAGTTGATAATGTCACTACTGTTGGATTATACTTAGTACCAAATCAAATTAATAATAAAGAGGAAGTAAGTAAAACATTAGCTTCAATATTAGATGTTAGTTATGAAGAAATGTATAAACATGTAAGTAAGAAGACATCTATTGAAAGAGTACATCCTGAAGGTAGAAATATTAGTCACGAAAAAGCTGATTTAATTAGTTCTTATAATTATGAAGGTGTTTATCTTTTAAAAGAAAGTAAAAGAGACTATAAATATGGTAGTATATTATCTCATGTTATAGGTTATACAGGAATTGATAATCAAGGGCTTAGTGGTATTGAACTTAAATATGATAAAATACTTACTGGTAAAAATGGGAATATTAAATATTATAGTGATGGTAAAGGAAAAAGATTAGCTTTACCTGAAACTTATGTTTCCCCTACTTCTGGTACTGATGTTAAGCTTACTATTGACTTAGATATTCAATTGTCGCTTGAAAATGAACTTTTAAATGCTTATAAAAAATATAATGCTGAGGGAGCTATTGGTATTGTTATGAATCCAAAAACAGGTGAAGTTCTTGCGATAAGTAGTATTCCTTCTTTTGAGCCTGCTAATTATAAAAATTATAGTACTGAAATTATTAATAGAAATTTAGCTATATGGTCTAACTTTGAACCTGGTAGTACTTTTAAAATTGTAACATTAGCATCAGCAATAAATGAAGGAAAAGTCAATATATTTAAAGAACATTATTATGATAAAGGTAGTGTTAAAGTTGCTAATTCTACTCTTCACTGCTGGAAAAGAAAAGGACATGGAGATCAAACATTTATACAAGTAGTTGAAAACTCATGTAACCCAGGTTTTGTTAATTTAGGTCAAAGACTTGGAAAAGAGACTTTATTTAAATATATTACTGAACTCGGTTTTGGTAAGAAAACTGGTATAGATTTAAATGGTGAAGCTACTGGTATATTATTTAACTTGGATAAAGTTGGCCCTGTTGAACTAGCTACAACTGCATTTGGTCAAGGAATTAGTGTTACAGCTTTACAACAGGTTACTGCTGTTAGTGCAATTGTAAATGGTGGTACTCTTT
>SAMEA104315422__coassemble_622_pt1 | contig 14958 bp, 15 predicted proteins | sample SAMEA104315422__metabat2_low_PE_011 | metagenome-assembled genome bin SAMEA104315422 (sample SAMEA104315422) | gut metagenome | biome: Monkey gut; feature: monkey-associated habitat; material: faeces | place: China | collected 2013
CTCCGCATCTTCCGCGTCTTCCGATGAAAATAAAAAATCATCCGATGAGAAAGAGACTACTTCCGTTGAGCTGGATCCTGAAAATCAAGCTTTATTCGGTATTGTTCAAGGAGGAGAGTTTGAGGATTTAAGAAAATTTTCTGCGATTGAAACTGCTAAAATTGGTTTTGATGGATATAGTGTTGGTGGTGTTTCAGTTGGTGAAGACCCAGTAACTAAATTAAAAATGATAGAATATACAACACCTTATTTACCAAAAGATAAAATTAGATATCTAATGGGAGTTGGAGAACCAGTAGATTTAATTGATGGTGTTATAAGGGGTATAGATATATTTGATTGTGTACTTCCAACTAGACTTGCAAGACACGGAAATGCACTTACAAAAGATGGAAGAACTAATCTTCGTAATGCTAGATTTATTAAAGATCTTGATCCTATTGAAAAGGATTGTGATTGTTATACTTGTAAAAACTTTACTAGATCTTATATAAGACATTTATTAGTTGCTGATGAATCATTTGGTCAAAGATTAATATCTATTCATAATATAAGATTTTTAACTCATTTAATGGAAGAAATAAGAACTCATATTGAAAATGATGATTTATTAGAATTTAGAGAAGAGTTTGTTGAAAGATATAATAAAAAGAAATAGTGGTTATTTCTTTTTTATTTTTTTGAAACTCCAACTATACCACCTGTTATTGATGATAATATTAATGTTAGATAATATATAAGTGTATTTAAACTATATTTTGATACGATTATTGTTATTAAAGAAAATAATATTGTTATTATTAATCCAATTATAAAGCCATTTAAATATCCTTTTGATTTTCTTATTTTTGATAATTTTAATCCAAATATATAAAACATTAGAATTGTTAATACATAATTAATAATATTTATTACATTAAGATCTAGTATTTCTAAATAATAAAATAATGATGTTATAAGTAGTAAAACTATAAAAAATATTATAAATTTATATATGCTCTTTAGATATGTTAAAATTATATTCATTATTATTCACCTAATTAATTATATTTATGTTTAAAAATATTATGATTAAACATAATAATAATGGGTGAAATTATGGATTTAATAATGGTTATTATAAGAACTGTATTATTTTATTTTATTGTACTTATTGTTTTTAGACTTATGGGTAAAAGAGAAATAGGAGAATTATCTGTCCAAGATTTGGTTGTTAGTATTTTAATAGCTGAACTTGTTGCGATTAGTATTGAAAATTATAAGGATTCTGTTTTACTTACTGTTGTACCTATAATAATATTATTATTTTTTGAAATTGCTTCTGGATATTTATCTTTAAGATTTAATAAGTTTAGAAATATAGTTGATGGTAAACCTTCTTTAATAATAAATAGGGGAATAATTAACTATAAAGAAATGATTAAACAAAGATATTCTCTTGATGATTTATTACTTGAACTTAGAAATAATAATATTAAAAATCTTAAAGATGTAGAATATGCTGTTCTTGAAAATAGTGGTAAATTAAATATCTTTAAATATAGTTTTTTAGGCATAGATAGCGCTAATCCTTTTCCATTGATATTAGATGGTGTTATTCAAAAAGATACTCTTGATTATATTGAAAAGGATGAAAATTGGCTTAATAATTATTTAGTAACTAATAATCTTAAAAAAGAAGATATATTTTATGCTTTTTATAAAAATAAACAGATTTATATAATTAAAAGAAATGAGCTAAAATGTTAATGTTTTTTTAAGAACTTTATAATAAGAATATGTTGTATATATTAGGTTTGCTATTATTGATAATATTAAACTATACATACCAATTCTCATAAGTGATAATGCTGCAATTAATATTAATCTTATTATTGATGAAGTTATACTTATTTTCATAGCTTCTTTACTTTTTCCGAGTGCTTGAAGAGCATTTGAAAGTGGATATTCAATATAAAATAATATTGTGAAAGGACTAAGTATTCTTATATAATCTACTCCATAAGTAGTTTTATATAAAAGATTTAAAAAGAATTTAGGAAAAAGAACTATTACGAATGTTGATAAGGCTCCAATTGTACAAGAAATTAATACTATTTGTTTTATTCTTTTGATACACATTTTATAATCTTTTATACTATAATATTTTGATAATTCTGGTATTAGTGATGTTGACATATTTTGAGTAAAAAATGCGGGAAGTAGTAATAATGACATAGCATATGCATTAATAATACCATATTCATTTACTATAAAATCATTTTGATATCCTACAAAAAGTAATACATTTGTAAGTATTATTGGTTCTAAAAAATATGAAAAAGAACCAACTATTTTACTAGATGTTGATGGTATACTTATATTCATTACTTTTTTAACTGCTGTTTTACTAATATATTTTTTATTAAATTCTATACTTTTTTTAGGAAAATAATATATCATAACTATTTGTGATATCACTTCTCCAATTGCATTGACTAAAATAATGAAACTTATTGCATGTATTAAACTTATTTTTATTATTTTTGGTATGAATATTCCTATTAATATTAATCTTGTTACTTGTTCTAAAAAGTTTGAAAGCATATATGGAAACATATTTTGTTTTCCCCAAAAATATCCTTTTATAATTGATGAAACTGATATAAATGGTGCTAGTATAGATATACATATTATTGGATAATAAAGACTACTGTTATGAAGAAGATTTGTTGAAAGTGTTTTAGCAAATAATATTGTTATTAATATTAATACTGCATTAATTATTATTGATAAAGGAAGTAATGATAATATTATAGTTTTTGATCTTTCACTTTTTTCTGATATTACTTTTGAAATACTTGTGGGATAACTTAAGGTGGATATTACTGTTATTAAAGATATAGTAGGAGAAAGCATACTATAGAGTCCCATTCCTTCACTACCTAATGTTCTAGTAACTAATATTTTAAGTATGAAACCTACTGCTTTTCCAATGGTTCCTCCGATTAAAAGAACTAATGTTGATTTTAAAAATATATTATTTTTTATTTTGTTTAACATAATAAAGTATATGAGAACATACTTGAATAAATTAAATAATTATGTTATTATTTAGTAGTCATAAGTGACAACAATTTTAATAATTACCTTATAAAGAGTGACTGAGAGACTGGCTCTATGAAGTCACACCAACCTAAATAAGATAGGTGGTAAGCCCAGATGGATGAGGATAACTTATATATACCTAGGTTACCCTAGGTATTTTTCTTTTTAAGGTAATTGTAATCTTAGAAGGAGGAATGATTATATGAGATTATTTAGTAATGAAATTGTTTTTAGAGGACATCCTGATAAGGTATGTGATCAAATTAGTGATGCACTTCTTGATGAATATTTAAAAGGTGATAAGAAAAGTAGATGTGCGATTGAAACAGTTGGTGGTAAAGGAAAAATATTTATAACCGGTGAAGTTACTTCTAATAGTAAAGTAGATATTGAAAGAATAGTTAATTCTGTTTTAAAAGATGTTGGTTATAATGAAAAGTATGAAATAATTAATAATATTGGAGTTCAAAGTAGTGATATAGCTCTTGGTACTAATGATATGGTTTCTGGTGCTGGGGATCAAGGTATGATGTTTGGTTATGCAGTTAATGATAACTCTTACTATTTGCCAACAGCAATGGTTATTCTTAAAGAGTTAAGCATTAAATATGATGAAAAAAAGATTCTAGATTTAAAAGTGATGGTAAAGCTCAAATAACTGGATATTATGATGATGATATGAAGTTATTAAAAATTAAAACTTTTACTATAAGTTATCAAAATACTGAAAAAGAGAGAGATAAAACTGATAAAATAGTTAAAGATATAGTAGATAATATTTGTTCAAAATATAATATAGAGGTTTTGGAATATTTAATAAATCCAACTGGTAGATTTGAAATTGGTGGTTTTGCTGGTGATGCTGGTCTTACTGGTAGAAAAATTGTGGTTGATTCTTATCAAGGATTTGCTCCTGTTGGTGGTGGTGCATTTAGTGGTAAAGATCCATCAAAAGTTGATAGAAGTGCTGCATATAAAGCAAGAGAAATAGCTGTTTATTACTTAAAGAAATATAATCTTAAATGGTGTAAAGTTCAACTTAGTTATGCAATTGGTATTAGAAAACCTCTTGCTATATATATTGATAGTGATAAAGGTAATTTAAAAGATGAAACAACTATTTCTTCATATTCTTCTTTATATGAAGAGTGTGAACCAAAAAATATTATTAATGATCTAAATCTTTTAAATAAATGTTATTATGAAACTAGTATGTTTGGTCATTTTTAAAATGTATTATAATGTAAAGTTTTGTAACATATATTGATATATTAAAATATATATGGTATATTATAAATAACCTAGATGATAGATATAGCTTTATAAACCGGCTATGTAATACTATAGGGGGATTAATTAGTATATGGTGTTGAATATTGCATTTTAATGCAAGATCCCGAGTATATTATGTATCCTACCACCTCGTGCGAATCGCGAGTTTTATTACACTATATTTTCACTGGGTTTTATTTTGCAAAAATATATATTTATGATAAATTTTGATTTATTTTCTATTCTTTGATATAATACTACTTGCTTATGGGAGGCAATTTATGAATCTTGTTAGACTCGAAAGTTTAGTAGGGGAAGAGAATATAGAAAAGATAAGAAAACTTAAGGTCCTTGTCTTAGGACTTGGAGGAGTTGGTGGTTACACAGTTGAATCACTTGTTAGATGTGGTGTTGAAAATATAACACTTGTAGATAGTGATATTATTAAACCAAGTAATATTAATAGACAAATTATTACTACAAGTAAAAATATAAACAAATATAAAACAAGAGAATGGAAAAAGAGAATAAAACTTATAAATAAAAATGCTATTGTTAATATTATTAATGTTCATATAACTGAAGATAATATAGAGTGTTTATTTGGTAGTGATTATGATTATATTATTGATGCTTGTGATACCACTAAGGTAAAAGTAAAATTAATTATTGAATGTCATAATAGAAATATTAAACTTGTTTCTTCTATGGGAACTGCTAATAAACTTGATGCTACTAAAGTGTATATTACTACTCTTGATAAAACTCACAGTGATCCTCTTGCTAAGAAGATTAGACATGAACTTGGAAAGTATAGGGAATATATGAGTGATGTTACTGTTGTTACTTCTAGTGAAAAAGCTATTAATAATACAATGCTTGGCTCAACCGCATTTGTTCCTGGAACTGCTGGACTTTTTATAACAAATTATATAATAAAAGATGTAACTGGCATGTAGCTACATCTTTTTTGCTATTAATTTTAAGCTTAATCCTTCATTATCAAGTTCTTCTTCTGTTGTAGAAAGTGGCTCGTGACCTTTTAAAAATGAATTTATATATACATTTCCACTTATTGATTGAAAATCTTTTCTTCTATATCCTGTTTTAGTATTATAAAATGAGTCTCCATATATTCTAGCTATATTTTCATCTAGTATATGATATCCATTAATTAATAATTTTTGTATTTCAGTTTTATCTTCTTCATTTATGAAATATCCAGGAGAAGGTGTTCTTAGTATTTTACTGTTATACAGGATATATCCTTTTTTATCATCTATGAAGAATTGTCTATATGTTGGATCTATTAAATATGGTACATTTATACCATTTACATTAAATATTGCGATAAGAAATGAATGTCCTTCTATATCTTCTGTTATTACATTTTGTGTCATACAAGGATGAACTTCAACTTCTAAACTATTTAAGTAATGTGTTATTATAGCTTGAGCTTTATCACATTTAAATTGAAAACTAAAATTATTAATATTACTTGTAAATTTGCATCTTGTTTCATAGCATATATAGTCTAAAAACATATTAATTTCTTCTTCAGTTAATGGTTCTTTTAATAATGTTTTTTGTTCTAGTATTTCTATTATTTGTGGATCAATATTTACTGTTTTTGGTGTTGATTCTATTATGTAATTCATTGTTTCACCTTTATACTGTTATTAAATTTATACATTTCTGTTTCATATTTATTTCTTCTTGGAGTGTAATATTTTCTTCCTTTTAATTCTTTTGGCATATATTCTTGATCTACCCAATAATTTGGATAATTATGTGGGTATTTATAGTTTGGACTAGTTGTTCTTATATGTTCTGGTATTCTACCAACTGATATTGTATTTATATCATTTACCGCAGCATTTATTGCCATATCTGCTGAATTACTTTTAGGACTTAAAGCCATATCTATTACAGCACAACTAAGTGGTTTATATAATTCAGGAAATCCAATTCTTTCACTTGCTTCAATTGCTGATAATACTTTCATTCCCATAGTTGGATTTGCAAGGCCAATATCTTCGTATGCTATTACAAGCATTCTTCTATAAATAATATCATAATCACCGCTTACAATTAATCTTGCTAAATAGTGAAGGGCAGCATCTACATCACTACCTCTAATACTTTTTTGAAAAGCTGAAATCATATCATAATATCCATCATCATTTTTATCAGCAAAAAATGATGGAGTATTGTGTGTTAACTTTATATTATCTATTGTTATTTCTTTATTATATCCATAGTAACAAAATTCGATTAAATTGTATGCAAATCTTATATCACCATTTGAAACACTTGCTATATATTTAATAGTTTTATTATCCATTTTAACATCTGGAAGTACTTCTTTTACTTTTTTAATTCCTTTTTCAATATCACTTTCACTTAATGGTTTAAGTTCTATTAGGCTACATCTACTTCTTATAGCTTGATTTAGTGAATGATATGGATTCGAATTAGTAAGACCTATTAATGTGATAAGACCACTTTCTAAATAAGATAATAGTATATCTTGTTTGTCTTTATTCATTCTATGTATTTCGTCTACTATTAAAATAAGTCCATTATACATTTTTGCTTCTTCTATAACAATTTCAAAGTCTTTTTTTGAGTTAACTGTTGCATTAAGTATTCTATATCTCATATTAAATTCATTCATTAATGCTAGTGCAATTGTAGTTTTACCACATCCACTAGATCCATAAAATATTATATTAAATAATTTTTTTTCTTTTACTAGGTTACTTAGTACTTTGCCTTTGCCAATTATGTGTGTTTGTCCAAGAACATCCTTTAATGAGTTTGGTCTTAATTTATTTTGTAATAGTTCCATAATTCACCTCAGAAATATTTTAACACAAATTAAATATTTTATATAGTTATTATAATGTATTTATAACTTTCTGTTTGTTACAATAAAATATTAATAGTGAAGTACCTAACCCCCCTGCGGTTGGGCATCACTGTTTTTGTTGTTTTGCCTAACTACAAAGTGAGTTAGGCTTTTATGTGCTTTAATAATCATTTAAAAATTTATTTAAGTTGTCATTTAAAAGTCACTTTAAAAATAATATAATTATGATATAATTATTTAAGGTGACTAATATGAAGAAACTTGGTTTAAAGACAATTGTTATATTTTTGATTACTATATTTTTATTTTATTATCTTTTAAAGGATAATTTTATAGAGTCAATGAAATTACTTAAGAATGCTAATTATTTGTATATATTTTTGGCTGTTTTAGTATTTATTTTATATATTATAGTTGAGTCTTATTTATTATATATACTTATTAGAAAACAAAAGAAAAATTATAAATTTAAAGATGCGATTAATTTAGATATTATGACTAAGTTTTTTAATGGGATAACTCCTTTTTCACTCGGGGGACAACCTCTTCAAATATATAGATTAAATAGAGAAGGAGTTGCGGTTACAAAAGGAATATTGATTTTAGTTGAAAATTTTATAATATTACAAATTACAATGAGTATAATGTGTATTTTATATTTAATAATTGGTTATGCATTTAATATTATGCCTAGTGGATTTGTTTTATATTGTACTATACTTGGGATTATTATAACTATTGTTTCACTTTTTGTAGCAATATTTTCATGTTTAAAAACTAGTGTTGCTAAAAAGATAGGATATTTCTTTATTGACAAATTTAAATTTATTAAAGATAAGGAAGGTAAAAAAGAGAAATGGTCATCTAAATGTAGTGAATATTCTCTTGGCTATAAGGAATTAATTAAAGATAAAAAGTTTATTGTTAAATGCATTATTATTAATTTTATATATATGTCTATATATTTTATGGTTCCATTTTTTACATTTAAAGCATTAAATACTGATATAAATATTAACTTTATTTTCTCAATTATTTTTGGTTGTTTTATATATACTGCATCTTGTTTTATACCAATTCCAGGTGGAAGTGTTGGTGCTGAATATTCTTTTATTCATTACTTTGAAGTTATAGTGAAAGAAGTGTTTATTGTACCAGGATTATTGTTATGGAGATTTATAACTTATTATATACCTATGATTATTGGTGGTGTTATGTTTAATATAATTGATTCAAAAAGTGTAAAAAATAAGTAAAAAGGCTATCTTAAATAGCTTTTTTTATTGTATAATGTTATTGGGTAAAAAATATGATAGAGATTGATAATAAGGAATTAGTTGATGATTTTAAAGATTATTTAAGAATAGATAAGAATTATTCTGAGAATACTATTGAATCATATATAAGAGATATTAGTTCATTTTTAGAATATACTAATAAGGAAGTTTTAGATATATCTAAAAAAGATATTGATAATTATGTTTTACATATATTACCAAAATATAATGAAAGTTCTATTAATAGAATAATCGCTAGTATTAAAAGCTTTTATAAATATTTATCTATATATAAAGGATATATTAATATATCAGAAGATGTGGAAAGTTTGAAAAGAAAGAAAACTCTTCCTAAGTATTTAAGTATTGAAGAAGTAGATAATCTGCTTGATATTAAGCTTGAAACTGCATTTGATTATAGAAATAAAGCAATTCTTGAATTATTATATGCGACAGGACTAAGGGCGACAGAACTTGTTAATTTAGATTTAAATAATATAGATTTAAGTAATATGGTTGTTAATGTATATGGTAAAGGAAGTAAAGAAAGAATTGTTCCATTATCTCATGTAGCGGTAAATTATTTAGATTTATATATTAATAAATATAGAAGTATGCTATTTGTTAAAAGGCAGAAACCTACTGATTCATTGTTCTTGAATAATCACGGTAACAGAATGACTAGACAAGGATTATATAAAATAATTGGTGAAATAGCTAGACAGAAAAAGATTGATAAAGAAATAACACCTCATGTTTTAAGACATAGTTTTGCTACTCATTTAATTGAGTGTGGTGCTGATATTAGAAGTGTACAAGAGTTACTTGGACATGAAAATGTTGTTACGACTGAGATTTATACTCATCTAGCTAATAATTTTATAAAAGATAATTATAATGAATATTTTAATAGAAGTAAGAAAGAAAGTGATGCAAATGTTTAAAAGAGTATTTTTAGTAGTTATGGATAGTGTTGGGGTTGGAGAAGCAAGTGATGCAGCTAAATATGGAGATGTTGGTGCTAATACATTACTTCATACAATTGGAGATTCATATAATTTAGATACATTAGAAAGACTTGGACTTACTACACTTGTTGGAAAAGAAGTAGAAAATACAAGAGGACTTTATATGAAAGCTTGTCCAATTAATCTTGCAAAAGATACATTGAATGGACATTATGAAATGATGGGAGCTGTTGCTAAGACACCATATAAGACATATCCAGAAGGTTTTCCATTAGAACTTATTAGTAAAATACAACAAGTGACTGGAAGAGATGTAATTGGTAATATTGTTGCTTCTGGAACTCAAATTATTCAAGATTTGGGTGAAATGCATATGAAAACAGGAGCTTTAATTATATATACTTCTGCTGATTCTGTTTTACAAATTGCTGCTCATGAGGATATTATTCCAGTTGAAGAATTATATAAAATTTGTGAACAAGTAAGAGAACTTACAAAAGGTGATGAATATAAAATTGCTAGAATTATAGCAAGACCATTTATTGGTAAACCTGGTAACTTTACAAGAACACCAAGAAGACATGATTATGCACTTGATCCACCAATTAATGTACTTGATTTACTTGATAGAAATGGAGTACAAACTATTGCTATTGGTAAAATATCTGATATTTTTAATGGTAAAAGTATTGCTGTTAAAATAAGAACAAAAGATAATATGGATGGTATGATGAAGTTGATAGATTTTGCTAAGGGTGAATTTAGTGGATTATTATTTGCTAATTTAAATGATTTTGATATGTTATATGGACATAGAAGAGATAGAGAAGGTTATTTAAAAGCTCTTGAAGACTTTAATTATTATTTACCTATTATGCTTAAAAATCTTAAAAAAGATGATTTATTAATTATAACAGCTGATCATGGTAATGATCCAACATTTAAAGGTACTGATCATACAAGAGAAAATGTTCCGGTTCTTATTTATAGTCCTATATTTAAAACTGGTAAAAGACTTCCAGATAGACAAACATTTGCTGATATTGGTGCTACTATTCTTGATAACTTTAAAATTAAAAATGAACTTGGAATTGGTACATCAATATTTGATGAATTAAGAAAAGACAAAGAGTAGAAATAAAGATAACTGTATGATAAAATATAGTTATCTTTTTTTGAGGTGTAAAATGAAATTAAATGATATATATGAAGTAACTATTGATAATGAGGATTATATAGGAAATGGTGTTACAAGAATTAATAATCTTGTTGTATTTGTTCCTTACACTTTAAGTGGTGAAGTCGTTAAAATTATAATAACTAGTATTAATAAGAGATTTGCTACTGGTAAGATTATAGAATTTATTAGTAAAAGTAAAAATAGATGTGAAGTTAAATGTTCTTCTTATAATGAATGTGGTGGATGTAATTTTTTACATATCGATTTAGAAAATGAAAAATTAAAAAAGATAAATTATATTAATAAGTTATTTAATATTAATATTAATGAAGTTCTTACAAATAATGAATATAATTATAGAAATAAAGCGACTTTTCATATTAAAAATAATAGAATTGGTTATTATAGTGAAAAGAGTAATGATATAGTTGAATTTGATAATTGTTTACTTTTGGATGATAGAATTAATGATATATATAATTATTTAAAAGGAACTGATTTGAGTGGCCTTTTTGAAGTAATTATTAGAGTTACTAATAAAGATACTATGATTATATTTAAAGGCGAAAAATATGATATAAATACTCTTATAAATAGATTTAATATTACATCAATTTATTTAAATAATAAGCTTATTTATGGAAAAGATTATATTATTGAAGAAATTAATAATATTAAATATAGTATTTATCCTGAATCATTTTTTCAAGTTAACCCTTTAAATATGAAAATAATGTATGATAAAGCAAAAGAATATGCTTTTTGTGGTAATAATTTACTTGATTTATATTGTGGTACTGGTACTATTGGTATATATTTAAAAGATAATTTTAAACATATAGATGGTATTGAAATAAATAAAGATTCTATTAGAAATGCTAATATTAATAAAAAGTTAAATAATATAGAAAATATAGATTTTGTGTGTGGGGATGCAGGTATTGCTAAAAATAATAATTATGATGTTATAGTAGTTGATCCTCCAAGAAGTGGTTTATCAATGAAAGTTATTGATTTTCTAAATAATTCAAATTCCTCTAAAATAGTTTATATTTCTTGTAATCCAAAAACTTTAAAAAGAGATTTAGAATTACTTAACAGATATAATATGAAAAAAATAGAAATAATAAATATGTTTAATAAAACTAAACATATAGAATGCATTACTTTACTTGAAATAAAATAATTTTAATATTTATTGCATATAAAACAATTGTTTGTTATAATTTAATTGTATTAATTTAATTGCTATCTAATTAATATGACAATTTGGTCGACTAGTGTATATAATTTTCTGGCAATAAAAGTTATGTACAAGCATGCGGAGATATACTTTTAATAGGTATATCTTTTTATTTTGGAGGTGTATAAGATGAATGAAATTGTAGAAAATAAAATAGAAAATATGATTTATGAGGTAAGAGGAAGACAAGTTATGTTAGATTCGGATTTAGCTAGATTATATGGGTGTGTGAATGGTACAAAAACAATTAACCAAGCTGTAAAAAGACACATTAATAAATTTCCAGAAAGGTATGTATTTAAATTGACTGATGAAGAATATAAAAAATTGAAGTCCCAAGTTGGGACTATAAATTCAAACAATTATGGTGGAAATAGAAAATTACCTAATGTATTTACAGAACAAGGTGTCGCTATGCTTGCTACAATATTGAGAACAAAAGTAGCTGATATTATAAGTATGAAAATAATTGATGCTTTTGTGTATATGAGAAAATATATGTCATATGAAAGTAAAAACACAATTCTTATTAATCATGAAGAAAGAATATTAAAACTTGAAGAGTCATTTGAAAGGATGTCTTCTAAACAAAACTCTATCATTTATGAAGGAAAAATATATGATGCTTATTCAATTTTAATTGATATATTAAATGAAGCAACAAGAGAAGTAATTATAATTGACAATTATACTAATAAGGAATTGTTAGATATATTAAGAAATGTAGATAAAAAAATTATTATTTTTTCTAAAAATATTGATGATGTGTTAGTTGAAAAATATAGTAATCAATATAATAATATTATATTTATAAGTAATAATACTCTTCATGATAGATATATCATATTAGATAGAAAAACTATTTATATAAGTGGTATGTCTTTAAAAGATATTGGTAAAAAGTATAGTTATATTTATAAGATGAATGAAGAATTATTTAAAAAAGAATTATTAAAAAGAATTAAAAATATGCTACAATAAATTTAATGAATGGATGTGGAATTATGGAACAGTTTTATTTGGAATTACCATCCACTGATAGAAAGAATGAAATAATTGATTACATCAATGAGTTTGTAGTTTATAATTCTGATATTAATGGTAGTGGATCACTTGATAAAATATTAGATGGTTATACTTTTGAAGAAGCATTAGAAAGATGTTTAAATATGAAAGATGAAGTATATGCTAAGAAATTAAATAGATGTCAATCAAAAACATTTTTATTAATTAGAGCAAATGATAATAAAATAGTTGGTATGATAAATGTTAGGTGGAATTTAACAGAAGAAATGAAACGATTTGGTGGTAATATTGGTTATGGAATAAGACCTACTGAAAGAAGAAAAGGTTACAATAAAATCAATTTATACTTAGGATTAATCGAAGCTCAAAAGTTAGGATTAGATAAAGTAATGTTGGATTGTGATGTTAATAATTTGGGTTCTAGTAAAACAATGGAGGCACTTGGTGGTGAACTTGAAAGAACTGAGATTGATCCATATGATGGTATTCTTACTAGTGTTTATCAGTTTGATGTAACAAAAACTATTGATAGATATAGGGAAGAATATGAGAATAAAATTTATAAAATAGAAAAGGAAAAAAAGTTATGTCAAAAGTAAATAAGGAAGCATTAAAAAGTGGAAAAGTATTAAGATATTTGAGAGATGCTTTTTTAAATGATCAAACAGTTATGAATTTAAGCCCTTTATTTGATTGTTTAATTGATTCTGATTTGTATGTTCCGATGAATGTGATTATGAGTAATGAAGATATAAATACTTTTAAAAATTCAAATGTTGGTGATGTGGTAAGTTTAAATAACAATATTAGAATGAAACCAGATTGGTTAAAAATAAATGATGAATCGGAAGAATTATATTTTCCTATATTTTCAAGTATTGATGAAGCTACAGATAATTATCGTAAAAACTTTTCTTGGATAAATTTATCTTTGGATGATTGTATTAAATTCGTAAGAAGTAATGAAAAATGTATTGGACTTGTTTTAGATGCTTTTACAAAACCAGTTGTAATAACTGATAAAGTATTTAATGCTTTAGAATCTATTTTAAAGGAATGCAGGAAAGAAGAAAATAATAAATAGTGCAATTCTCAGTTTATGTCCTGTTAATATTTAAATAATTATATATAATTTATCTTGAAGGGAGAAAATATGAATCAAGAAAAAATAGGAAAATTTATTGCAGAATGTAGAAAAAATAAAAAGTTAACTCAGCAAGAACTTGCGGAAAAGCTAAATGTTAGTGATAAATCAATAAGTAGGTGGGAAAATGGTAAAACAATGATGGATATTTCATTATTTGAACCATTATGCAATGAACTTGATATAACTATTAATGAATTATTGAAAGGTGAAAAAATTAATAATAAGAAAAATACAAATAAAATGTCTATTGAAACATTAATAAATTATAGTAAATATAAAAATATTAGAAATAAAAGGATAGTTTTAACTATTTTATTTATTATGAGTTTAAGTCCGATGTTTTTGAATCAATATGGAGGGTCTAGAGGTGTACAAGAAATAAGTGGTTTAATTAATATATTAAATCCGTTTGGTATTTTATCTATATTAATGTTTATATTTGGAGTATGGTTTCCATTTAAAAACAATATAATTAATAAGGTTCTTGGTGGATGTGGTGTTTTAGGAATTATTATTTCAGAAATTTATAATTATTTTACTTGGTATATAGCAAATATCACTGGTGAGTTTAGTCTTTATAATAGTATACAGTTTGCTTTTCCAGAATTTTATATTGGACTTTTAATATCTATTTTGATGGTAGTTGTTTATTTTTCAATTGATAAAATAGTAAAAAATTAAATTTTTATGAGTTTTATGATATAATACTGTGTGTTGTATATTATTGAGGTAATGATATGAAAGAAATATTAGTTGATAATGAGGGATATAATCAATTTTGTGATGAGCTAGAAAGATTAAAGGAATTAAGTAAATCCAACTCAACTTTAGGTAGTGAAGTTTATAGAGATGCAATCGGTGATGGTTGGCACGATAACTTTGCTTT
>SAMEA104315422__coassemble_747_pt1 | contig 12798 bp, 9 predicted proteins | sample SAMEA104315422__metabat2_low_PE_011 | metagenome-assembled genome bin SAMEA104315422 (sample SAMEA104315422) | gut metagenome | biome: Monkey gut; feature: monkey-associated habitat; material: faeces | place: China | collected 2013
CGTGGCATACTTCTGCTACCGCAACGCACCGAGGTAAGTATTAATGATTAATGAAGAAAAATATAATAAAACATTAAGTGACAATATTAGCTGTTATGAAATAAATAGAAATTTAAATACACATGAACCTCAAATAATAAAAAGTCAAATAAAGTATAAAATATATACAAAATCAAAATTATCATATTATAATTCTATAAATAAAGAAAATATCATTAAAGATCATATTTCAGATTTATCTTATATAATATTTATATTTCTAAGTGCTATTTTAATAAACAATAAGAATCTATCATTAGGAAATTTTATACTCTTCACTCAAATCATTTTTTATTTTATTACACCCATGAAAGACTTATTAGACTTAAGTGACACAATTGATTATATGAAAAATATATATAGAAGAATAAATGATATGATATTAATAAATAATGATAGAGAAGAAGAAACAGAAGAACTAATAAATGGAAATATAAGTATTAAAAATTTATCATATTCACATAATGATATTGATTATATATTTAATAATGTTTCATTTGATATAAAGTCAAAAAGTAAGTTTTTACTATATGGAAACAGTGGTAATGGTAAAAGTACTATCATGAAGATATTATTAAAATATTTAAAAAATTATAAAGGTGAAATATATATAAATAATAAAAATATAAAAGATATAAACAGTAATGTTATTCAAAATAGTTTTACTTATGTATCACAAAATAGCTATATAAATAATGATAGTATTAAAAATAATATTATATATGATAGAGATATAAACGATAGTGAATATGAAAATATAATAAATTTATGTAATTTGAATACTTTAAGAAATAGAAGTATATTAAGAGATAAATATATAATTGAAGATAATGGATTTAATATATCAGGTGGAGAAAAACAAAAAATCATTTTAGCAAGAAGTCTGCTTAAAAATAGTAATTATATTATTTTAGATGAAGCACTAAGTGAAATATCTTTTGAAGAAGAAATAGAAATAATTAATAAAATATTTAATTATTTCAAAGATAAAACAATAATATATATTTCACATAAAAAAGAAATTATAGAATTGTTCAAAGAAAAATATAAATTAGAAAGGAGTTAAGGTTATGATTGAAGAAAGAGAATTATCAACCATTAAAGGAGGTGCAGTTAATTGGGGCATTATTGGTATAGGTGGGACTATCATTTCTTTTCTTATTGGACTCGTAGATGGATATCTAAGACCTTTAAAATGTAGAAGATGATAAAGGAAGAAGAATTAAAAGAAATAAAAGGTGGAGCTGTATCAGTCGGTACTATTATTAATGCTGTTGTAAAAGCAATAAGCTTAGCATTAGAACTTGGAAGAGGACTTGGCTCTGCGATAAGAAGAAAAAAAGATGGAAGAAAATGTTCATATTAAGAGGCGATATGCCTCTTTCTTTTTGTAAAATATTTGTGAAAAAATAAATATATAATTGACAACTTAGATAAGTAGAGTATAATCGTTATAGTTAGTTACCGAACTAAAAGGAGAAATATTATGGAAGAACAAAGTATTGGATCTGAAATAAAAAAGATTGATAATCTTATAGTAAGAAAAATAGTATCTTATAGTAAAGATAATGAAAATATGTTAACACCAGCTCAAATGATGATAACTAGATATTTATGTAAAAATAAAGATAAAAAAATATATCAAAAAGATTTAGAGAGGAATTTGCCATTTCGAAAATCAACAATATCTGGAATAATCCAGACAATGATTAAAAATAATATTATAACAACAATATCATCAGAAGAAGATGCTAGAAGCAAAGAGATACAATTGACTCCTTATGGAATAGAAATAAATAAAGAGATACAAGAAAATATAATTAAATTCGATAAAATATTAAAAAATAATATTAAAGATAGTGATTTAAGAATATTCTTTAAAGTAACTAAACAAATACAAAATAATTTGAAGGGAGAAAGTAATGATAAAATTATTTAAGAATTTAAAGAAAAAAGATTATTTAATGATTATATTATCAAGTATATTTATAATATTTCAAGTATGGCTTGAGCTTAAAATACCCGATTATATGAGTGAAATAACTAGACTTGTACAAACAAGTGGAGCAATCAGTGACATATTAGTACAAGGATTATATATGGTACTTTGTGCATTTGCAAGTTTTGCATCATCTTGTGTAGTAGGATATATATTTGCTAATGTTGCTAGTGGATTTTCTAGAAATATAAGAAAAAAATTATTTAATAAAGTCGAAGAGTTTGGAATGGAAGAAATTAAGAAATTCCAAACAAGTAGTCTTATCACAAGAACAACAAATGATGTTACTAATGTAGAGAGTATGCTTACATTTGGACTTCAAATGATGATTAAAGCTCCAATAACAGCAATTTGGGCAATCGGAAAAATATTAAATAAGAGTTTTGAATGGACAGCAATAACAGGTGGAGCAGTACTAGTACTTCTAGCTATGGTTATTACTCTTATGATGATAGTTTTACCAAGATTTAAAATAGTTCAAAAATTAATTGATAATATAAATGGTTTAACAAGAGAAAATCTAAAGGGTATTAGAGTTATAAGAGCATTTAATGCAGAAGAAACAGAACAAAATAAATTTGAAAAAGTAAATAATAAACTAACAAATACACAATTATTCAATCAAAAAGTAATGAGTTTAATGTCACCAATGATGTATTTAATAATGAATGGTGTTTCATTAGCAATTTATTTTATGGGAAGTATTCTTATTAGTAAAGCATTACTTGCTGATAAAATAACATTATTTAGTAATATGGTTGTATTTAGTAGTTATGCTATGCAAGTTATAATGTCATTCTTAATGTTAGCAATGATATTTATAATGTATCCAAGAGCTGCAATATCAGCTGATAGAATAAATGAAGTATTAAGCACTAGATCTAAAATTAAAAATGGAAAAGTAAGAAAATCAGAAGAAGTTGGAACAATAGAATTTAAAAATGTAAGTTTTAAATATCCTGACTCAGATGAATCAGTTTTAGAAAACATATCATTTAAAGCAAATAAAGGAGAAACAGTTGCGATTATTGGCTCAACTGGTAGTGGTAAAAGTACTCTTGTTAATTTGATACCAAGATTCTATGATGTTACTGGTGGAACTATATATGTTGATGGAGTAGATGTGAGAGATTATGAAATCAGTTCACTTCACGATAGACTTGGTTATGTACCACAAAAAGCCATAATGTTTAATGGAACAATTAATTATAATGTTAGCTATGGTAAAAAAGCTAATTATAAAGTAACAGATGAAAAAATAAAAGAAGCTATAAAAGTAGCACAAGCAAAAGAGTTTGTAGATAAAATGCCTAAAAAATATGAATCAAATATAGCTCAAGGTGGTACTAATGTATCTGGTGGTCAAAAACAAAGATTATCAATAGCAAGAGCAATCGCAAGAGATCCTGAAATATATATATTTGATGATACTTTTAGTGCACTTGATTATAAAACAGATTATGTACTTAGAAAAGAATTAAAAGAATATACTAAAGAAGCAACTAGCATAATTGTAGCTCAAAGAATAGGTACAATTAAAAATGCTGATAAAATAATTGTACTTGATAAAGGTAAAATGGTTGGAATAGGTACACATAAAGAATTACTAAAGAAATGTAAAGTATATCAAGAAATAGCATATTCACAATTATCAAAGGAGGAACTAGAAAATGAATAACGAAAAAGAAAGAACTCCTAGAACAAGAGCTCCAAGAGGACACGGTCCAGGAGCAGTAGGTGAAAAACCAAAAAACTTTAAAGTAGCACTTCTTAAAATGAAAAAATATTTAAGCAAGTTAATGCCACTTATTATTGTAGCTGTAATATTATCAACAATAAGTAGTATTTTGTCTATAGTGGGTCCAAATAAAATAAAAGACTTAACTAATGAAATACAAGCAGGAATAGTAATAAATAAAGATAATTTAGAATTGCTTACAAATGACATTAGTAAAGATATAAAAGAAAACTTAATAGTATCTAATGAATTATTAAAAGATATAAGTATTGAAGACAAGACTAAGTATTATGAAGTATTAAGTACTATTGATACTAATAATGCAATGGAAAAAGTAATTGAAATACCAGACACAGTAAAATTATTAATATTTAAAGATACAACAATTAAAGGTATAAAGATTAGTTCAAAAGATAAAGTAGAACTAATAAATACAATGAAAAACATAGATATAAATGAACCAACAAAAGTATATGGTGAACTTGATAAATTATCAGAAAATATTAATGAATTAATTAAACCAAATATGAATACTGATAAGATAAAAAATATAACTATATTCTTAATTTGTTTATATTTATTAAGTGCAATATTTAGTTATATTGAGAATTATTTAATGGTAGTTGTATCAAATAATTTTGCAAAGGGTCTTAGAACTAAAATATCACAAAAAATAAATAAATTACCACTTAAATATTTTGATAGTCATAGTTATGGAGATATATTATCTAGAGTAACAAATGATGTAGATACAATAAATATGTCATTACAAAATAGTTTAGGTACATTTATAGGTGCAGTAGCATTATTTATTGGTTGTGTTATAATGATGTTTACTACAAATGCTTTAATGGCAATAACTTGTATATTGTCATCAATATTTGGATTTGCTTTTATGGGCTTTATATTAAAAAAATCACAAAAGTATTTTGTTAGAAGACAAACTGAACTTGGAAAATTAAATGGGCACATTGAAGAAATATATAGTTCGCATACAGTAGTGAAAGCTTATAATGGAGAAGAGGAATCATTAAATAAATTTAATGAATTAAATAATAAAGTATATGATTGTAATAGAAAGAGTCAATTCTTATCTGGCCTTATGCCTCCAATGATGGGCTTTATTGGTAATTTTAGTTATGTTGCAGTATGTATTGTAGGAGCAATACTTGTAATAAAAGGTAACATTACATTTGGAGTAATTGTGGCATTTATAATATATGCTAGATTATTTACAAGTCCACTTTCTCAAATAGCTCAAAGTATGACACAACTTCAAACAGCAGCAGCTGCATCTGAAAGAGTATTTGAGTTTTTAGAAGAAAATGAAATGAAAGATGAAAGTACTTTGACTGGACTTTTAAATCCTAAAAATGTTAAAGGAAACATAGATTTTGAACATGTTAAATTTGGCTATGATGAAGATAAAACAATAATTAAAGATTTTAATTGTAATGTAAAACCTGGTCAAAAAATAGCAATAGTAGGTCCAACTGGTGCTGGTAAAACAACAATAGTTAACTTACTTATGAAATTCTATGAAGTAAATAGTGGTGAAATAAAAATAGACAATATACCAGTAAGTAATCTAACAAGAGAAAATATTCATGACTTATTTATAATGGTACTTCAAGATACTTGGCTATTTGAAGGAACTATAAGAGACAACATAAAATTTAATAAAGAAAATGTTACAGATGAAGAAATATGGAAAGCACTAAAAGTAGTAGGTGTAGATCATTTTGTAAAATCTCTTCCTAAAACATTAGATTATAAGATAGAAGATAACGAATCAATATCAGCCGGCCAAAAACAATTATTAACAATTGCAAGAGGTATGATAAAAGATTCACCATTCTTAATACTTGATGAAGCAACATCATCAGTAGATACAAGAACAGAAGAATTAGTACAAAAAGCAATGGACAAATTAACAGAAGGAAGAACTTCATTTATAATTGCTCATAGACTTTCAACAATTAAAAATGCTGATATAATTCTCGTTATGAAAGATGGAAATATAATCGAAACAGGAAATCATGATGAATTAATAAAACAAAATGGATTCTATGCAGAACTTTATAATTCTCAATTTCAAAACTAATTAAAATACCTAACTAATAGTTAGGTGTTTTTTAAATAATTGTATTGTTAAAAAAATCAATATATGTTACAATAATTATTAGAATAGAGGGGAATAAATATGTTGGGAAATATTCTTACGATTAATAAAAATAGTGCGATTGTTTCTATAAATAAAAGCAATGGTGCACAAATAACAGATTTAATAAATCTTCATGTAGTTTTTGAAGATCAAAATAAAAAAATATTAGGAGAAATAGATTCTATTGAACAAGATACTATAAAAATAACATTTTTAGGAGAATTAACTTCTAATGATTTTATTGGTGGTTTAATTAAGAAACCTAGTTTAGATGCTAAGATAAGAATTATAAATGATGAAGAATTAAAAATTCTTACTGGTGTTGAAAATAGAAGTATTAGACTTGGTGTTTCTCCACTTTATAATGACTTTCCATTAAATGTAAGTATAGATGAATTATTTAGTAACCACACTGCTATATTTGGTAATACTGGTAGTGGAAAAACTTATGGTATATGTAGAATAATTCAAAATATATTTCCAAAATCACAAATTATTCCATATAAAGCAAATATATTTATATTTGACTCTTACGGTGAATATATAAATGCTTTTTCAAGCTTATCAAATAATAACCCATATTATTCATTTAAAGTTATTACAACAAATATGAAAAAGAGTTATGAAAAACTTAATATACCAGTTTGTTTATTAGATTTAGAAGATGTATTAAATCTTTTAGAAGCAACAAACTTTTCACAAATAGCTATGGTTGATACAGCCCTTACATATGTTAAAATGTTTGCTAGAAATGATAAAGAAGCAATGGATTTCAAAAATCATATTTTAGCAAAAGCAATAACATCAATTATGTATACTAATCAAACATCATCAAAAATAAGAGATCAAATTTTTGAAATATTAAGTGAAACAAATACACCAGAACTTTCTCTTGAAACAGAAGTACCAGGAATTGGATTTACAAGACAATTTAGAAATTGTTTTGATATAGATAGTGAAGGTAGATTTGCTGAAAGAAAAATTATTAGTGATTATATAAAAAGTTTCATAGACGAAGATAGAAAATGGAATTACGATAGTACAGGAGTAAGTTATTCATTACATGACCTTGAAGTTGCATTAAACTTCACATTATATAGTGAAAGATATTTACTTAATGAAGCTATGTATGATTCAGCAATGAGTTTAAAAGTTAAATTACATGATTTAGCTACAAGAGGTAATAGTGCTTTCTTTACTAATGAAGGCTATATTACAATAGATGAATATATTAAAGGAATACAAATAAATGGCAATAAAAAGAGTCAAATTGTTAACTTTAATTTAGAAGATGTTGATGATAGATTTGCAAGATCAATAGTTAAAATATTTGGGAGAATGTTTATGAAATATACAAAAGGACTTGCAGAAAGAGCATCATTCCCAATACATATGATTTTAGAAGAAGCACACCGCTATGTTTTAGAAGGTGATGATAAAAAACTATTTGGATATAACATATTTGAAAGAATTGCTAAAGAGGGAAGAAAGTATGGACTTTTATTAGATTTAATTACACAAAGACCAACTGATTTAAATGAAAATGTTATAAGTCAATGTGCTAATTTCTTAATATTTAAAATAAATCACCCAGCTGATCTTGAATATATTGCTAAGAGTGTACCAAATATGAGTGAAGATGTAGTAGAAAAACAAAAGACACTTCAATCAGGTACTTGTGTAGCATTTGGAAGAATATTTAAAATACCAATGATTGTCAAAATGGAAAAAGCAGATCCACCTCCAACAAGTGCAAACTGCGAAATTTATAACAATTGGATGGTAAAATTAAAAGAATAATATAGAAAGGAAGGATAATTATGTATGATTTTGGTACACACTTTGAAGTTGATTTAACTAAAAGTAAAACACCATCATCTAATGTATTCAGAGGAAAAACATATAGAATAAGTATATTATCTGATGTTTTAATAAGATTTGAATATAGTGAAACAGGATCGTTCAATGATTATCCTACTTTTTTTGCTAGTAATAGATCATTTGGAAAACCAAAAATTACCGTAGAAGAAGATAATAATGTATTAATTATAAAAAATAATATATTTGTTCTTGAATATACAAAAGAAAAGCCATTTATAGGAAGTAAACTACTACCAGATCAATATTTAAGAGTAACAATAGCTGGTACAGAAAAAACCTGGTATTTTAATCATCCAGAAGTTAAAAACTTTAAAGGAACAGCATATAGTTTAGATAATACTAAAGGTAGTATAGATTTTGAAAAAGGATTATTTAGTTTAGATGGTTTTACAACTTTTGATGATTCAAGAACACCAATAATAGATGCTCATGGTAATGTTTTATCTCCAAATTATAAAAATATAGATACATATTTATTTATATATAATAATGATTTTGGTGTTGGACTTAGAGATTACTTTAATCTAACATCATTACCACCACTAATTCCTAGGTATGCTCTTGGAGTATGGTGGAATAAAAACGAAGTATATGGTGAAAGCGATATTCAAAATTTAGTATACAATTTTAGAAAATATGATTTACCAATGTCAGTTTTATTACTAAATGAATGTAATAGAACTAAGAATAACTATTCACCAATAAGCTTCTCACTTGATAAAAATAAATTGCCTAATCCAAGAGGTTTAAGTGAGTTCTTACATAAAAATGGTATTTATTTAGGAAGTAATATTAAAACAGAAGGATTAATAAGTGTAGAAGAAGAAAATTATTTAGAATTTCAAAAATTCTATAACAAAGATTTAAATAAAAATATACCTCTCAATGTATATGATCCTAAACTAGTGGATTCATATTTAAAAGGTATAATAAATCCATTTTTAGATAAAGGAATAGACTTCTTATGGGTAGATGATAATAATAAAGAAAATACTCTTAGAAGTTTTACAATGAATTATTTCCTTTATAAAAATTTCAGCCTAAATAAAGCTAAAAGAAACTTTGTGATGTCTAGAAATTTTGGAATATGTCCTCATAAGTATGCAGCATTATATTCTGGTGAAACATTTATAAATTGGAAAACATTAAAATTATTACCATTTTATAATTCAACAGCTGCTAATATAGGAGTATCTTGGTGGAGCCATGATATAGGTGGATTTAAAGGTGGCACAGAAGATGCTGAATTATTCATGAGATATGTTCAACTTGGTGTATATAGTCCTATATTAAGATTATCTAGTGATACTGGAAAATATTATAAAAGAGAGCCATGGAAATGGGATGCAAAAACTTATAAAATAGTTCATGACTATTTAAAAATAAGACATAGATTAATACCATATATATATAGTGAAGCAAAGAAATATTCATCATTTGGTTCACCATTAATTCAACCACTATATTACAAATATCCTGAAACATACGACGAGCCATTATATAAAAATGAATATTATTATGGTAGTGAATTATTTGTGTGTCCAATAGTTAATCCAAAAGATGAAGTAATGAATAGAGTAGTACATAGAATATTCTTACCTAATGGAATATGGTATGATTTTAAAACTGGTAAAAAGTTTACTGGTGGTATGAGATATGTAACATTCTATAAAGATGAAGATTATCCAGTTTATGCTAAAACAGGAGCAATAATTCCTATGGCAAAACTTGAACCACAAAATATAAATAGTACGGCTTCACCTAAAACATTAGAGATACAAATATTCCCAGGAAGAAGTAATACATATAAACTATATGAGGATGATGGAGTATCTTCTATGTATAAAGAAGGATATAGTTTTACAACTGAAATAAATTACTACTACAAGGAAAATGACTTTTCAGTTTCAATCGAACCAGTTGAAGGTAAACTTGGAATCATACCAGAAAAAAGAAACTATATTATAAGATTTAGAAACACTAAATTTACTGATGGAGTACAAGTATTTGAAAACGAAGTAAATGTTAAATGTAAAAGATATACAGATGATAATGATTTCGTAATTGAATTTAATGATATAAGTACTACAAGTAAAATATTTGTTTATTGTAAGGGTAAAGATATTGAAATAGATGCTCAAAGAGTAATAAATGAAGATTTAGAAGGAATAATAACAGATTTAAATATAAAAACATCTTTAAAAGAAGAAATAGATAAAATTATATTTAGTGATGAAAGTATTAAAGCAAAAAGAATTGCAATTAGAAAATTAAGAAGAAAAGGTTTACCATCAGTTTTCATAAGAATGTTTATGAAGCTACTTGAATATGTTGCAGAAGTATAGTATAATTAAGCCATATTTCAGTGATGAAAAGAGTAGTAAATATATATTTATTTATAGAAAGTTAGTGGCTGATGTAAACTAATAATAAAATATATTGAACTTGCTTTTTTAGAAATACCGTTTATACGCGTTAAGTAAATGAGATAGTTTAACTATAAAATAAGGTGGTACCACGGCAATAGTCGTCCTTTGTGTATCATCTTTTTATTTAGGAGGAAAAAATGGAAATATTAAGATTTATAGTAGATTTTTTAACATTATATATATTGATATATATAATATATTCAGTATTCTTTAATAAAAATAGAAAAGAATATAAAAACCTCAAAAATAATGATGAAATAAAATTTTTCATTAAAGCATACAAACTAGATATGAGGAAAACAGATTATAGTGAACTACTGAAAACATTAACAATAACTAACTCATTTATAATAGCAATATCAACAACAATAGTTTTATATATTGAAAACTATTTTATTAAGATAATAGCTTGTTTTATTACACTGTTATTATTAATATTTGTTTTATATAACTTAATAGGCACTTATTACAAGAAGAAGGAGAATGAAAAAAATGTATGATTTTAAAAAGATAGAAGAAAAATGGAAAAATTATTGGGATGAACATGAATGTTTTAAAACAGACACTAGTGATTTTAGTAAACCAAAGTATTATGCATTAGATATGTTTCCATATCCAAGTGGAGTAGGACTTCATGCTGGACATCCTGAAGGATATACTGCAACTGATATAGTATCTAGAATGAAGAGAATGCAAGGATACAATGTACTTCATCCAATGGGATGGGATGCATTTGGTTTACCTGCTGAGCAATATGCAATTCAAACAGGAAATCACCCAGGAGTATTTACAGCAGAAAATATTAAAACATTTAAAAGTCAACTTAGAAATATAGGACTTTCTTATGATTGGACAAAAGAAGTATCTACAAGTGATCCTAAATTTTATAAATGGACTCAATGGATATTTAAAAAATTATTTGAAGATGGACTTGCTAAAAAAGTTGATATGCCAGTAAATTGGTGTGAAGAACTTGGAACAGTACTTGCTAATGATGAAGTAATAGATGGTAAGAGTGAAAGAGGTGGTTACCCAGTAATTCGTAAAAATATGAGTCAATGGGTAATTAATATTACTAAATATGCAGATAGATTATTAGAAGGACTTGATGAAATCGATTGGCCAGAAGGAACAAAAGATATTCAAAGATATTGGATAGGTAAAAGTATAGGAGCAGAAGTTACATTTAAAGTAAAAGATACTGATTATGATTTTACAGTATTTACAACAAGATGTGATACTCTATTTGGAGCAACATATACAGTTTTATCACCAGAACATCCAATGGTAAAAGATATAACAACAGAAGAACAAAAAGAAGCTGTTGAAAACTATATCAATGAATGTAAAAGTAAAAGTGAATTAGAAAGAACAGGATCTTCAGCTGGTAAGACAGGAGTATTTACAGGTGCTTATGCAATAAATCCAGTTAACAATAAAGAAATACCTATTTGGATTAGTGATTATGTATTAATGTCATATGGAACAGGAGCTATAATGGCTGTACCTGCTCATGATGAAAGAGACTATGCTTTTGCTAAGAAATTCGATATCCCAGTAATTGAAGTATTAAAAGGTGGTAATATTGAAATAGAAGCATATACAAAAGATGGAGTTCATATCAATTCAGGATTCTTAGATGGTCTTAATAAAGAAGATGCTATTAATACTATGATTAAATGGTTAGAAGAACATAATTGTGGTACTAAGAAAATAAATTATAGATTAAGAGATTGGATATTCGCAAGACAAAGATATTGGGGAGAACCAATTCCAATTATTGAACTTGAAGATGGAGAATATATAGCACTTAAAGATAGTGAATTACCACTTATATTACCAGAACTTGAAGACTACACACCAGGAAAAGATGGAACAGCTCCACTTAATAAAAAAACAGATTGGGTAAATGTTACAGTTGATGGTAAAAAAGGTAAAAGAGAAACTTCTACAATGCCAGGAAGTGCTGGTTCAAGTTGGTATTTCTTAAGATATATTGATCCAGATAATGATGAATGTTTAGCTGATTATAAACTATTAGAACATTGGATGCCTGTAGATTTATATATAGGTGGACCAGAACATGCAACGGGACATTTATTATATTCTAGAATGTGGAATAATTACTTATATGATAAAAAAGTAGTTCCAGTAAAAGAACCATTTAAAAAATTAGTTCATCAAGGAATGATTTTAGGAGCAAATGGAATTAAGATGGGAAAAAGATATCCAGAATATGTAGTAAATCCTAATGATGTAGTAAATGAGTTTGGAGCAGATACATTAAGATTATATGAAATGTTTATGGGACCTCTTGAAGCAGATAAACCTTGGAGTAATGAAGGAGTAGTCGGAAGTAAAAGATTCTTAGAAAGAGTATATAGACAATTAATTGAAAGCGATAAAGTAAAAGATAAAGAAAATAAAAACTTAGAACAAATTTATAATATGACAGTTAAAAAAGTAACTGAAGATTATGAAAATCTAAAATTCAATACAGCAATAAGTACACTTATGATATTTATGAATGCCGTAAGCAAAGAAGAAT
>SAMEA104315422__coassemble_758_pt1 | contig 12605 bp, 14 predicted proteins | sample SAMEA104315422__metabat2_low_PE_011 | metagenome-assembled genome bin SAMEA104315422 (sample SAMEA104315422) | gut metagenome | biome: Monkey gut; feature: monkey-associated habitat; material: faeces | place: China | collected 2013
TACACTCGTAAGTAGTGGTAGTGAATGTTTAGAAAAAGTAAGTTGTAATAAATATGACTTAATATTACTTGATGATATGATGCCTAGAATGACTGGTACAGAAACACTTCAAAAACTAAAAGAAATGGATTCGTTTAATATACCAGTTGTTGCTTTAACAGCTAATGCTATTACAGGTATGAGAGAAGAATATATAAATAGAGGATTTAACGATTATTTAAGTAAACCAATTGTTAAAGAAGATTTAAATAGAGTTATGAAAAAATATTTGAAGAAATAAAAAATTATGCTATAATGTTTGTAGGGTAAGGCAGGTAGGAAAAATGGAAGATGTTAATTTATTAGTAACAAATGGAGTTAATATAGAAAAAGCATTAGAACTTTTTGGCGATATGGAAATGTATAATGCAACTTTAAAAGACTTTTTAGATATGATTGAAGGTAAACTTTCAGCACTAAAAAGATTTAGAGAAACAGGTGATATGCCTAATTATGCAATTGAAGTTCACTCTTTAAAAAGTGATGCTAGATATTTAGGTTTTGTTGATTTAGCTGAACTTGCTTATCAATTTGAACTTAAAAGTAAAGCAAATGATATAATGTTTATCTATGATAATTATACTAAACTTATTAATGAAACAAGAAGAATGATTAATGTTTCTAAAAAGTATTTAGGTATGGAAGTAAAAGATGATTTGATTGCTGATATGACTAATCAAACAAAAGATGAAGCTATATTAATTGTAGATGATTCTAATTTAGTAGCTAATTTTATCAAAAAAATATTTAATGATAAATATGATTGCATTATTGCTCATGATGGAGCTGAAGCTATTGAGGCAATTAATTCACCAGATAGTTATAAGATTAAATGTTGTTTGCTTGATTTAAATATGCCAAATGTAAATGGATTTGAAGTTCTTGAATATTTTAAAAGGAATAATTTATTTGTTAAAATACCAGTATCAATAATAACTGGTAATGATACAAGAGAACAAGTAAGTGAAGCATTTAATTATCCAATAGTTGATTTATTATCTAAGCCATTTAATGAAAGAGATATTAAAAGAATTATTGAAAAAACTTTAGCAAATTATAATTAAGAGTTGAAACTCTTTTTTATTTGGGGTATCATATTTTTAAGGAGATGAAAATATGGAAGTACCATTTAAAAAATGTGATATCTTAATTCCTAAGAAAGGAATTAATTATAATTTATGGAGTGTTATTGCTTGTGATCAATATACAAGTCAACTTGAATATTGGGATAAGGTAAAAGAATTAGTTGGAGATAATCCTTCAACATATAATATTATTTTACCTGAGGTATATCTTGAAAATGAAGATGTAGAAGATAGAATAAAGAAAATTAATGAAACAATGAATGCTTATTTAAATGAGGATTTATTTGAAACATTACATGACACTATGATTTATCTTGAAAGAACTGACTCTACTGGTAAGGTAAGAGAAGGTCTTATTGGTATGATAGATTTAGATAGTTATGATTATAATGTTGGTAGTAAGAGTTTAGTAAGAGCTACTGAAAAAACTGTTATTGAAAGAATTCCACCTAGAAAGAAAGTTAGAGTAGATGCACCTCTTGAACTTCCTCATATTATGATTTTAATTGATGATGAGAAGAAAGAAATTATTGAATCATTAAAGAATAAGGTTACAAGTGAAGATGTAGTTTATGATTTTGATTTAATGATGAACGGTGGTCATGTTAAAGGGTATAAATTAAATGATACTGTTATTGATGAAGTAACAAAGAAACTTGGAGATTTAGGTGAACTTGAATACTTTAATAATAAGTATGGTATTAATGAAACTGCTCCTTGTGTTTATGCTATGGGAGACGGAAATCATAGTTTAGCTACTGCTAAAGCATGTTATGAAGAGTTAAAAGAAAAAGTAGGTGAAGAAGAAGCTAAAAATAGTCCTGCTAGATATGCTTTAGTTGAACTTGTTAATATTCATAGTAAAGCTCTTGATTTTGAACCAATTCATAGAGTTATATTTGATTGTGATGTTGAACATTTACTTACTAAATTATATGAAAGATTTAAAATTAATACTGATGGTAGTGGTCAAAAATTAACTTATATTACTAGTGCTGGTGAAAAAACTATTTATATTGAAGATCCAACAAGTAATTTAGCAGTTGGTACATTACAAGGATTCTTAGATGAATATTTAAAGGAATTTGCTGGTAAAATTGATTATATTCATGGTGATGATGTTACTAGAAGTATGGGAAGTGAACAAAATAATATAGGATTCTTACTTCCTAAAATGGAAAAGAGTGATTTATTTAAATCAGTTATATTAGATGGAGCTCTTCCAAGAAAAACATTTAGTATGGGTCACTCTGATGATAAGAGATTCTATCTTGAATGTAGAAAAATAAAATAATGGCTTTTGCCATTATTTTTTTATTTAAAAAATATTTCTTGTATGTTATTATTATAATAGGAGGAGAAGTATGAAGTGTATGTTAAAGAAAATGGGGTTATTGGTTATATTATTTACAATTACATTTTCTGTTTCAGCAAGTGTTTATTCAAATTATGATAAAGCTGTTAAAAATACTGATACTTTTATAACTAAATTTGATAAATACAAGTTATATTTAGAAACAACAAATATGTACTTGTATAATGGTAAATTATCTGCTAAAGCTGGATTTAATAATGGTGGATTTATTAGTACTTATGAATTTAATACTACTATAAGTAATAAAGATTCATATTTAATTACTGGTTCAAGATATTTTACTATGACTGATTCAAGTGATATGGTAGATGTAGTTAATTTAAGAAAAATTACTAATGAAAACAAAAATAACACTTTTGAATCAAGAGTTACTGAATATATCATACCTGAAACAAAAATAACAGGTAGTGGAAGTCGTAATGATCCATGGGTGTTTAAAATGCCGAAGTATAAGATTACTATTAATCTAAGTAATGCTGCTATTGATGAATCTAATAATTTTGTCGATACTATTTATGGGTACAATGCAACTTATCTTATTAGTCCTGATACATTTTATCATTTTAAAAATAATGATGGGGATTTATCTTGTAGTGGTGAAGCAAATGTTGTTCTAGCTAATGATAAGATAAGTTTTAAAAATGTTTCTAGCGATGTTACTTGTAATGTAAAGTATAGAGGTGATATAGTTACTGCTTCTATTATAGTTAATAATGGTACTGCTGCTAATAGTACTTTATCTGGAGAAGTTGGAAAAGATTTAAGTACAACTATTACTGCTAGTACGGGTTATGCTTTTAGTAATGTAAGTTGTACAAATAGTCAAAATGCAACTTATGCATCAAAAACAATTACGATTAATAAAATTTCTAATTATACAACTTGTACACTTGATTATGTAAAAGTACCTACTGTAAATCCAACTGGTGATGGAACATATACAGTACCAGCAACTGGATATTATTTATTAACTGCTTTGGGTGCTCAAGGTTCAGGTAACGGTGGAAAAGGTGGAAGTGTTTCTGCTGAAGTGTATTTAATAAAAGGTCAATCAATCATCTATTCTCAAGGAACTACTACTAATGGTGCTGCTAGTGTAGGTAATGGTTCAAGTGCTGGTGGTGGAAGTTCTACATTTAAATTAAATAATTCTTACTTTTTAATCGGAGCCGGTGGCGGAGGTAGTAACGGTACTGCTGGTGGAAATGGAACTGGTCAAGGCGGAGTTAATACTAGTGACTCATCAAAAAATGGTAAAAATGGTGTTAATGGGTGCGGAGGATCTTCTGCTCAAAATATTACTACATGTTCATTATATGGAACCTGTGGTGGTGGATGTACAAGTTGGAGCGAAACATCTTATAGATGTTGTGAAAGCTATGAAAGTTCTCAAACTTGTGCAACTGGACAAACTGATTGTGGCGATGTTTTCTGCGATGATGGTTATACAACTGGTTCTACAGGATGGAAAAATTGTATGAAAAGTTGTGGAGCAGCTGGTACTGGTACTACATGTAAAACAACTGGTACTACTTGTACATCATATACAACTTGTGAAGATACAACTTGTTCAGCATATGCACCAACATATTCTTGTTGTCAATCTGAAAGTACAGTTTCAGGAAATCCAGGAAATGGTGGTAAAAACAGTATTTCTTCAACTTTAAATGGTAAAAGTACTACTGTTAAAACAAATGCTACTGGAAGTAATAGTTCAAATGGTAGCTTAAAAATAACTTTTGTAAAAGAAGGGTAGATTGTATGAAAAAAATATTTATTGTATTATGTTTAGCTATTCTCTTAGCTGGATGTACTAATGATTGTGAAAAATGTGAAGTAAAAGAATGCGAAAAGTGTGAAACAAAAGAATGTGATGAAAAACTTACTTTTAATAAAACAGATTTAGAAGAAACTTTAGTTAATTATGGAAATTTGATTTATAATAATAAATATTGGATTAATGATAATACTAAGGCTGGTACTTATAGTATGACATTAAAAGAAATGTATGAAGTTAATGATTATGATATTTCTATGTTTTTAGATAATAAATGTAAATTAAATACTACTAAAATTGAATTTATTGTTAGTCAGGTTTCACCTAAATTTGAATACAAATTTATTCCTGTATTGGATTGCAAATTTAACTAAATTATAATTATAATTTATAAAACTTATTTCTTTTGTGAAATAAGTTTTTTTAATTGTTTTCATTTTGTAATTATGTTATTATTAATAATAGGTGATAATATGAAGTGGAAGATAAAGTTTATTTTATTATTGTTGTTATTTGTGTGTGGTACTGTTAATGCTAGTGGTAGTTTTAGTGATTATAATGGTAGTATAAGCAAGGCTAATAAGTATATATTAGACTTTGACAGATATAAATTATTTATTGATTCAAGTGATAAATATTTATATGATGGTGATAGTTTAAGTAGTTCATCTTCATTTAAAAATGGTGGATTTATTAATACATATGAATTTAAATCCACAATGATAAAAAATGATTCTTATTTGTCTACTGGAGCAAGATATTTTACTATGACTGAAAATGGTAATAATGTTGATGTAGTAAATGTAAGAATGATTGGTAGTTATAATAAGTATGATTCTTTTGAGTCAAGAGTTACAGAGTTTATTATTCCAAAAGCAGAAATCACAGGAAGTGGTACTCGTACTGATCCATGGGTATTTGTGAATATTAAGTATAATGTTACTGTTAATTTAGTCGGAGCAACTATAAATGGTTCTTCTTCTAAGACTCAAATTGTTGAAAATGGTAATTCTTTAAGTTTAAATATTGTTCCTGAAACAGGATTCATTTTAGCTAATTCAAATTGTGCTAAAGGTGCTTTTGATAAGAAAACAAATGTATTATATTTTAATAATGTTAGTAGCGATATTACATGTAATTTAATTTTTAAAACATCTAAAAAAGAATATGCTTATACTGGAAAGAGTGAAACATTTACAGCCGAAATGACTGGTAAATATAGAATTACTGCATATGGTGCTCAAGGAGCTGAATCAGGTGGTAAAGGTGGCCAAGTTATTGGTGATATTAGTTTAAATATTGGGGAGGTTTTAACATTAAATATTGGTGGAACTAATGGTTACAATGGTGGTGGAGCTTATAATAATAATCAATATGTTCAAGGCGGAGGAGCTACTACTGTTAAATATAATAATTCAAATGTAATAATTGCTGCAGGTGGTGGAGGAGGAGCTACTGGAACTGCAGGTGGTAGTGGAAACGGAAGCGGAGGTGCTAGTGTTGGTGCTGGTGCTGGACTTGCTGGATCAAACGGGGGAGGCGGAAGTAAGAGCCTTAACTATTCTACTAAAGTTAACTGTAGACAAACTGGTGGTGAGTGTATAAGATATACAACTGGTGAGTGTTGTCCTTGGGTTTGTAGTGGAGGAGGATATTCTTGTATGAGATGGTCCGATACTCCTGGAGCATATACTGGTAGTAGTGGTGCATGCGGAATTGTAGGATGCATTGCTTGTCGATGTAATGGTTCTTATGAATGTTCACCTTGTCAAGAATGTGCTGCTTATTCACCTGTAACAGAAACTTGTGATACACAAGTTACCTCCGGAAAAGGTGGTAATGGTGGAGCTAATGTTACTACTAATGTTATTACTAATGTAACAAAATCAAATGGTATTAATAGTGGAAATGGAAAATTGATTATTCAATATATAGGAGAGTAAAATGAAGAAAAAAGGAATATTAATTATATGTATAATATCAATTTTATTATTTACTGGTTGTAATAAAAAAGAACAAAATAATGATAATACAATAACTACTAATAAAACAGGGACTTTTTTCTTTGTTTCTAGCTTTTCTGATGTCTTACTTAGTTACGGAAATGAAATATTTGATAAAAAGGAATATTTGAATTATAAAACTGGCGATAATGAATATTATATTTCATTAGCTAATTTAAAAGAATTAGGATACGAAACTAGAATGTTTGTAAATGAAAAGACTTATAAAGAATGTGATTCTCAAAAAACAGGTATAACGATGAAAGTTACTGAAGATGGTACTTATGATATATCTGTATCTGCATATTGTGAATAATTTAGTTTTATGTTAAAATATGGAATCAGGTGATTTTATGAAGAAGATTATTTTAATTATTACATTATTTTTGCTATGTGGATGTGGTAAAAAAGATGATATAAAAAAGGAATTATCTATTTCAGAAATGAATGATATTTTATTTGAATATGGTGATAAGCTATATGAAAATGAAGAATATAAAAATTTTGATTTAGTTGACGGACAATATTATATTTCTTTAAGTGATTTGAAAATTAAATATAATTATAATTTTGATAATTTTATTAATGAAAAGACACATAAGGTTTGTAATAAAGAAACATCTGGTATTTATTTTGATGTTAATAATATTAGGAAACTTGAATATTATAAGAATCCAATTGTTATTGATTTAAAGTGTGAGTGATCACACTTTTTTGGTATATAAATTTTGATTGATAATATAATTTACTAGAGGTGAATTATGATTAATAGACAAAATATGTGGTTTTTAACTTTATTTTCATTAATACTAATATTAGGTGTTTACTATATAACTTTACCAAGTGAGATATTTAGTAAAAATGGAATAGAAACGGTTAATAAGAATGTTGATGTTAAAGTAAGTGAAAATGATAAATTAGTTGCTTTAAGAGCTAGTAGAAATGAAAAGATTAGTACGGTTATGAGTGAACTTCAAGAAAAGATTGTTTCACCTTCATCAAGTGCTGAGGTTAAAAATACTGCATTTGAAGAACTTCAAGTTTTAAATTTAGCTAAAGGTAAAGAAACTTATCTAGAAGATAAAATATTAAATAAGTTTAAAATTAAATCTTTTGTTGAAATTAATAATGATAATATTAAGGTAACTATATCATCTAGTGAACATAATAATGAACTTGCTAATAATATTATGAGAAGTATTCAAGAGGAATTTAAGGATAAAAAGAATATAACTATTAAATTTGATAAATAGGCATTTTTCTTTCACATTAATGCCTTTTTTTCATAAATTATCAATGAAATGATTGTATTTATGAAAGAGGGTGCATCGTGGGAAATATACTAACTAAAAGAGAGAAAGATGTATTTTTATTGTTAGTTCAAAATAAAACAACTAAAGAAATTGCTAGCATTCTTAATATAAGTGAAAAGACAGTAAGAAATCATGTGTCAAATGCTATGCAGAAGCTTGGATGTAAAGGTAGAGCGGGAGCTGTTATTGAACTTCTTAAGTTAGGAGAAATTACATTATAAATGACTTTTTAAGTCATTTTTATTTTTATATAACATAATATTTAGTATGAATATGATTAAAAAATGGACAATTAATAAAATAGTGGTTGCGAGTGTATCTTTATTTTTATTATTTATGTTTTATTTAATACCAACTAAACCAAATATTGAAACTGAAGTAATTGAAAAAGAAGAAGTATTAAAAGAAAATGTTGTTTATTTACTTGATGAAGATAATTATGTTTCTAGAGTAGTGACATATTATGATAAAACTGATATAAAAGATATAATTAGAAATAAAATAGATACACTTACTAATAGTGATAAAAAGAACTTTTATCCTTTGATTCCAAAAGGTACTAAATTAAATGATGTTAAGGTTGAAAAAGATGCTGTATATTTAGATTTTAGTTCTGAAATACTTAGTGTAAATAAGTATATAGAAGAAGAAATGATTGAAGCAATAGTATATAGTGTTACTGAAATAAATGGTATAAATTCTGTGTACATTACTGTTGATTCTAAGGAATTAAAAAAGTTACCTAATAGTTTAAAAGAATTAAGTTATCCTCTTACTAGAAAATATGGTATTAATAAAAAGTATAATATAGATAGTTTTGAAAATATTGATACTACAACTGTATATTTTTCAAAATCTAGTGATGATGATATTTATTATGTTCCAGTTACATATGTTACAAATACTAGTAGTGAAAAAATAGATATTATTATTGAAGAGTTAAAAAGTAGTATAAATAGTCAAGATAATTTAAATAGTTTTGTTTCTAATATGGTTGAAGTAGTAGATTATAATATAGATAATGATAAATTTAATTTAGTATTTAATGAATATATATTTGGAGATTTAGAGAAAAATGTTATTCTTGAAGAGGTTAAATATGTTATCTCAGCTTCTATATTTGAAAATTATGATGTAAAAGAAGTAATTTTTAATACTAAAGATCAAAAAAATGTTGCTGAAATAGTAAAAAAGTAAAAAAAGGGTTGAAAAATGAAAAATAATGGTGTATACTTTAATTTATCAACAGGAAGTTATGTCCTCGTAGCTCAGCTGGATAGAGCAACGGCCTTCTAAGCCGTCGGTCACACGTTCGAATCGTGCCGAGGACACCATTATGAAAAATATCGCTTCGGCGATTTTTTTATTGTCTTTTTATATCTGGTTTGTTATAATATATAACACTTTTAAGGGGGAAAAAGATATGGAAAAGAGTTACGAAGATATCAATAGAGAAATATGTGATATTTATAGAAAATTAAGTGAGGATAGTGATTCTTTTAGAGGTAGTGATATTTATAAGCTTTATAGGGATTATTTAAAGTTATGTATGATGACTAGTACTAATCGTCCTAGCTTTGATTATGACAAAGACCTTTATCCATATGGTAATTGTTATTGTTATGCTTTAGGGCTTAGATGTCCTTCGATATTTGCTAAACTCTTTGATGAAAAATGTCTTATATTTTTCCCATATAATGTTGGTCTTATGCATTCATTTTTTACTAATCATAAGACTTGTGTTGGTGATTTAGAAAGTGATTTAGATACTCTTGGAGTAAAATATTTTGAAACTGATTATGATATGCCTAATGAACATGGTGGATATAAAATATCTTTATATGAATCATCAGATGATTTTCATTTTATAAGACAAAATGAAGATGGAACTTGGTCACATAAATTAGGATTTAGTGATTTAGTTGAAAGAATAGATAAGCCATCTAAGTATTTATTTGATGAATATGAGCATGTTAAGACTCTTGAAATAGTTAAACCAGTGTTGAGGAAGAAACCATGATAAAAGATTATATAAAATTGATTGGTTTATATAATGCTATGGCTAATTCTGCATATATGAGTAAACTAGAATTATTAAAGTTATATAGAGAGTTTATAAAGGAATATATTAAAGTAAGTAAAAAGGTTCCTGATTTTTATAGGGATAATCATTTTTATTTAAATGGAAACTGTTATTGTTATGCTTTAATGATACCAACACCTGATGTATTTAATGATAGTTATAATTCTAAAAGTAAGTTTGCTTTTTCTCATGATGTTGGCTTTTTAGCAGGTAATGAGTATTCTAATGATGTAGGCGATTGTATAACTAATTTAAAGGATGATTTAGAGTTTTTAGATATATCTTATTATGATAGTGATATTGATGAAGAAACTAAACATAATGGTTATAAAATTGCTTTTTATAAGTCTTTAGATGATTTTCATTTTTTAAGAGAAAATAAAGATGGAACCTGGTCTCATAAACTTGGTTATGATGGTAAGATTGTAAGGGTTATTCCTGATGATGTAATCTTAGGCGATTATAAATATGTTAAAACATTAGAGTTAGTTAAATAATAATTGATATTCTAAAATGATTATCTTTTTTTTTATAATTATTCTTGTTATAATATATATGAGGTAATAATTATGAGAAGTGTATATATACATATTCCATTTTGTAAAAGTATTTGCTCTTATTGTGATTTTTGTAAGATGTATTATAATAAGGAACTTTCTAGTATATACTTAGATTATTTGGAAAAGGAAATAGATATGTATTATGAAGGTGATACTGTTAAAACTATATATGTGGGTGGTGGTACTCCATCGTCACTTGATAGTGATAATTTAAATAAACTATTTAGAATAATTAATAAGTTTAAAAGAAGTAGTGAATTTGAATTTACTTTTGAATGTAATATTGATGATATTAATGAAGAATTACTTAGCATTTTAAAAGAAAATAATGTTAATAGAATTAGTATTGGAGTAGAAAGTTTCAATAAAGAAAAGCTTAAATATTTGAATAGAAATCATAATAAAAAAGAAATATTTAATAATATATCATTAGTTAAAAAATATGGATTTGATAATATTAATGTTGATTTGATATATGCGACTAGTAAAGATACTATGCATGTTTTAAAGAGTGATCTTAAAAATATGTTAAAACTTGGTGTTCCTCATATTAGTACTTATTCATTAATAATTGAAGAACACACTGTACTTTATAATAATAAAACTGAACCTGTGAGTGAACAACTTGATTTTAATTCTTATAAATATATTTGTAAAAAACTTAAAAAGAAAGGTTTTCATCATTATGAAGTTAGTAACTTTGCTATTCCTGGATTTGAAAGTAAACATAATTTAACATATTGGGATAATGAAGAATATTATGGATTTGGACTTGGAGCTCATGGATATATAAATGAGATGAGATATGAAAATACTAGGAATATGAATAAATATTTAAAGAGTGATTATAGACTTAATGAATTACTTGTTTCTAGTATAGAAGAAATGGAAAATGAAATAATATTAGGGTTTAGAAAGTTAGATGGTATTTCTGTAACTGAATTTCATAATAAATTTAAAAGAAATATATTTAAAGTATTTAAATTTGAAGAAGTTATTAAAAAAGGATATGTTATATATAAAGATGATATGTTATATATACCAGAAGATAAAATATATGTAATGAATGAAATAATTAATATGATAATTTGAAAGAGGAATAAAGATGAGGATATTTAAATTAATGGGGAGTATGAAAAAATATATTTTCATTATGATTATTTTTTCTATTTCTCAGGTATTTTGTGAATTATATTTGCCAACTCTAATGAGCAAAATAATTGACAGTGGGATTACTAGTGGAAATATTAGCTTTATAACTAAGGAAGCTGTTGTTATGCTTATTACGACTGCTATATGTTTAGTATCACATGTTTTAGTTGTTTATAGTACTGCTAAGTTTTCTAATAATTTAGGTTATAAGATTAGAAAAGAATTATATTCAAAAATAAATACATTTAGTAAAAAAGAAATTGATAAGTTTGGTGCAGCTACATTAATAACAAGAAGTACTAATAATGTAAGTAATATCACTTCAACATTTTCTTTTGGACTTAGACTTATTATATTTGCTCCAGTAATGGGAATAGGTGCAGCTATAATGGGTTATAAAACAGCACCTAGTTTAGCACCAATAGTTTTATATGCTGTTATTATTTTATTAATATGTTTACTTACTATATTTATACTTGTATTTCCTAAATTTGAAGTATTACAAAAATTACTTGATAAACTTAATGCGGCTTCAAGAGAAATATTAAGTGGACTTAGAGTTATTAAAGCATTTAATAAGCAAGATTATTTTAAGAAGAGATTTGATAAAGTTAATACTGATAATATGAAATTAAATATATTCTTGAATAAGATATTATATTTAATACAACCTTTAATGGTACTTATTATTGATGTCGCAACTATTATAATTATTTATGTGTCAATTGACTATATAAACACAGGAACTATTGAAATAGGTGCTATGATGGCGTTTATTCAATATATGGCTACTGTACTTATGAGTTTTTCAATGTTGCTTGTTATTATATTAAATATACCAAGAGTTGTAGTATCATTTAAAAGAATAAATGAGGTATTATCAACTGATGTTAGTATTGAAAATATAGGTAAGATTAAACTTACTAGTCTCGAAAGCATTGAATTTAAAAATGTATGTTTTAGATACGATAAAGCAAAAGAAGATGTTCTTAAAAATATATCTTTTAGAGTAGAAAAAGGTGAAAATATTGGTATTATCGGATCTAGTGCTTCTGGAAAAACAACAATAATTAATTTGTTGCTTAGACATATAGATGCAACTAGTGGTGAAATACTTATTAATGGAATGAATAGTGTTGATTACAGAAGCAGAAGCAATTTAGCATATTTGCCAGAAAAATTTTTTTGATATAAAAATCAGGAGGTGCTTTTGTGCAA
>SAMEA104315422__coassemble_790_pt1 | contig 12055 bp, 4 predicted proteins | sample SAMEA104315422__metabat2_low_PE_011 | metagenome-assembled genome bin SAMEA104315422 (sample SAMEA104315422) | gut metagenome | biome: Monkey gut; feature: monkey-associated habitat; material: faeces | place: China | collected 2013
TTTCAATAATAACAACTTCGTGTATTTCCCATTTATCCTTAAAGTATAAATAAAATGTTCCTTTCGCAACACCAGCTTCATTTACAATATCACTAATAGAAGTATCATTAATACCTTTTTTTATAAAAAGATTATATGCAGAAGAGAGTAAATTCTCTTTTTTTATTTGTTTTTTCTCTTCAATTTTAGAAAGAGTATTTTCAATATTAATCATATTATCGCCTTCCTTAACATAAATATTAATATAAAAATGACTAAAAGTCAATAAATTTAATTAAAAGTATTGACTAATGGTCATCTTTGAGGTATATTGTTAACTGACCGTTGGTCATAATGGAGGTTATATGAAGAAATTTGGAGATTTTATTTGTAAAAACAAAATAGCAATATTGATAATATCATTTTTACTTTTAATACCAGCATTCATAGGTTATGCGAATACTAAAATTAATTATGATATATTAGTATATCTACCAGAAGATATTGAAACAATGAAAGGTCAAAAAATATTAAAAGATGAATTTAATATGGGAGCTTTCACAATAATATCAGTAGATAATAGTAGAGAAAAAGAGATTCTAGATTGTGAAAAAGAAATAAGAAAGATAGAATCAGTAAATAAAGTAATATCAATAAACGATATTACTGGTACAGTTATACCACTTGAAATATTACCGGACGAGTTACTTGAAAAAGTAAAAAGTGGTGATAAAACTCTTATGATGGTTACATTTGAAGAAACAACATCAAATGAAAAAACTTTAAATGCTATAACAGAAATAAGAGAAATAATGAAAGATAAAGCAAAAGTAGGTGGAATGAGTGCTATTGTAAAAGATACAATGGACTTATCTAATAAAGAAGTTGCAATATATGTAGTAATTGCAGTTATACTTTGTTTATTAGTTTTAACAGTTTCATTAGATTCATATATAGTACCATTTATATTACTAGGAAATATTGGTATAGCAATTATATATAATATGGGAACAAATATTATGTTTGGTGAAATATCATACATAACAAAAGCAATAAGTGCTGTACTTCAACTTGGAGTTACAACAGATTTCTCAATATTCTTATATCATAAATATCAAAGTAATTTAGAAAAAATGAGTGATAGAAACAAAGCAATGGCAAAAGCGATAGAAGAAACATTAGTATCAGTTTTAGGTAGTGCATTTACTACAGTTGCAGGTTTCTTAGCACTTTGTAGTATGAACTTAACACTCGGAAAAGATATTGGACTTGTAATGGCAAAAGGTGTTATATTTGGACTTATTTGTGTAGTTACAATATTCCCAGCAATGTTACTCGTATTTGATAAATACATATCAAAAACAAAACATAAATCACTATTACCTAAATTTGAGCATATAAAGAAATTTAGTTTAAATTATTATAAACCAATATTCATTGCATTCTTAATATTACTTATTCCAGCATATATTGGTAATCATAATGTAAATGTTTATTATAATTTAGATAAATCACTTCCTAAAACATTAGAAAGTGTTATGGCTAATGAAGAACTTAAAAAAGAATTTAATATAGTTTCACCAGAAATAGTATTATTAAATAAAGACTTAAAAATAAATGAAGTATCATCATTAGTAGAAGAGCTAAAAAATACAAAAGGTATAGACATAGTATTAAGTCAAAGTGAATTAACTAAATATGGTTTTCCACTTGAAATATTAGATGATGAAATAACTAGTATATTTGAAGATGATAATTATCAAATGCTATTTATAAATTCAAGTTATGAAGTTGCATCTCCTGAATTAACTAGTCAATTAGAAATAGTAAATAACTTAGTACATAAATATGATAAAAATGCAATTATAGCAGGTGAAGGGCCTCTTACTAATGACTTAATTAAGATAAGTGATGAAGATTTTAAAAATGTTAATTATGTTTCAATAGGTGTTATATTCATAATAATGTTTATTGTTTTAAAATCATTATCATTGCCAGTATTATTAATATCAGCAATAGAATTTGCAATATTTGTAAATGTAGCTGTTTCATATTATACAGGAGTAACACTTCCATTTATTGCATCAATAGTAATTGGAACAATTCAATTAGGAGCAACAATAGATTATGCAATTCTTATGACAACTAAATATTTAGAACTTAGAAATAGTGGAAAAGATTCGCATGAATCTATGAAAGAAACATTAGATGCTTGTGTAAGTTCAGTATTCGTAAGTGGTATGTGCTTCTTTGCTGCAACATTTGGAGTAGGTATATATACAGATATAGATTTAATTGGTTCAATATGTACATTAATTTCAAGAGGTGCAATTATTAGTATGTTAGTAGTTATATTAATATTACCATCATTACTTATGATATTCGATAAATTAATTATGAAAACGACTTATAAAGGAAAGAAGGAATTAAAAATGAAAAAGAAAGTTTTAGCAGGATTACTTATAACATCAATGTTACCATTAACAGTATTTGGTGCTACTAAAGATGAAACAGTTTATTCAAGATTATCAAGTGATGGATCTGTCTCAAAAACAATAGTAAGTAATCACCTATCAAATTTAAATAAAGGTAATTATAATGATAAAACAAATTTAAAAAATATAATTAATGTTAATGGAGATGAAAAATACAATTTAACAAATAATAATTTAGTATGGAATACTGATGGAAAAGATATTTTTTACAAAGGAACAAGTGAAAAAGCTTTACCAATAGAAACAACAATAAAATATTATTTAAATGGTAAAGAAATATCTAATAAAGAATTAAATGGTAAAAGTGGTAATATTAAAATAGTTATCAAATATAAAAATAATTCTTCAAGTAAAGAATATATAAATGGTAAAAAAACAACATTATATACACCTTTCTTGGTAACATCATTTATGACACTTGATAAAGAAAATGTAAGTGATTTAAAAGTTGAAAATGCTAAAATCATTGATAATGGTATTAATTATATGATAGCTGGTTATAGTGTTCCAGGGCTTTATGAAAGTTTAAAAATAGATGAATTAAAAGGTATGGATACAATAACTATTGAATATAAAACAACATCTTATAAATTTGCATCAGTTTATATGGCTGCTTCATCTAATTTATTTGATGAAGATAATAATTCGCTTAGTGAGTTAAATAAAATTTATAGTAGTGTTAATAAGTTGAGTGATTCAACAAATAAATTAGTAAACGGAAGTAAAGATTTAAAAGATAATCTTGCTAAATATAGTGAAAAATACAATGAATTTAATAATGGACTTAAAACATTGAATAGTAAAACTGAATATATGATGGAAAGTTATTCAAAAATTAATGCAGGAGTTCAAAACTTAAATAAGAATGTAGAAGATTTAAGTAAATATACTTCATCTATAAAAAATTTAGCAGTAGGAATTAATACATTAAGTGATAAGACAGCAGCAATTGCTAACTCAAGTGAAAAGTTAACTTCATCAATCAATGATAGTATTACAGCTATTACAAAACATATTGAAGTATTAACAAAAATAAAAGAAACAACAACAGATGAAGAAACTAAAAAGATGTTAGAAGAAGAAATAATATCATTACAAAAAAGTATAGATGTTAAGACTTTAAGTACAGCTTCTAATACAATATCATCATTAAATAAAGGAATTAGTGGTGTAAATAAAAATATGAGTGCATTAGCAGTAGCAAGTGAACCATTAAGTAAAGAAATAGATAAGTTATCTCCATCAGTAAATTATTTAGCAACAAGTAGTGAAAAGTTTAATGAAGGAGTTTCAGAATTAAATACTAGTGTTAAATATATAAATACAGTATCAAATGAATTTAATACATCAAGTAAATTATTACTAGAAGGAGCTACTTCACTTAATGAAGGATTAAATAAATTTAATAAAGAAGGTATTTCAAAAATAACAAATATTGTTAATGGAAAATTAAAAACAACTTCTAAAAAAGTGGAAAAATTAATAGATTTAGGTAATTCATATAACTCATTTAGTTCTAAAAATAACAATACAGAAGGAACTACAAAATTCATTATGATCGTATCTGAATAAAGTAAAAACACCTTATGGTGTTTTTATATTGTATTAATGTATCATAAATGTTACATTTGATTTTGATAAAAATAAGAAATGTGGTATAATCTAGGCAAATAAGAGGGGTAGGATTATGACATTAAATGAACAACTAAGAATACCAACATATAGAGTGGAAACTGAATTATCATTAATGGAGTCGTTGGCAGACAATATGCCATCGAAAAGAATTATTAAAACAAAAAAGGGATTAAAAGCAATAAAAGCATTAATAGATTTAGAAAAAAATCATAATACATCATGGTATAATTATTTAAAAGAAAAAAATATGAATAATTGTAAAAAAACAGCTTTGTTTTATAGAGGAAATAAAATAACTTTTGAAGAAATGTTTAATAAAGCAGATAAACTTGCGGTAGCTATGTTAGAAAAACAACTAAAACCAGGTGACGAAATAGGTGTTTGTGTTTCAAATACACCAGAATTAGTATATATATTGTTAGCTGCTAATAAACTTGGGATAAGAGTAAATTTATTTGGATCATCATTTAATAAAGAATATTTATCAACTATACTAGATGGTGTTAGTAAGAAAGTGATTTTTATATCAGATGATAATTACGACGAAGTAAAAGATGTTGTTAAAGACAAAAATATAGAACATATAGTAATAACTTCATTAGCCACATCACTACCCAAAGATCCACAAAAGTGTGATGAATATGAAGAAGATTTAAAAGATTATTATTATTATGAAGATAAAACAGATAGAATTGTCAGAGAAGGATCAAATATTGAATCATTAGAGAAATTTTCAAATATATTAGATTGCAATTTAAAAGTTCCTGATAACATTGGAAATTTAGAAACTGACTTTTTAGTAACATACACAAGTGGATCAACTAAAAGTGGCTTTCCAAAAGAAATTATTCATAAAAATAGAAGTTTAATTACTATGGGTAGATTTCATGATGCAGAATTAAGTGGAAATCCAAAAATAGAAAATATGAGAGGCCTTGCACATATACATCCAGAATCTAATACTGATGTTATAACTTGTATTTCAGACAATTTAATGCAAGGTTGGTCAGTGGCTCTTGAACCAGAGTATTCAAAAGAAAAAGCATTAGACTATGTAATACTTAATAAACCTAATTATTTAAATATAACAACTAGTTTTTTAATTGAAATGTCAAAACAATATTTGATGGATAAGAGATACAATAAGGATGGAGAATCCAGAAAACTACCGTTTCTATTAGCAACATTTGCGGTAGGTGAAAGAACATCTAAGGGTGAAGAGAAATTTATTAACACATTTCTAAGAAAGTCAAAAGCTGGAAGTGGAGTTTCAATAAAGGGATTTAAAATGCCATACACAACTTTATCTATCGGTGGTGGAGATTGCGAACATGGTGGAATATATTATACATTATGGAAGTCATTACAAGAAAAAGTACATTCGCCTATTTTAAGAAAAAAGGAAATGGGTATGATGCCGGTGCCGTATGTTGTTGTTACGGCCTTAAAGCAAGATTCTGATGGAAATTATGTCGAATGTCAATATGATGAGCCTGGGATTATAGTCGCAAATTCTTATTCAAATTTATCTTGCTATAAAAATAATCCAGAGGCAACTCAAAAATTAATTATTACAGATAATTTAGGAAGAAACTGGGTTACAACAAATACATATGGTTATATTGATAAGTTAGGTAGTGTTCATGTCAAAGGAAGAATACCAGAAAAGAAACATTCAATTTGCGAGACATATGTGATTGATGATATAATTTCAGAAGATACCAAAAATATATTATCATCAACTACAGTTGAAAATGAAAATGGATTATTAATAACAATTCAACAACAACCTTCATCAACAAAAACAACTGACGAAATATGTAAATCAATATATTACAGACTTCAATCTAAAGTGCCAGATAATATTCTTGAATACATAAAAATAAGAGTTATTCCTGTGCGAGACTCTATGCCTTTAACACCTTCTGGAAAAAGAAGTTCAAAAGTGTTAGAAAATGAAGAGTTTGGAATTGTGGAAAATTTAAAAAAATATATAAAACAAGATTATCAAAGAAAATTGATTTTACAGTAACACAAAAAACTATCATTAGTGATAGTTTTTTAATATAATTTTTTTTTAATAATAAATTATGTTATACTATATTTGGTGATAGTATGAATTATATATTTTTTACAAGCTTATTTTATCTAATTGTAATATCTGTAATATATTTTACAAAAGAAAGAATTAAAAACTATGATAATAAACTATATACAACAATAATATTAGTAAATATTATTGGAATGATTATTGACATATTACAATTCTATTTAATTAAATCTAATATGCCTGATGTTTATATTTTAACATTAGGAAAAATATTTTTAATTTATATATTATTATGGACATTTTTATTTAGTAGTTATATTTTAAATATATCAGATAAAACAAAAATAAATAATAAATTAAATATTATAAAGTATACTTTATTAATAATTGGAATAATGTTAGTAACAATATTACCTATATCTTATTATCATAATGGTTATCAAATGTATACAAAAGGTTTAGCAGTAAATGTTATATATATCATAGTGTTCTTATTTATTATTTTAATGTTAATAAGTTGTGTAGAAAATCTTAAGATAAATAAAAATCATTATAAAAAATATGTACCATTATTATTATTTTTACTTTGTGGAACTATTGTATCAATAGTCCAGTATATAAATCCATCAATTTTATTAACTTCACCATGTGAAGCATTTATAACGATATTGACTTATTTCTTTATTGAAAACCCAGATTTAAAAACAATAGATGCATTAAATTCTGCAAAAGATCAAGCAGAAAAAGCTAATAGAGCTAAAAGTGATTTTTTAAGTAGTATGTCTCATGAAATAAGAACACCACTTAATGCTATAGTAGGTCTTTCAGAGGATATGCAAAGTAGAGATAATTGTCCTGATGATATGAAACAAGATCTTGATGATGTTGTTTCAGCATCAAAAACATTACTTGAAATAGTTGGTAATATAATAGATATAAATAAAATTGAAAGTGAAAAAATGGAAATAGTAGAAGTTCCATATAATTTTAAAGAAGAAATAGAATCATTAACTAGAATATGTTGTACTAGAATAGGAGAAAAACCAATTGAATTTCATCTTAATATGGCAGAAGATATTCCATATGAATTGGTTGGCGATAAAACTCATATGAAACAAATTGTTAATAATTTGTTGACTAATGCAATTAAGTATACAGAAAAAGGAAATATTAATTTAAATATTAGATGTATTAACAAAGAAGATAATTGTACATTATTTATAACAGTACAAGATACTGGAAGAGGTATTAAAAAAGAAGATATTGACAAGTTATTCACAAAGTTTGAAAGACTTGATGTTGAAAAGAATACTACAACAGAAGGAACTGGATTAGGACTTGCGATAACTAAACATCTTGTTAATGCTATGGGAGGAAAAATAAATGTTCAGAGTATTTACAAAAGTGGATCAATATTTATGGTAACAATTCCTCAAAAGATCAGTAAACTTTCTAAACCATTAAGTGAAAATAATAAGAATGAAAAAAGCAAAGTTAAAGTAAATTATGGGGATAAAACAATATTAGTAGTAGATGATAATAAACTAAATATTAAAGTTGCTCTTCGTAGTTTAGAACCCCTTAATTTTAAAGAAATAGACACATGTTATAATGGGCAAGAATGTTTAGATAAGATAAATAGTGGTAAAAAGTATGATTGTATTTTGATGGATATAATGATGCCTGTTATGAATGGTGAAGAAGCTTTAAAGAAACTACAAGAAATAGATGGATTTAATACACCAGTAATTGCTTTAACTGCTGATGCGATTAGTGGAAGTGAAGACAAATATAAATCACTAGGATTCACTGCTTATGTAGCTAAACCATTTAGTAAAGATATTATAAAAGTTAAACTTGATAATATATTAAAAAGTAAATCAGAAAAAAACATAGATAATAAATTTGATAGTTTAGATGAAGAATTAAGAAATGCTCCTAAATATGAATTTGGAACTATGGAACCATTAGACAACGAAGTGATAATCAAAAACGATATTAAAGAAAAGTTGGAAAATTTGGAGGAATCAAAAGATATAGAAGAAACAAATAATAGTGAAGATTACCTAAAGGATAATGGAATAGATTATAATATTGGTTTAGAAAACTTTGGTGACATTAATACTTATAAAGAAATGATGAAAGACTGGTTATTAGAAGTAACTGATAAATGGAATAGAATTGTTTCTAATAAAAATAAAGAAGATATGAGAAACTACGGTATAGATGTTCACTCACTAAAAAGTGATTCTAAATACTTTGGATTTACTGAATTAGCTAGAATTTCATATGAACATGAACTTAAGAGTAAAGAAGAAGATAAAAAGTTTGTAAAAGAGAATTTTAGTGAACTTGAAAAAGAATATAATAGAATAATCGAAGTAGTTAATAATTATTTAAAATAAGACAAGTGATGATACTTGTCTTTTAATGTTGTATAACTAATTTATAATGTGCTATAATACCACTGAAAGGTGATATTATGAAATACATTGGTACTAAAATTATGTATAGTAGTGATATCACACTTCAATTATTCCTTACAGAATAGTTAAGTGTGATTTTTTTAGCATGCAATAAAATAAGGAGTAATAAATAAAAATGATAGAAATTAGTTTAAATAAAATAAATAAAAGTTATGGATTTAATCCAGTATTAAAGGATTTTTCGTTTGAAATTAAAAGTGGTGAAAGAATAGCATTAATCGGACCTAATGGGTGTGGTAAAACAACTACACTTAGAATTATTATGGGTGAAGATGTTGATAGTGGAACCATAAACATAAGAAAGGGTTCAAGAATTGGATATTTATCACAAATACCTAATAAAGAAAATGATACAGTTAAAGCAAAAGAAGTATACCTAAGAGGTGTAAAAGAATTAATAGAACTTGAAAATAATATAAATGAGTTTGTTAAAAATATGGATTCAAGTGAAAAATCTATTAAAGCACTAGATAGATTACAAGAAGAATTCAGAATAAAAGGTGGATATCAATTAAATGAAAGAATAAATAAGATTAAGAATGGTTTTAAGCTTAGTGATGAGTTATTAGACACAGAATATAATAATTTATCAGGAGGAGAGAAAACAATCGTTAATTTGGCTTCTCTTGTGCTTAGCGAAGTTGATGTACTTTTACTTGATGAACCTACTAATCATTTAGATATAGAAACACTAGAATGGTTTGAAGAATATTTAAATAGTTATAAAGGTGCTTGTTTAATAGTAAGTCATGATAGATATTTTTTAGATAGAGTTATCAATAAAATAGTTGAAATAAAGAATTGTAAAGAAGAAATTTATTATGGAAATTATAGTTACTATTTAAAAGAAAGTGAAAAAAGATTTTTATTACAGTTTCAAAGTTATAAAAACCAACAAAAAGAAATAGCCGCTATAAAAGAAGCAATAGTTAGATTAAAAGAATGGGGTACTAAAAGTGATAATTCAATGTTTTTTAGAAGAGCAGCCGCTATGCAAAAAAGATTGGATAGAATGGAAATAATAGATAAACCAGTAGAAAAAAGTGAACTTAAAGTAAACTTTACAACTGATAGTAGAAGTGGTAATAATGTTCTTACAATAAAGAATTTAAATTTAAATATTGGTTCAAGAGAACTGCTGATATCTTCGAATATGGAAATTTATTATCAAGATAAAGTTTGTCTTATGGGTAAGAATGGTACTGGTAAAACAACACTTATTAAAAACATCATAAATAATACACATAATAATATTATATTAGGTGCAAATATTAAAATAGGATATATTCCACAAGAAATAAGATTTGACAATGAAGAGTTGACAATCTATGAACATATGAGAAAGATTTTTGTAGGAAGTGAAAGTGAGCTTAGAAGTAAGTTAAATAGATTCTATTTTGGAACAGAAGAAATAGGTAAAAAGCTTAAAAATATAAGTGGTGGTGAAAAAGTAAGAATTAAATTATTAGAATTAATATTACTTAAATCAAATCTTTTAATTCTTGACGAACCAACTAATCATATAGATATTGATACAAGAGAAATATTAGAAGAATCATTATTAGATTTTGATGGTACAATATTATTCATATCACACGATAGATATTTCATTAATAAAATAGCTACTAGAATAGTTAGAATAGAAAATAAGAAATTAGTAAGTTATGATGGAAATTATGATAGCATTAAAGATAAAGAAATACCAAAATTAGATATGAATAACAAGCCTATTAATCAAGTTATTAATATTAAAGGAAGTAATAGATTAAATGAGTTCTTAAAAGATTCAAAGATAGAAGAAGTGACTATTGGATGCAGTAATACAAAAGTATATAAAATAAGAAAGAAAAGTAAAGTATTCTTTCTTAAAGTAGCTGATCATTTATCACAAGAATCAATAAGATTAGATTATTTACAAGATAAATTATTAGTTCCAGAAAAAGTATTTTATGAGAAATACAATGATAAATCATATATATTAACAAAATCATTAAAAGGAGAAATGTTATGCAGTGATTATTATTGTGATCATCCACTTGAAGGAATAAATATAATAGTTGAAGCATTTAATAATTTATATAGTATTGATTATAGTGATTGTATAATAGATGAAACAATTGATACTAAAATAAAAAGAATAGAAGAAAGATTTAATAAGATAAAAAATGATGATATAAATGAGGAAGTATTAAAAAGATTTATTACAAAAGAAAATATATTGAAATATTTAAAAGGTAATAAGCCTAAACAAATAATAGGATTTACACATGGAGATATGTCATTGCCTAATATATTTGCAGATAATAACCATTTCAGCGGTTTATTGGATGTTAGTGAATGTGGACTTGGTGATATCTATTTTGATCTTGTTATATGTGAAATATCTATTGAAAGAAATTATGGAAAAGAATATATTGATAAATTCTATGAGTCACTAGGAATTGAAAAAGAAGAATTTAAGAGTGATTATTATAGAATACTTATGAGTTTATAGCATAAAAAAAGAGGTTAATTTTAAATTAACTTCTTTTCTTTTAACCATTTTTTACCATCTGTAATTCTAGCAACCATCATACTTGAAGCAGTATCACCAACAACATTCAACATAGTAGCAGGTGGATCAATGATTGTAGCTATAATTGTTAATATTGGTAAAGCTGTAACTGGGAAACCAAGCATTGTTATAATTAACATTTCAGAAATAGTTCCACCACCAATTGGTACAGCAGTAACAAGTAATGTTGCTAAAAGTGCAACTCCTGATACTTTAATTGTACTTACATCAGCATTAAATAAATATACTAAGAACATTATTTTAAATACACTACCGATGATTGAACCATCTTTATGGAAACTAGTTCCAAGTGGGATAGTTGTATCAGCTACATCTTCTGGTACTCCAATATTTTTAGCACAAGCAGTATTTACTGGAATTGATGCAGCACTACTACAAGTAGCAAGACTAGTAAGAGTTACAGGAAGTACATTTTTCCAATAACTAACAAACCCTTTTTTACCACCATCCATAAATGCATATAATGAATAAACAGCAAAGTAGTAAAGTACAGATACTAAAGTATAAATTATAAATGTTTTACCATAACCAGCAGCAATTTCACCACCAAATGTACCAACAAGAGCCGCAAAATAACATCCAAGACCTATTGGAGCATAGTACATAATTATTTTAATAAATGATTGTACTACTTCATTAGCACTTTCAAGTACATCTAATAATTTATCTCCTTTTCCTTTTGAAATATTAATACTAATACCAAATAAAATTGAAAATATAATTAAGGCTATCATATTATCTCTTGTAAGTAATTTACTAAAATCACTAACAGTAATAGTTTCAACAGTTCTTTCTAAAAAGTTTACTTTTTCATCAGTTACCTCAGTAGTATCTT
>SAMEA104315422__coassemble_841_pt1 | contig 11520 bp, 11 predicted proteins | sample SAMEA104315422__metabat2_low_PE_011 | metagenome-assembled genome bin SAMEA104315422 (sample SAMEA104315422) | gut metagenome | biome: Monkey gut; feature: monkey-associated habitat; material: faeces | place: China | collected 2013
TTATTTCTTCTATCATTTTATTTTCCTCCTAATATTATTATTCGAAATAAAATGACAATACACTTCTTTTTTATGAAATTTTTTTAAATAAAAAATAGTCAAATGACTATTTACATTTTTTAGTACAACACTTGTCACTATATCTTTCTACTCTATCATATTCAAAATTATCACACTCTTGATACTCTATATTTCTAGTGTTAATACATTTCATTTTATAAAGTAGACTATTTCTTTTACTAAATTTATTATTCATAAGCATATCATTTCACCATTAAATATTATGTATATAAATAATAAAATTATACTAAAAAAGTGATTATAATAAATCACTTTTAACTTCATTTAAATCAACTATTTCAATAGTATTAACTGCTTCATCTATTAAACTATTAAAATCTAATTTAGCTTCTTCAACATAAATATGTTTTAAATTAGGATTTATAACTGGATGTTTAGGAACAAAAACAGTACAACAATCTTCATAAGGAAGAATTGATATTTCATATGTATCTATCTTCTTAGATATTTCAATTATATCTAATTTATCAAAAGAACAAAGAGGCCTTAAAATAGGATAATTTGTAACATCATTAACAGCAACCATGCTTGATAATGTTTGACTTGCAACTTGTCCTACACTTTCACCATTAACAATAGCTAAACAATGATTTTTTTTAGCAACTCTCTCAGCTATTCTATACATCATTCTTCTCATAATTGTAATTAAATATGTTGTATCCAAATTCTTATATATTGCTTCTTGAATCTTAGTAAAATTAACTACCATTAATTTACCATTAGTATTATATTTTTCAAGCTTTCTAGCAAGATCTCTCACTTTATTTCTAGCTTCTATACTAGTATGAGGTCTACTCTCAAAATATAAATAATAAAGTTCAACACCTCTTTTAATAGTCATATATCCAGCAACTGGAGAATCAATACCACCACTAAGCATTAGAAGTCCTCTTCCTAAAGTACCAACTGGATAACCACCTAAACACTTAATACCCTTTGTATAAATATAAAATCCTTCTTTTCTAATTTCAATGTTAAGAAGAACATTTGGATTATGAACATCAACATTACACTCAATATTTTTAAGTATATATGAGCCAATAATATTATTCATATCCATAGATTTAATTGGAAAACTCTTATCACTTCTCTTAGTTTCTACTTTAAAAGTACAAAAATCTTCTTTTCTCATCACCATTAAAGACACTTTTTTTATTTCTTCTTCACTAACATTTTCATCTTTATAACAAACAGCTATTTCATGAATACCAAATATACAAGTAAGTTTATCAATAATACTATCGATATCATCTTCTTCTACTTCAATAAACATACGATAATAATCATCAGTTACAAGAATATTATAACCATTTAATTTATCAATAATATTATTTTTTAATGTTTTAATAAAGAACTTTCTATTATCTTTTTTAGTAGTAAGTTCACCATATTTTATTAATATAACTTTTTTCATTTTAATAATAACTCATTCCATACCTTATCAAATATTTCTAAAAATTCATGTATTTCAGTCATAGTAGTTAAATGACTTAAACTAACTCTAATAGATGTAGTAGATACACTCTTATCCCCATTAGCAATAGCTTTTAATACCGTACTTTCTTCTAAACTTGAACAAGCAGTTGTAGTAGATACATATACATCATATCTTTCAAGTGCATGTACAAATGTTTCAGATTTAATTTTAAGTAAACTAAAATTAACAATTTGAGGTACACATAAATCATTAGAATTTATTTGTATAGGATATTTAGAAAGTCCTTTCAATAATTCACTTTTTAATTTTTCACACTTTTTAATATTAGATTCTAATTTATCATTAGCAAGTCTCATACCTTTTGCAAAAGACACAATAAGTGGTAAAGCTGGAGTCCCTCCTCTAAAAGGACAATTTTCAGTAGTACCATAAATTAAAGTATCTATCTGTAAATCTCTTTTCTTATATAAAATACCAACACCTTTTGGTGAATATATCTTATGACTAGAAAAACTAGCTAAATCTAAATCACTTAAATAAAATTTAGTTTTACCAAGTGCTTGTGTTAAATCACTATGGAATATAACATTAGGATTCTTTTTATTAATAACTTGTCTTATAGTTTTAAGAGGTTGTCTAAAACCAGTTTCTGAATTAACAGCACATATACTAACAAGTATAGTATCATCTCTTATAAGTTCACCTAAATGTTTTAAATCAATTTGACCATTAGGAAGAATATTAACAAAATCAACTTCATACCCTATATTACTTAAATAACCCATAACTTCAAGAACACTTTTATGCTCAAGTTTAGAAGTTATTATATGTCTTCCTCTTTTAACATATCTAAATGCTACACCTTTAATCGCAGTAGTATTGCTCTCACTTGCACCACTTGTAAATATTAATTCCTTCGGATGACAATTAAGTATTTCAGCAATTTGATTAGTAGCTTGTAAAAGTAATTCCTTAGACTTAACACCAAGAGTATGTATAGAATTAGCATTACCTATAAATTCTCTTGTAACCTTACAATAAGAATCAAGAACTCTTTCATCCACTGGTGTAGTCGCACTATAATCTAAATATATCATAATACCTCCTATATTTCTTGTATAACAGTTAAAATAACTGGCTTACACTGAGTTTCTTTATATAAATAAGTACCAACCTTTTCCCTAAGATCATTTCTTATTTTTACATAATCAGCATATTTATTTGAAAATGTATTTTCTTTAATTACTTCAAGAGCTATTCTTTTAACTTCACCAATAATATCCATATTATCCTTAGCATAAATGAATCCTCTTGTCATAACTTCTGGTTCAATAACGATAGTTTTATCTTTTTTACTAAGAGTACTTGAAATAACAACAAGTCCATTACTACTTAAAAGTTCTCTGTCTTTTAAAACAAGTTCACCTACATCTTCAGAAAAATTACCATCGATTAATATATCATCAACAAAAACTCTATCAAAATTATCAACTAATTTTCCATCTACAAATGTAACTATATCACCATTTTCTTTAAGTAATATATTTTCTTTTGGAATACCAACTTTATATGCCAAATTACCATTTTCAACTTGATATCTATATTCACCTTTAATAGGCATATAATATTTAGGATTAAATAGTTTTATTAACATCATCAAGTCTTCACTAGATGCATGATGACGAACACTCTTTTCTTTTGGAATTGGTACTATATTAACACCTTTAATTGCAAGTTCATTCATTATTTTAACAAGTAATTTTTCATAAGCATCATAACTTGGTTCAGCAAAACAAATAGTATCTGTTTTAAGTAAACTGATAAACTTATCATGACCATTAATAATTCTATTTATATTAGAATATGGTGTCTCTCTATCATTACTAATTAAAATAACAGTTTTTTCATCTTTTAAATTAGTTAAATTACCAATCATATCTTCTTCAATATCTAAATAATTATTTTTAATACAAATAGAAACAATACTATGAAGTTCCTTACCCATAATAACAACTTTTCTATTCTTACCTTTTAATGAATTAAATATTTCTTGAATAGTATAAATATGAAGAGGTAAAACTGTAAATATAATTCTACCTTCTGCTTTATCTACAACTTTTTTAAAGAAACTTTCAAGTTTATGATTAGGAGAAGTATGTCCTTTCTTTTCAGCAAAAACACTTTCTGACATTAAACAAAGGACACCTTGTTTACCAATATATGCTAGTTTACCTAAATCCATATCATAATTTCCACTCATAGTTGGATCAATAACAAAATCAGCCATATATATAATAGCTCCATCCTTAGTATTAACAGAATAACCAAGTGTTTCCGGACTACTATGTGTCACACTAAATGGAAATACACTAAAATCATTATTAAAATCAATCTTTTTATGTGCTTTAATAGTATGTAAATTCTTTATTTCAATTTTATCTTCAGCACACTCATATTTAATAATTTCACTAGTATAAGCAGATGCATAAACATTAATATCTGGTATTGCCTTAACTAAATCAGTAAGAGCTCCCATATTCTCTCTATGTGGATGGCTTATAAACACACCAACAATATCATTTTTATGCTCTATTAAATATGTAAAATCTGGTATAACATAATCAACACCATACATCTTCTCTGGTGCATATTTCATACCACAATCAAATATTAATATTTTATCATTAACACTAACTAAATATAAATTTTTACCATTTTCATTAAGTCCACCTAAACTCATTATATTAATCTTACTCATAATATCACACTCCTCAAATAAAAGTTTAAATGCTATAAAGAATATACCACAAAATAAAAAAAAATGCTAGTCCTAGCATTTTATTAAAAAGAACTAATTCTCCTTAACAACAATTAATCCCTTATCAATCTCTTCTAAAGCTCTACCTATTTCTTTTTTAGAAACATATTCACTTTCAGGCATTTGAAAATGTTTATGTTCTTTCATAACCTTTGCTCTATCAGCTGCGATATGAACAAGTTTATACTTTGAATCAATAATATTTAGTAGTTTATCAATTGAAGGATATATCACTTTTACCATCTCCCTATATTAATAATATAACCAATTTATAATAACTAGACAACTAATATAAAAAAAATTGACATATTTATGTCAACTATTTTTATCTTCAATTTTAAGACCTTGAATTTCATAATTATAATCTCTCACAAGTAAGTTTAAATGTTTAGCAGAATCATCATCAAATATAATACCCAACTTAAATATACTACCATATTTATAATAAAACATATATTTTATTTTCATATTATATTCTTTACTTATATTACCATTATTTACTTTATATAAATAATTATCATTAGATACAAAATAATCCTTTAAAATATATTTAACCTTAAATAGAGAATCAATATTATCGACAATTATACTGCCATCATTTTTAACATAAATATTATCATCAAAATGATAAACAATATCATAATATTCATGATTTACTACTTCTTTAAAAATAACACCATTTATTATAAAATATTCAACATTATTAATATCTTCACCAACTAATATCTCATATATAGAACCATTAGGATTTACATAATGAGTTTTAACTTTCTTAAAAGAAGCAATTTTTTTATCAGTCTTAATCATAGAAAAATTTTTATTAAGATTTAATACTATATTTTCAACTTCCTCATTCTTTTCATATTTATAATAAGAAAAATATACTTTATTATCACTAGTTAAAAGATATACATAAAACACTTCTTTATTAGTATAAATATAATAATCAATAACAGAATTAACTTCTATCTCATAATTATTATCTAAATACTTAAATGTAGCCATTCCATCAATAACTTCAATATATAATTCTTTATCATTATCAATATAATTTTCATCTTCTTTTGAAAGTACTGTATATCCTTTATTAAATTCAATATTATTTTCTAAACTTACTTCAGTATATCCCCTACTAACAAGTTCATTATAATTTTTTCCTTTATCTTGAACTTCAGTATCACTACCAAAAACAAATTTATTAATAAAAGTACCAATCAATACCAAGACTAAACAAAATATTAATGTAAAAATTGCTTTCTTATTTTCCACTATTATACCTCACAATCAACTAAATCAGAATCTTTAATTCTATTGCCCTTTTCTATCATTGTATTATTTTTTACACATTTTCCTACAACTGAGTTCATAGAACAATTATAATCACCAACAGACTCAAACTTTTCTGTATCTAACATTTCACTAGTAATAATTGTTCCACTAACAATTACATATTTACTAACTGGACAAATAACATAATCAATTGAATTCTTAGAATCTTTATTATTAGGAGTATTAATATTGGCATTACGAGAATTAAATGCTAACATAAAACCAATTATTCCTAAAATAAAAAATACAGCTATTACAATAACTAACAACCTAATTTTATTATCTCTATTATTCATACTAAAATTGTAACATATATCAAACCAAAATAAAAGAGAGTTAACTCTCTTCAATAAAATTTTTACTCTTATGTGGTTCATCAAATAATAATCCTGGATATCCTTGTTGTCTTAATGCTTCATAAGTCATTATCGCAACAGTATTAGATAAATTTAAAGCTCTAACATTATCAGTCATCGGCATTCTCATACACCTATCAATATATGGCTTTAATATTTGAGGTGGTATACCTGTACTTTCTTTTCCAAAAAAGAAATAATAATTTTTAGAACTATCACTATAGTCAAAACTAGTATGAGGTTTATGTCCATATCTAGTTAAAAAATAATATTCACCTTTATTCTTCTCAAAAAATTCATCTATATTTTCATAAACAGTATAAATGCATTTATCAATATAATTAACACCAGCTCTTTTAATATACTTTTCATCTAAACTAAAACCTAATGGTTTAATTAAATGTAAATGAGAATTAGTTGCTACACATGTTCTCATAATATTACCAGTATTAGCTGGAATTTCTGGTTCAAATAATACAATATTTATCATAATCTAACCTATACAAGATAAAATCTTTGAGTGAATATATTTATAACCATTACTATTATAATGAAGACCATCAGAACTTAAATAATCACTTACCCACTTAGCATTTGATGCAGTAGAATTAACATCACAATATGTAATATTACTCACAGAAGAAATACAACTTTTCATAGAACTATTAAAATTATTAATACTAGCATTCGTTGCATTCCATTTTGTATTATAATTCATTGGATTTACAGAAACAACATAAACTTTATGATTGCTACCAATTGTATTAGCAAGAGATTTATATCCCTCACAATACTTATTAACATTTCCTAAATCATTTACACCATAATTTAAAACAACATTATAATTTCCAGTAGAATTATTTAGTTTACTTTTTAAAGTAGCTGAATGAGTAACAAAATCATTATAATTTCCACCATCTTTAGCAATAACACTTTCATTAGCTCCAAGTGCACTTGCTAAACCATTAGTTCTAGAATCTCCTAAATAATATGTGCCAGCCATTGTACTTGATGGAGATGTTGTTTTTTGTCCTCCTCCACCATTTCCGCCAGAACCATTTCCATTTCCAGCACCACCACTAGAATTTCTGGTAGTAGTATTATTTCCATTATTTCCATAATTTCCACCACCTGAATATCTAGTAGTTGTAGTATTATTATAGCCACCACTACTACCATTACCATTTGAATTACCAGATTCATCTAATAATTTACCAATTTCATCTAACCTATCTTGATATTTTTTTTTTAGATCTTCATCAGTAATTTTATTAATAGAACTTTGAGCCCTATCATAGTCACTACGGCTTAAATTACTTTGAGCAGAATCCATATATCTATTAGCATTTGAAGAATAAGCAGAATTTATTGTACTTTCATTAATATTAATACAATTCTTATAATCAGTATCTCCACCTGCTAACATAATTATAAGTTTAACAAGTAAAGGAACAAAGAATATTAAAACTGCAGCTATAATCTTATTAATAAGAATTTTCTTAGACTTAGCAAGCAAATCTTCATTACCTGACTTAATAGTATTCATCAAAGTAATCATACCTGAAACTATTAAAATTATTGGAGCAGCTATTCTAAAAGCCATTATAACAACTTCAACAATTTGTAATACTTCTAAAACCTCAGGTACATCACATAAAGATAAAATAAACATAAACACCTCTCCTTTTATATCTTTATTATTATAACACCAATTAATACTAAAATTGAAGCAATAATCTTTTGAATTAATTTATTTTTATTCTTATTTATAACAAATTCATATATAGTATTTAATATAGCAGTTAATGTTAATAAAGGAGCAATAATAGTAACATTCCCAACTTCATATGCTTTAACTGATGATATTAACATCAAACACCAAGTAAATGCTGATAATAAAAATGTCTTCTTATCATATAAATCAAATTCCTTAACTAAATCTTTAACCTTATACTTTCCAAAAAGAAATATCAATATTGATGGTAAAAATACAGTTAATATTGTATAAAATCCAATATTAAAATTATTAGATATATTAACATTAATTAACATTGCTACTGCAAAAAGAAAATTAGATATAAATGACATAATAAAATATTTATTTATTTTAATTTTTCCTTTATCAAATGCAAGTAACAAATTAGCAAATATTATAATTATTGAACCAATAATTTTTTTAATAATAATTTTTTCTTTTAAAAATATAAAACCTAATATTATTAAAAATACAGTTGATAATTGTTTTAACATACTAAATACAGAAGGATCAAGTCCATATCTAGCTTCTATATTTAACCTATCAGTTACAGCATAAATCATAACAACAACTAACAATATTAAATATATAGTTATATCAGTAGGAATTGTAAACTTAAAAAATGGAATAAAAAATATAGAGAAAAATGCTGTAAATAATTCTAATAATATTGTTAAAAGACTAGCATCTTTCATATTTCTATTAGATTTTTTAAAAGCTTGAGCAAAAATCACAGCTGATATCAAATATAATATAACCCAAAATTTCCAATCACTAAATATTTTCATAAAATCATTATAACAAAAAAAAGTAAACTTTTAAATAGTTTACTTTCATTTATTGTGAACAACAAGAATTACCAGTACAAACATAACCACCAAAACAATTGCTTCCGCTAGTACAAGTACATTGAGCAGCTAATGACACAGTTCTTGCTGCTACTCTTCTCCTCGATGTTTTTTTAGTTGTTTTTTTAGTTGTCTTTTTAGTTGTTTTCTTTGTTGTTGCTTTTGTCGTTTTCTTTGTTGTTTTCTTTGTTGTTGCTTTTGTCGTAGCTTTTGTCGTTTTCTTTGTTGTAGCTTTTGTCGTAGCCTTTGTTGTTTTCTTTGTTGTAGTTGTAGCTTTTTTAGTTGTTGTTGTTACTTTCTTTGTAGTTGTTGTTGATCCACCAGCATAACAAGCTCCTTGTCTCCAAATACATCCTGAATTTCTACAATCAGTAGAGTTCTTTATTGAACCACAACTTGATGGTTTCTTTGTTGTTGTAGTAGTTTTCTTTGTTGTAGTTGTAGGTTTTTTAGTTGTTGTTGTTACTTTCTTTGTTGTAGTTGTAGCCTTTTTAGTTGTTGTTGTTACTTTCTTTGTAGTTGTTGTTGATCCACCAACATAACAAGCTCCTTGTCTCCAAATACATCCTGAATTTCTACAATCAGTAGAGTTCTTTATTGAACCACAACTTGTTGGTTTTTTAGTAGTTGTTGTTGTATGTGGTGTAGTTGATATATAACCATTAACATAACAAGCTTGTTGCCTCCAAATACATCCTGGAGTACTCTCACAAACACTAGAACTTCTTATTGAAGTACAACTTACTGGCTTTGGTGTTGTTGATTTTGGTGTTGTTGATTTTGGTGGTGTTGGTTTTGGTGGTGTTGGTTTTGGTGGTGTTGGTTTTGGTGGTGTTGGTTCTGGTGGTCTTGGTTCTGGTGTTACTGGTTTTGGAGTTGTAGTTATATCAATAGTAACTTTATTACCAGTTGTTATTTCCCTAGTAGTTGTTGTTTGTTGTTTAATTGTTACTACAAACACTGCAGAAGCAGTAGATTCAGAATAATCATCCTCGGCAGTAACTGTTAATGTATAAGTCCCAATATTTGTTCCAGCTGCAACATATAAAGTATTAGCAGAAATACTAAAATTATCTGCACCAGTACCAGTTATAGTGTATGTGTAAACTCCACTACCACCAGTTGCACCTGCTATACTAAAATTAATTTGATTAGAACTATGATATGCTTGAAAATTTTGGTTTGTTAAATTTATTGATTTTGCTAACCAGTGAGCATATATTGAATGATCATCATAATTAGTAATCTTCGTAGATGTCGTTAACTTAGTACCAGCATCAAGTTCTGTATACCAACCATCAAAATCAAATCCATTTCTTATAGGTGTGCAATCTAAATTATAAGCATCTCCCATTTGATAACTATAACTATTAGGATTACATACACTTCCACCATTTGAATCAAATTCAACATTGAATATCTTAGATGCAAATGTAAATGAACAAGTAATATCTTTTCTCACATTACTAATCACAACATTATTTTTATCTCTTGAATACCCCGATATATCACTACAGGTATCACTATCATAACCATATCCTGGCTTTGGTTCTAAAGTTATTTTAGCTGAGTCCCCAGCATAAACATAATTAGATTTAGTGGATACATTTCCATAATCAGGAGTAGTATTTTTAACAATAACATTATATTTTGGAACGAAAATCCAAGGATTATTATAAGTTCCATTTCCATAAACCTTAGTATCTTCTTTAACTTGTTCAGTTACTTTAAGACCAGAATTGCTAGAAATATCTTTATAATTTTCTTTAATATGTGTAATAACATAATTATAATTACTATTTTTAGAAGTTAAAGTCCAATATTCTTGACCAGATAATAAATAAGAATCATTATTAACAAGTGTATTCTTAAATTCTGTTAAACTAATCATACCACCATTTTTATACAAATTATTTGTTGATAATACACCATTTTCATAACTAAATGGAATAATAAAACTTCCATTACTTCTAATAATATATTTACTATTATCATCAAACATCTCAATGTATTTATTAGCATAATCAGCAGATACATTATAATTGTTATTAATCTTAGCATCTATATTTGAAATTAAAAGTAAAAATATTGAGATAAATAAAACTAATTTCTTTTTCATTATTCTTCACCTCCGACAATAAATTTAAAAACTGTACTTTCTCCATTATCATCAGTCTTAGAAATCAAAACATAATTGTCTTTATATTTTAAAAAGTATTGACCACCAAACTTAGAAATTTCTGATTCCCCTTCTATATCCAATATTCTATCATCTTTAATAGAATATTGATGAAACTCACATTCATCACTTTTAATATAGCAAATTCTCATTTCATCTTCATAAAAATCAAATTTATAATTATCAAAATAGAACTCATTCGATTCAGAAGTTTCAGAATTAACATAAATGTATTTTTCAGATGTCCAAGTATATAGATAATTATCAGGTACTTCATTAGTAGCATTACCAGGATTTTCATTTCCTTTAGGCCAAAACCAAATAGCAAAAATAACAATTATTACTACAATTCCTATAATTAATATTTTTTTATTTCCCTCACTATTATCCATACTATCACCTTAAAAAAAGTATAACACAGTAGTAATTTTTAATCAATAAAAATAGGTTATATTATCATACTATTTTTTAAAAATAAAAAGCAATAAAGTATTCACCATATTGCTTTAATTAATTTTATACTATGCACAACATCTATTTCCTACACAAGTATAACCTCCATGACAGTTCTTTCCACCATTACAATGACATGGTACACCTCTAGTTGTTGTTCTTCTAGTTGGTGGATTTGTTCTTCTTGTTGTTGGATTTGTTCTTCTAGTTGTTGGATTTGTTCTTCTTGTTGTTGGATTTGTTCTTCTTGTTGTTGGATTTG
>SAMEA104315422__coassemble_858_pt1 | contig 11274 bp, 11 predicted proteins | sample SAMEA104315422__metabat2_low_PE_011 | metagenome-assembled genome bin SAMEA104315422 (sample SAMEA104315422) | gut metagenome | biome: Monkey gut; feature: monkey-associated habitat; material: faeces | place: China | collected 2013
GTATTTTTGCATATACTCCCCAAAAAACCTTACTATTTAAGGGATCAATAAAAGAAAATTTAGTTTTTGATAAAAATATCAATAAAAATGTATTAGATTCTGTTATGGAAGATGCAGAAATTAAGGATTTCATTGATAAGAATACAGAAGGTTATGATTTTAAATTAGAACAAGCTGCGGTAAATTTGAGTGGTGGTCAAAAACAAAGAATGTCTATTGCAAGAGCACTTTTAAGTGGTGGAGAATGTTTGCTTTTTGATGATTCATTTTCAGCAGTCGATTATATTACAGATAAAAAAATTAGAAAATCTATTGCTAAAAATTATAGTGATAAGATGGTTATTTTAGTTACTCAAAGAGTAGGAACAATTAGAGATAGTGATAAAATTATAGTTATTGATGAGGGAAGAGTAGAAAGTATTGGTAATTATGATGAACTTGCTAATAATAGTAAGGTATTTAGAGAGTTTATTGAATCACAAAAAAGGGAGGTGTTATCATGAAAAGGAAAAATAATAAGGCACCAACTTTTAAAGAGATGATTGTTAAAACAATTAGTATTACTAAGGGTTATAGAAATACTTATATATTAATAATTGTATTTTGTTTATTAGCTGCTTTATTTAGTTCACTTGCTCCGTATTTTTTGGGGTATGCGACAGATAGCTTATATGAGTCATTGAAACTTAATACTGGGTTTAATGTTCCGTACATTGTTAAAATACTTTTAATAGTACTTTCTTGTTATGTAATTGATGCAGTATGTACTTATATGAAAAGTTATTTATCAAGTAAAGTAGGTCAAGAAATTGGATATGATTTAAGACAAAAATTAATCAATAAAATAACAATAACTAAACTTAGAACAATAGATGGTATGAAAAAAGGAGATATTATAAGTAAAATAACTAATGATGTAGAAAGACTTACTGATAATATTACTGAAATTATACCTGAACTTGTTTATAATGTATCATTGATATTAGGTGTAGTTATAATGATGTTTGTACTTGATGTTAAACTTGCATTACTTACTATTATTGCAATGCCTATAACATATTTCTTATTATCATTTGTTGTTAAAAAGACTCAAAAGTATTTTGAACTTAATCAAAGTGCGATTGGTAATGTTAACTCTTTTGTAGAAGAAACTGTTACTAATAATGATGTTATTAAATCATTTAATAAAGAAAAATATTTTAATAAGAGATTTGATAAGGTAAGTAAAGAATTATCAACTTATGGATTTAAAAGTAGTTTTTATAGTAGTTTAGCTGTACCTTTTAATAAGATGATTGGAAATTTAAATTATATTGTAATTGTATGTATTGGTAGCATTAGTGTAATAAAAGGTAATATGAGACTTGGAGCTATACAATCATTTATACAATATATGAAAGATTTTAATAGACCTATGAATGTTATTGCACAAGTTATTGCTAATCTTCAAATGGCTATTGCATCAGTTGATAGAATAAATGAAATATTAAATTTACCAGAGGAAGATAATGGTAGTATAAAAGAATTTACATTTAATAATTTGATTGAATTTAAAAATGTAACATTTGGTTATGTAGAAGGTAAAAAAGTTCTTAATAATTTCAATCTAAAAATAAATAAAGGTGAAAAGATAGCTCTTGTTGGTAAAACAGGTGCTGGTAAAACTACAATAGTTAATTTACTTATGAATTTTCATAAACATTATGATGGACAGATTTTAATTGATGGGGTTGATATTAGAGATATTGATTTTAATGCATATAGGGAAAAGATTGGTATGGTTTTACAAGATACTTGGTTATTTGAAGGTACTATTAAAGAAAATATTATCTTTGATGATAAAATTGATGATGAATCTTTAAATAAAATACTTACCAAATCTAAAATATTACATATGATTGATGGACTTCCAGGAGGACTTAATTTTGTAATAAATGAAGAAACTAATAATATGTCAGCTGGTGAAAAACAATTATTTACAATAGCAAGAGCACTCGTAAGTAATCCTGAGATACTTATTTTAGATGAAGCAACTTCTAATGTTGATACAAGACTTGAATATATAATTAATAAATCTATGAATAATTTAACTAAAAACAGAACTTCTATTGTTATTGCACATAGGCTTTCAACTATTATAAGTAGTGATAAAATAATTGTTATTAAAAATGGTCAAATATTAGAAAATGGAAATCATAATGAATTATTAAAGAACAAAGGATATTATTATGAACTATATAATAGTCAATTTGAATTAAATGAATAAATAGTGGTTAGGAGTAGAAAGATGAAAAATAAAAATGGTTTTACATTAGTAGAGTTACTTGCAGTAATAGCTATACTTGCAATACTTGTTATTATAGCTTTACCTAATGTTTTAGAAATGTTTAATAATGCTAAAAAGGATATATTTTTAACAGAGACAAAGACTGTAATAAAAAAGACTTCTGATAAATATATATCTGAAGTTATGAAAGGAAATAAGATTGATCATATTAATTCTTTAGATGAAACAAAATTAAATTTAAGTAATAATAATTTGAAATATGATATTAAATTAGATAACAAGGGTAATGTTTTATCTTATGTCATTAGTGATGGTAACTATTGTTTAGAATCTAGCAAGAATATATACGATGTAACTAATGATGATATAACAGATGGTAGTTGTGATTCTGTGGGTGATTTAAACAGTATACTTGGTAGGGAAGAATTAAAAAATGGAACATATTTTACTGATAAAATATTATCTGATAATGTTATTCAGCCTGATACTAGTATAGATTTTACCATTAAAAATTATAATGGTGATAAATATACATTAAATATGGATTCTGATCAAATTGAATATAGTATTAAGAATATTGTTTATTATTATGGAAATAATTTATATTTACATCCTGAAAGTGGAAAATTATCTCCTTTAAATGGTGGTTCTTCTAATGATATTATATCAGCTTATAATTCTGGCAATATTGTATTTTGTGAAAATTCTGATTCTTGTGATATTATGTACAAAATCGATAGTGTTAAGTCAAATACGGTGCTTTTAGTAAAAAAAATAACAACTATTTCTAATCAAAGAACTAGTAATGGAAATGGTTTATTTTATAATACTGATAGTGATTCTAAAATATATTATTTTAGAGGTGATGTATTTAATAATTATGTAAATTTTGGTGGTTTATTATGGAGAATAGTTAGATTTAATGATGACTATTCAATAAGAATTATTAGTGATACAGGTGTTACATTATCATCTTTTAATACTTCTGTTGGTGATAATGCTTATGTAGGATATATGTATGGCAATACTGGTAGTAGTAATTATAGTTCTACTCATAAGAACTCAAATGATAGCACAATAAAGACAGTTTTAGATAATTTATATGAAAAATTTGAAAAGGATTATTCATCATATTTAACAGATGCTGGTTTTTGTGCAGATAGAACTTTAGCAGATCCTAGCTATACAAAATTTGATTCTACAGCTTATGGTATTACAGATGAAGCAAATAAAATAATAGATACTGGTCTTGGATATGGAAAGAATTTCACTTTGTATTCTGCTTATTATAAATATCAAGAAAAGTTAAAACCATCATTTAAATGTAATAAAAATGATTTATATACTGTTTCAAATAAAAAAGGAAACACTGCATTAAAGTATCCAATAGGTCTTCTTTCTATTGATGAAGCAATATTTGCTGGTGCTCAATTTAATTCTTTAAACACAAACTATTATTTGTATAATGAGGGTGTTCCTTGGTGGCTTATGGATGCTGGTGGTAATTATAATAATCCAGATGATCCAGATAGAATTACAACAGTAGTTTCTGCTGGAAGTCAAGGTGTATATCGTGCGGATGTTAGAAGTGAATTATCAGTAAGACCAGTTATTAATTTAAGAAATGATATTGTATATAAATCTGGTAAAGGTACTGCGGATGATCCTTACCAAATAGAATTAAAGTAGGTGATTATATGAAGAAAGTTATAAATGTTTTGTTGATAATTGGTATATCTATTCTTTATTTGTTAATCGTTGGAAATTATATTATAAATAATAGTCTTTATAATGTAATAAGTAATACTTTCACGAGTAAAAGAATATCTTCAAATATAATAACTGCTGTATATAATAAAGTTCCAAATATTTCAATTGATAAATTAAGCGATTTACAAGTTAAACTTGAAAAATCTCCTTATATTGATAGTATTTCTAAAAAATATATTGATACTATGGTTGAAGATATTAAAACTGGAAAGCCAAGTAGAGTAAATATAGATTACGAATTAGATGAACTTGTGTCTTCAATGAGTGATGAGTTTAGTAAACTTGAACTAGTAAAAATAAGACAAGAAATAAATAATAGTGATATTAACTCTGTGTACGAATATTCATTTAATAAACTTGTTTCAAACAATAATTCTCTTTCTATATTTATATTAAAAGTATATAATTTGACTTGTTCATATATTTATCTTTTCTATATTTTGTTAGTTATTTTTATTGTTATACTTTTTATAATTAATATGAAACAAAAATTGAGGATATTTGGTATTACATTTAGTATTCTAAGTGTAGTAAGTCTTATATTTATGATTTTTGAAAAACAGGTATTAGAAAAAAAGTTAATGGTATTACTAAATGAAAGCAGTGAGCTAATTAATATTAATATTTTTTATATTTTAACTGCTGTATTTGTAGTCTTATCTATATTGTTATTATTTTTTCACAATAAAGTTAAAGAATAACAGAAATGTTATTCTTTTTTTGACATTCTTTTTACAAGAAAATTTTTTAAACCTATTTACAAAAGTGAACAAAAATAGTATTATAGTGGTAAGAAGTGAAACAAAGTGGTAGAAAGTGGGGTGTTCTTATCATGTTAATGGGTGAATTTCATCATAACTTAGATGAAAAAGGCCGTTTGATTATTCCTTCTAAGTTCAGAAATGAACTAGGTGAAGCTTATGTAATCACTAAGGGACTTGATAAGTGCTTATTCATATATTCTATTACAGAATGGGATAAGATAGTTTCAAAACTAAATACACTACAATTTACTAAAAAGAATGTTAGAGCTTTTGAAAGATCTTTCATAGGTTCCGCTTCGTTAAATGAATTCGATAAACAAGGTCGAATTAATATTACCTCACCGTTAGTTCATTACGCCAATATAACAAAAGAATGTGTTATTATTGGCGTTGGTGAACGACTAGAAATATGGAGTCTTGAAGACTACAATAAATATATGAAAGAGAATGAAGATGATTTAGCTAATATAGCTGAGGATATCTTTGATATGAATTATGAAGCATAAAAGTGTATTATTAGATGAGGTAATAAAATATTTAAACATTCAGGGAGACGGACTATATGTTGATGCTACTGTAGGATATGCAGGGCATTCAGGCGAAGTATTAAAGAAATTGAATGAAAAGGGGTTTCTTTTCGCCTTTGATCAAGATACAGAAGCCATAAAATATTCAAATGATAAATTATCAGATATAGGTGATAACTTTATTATTATTAAAAGCAACTTTGCTGATATGAAAAAATATATCGATAAAAAAGTTGATGGCATTATGTTTGATCTTGGAGTATCCAGTCCACAATTAGATGAAGCAGAAAGAGGGTTTAGCTTTCATAAAGATGCTCCTCTTGATATGAGAATGGATAAAAGTAATCCACTTAATGCTAAAATTGTTGTGAATGAATATAGCTTTGATAAATTGGTTGATATATTTTACAGATATGGAGAAGAGAAATATGCTAAAAGTATTGCAAAGGCTATTATAGATAATAGACCAATCAATACTACACTAGAGCTTGCTGAAATTATAAAGAATAGTGTACCAATTAGTTATAGAAATAAAAGCCATCCAGCTAGAAAAGTATTTCAAGCAATTAGAATAGAAGTTAATCATGAACTTGATATATTGGAAAATGCTTTAAGGGATGCATTTGATTTACTTAAAGTAGGAGGAAGACTTTCAGTTATAAGTTTTCATTCACTTGAAGATAAAATTGTTGCTCATGTATTTAAAGAATTATGTAGTGATGATGAAAGTGCTAAAAAATTACCAATGGTTCCTGATGAACTAAAAGCAAGGGCTAAAAAAATAGTGAAATTAACACCAAGTGAAGAAGAACTTGATGATAATAATAGAAGTAGAAGTTCTAAATTAAGAGTAATCGAAAGGATAAGATAATGAAGAAGAAAAGGGTTGTAAAATTGGGGTGTGAGAAGTATTTTGCAGTAGGTACAGTATTACTAGTATTAGCATCTGTATTTCTTAACTTTGTATTAAGTGCTAGTCTTCAATCAAGCAACTCAGAACTTCAAAGATTAAAGACTAAAATAGAATCTCAAAAGAAATTAAATCTAGGAATGAAAATGAAAATAGATGAACTTTCTTCCTTAGATAATACAATGGAAGTTGCAGATACCTTTGGATTGGAGTATAATAATAGTAATATTAGAACAGTAAAATAAGAGGTGTAAAATAAATGAATAAAACAAGAATAGTTAGAATAAATAAATATTTCATAATTATTGTTGTTTTTATTTTTGCTTGTTTAATTTTTAAATTGTTATTTGTAGGTACACATCATGTATATGTTAATGGAAATAAACTTAGTTCTTTTGCTAGTGCAAGAGATACTAGAAAGAAAACTATATATGCTAAAAGAGGAACTATTTATTCAAATGATGGAGAAGTTTTAGCAAAAGATGTAAATAGTTATACAGTTATAGCTTATTTAGATCCATCAAGAACAAAAGATCCAGAAAGACCTTATCATGTTGTTGATAAAGAAAGAACTGCTGAATTATTAAGTCCTTTAATTAATATGACTAAGGAAAAGATTCTTAAGCTTTTAAATTCAACTTATGAAAGTTGTAATGAAGATAAAACAGAGTGTGTTAAGAAAGTACCTTATCAAGTAGAACTTGGTCCTGGTGGTAGAGGTATTACAGAACTTTTAAAAGATCAAATTGAAGAATTAGATTTACCAGGTATAGATTTTTTATCTAGTACTAAGAGATATTATCCAAATGGTGATTTTTTAAGTTATACTCTTGGATATGCTAAAACAAATAGTGAAGGTGCCTATGCTGGTGAAATGGGATTAGAACTTTACTATAATGATGAATTAACTGGTACTAATGGTTATATTGAATATCAATCTGATTTACAAGGATATCAAATAACTAGTACACCAGCTGTTGAAAAGAAAAGTATTTCAGGTAATGATATATATTTAACAATTGATACAAATATTCAAATGTTCGCAGAAGAAGCGATGACTAAGATAGAAGAAGGTAATCCAGAATGGGCTACTATTGCTATTATGAATGCTAAGACTGGTGAAATACTTGGTATAGCTTCAACACCAAGTTTTAATAATAATACTCTTGAAATTAAATCTTACTATGATCCATTTTCAGCTAATCTTTATGAACCTGGTAGTGTTATGAAGATATTTAGTTTTATGGCTGCTATGGAAAATGGAATTTATAATGGAGATGAGAAATTTAAGAGTGGATCTTTAAAAGTAGATGATGCAGTTATTAAAGATTGGAATAGAGTTGGTTGGGGAAATATAACTTATGATCAAGGATTTATGGGTTCTTCAAATGTAGCTGCCTCTAAACTTGCTTTAACTCTTGGAAGAGCTAAACTTAAAGATTTTTATTCTAATCTTGGTTTTGGAACTAAAACTGGTCTTCCTTTTCCAAATGAAAGTGCAGGTACTATAAATTTTAAATATAATACGGAAGTTGCTAGTGCATCTTATGGTCAAGGTATAACAGTAAATGCTATGCAAATATTACAGGCTCTTACAACACTTTCAAATAATGGTAATATGATTAAGCCATATATTATTTCAAAAATAGTCAATAGCGAAACAGGAGAAACAGTACTTGAAAACAGTAGAAGTGAAATAAGAAAAGTATGTAGTGAAGAAACAGTAAATAAATTAATTAAAATAATGAGAGGTGTAGTTGATGGTAGTGCTAAAATGTCAACTGGTACTGGTTATTATATAAAGGGTATAGATTTGGTTGGTAAAACAGGTACCGCCGAAATAGCTTCACCAAATGGTGGATACTTAAGGGGAGATAAAAATACTTTAAAAAGTTTTGCAGCTTTATTCCCAGGGGAAGATCCAGAAATAATTGTATATACAGCTATTTCTAAGACTAAAAAATCTAGTACAATGAAAACTGCTGTTAAAAATCTTGTTAAAAATGTTTCTACATATCTAAATATATATGGTAATAAAGAATCAAGTGAATCTAAATCATATACAGTAGAATCATTTATTAATAAAGAATCATCAGTATCTTCATTACTTCTTGAAAATAATAATATGGAAGCTGTTATTATCGGAGATGGAGATAAAATAATAAAACAATATCCTGTGAAAGGAACAACACTTAATGTAGGCAATAAAGTATTCTTACTTACTAATGATACTAAATATAATATGCCTAATATAAAAGGTTGGTCTAGAAATGATATTCAAACATTTGCAGATTTAATAAATCTTAAAGTTACTTTTGAAGGAACTGGTTATGCAGAATCATATAACTTTAAAAATAATGAAGAAATAGATTTAACAAAGACATTAGAAGTAAAACTTAAAGAAAAATATAAACTTAGCAATAGTTCGACATAATTTTTAATTAATTAGTTATAAAATGTTCTCGTGAGGTGATTTATGAGAACATTTTATTTATTTCAAATTAAGGATGGAGTTCTTAAAAATTATAAGAACAATTATGAAGAATTATATACTTTACTTGAAAGCATACATTATTTAAAGACAGAAGATATTGTACTTGGATTTAATATTTTTGATAAGATTGTTACTCCAATGGACAAAGAGAATGTTAATGATTATGTTAAAAAGATGAATTTAAGTAAAGAAAGTTATATTTGTTATAACTATACTCATACTATTAATGACTTTTATTTTGATGAGACAACTAAAATGGTTATTAATAATTCTCATATTAAAATTAAAACTAATAAGAATGTACCATCCTTTTTCTTTAATATTAGGACATTTAATAATATATTTGTATGTGATTTTATTAACCATGACTATTTTCTATTAGAAGATTCTATATGTTCTTGCATAACTGCTTAAAATTATGTTAGAATTAGTTAGAGGAGTGATATTATGTATTTATATATTTTAACTGCTGCTAAGACTTGTACTAATGGGTGTAATAATCTATGGATTGATATTTTATATCTTGTTATTGGTTTAGTAGTAGGAATAATTGCTGGTTTTCTAATTTCTAAAAAATTAGTATCAAAACAATTAAAAGAAAATCCACCTATAAGTGAAGAAATGATTAAAACATTAAGGAGAGGTATGGGTAGAAATCCTAGTCAAAAACAAGTTAATCAAATGATGAAACAAATGCAAAGATTTCAATAAGAGGTACTAAAAATAGTATCTTTTTTATTGTATAATTTTAAAGGATATGAGAGTAAGAAAATGAATAAAAAAAGGTTTTACATTAGTTGAGTTATTGGTAGTTATTGCTATACTTGCTTTACCTGTTATAATAGCTTTACCAAATGTACTTAGTATGTTTAATAAGGCAAAGAAAGCTACTTTTTTAACTGAAGCAAAAACAATATACAAAGAAGTATCAAAGAAATATATAACTGAAAGTATGAAAGGCAATAAAGTTAGGAGTATATCTAATTAAAATAACAAGTTAGATTTAGAATCAAATGATTTAGTATATAATGTTAAATTAGACTTTAAAGGAAATATAAGAAGTTTTCAAGTAAGTAATGATACATATTGTTTGAGTGGCAAATTTAATAGTTTAGGTGAATTAACAACTGATAAGATAACAGAGGGAGAATGTTATCATATAATTTTGGATCCAGAAAATTTTGCTACTGATTCTTGGGAAACAATTGCTGAAGCTGTGAGAGATGGAAATACTGATAAATATAAAATAGGAGACTATTCATTTTGTCAAGCTAATTGTGCTGTTGGTATTTCACCAGCATTTAGAATAGGATAATTGATTAAGACTTATTTGTGTAAAGTAAGTTTTTTTATTTTATATGGAATATAATATTGTTATATAATTAGGATAGGTGATAGTATGAGAAAGATAATTAAATTTGTTGTTATTCCTTTGATAATAATTATATTAGTTTTAGGAACTCTTTTGTATATTAAATATAATACTAAAGAAGTTGATGTTGTTGTTAAAAGTTTAAAAGGAGAAAAAATATCTGATAAAATATATGGATATAAATTAAATAATGATTCAGATAAAAATATAGTATTTAGTAGTCCATATAAAGATTATATTTATTATGCATTAACCGATGGAAATAAAGTATATTATTATAGATATAATATTTATACATTAGAAAATAAATTATTAAGCGATGACTTTAATTATATGGGATGTAATATTGATGATGATAAGTTATATTGTTTTGATAATACTAAAACAGATATGCTTGATTTGAATCTTAAATTAATTAAAAGTGCTATTGGAGATAATATAATACCTATTAACAAGAGTTATTATTCTATAAAAGGTAATGATTTATATAAAGATAGTGAAGTTATATATAAATTTGATAATACTAAGTATAAGAATTATGAATATTATAATTATCAATTAATAGGAAATGATATTTATTTATTCTATTTTGAATATGATAATAGTAAATATATTGTATGTGATATTAAAGATAATAAGTGTAGTAGTATTCCATCTAATAGATATACTAAGTATACTGATGGTATTTATTTTATTAATGAAAATGATGTAACATTATATGATTTAGTAAATGATAAAAGTATTAAGTATGATTTATCTATTAATAGGAGTGAATACTATACTAATTATTTATATAAAGATAATATATATGTTTATAATGATAATTTAAAGAGAATTGAAATAATTAATTATAAAAATAATAATATTGGTTATATAGATATGGAAAATGTTAGTTTGATTAGTTACTATAACAAATATTTATATATATATTATCATAAAATTTTTGTTTTGTAAACAGGGATATAAATAAATTTACTATTGAAAAAAGCAATTATAACCGTTATAATATTTAAGTGGTAAAAATACATCTTATAAAATCGGATGTTAAAAACCGAAAGGAGAAATTTACAATGACCTATTCTCATGAAGTAGAAACAATGTGCGTTGTTAAACAGGGTCCGAACCACGGTCCCGCTCCCATTCCCGAGGA